>Ga0209066_10000979_pt1 | contig 39519 bp, 17 predicted proteins | sample All_14_2_FD_187198 | JGI IMG/M metagenome (GOLD analysis project Ga0209066, IMG submission 187198) | Freshwater microbial communities in response to fracking from Pennsylvania, USA - Allegheny Zone_MetaG_DW_15 (SPAdes) (version 2) ... | reverse complement strand
TTGCCCTATTTGCCTGACCACAAGATGCCCTCTTGCCCCTTTGGCGGAACTTACAACGTACAGACTTCCGTAACGAACTTTCATTTTTGTACACACGGCCGAAGGGATAAGCCATTGAAATGGGGAAAAAACGCAATGAAGTCCAACAACGGCGACACACCCAACACCCATTCGCCTTCGGCTCAGGGTGTTGGTGGTCGCTGACGTTGGAACTGAACAAATGACAATTAGGCAACACCTGAATCAGCAAATTCGCCGGGCTTACCCTGTACTGGGAGTATCCCTGTCGATTTGCATTATTATGGGTGCTTTGAGATCTTTTCACATTATATCCCAAAGCTGGGCAATTCTGATTGTCGCCCCTATTGTTATATCCCCCATTTGCTGGTCGCTCTTTGTGTTGAAACGAGGAATCAAGTGCCCCCGATGCAACGAGCGTCTTGGCGAGTCCGTGTTCGTAATCGGAGGTCAATCATTCTGTGTCGGAATAAGAATGAGATTCTGCCCATGTTGCGGTGTACACTTGGATACAGAACTCGAAGACACACATTCCAATCGGGTCGGGGGGAGTGATTAGCTCCCCCCCTCCCACACCACCGGACGTGCGGGACCGCATCCAGCGGTTCGCAAGGATTACCGTGACGTGGTTCGACGACTCTCACCACGGGCGGCACGTTTCCCGGACTGATTTGATGCCGGGTATGGACTGTAAACGACGCGCGACGTGATTTGATCCCGAGCCATCTTAAGCATGGTTTTGCCGATTACATTCCACATGAAGATGTTCAACCCTGCGGCGCAGCCAACCCCCATCCGCCCTCGGCTCAGGTGCCCGATGGTCGCTAAAGTTGGGAGAGCTTTGAATCTCGCAAGGTGCGGGTTTCAATTCCTCGAAAGTCATACGAACGTCTATCCACTTGTCATGACAAGTGGATTGGGTCATAGAGCGAGAGGGTTTGGTCAACGCCGTTTCCCGCCAGGGCAGAGGCGAGGGCATCCTTGGCGTCTTGGCGGGAGATGAGAGAGAGACTCTTTCCAACCCGACACCGGTTGACCTTTTTTCACCCCTCCAGCATAATAGGTGAAAACAGCGATTGATTGCGGGCTGTTTGTATTGCACCCTCAGCTTGTCAGCCGTAGCTTTCTGCAAAGGCTGATCCCGCGCACCGCGCCTCGCATCCGCTTCTCTGTACGATCGGCCCGCGCTTTCGCCTTGCGGCGGCGTTCGGCACGGGGAAATGCAAGAAACGGTTTGCCGCGTATACCAATATCATATACACTATAAAACATGACCTCGATAAACACGATGCCAGATTTTGAGGGTTTCGATTGGGGTGGCGGGAACGCGGAAAAGAACTGGGAACGACATCACGTCATGCCTTTGGAGGCTGAACAGGTCTTTTTCAATTCCCCCCTTCTGGCTCTCGTGGACGAGGCGCACTCGGTACACGAGCGCCGGTTCTTTGTGCTGGGCCAAACGGATGAAGGACGTGAGTTGTTCGTGGCGTTCACCATGCGTGTAAAACGTATCCGCGTGATTTCAGCACGCGATATGAGCAGGCAGGAAAGGAGAATCTACCGATCATGAAGAAGCGTAAGATGCCGATTTTTAAGACGGAGGATGAGGAGCGCGCTTTTTGGGCCACCCATGACTCGGCGGAGTTCATTGATTGGTCTAAGGCTAAGCCGACCGTATTCCCAAACCTCAAGCCTTCGACGAAGACGATTTCCCTGCGTTTGCCGGAGTCGATTATTGCGGCACTCAAGGTGCTGGCAAACAAGCGTGATGTGCCTTACCAGTCATTACTGAAGATCTTTTTGGCTGAAAAGGTCCAAGAGGAGATGCGGCAAGGCCATGTGAAGCCAGCCTAGACGAAAACGGCTGCGCAGCCAACCCCCATTCGCTTTCGGCCCAGGGGGCCGATGGTCGCTGACGTTGGGCGGGAGGCAGCGAGTGAAATCGGGACGCGTGTGAAGACGATTTTCATTCCTCATCGTAATCGTACTCCTAATCGTAATCCGCTTTCTAGGCGGGCGAGATTAAGATTAAGATTAAGATTACGATTAACATCCCGGACAGACAAAGGACTCAGGGGTACACGCCCGCCCCCCTCGACAGGCCCGAAGAAAAGAGGGATACTGTTTCCAACCCGGCATGGGTCGGCGCCACCCCGCGTCCCCAGCAGGTCTGGCGCGTCACAGCTATTGATATCGACACCGATGGCGATGGCGTCAACGACTGGGAGGAAACCCGCCGCGGCTCCGATCCTTTCGTCCCCGCCATCATGCTTCAATCGGGAGAGTGAACCCTATGGACAAGCTGCCAGCCTTTAGCGTTCGTCGCGACGCCTGCATCCGTTGCAACGCCTGTATCGACGACTGCCCCCACCATATCATCGAGTATCGAGACCACTATCCCGATATTCTGGCACACAACGAAGGGCTCTGTATCGGCTGCCAACACTGCTTGGCGGTCTGCCCGACCGGAGCCGTATCGGTCCTCGGCTTGCGCGCGGAGGACAGCCTCCCCCTGACAGAAGCGCCCGCCGTTGCGCCGGACGCCCTGAGCCGGTTCGTCCGCGGCCGGCGAACCCTGCGGCAGTACCGCGAGGAAGACGTGCAGCGCCCCCTGATCGACAAGCTCCTCGCCGACACCGCCCATGCCCCCACGGGAGGCAACACCTGCGACCTGACGTTCACCGTCGTGGACAAGCGGACCGCCTTGAGCCGCCTCTTGAAGGCGCTGATCGACGGCCTTGAGGCGTCCATCGCTGAAAAACCCGAGCTGCCCGATTTCATCCGCCAGGCGACAGAGGCCTATCGCCAGTCGAACGCGGATGAGATTTTTCGCGGCGCGCCGCATCTGCTGATCGCCTCCGCAGGCGAGAAAGCCTATTGCGGCGACGCCGACGTCGTGATTGCGCTGAGCTACTTTGAACTTCTGGCCCAGTCTCACAGCCTCGGCACGACGTGGTGCGATTTCCTGAAATTCATCCTCGACGCGCGCCCCGAGCTGGGGCGTCTCTTCGGGATTGACACGGGGCGTCCGTACCGGGCGATGCTCTTCGGGTGGCCGGCGATTCACTACGCGCGCACCGTGCAGCGCGACACCGCGGCACGGGTCAGAACCATCAGCTCATAACAAACCGGGCGCGGCAGCCGCACACGCGGCTCCCTCGAAGGCCCGCACCGGCCGTCCCGCAGGTCCGGCCAAGGCTTTTCTCGTTGGCCTTTCGATGCCGCTCTGCGGCCTGCTCGGCGAGCCGGCCCTACCGCAGAGGGTCCGAAAACGTCGCGCCTGGCCGGGTCAGGCAGGGCCCGACCTCCGGGCAGGCCGAAAATCGGGTCAACTGGAAACGCGCCGGCTCGCCGGCGCGGATCGGCATTGCCAGCTCCAGGTTGAACCGCTAATATCATGACATTGAAATAAGACCGGTGAGTGTTACGGGTTCAGTGTGTAACGGGGTCAGCCGTTTTGAATATGAGGCGGCAGGCCCTGTCTAAAACGAAAAGGGATAGCGTCATGAGTAGGACACGCAGGGACTTTCTGCGTCTGTCCGCGGCCTGGGCCGCGGGAACAGCCGCAGCGCCGTCGATCATTCCGTGCTCCGCCTTGGGGGCGGCCGGAAAAACCGCACCCAGCAACCGGGTCGCGGTCGGCCTGATCGGCATGGGCAAGATGATGTGGTCACACCTGAGGGGCTGCCTCAGCAGCGAGGAGGTGCAGGTCGTCGCGCTCTGCGATGTCGAGCGCAACCGGCTGAAGGTCTGCAGCGACCTCGTCAAGGAGGCCTACTCGCAGCGGTTCGGCGCCGACTACAAAGGCGTCGCCGTCTACCGCGATTTCCGCGAGCTGCTGGCGCGTCCGGACATCGACGCGGTCATGATCGCGACGCCCACGAACTGGCACGCGATCCAGGCGGTCGAAGCCATGAAGGCCGGCAAGGACGTGTACTGCGAGAAGCCGCTGGCGCTGACCATCCGCGAAGCCCAGGCGATCGCGGAAGCGGCGCGCCGCTACGGGCGGATCTTCCAGGTGGGCAGCCAGCAGCGCTCCGACTACAACTTCCGCTTCGCGTGCGAGCTGGTGCGCAACGGCGCCATCGGCAAGCTGAAGCGCGTGCATGTGAACGTCGGCGGCCCGGCGGTGGAGTGCTATCTGCCTGCGCAGCCCGTGCCGGAGTCGCTCGACTGGGACCTGTGGCTGGGGCCCGCCCCCTTGCGGCCCTACCACGCCGAGCTGGCGCCGCAGGACAACTACGCGGTCTTCCCCCACTGGCGGAACTACCGGGACTACTGCAACGGCGGCCTCTACGATTTCGGGGCGCATCACTTCGACATCGCCCAGTGGGGTCTCGGGATGGACGGCAACGGGCCGGTAGAGATCCTCCCGCCCGAGCACAGCGACTTCAAACGCCTGACGTTCCTTTACGCGGACGGTACGCCGATGACGCACGGCGGCGCCAGCGGCAATGCGGCCGTGGAGTTCGTCGGCGAGAGCGGGACGGTCAGGGTCAACCGCGGCTTTCTGGAGACGGACCCCCCGGAGCTGCTCAGGCACAAGTGGGGCGCGGGCGACCTCCGGCTGTATGAGTCGCTCGACCACAAGGCCAACTGGCTCGACGGCATCCGCACGCGCCAGCCCTGCATCTGCACGGCCGACATCGGCCTCAGCACGATCGCGGTCTGCTCGCTGGCCTCCATCGCCTACCGCATGAACGAGCCGCTCAAGTGGAATCCGAAGGCGATGGATTTCGTCGGAAATCCAGCCGCCGGACGGCTCCTGTCGCGCAGCCTGCGCGCGCCGTGGACCCTCACGGTCTAAGCCGTCTCCTTGACTCTACCTTGTTAACAAAACCCGCAAGACCCTTGTTACCCGCAATGCCGCGAAGCCGCAACGAGAGGATGAGAATGCCTTTGCGCCTTGGCGGGAGAACAACCCGTTGTCCTTTGACGTTAGGAACCCTTCATATGAAACGCTTTATGACTCTGTGCGCTTGCGCCTTGGCGCTCGCGATGACGACCTTGGGAGAGCCCAAGGAGCTCAAACAGCCCACGCCCCAAGAGGTGGCGCTCATCGAGGCGGCCGCGCCGGCGAAGGCGGCGGCCGCGCCGAAGCGGCCCCGGAAGGTGCTGGTCGTCAACCAGTGCGAGGGCTTCGTCCACTCGGCCGTGCCTTACGGCGCCCAGGCGTTCGAGATCCTGGGGCGCAAGACCGGCGCGTTCACGACGCGGGCCGTGAGCGACCTCTCCATTCTTGAGTCGCCTGAGTTCGACACCTTCGACGCGGTCATCATGAACAACACCACGCTGCGCCTGCCGCTGCTGGAGGGCGCCGATGAGGCGCGCGAGGCCAAGGCCGAGCAGCGCTTCGTCGACTTCGTCCGCAGCGGCAAAGGGCTGGTCGGCGTGCATGCGGCGACCGACTGCCTCTACACCTGGCCCGTCTACGGCGAGATGATCGGCGGCTACTTCAACGGCCACCCTTGGAACGAGGAGGTCCGCGTCAAGCTGGAGGATCCGGCGCACCCGCTGTTGGCGGGATTCAAGGGGCTGGACTTCACGGTGGCGGACGAGATCTACGAGTTCAGAGCCTACTCCCGCGAGAAGCTGCGCGTGCTGATGAGCCTGGACGTAACGAAGACCGACATGACCAAGGACAAGATCAAGCGCACGGACAAGGACTTCGCCGTCGCCTGGCTCCAGGAGTACGGCAAGGGCCGCGTCTTCTACTTTTCGCTGGGCCACCGCCACGAGATCTTCTGGAACCCGGCCGTCCTGAAGGGCTACCTCGACGGCATCCAGTACGCGCTCGGGGATCTGCCGGCCGACGCCACGCCCAGCGCGAAGCTGTCCGCGAAGGACCTCGAAGCGTCGCGCGCCGCGGCTTTCGGCCCCAGCCTGGCGAGCATGCTCGCCGAGCTCGCCACCTACACGCTCGGCGTGAACGACGGCGTGGCCAAGCAGGTCGACGCCTTCGTCGACGAGCACCTGCGCGACTCGCAGGCGATCCGCGACGCCCTGTCCAAGGGCCTGGCCGAGGTGGCGGCCCAGCCGCAGGCCACGAAGGACGGCCGCGTCCTGGCCTGCCGCGCGCTGAGCCTGGTCGGCACCGACTCTGCGGTGCCGGCGCTCGCCCGGCTGATCGGCGACCCGGCGCTCTCCAACGCGGCGCTCTACGCGCTGGCCCGCATGCCGGGCCCGGCGGTGGACGAGGCGCTCGTCGCCGCCTTGGCGCGCACCCAAGGCCAGACCCGTCTGGCCGTCGCGGCCCTCGTCGGCTCGCGCCGCGTGGACGCCGCCGTACCGGCGCTCGCCACCCTGGTTCCGGCCGGAGGCGCCGAGGCCGTCGCGGCCGCGGAGGCGCTGGGACAGATCGGCGGCAAGGGCGCGGCCCAAGCGTTGACCCCGCTGCAGGGCCAGGCCCAGGGAGCCGCGCGCGCGGCCGTCGACCGCGCGCTGCTCGCCTGCGCCGACCGCGAGCGGCAGGCCGGACGCGCCTCCGACGCCGCCAAAGTCTACGCGCTGCTCGCGGGGCCGGAGACGGCCGCGCACATCCGGGCCGCCGCGTTTTACGGCCAGACGCTCGCGTCCGGGTCCAAGGGCGCGGACGCGGCTGTCGAGGCGCTCAAGGGCGCGGACGCCGAGCCGGCGAAGGCCGGCGCGCGGCTGCTCGCGGACATGCCGGGCAAGACCGTCGCGGCCGAGGCCGCGGCCGCGCTGGACGCGATGCCGGAGGCGCACCGGATCATGGCGCTGGGGGCGCTGGCCAGCCGGGGAGACCGGGCGGCGCAGCCGGGCGTGCTGGGCCAGTTGGGCTCGGAGAGCGAGGCCGTGCGCCTCGCCGCCCTTCAGGCGCTGGAGACGCTGGGCGACAAACAGGCCGTCAAGGGCGTGATGGCGATCGTGGTTGCGCCGGGGATGGACAAGGCGTCCTGCAAGGCCGCCCTCAAGACGCTCAGCCTCATGAACGGACCGGGCGTGGACCGCGAGATCCTCGCGTCGATGCGCGCGGCGGACGTAAAGGGAAAAGCCGAATACGCCAAGGTGCTGGGCGCCCGCAAGACGCACGACGCGCTGCCGGACCTGCTGGCGGCCGCCCGCGACGCCGACGCCGCGCTAGCCGGGGCGGCGCGCGGCGCCATCAGCCTGATCGCACAGCCCGCCGACCTTCCGGAGCTCGTGGCGCTCCTGATCGACACGGCCGACGCGGGCGGCCTGCGGGAGATGGAGCGCATCGTGGTGAAGGTGGCGAAGACCGCCGCGGACGACACGCTCAAGACAGGCGCGATCCTGAAAGGCCTCGGCCAAAAGACGCCGCCCCCGGCCCGAGGCGCGCTCTTGATGGCGCTGGGGCAACTGGCGACCCCGGCGAGCCTGCCGGCGCTGCTGGCCGCCGCGAAAGAGAACGACCCGGCCGTGCGCCGGGCGGCCTTCAAGGCGATCGCCGAGCACTGGCCAACCGTGGAGCCGCTGCAGGCGCTGCGCGACGCGAGCCGCAACGATCCGGACGAGGAGTGCCGCGTGCTCGCGCTGAGCGGCTATGCGCGCATGCTGGCCCTTCCGAGCGCGATGCCGGTGAAGGAGAAGCTGAAGCTGTACCGTGAAGCGCTTGACCTGGTGAAGGGCACGAAGGAGAAGCGCGTACTGATCGAGGGCCTGGGGGCGCTCACGCACAGGGATGCGCTGGCCTTCTTGGCGCCTTTCATGAAGGACAGCGGCGTCTCGGCGGACGCCTTCCAGGCCGCCCTCAAAATCTCAAAAGGTCTGGACGGCAGCGCCATGGTGCTCACCGGCAGCGTGAGCGGCAAAGAGGCCTTCGCGCTCGACAACGATCCGAAAACGCGCTGGACAACGGGCGCCTCCATGAGGGGGGGCGAGTGGTTCCTGGTGGACCTCGGCTACGAGGACGACATCCGCACGATCCTGCTGGACTCGGGCCCGGTCGGAAGCGACCAGCCTCGCGGCTATGAGGTTTATGTTTCGCTCGACGGCAAGACCTGGGGCCAGCCCGTGGTCAAGGGAGGCAATCCCAAGCAGCGCGCGTTCACCATCGACCTGCCGCCGACGTACGGCCGGTTTGTGAAGATTGTCCAGACGGGCGCCGACGGCTCCTTCTGGTCCATCAACGAGATCCGGATCAACGGGGTGCCGGACCACAAGGTCTATCCGCCTCTGGACCGGACAGCCTGGAAGGCGACCGCGTTCAACGGCGCCAAGGGGCAGGACCCGAAGAACGCGATCGACGGCAACGGGGTCAAGCGCTGGGGCACGGGCGCCGCCATGAAGCCGGGCGACTGGTTCGCGGTGGCCTTGGGCGGCGTGCACACCGTGCGCGCGGTGGTCATGGATGCGGCGAAGTCCGGCGGCGACTATCCGCGCGAGTATCAGATCTTCACCTCGATGGACGGCCAAGACTGGTTCGGGCCCGTGGGCATGGGCAAAGGTGAAGGGGCCCTCATAACCGCCACGGTCCTGCCGACCCAGGCGCGCCACGTGAAGATCGTGCAGACCGGCAGCACGGAGTTCAACTGGTGGTCCATGTACAACCTGCACGTGCTCGGCGAATAGCGGCCTGACGCGCGCTGCTATTTCCGCCCCCTCCGAAGCCCTGTCGTGATGACGCATCGAGACAGGGCTTCCCTTTCATGGCCTTCCCGCGCAAACCCTGGGGCCGAGGCAGCGCGGCTCCTTTAAATGTGTGCCCGTTGGGGGCAGGGCCGCATCTCCGAGGCGGCCGCACCTCCGGCTGTCTCAGGGCCGGCGGCGGTTTACGGAGAAACCGCCCTACCGTTCTCGGCCCTGACGGTAGCGGAAAGTCACGCCGCGGACCGAATCAGAAAACAGGCGTCATGTTGCCCCGCAAAACCATAACAAATGACCGTGCCCCGACGTTCCGCCCGCTCGAATCGGCATTGTCCGTCGCAGAGCCATCGGATACACTGGGGCTCACGGTGGGTGCCGTTGCCCCGCCGCGGCCTGACAACCTTCAACCGGTGCCCGGAAACACGATGAAAACCTTGATCGCCTTACGCCCTCGCGCCGTCCTCGGCGTTGCCCTCTTGTCAGCGGCCGCCCTGACACTCGGGGCACAGACGCTGACGCCCGAACAGGTCCGGCAGCTCCGCCAAGAAGCGGCCACGGCCGAAAGCGCCCTCGGCCGCGTTCTCCAGCGCGCCGAGACGCCGGACCTGCGCACCGACGCGCGCACGGCGTCAGAGGCGGTCAGCCGCATCGGCGCTCAGCTCGACGCGTGCATGGAGCGCCTCGCGCGCGCCGAAGCCGCACAGACGGCCGACCCGTACGGCGGCGGCCAGAAATATCCGGCGGCGGCGAACGTCGAGATCAAGCCCTTCGACGTCCCGGTCGGCGCCACGGTCGTGCATGTCCCCGTCACGCTCGACCGGCCCAGCCCGAACACCGTCATCGCGTTCGTGCGGGTGTTTGACGGCCAGGGCGGCCGCGCGGCGCCCGACACGACGAAAGCGGTCATCTTCCGTCCGGGCGACCCGCTCACGAAGACCGCCAGCTTCAGCGTCCGCAACATGAGCGAAGGCAACAGCGTGACGGCCGTGCAGCCCACGGTGCCGGACGGCGGCAACCGCAAAGGCGGGAACATCCTCATCACGGCCAAGGCGGGCGCGGTCAACGCGCCCGTCGAAGGCGGCCGCAAGCCGCTCGCGTTCAAGCCGCAGGGCACGCCGACCTACTCCGCGACCGGACAGACGATCCTGTTCGACGACCACGGCGGGCCGATGCGCTTCTCGACCGCTTTGGCGCACGGCCGCACGCAGGTCGGCAACGGCGAGACGGGCTATTACGGCACGGTCGACAGGCGCGGCTTCAGCCGCACGCCCGACGGGCTGGCCCTCGACAGCCGCCGCCTCGACCAGCCCGTCAAAGTCGGCTCGCCCGCCACCGAGTACCCCTTTCTCGCGACCATGCTCTCCGGCCACCGGACGCCCGAGACGCAGTTCCGCTACGGCAGCGTCGAGTGGGTCGCCAAGATGCCGAACCGTTTCGGCGCGTGGCCGGCGCTGTGGCTCTTGCCGACGCGCGGCTGGCCGCCCGAGATCGACGTTTACGAGGGGTTCGGCTACAACGGCTCCTGGAAGTTCCCGCGCAGCCTTTCGACGAACCTGCACGGCGGCGACAAGCAGATCCGCACGTTCACGCGGCCCGCCATGGGCATGACGATGGACACGTTCGGCCTGCCCGCCACGCTCGACAGCGACTTCCACGCGTTCGGCGTCACGGTCGAACCGGAGTGGATCACGATGTTCGTCGACGGCGTCGAGACGATGCGCTACGCGAACCCCTTCAAAGGCGAAACCTGGTATCCGCTGGCGAACGTCGCGGTCAAAGCGAAGGTCGACGACCCCTACACCGCGGGGACCGGCGCGATGATCCTCCGCTCGATCAAGGTCTGGCGGGCCGAGTAGCGGCGGCGCGCACGGGCCGCGGCTTTTTCGGACACACCCGCGCTTGCGGGGCAAGAGCATGAAAACGCGAAGGCCCCAACAGAAGCGCAGGCGCCATAGACAACCCTGATCAGGCGGCGTATACTGACGGTCCTCGTGAGGGACGCGGTTCGGGGAGACCGCTGCCCTCCTGACCTGCCGGGGGGATGCTCTATGACGCTGACCGCTTTGCCGCTCGCGCTCGCCGCGCTCGCCACACCTTATGCCCAACAGCAGCCGCTGGAACTCCGCTCCGTGCGGCTCTCGTCCGAAGCGGTCGCGTGCTACGAGCGCGTGGAGCTGACCGTCGACCTCTCGGCCACGTACGGCAATCCGTTCGACCCGGAAGACGTCGCGCTCGACGCGCGGGTGACGCAGCCCGACGGACAGACGGTCACGGTGCCGGGCTTTCTCGACCGCCCCTTCCAGCGCGTGCTCACCAACGGACAGGAGAAGGTCACGCCCAGTGGCGACCCCGTCTGGCGCGTGCGCTTCGCCCCGGCACAGCCCGGCGACTACACCGCCGTCGTCGCCCTCCGCGACCGCACCGGCCAGCGCGAGTCGAAACCCGTGCGCTTCGCCGCGAAGCCCGGCAACGACCCCGGCTTCGTGCGCCTCAGCAGCCGCGACCGCCGCTACTTCGCCTTCGATAACGGCCAGGCCTATTTCCCGATCGGCGAGAACGTCTGCTGGGGCGGCCGGCGCGGCACCCGCGACTTCGACGACTGGCTGCCCGCCCTCGGCCGCGCCGGCGGGAACTACGCGCGCTTCTGGCTCTCGCCCTGCTGGTTCACCTTCGCGCTGGAGCGCCCCGGCAAGCCCGAGCAGGGGCTCGGCCTGGGGCAGTTCGACCTCGCCAGCGCGTGGCGGCTCGACTACGCCCTCGACCTGGCCCGCACAAACGGCATCCGCGTCATGCTCTGCATCGACTCGTTCAACATCCTGCGCGACCAGCCGATGTACGACTGCTGGAAGGACACGCCCCACAACGCGGCCAAGGGCGGCCCCCTCCAGCGCCCCGCCGAGTTCTGGACCAGCGCCGAGATGGACCGCCTCTACCGCAACAAGCTGCGCTATCTCGTCGCCCGCTACGGCGCCGACACCGCCGTGCTCTCGTGGGAGTTCTGGAACGAGGTCGACATCATCTCCGACTACGAGACCGAGCCCGTCAAGCAGTGGCACGCGCGCATGGCGCGCCACCTGCGGGGCATCGACCCCTACCGCCACCTGATCACCACCAGCTTCGCGCGCAGCGACGGCGATCCCGCCATCGACGCGCTGCCGGAGCTGGACTACGTGCAGACCCACCACTACGGCAGCCCGGACATCGTCGCGACCCTGGCGCGCCAGCAGCGCGACAAGGCGCGCTACGCCAAGCCGCATTACGTCGGCGAGATCGGCGCGGACGCGGGCGGCGGACGCTTCGGCGATGACCCCGGCGGCCTGCAGATCCACGATCCGCTCTGGGTGGCGCTCGCCACCGGCGCCTCGGGCCTCGCGGCCCCGTGGTACTGGGAGTCCATCCACACCTCGAACCTGTACGGCCTCTTCGGCGCGGCCGCGCGCTTCGCCGCGGACATCGACTGGCCCGGCGAAGCGCTGCGTCCGGTGGAGCCGCAGCTCGACTGGCAGACGCGGCCCGACCCGATGCCGCGCAAGGATCTCCTTCTGGACAGCGGTCCGGCCTCTTGGCAGAAGGACGATTTCAACCGGCCCCGCGCCGTCCGGATCACGCGCGACGGCGCAGCCGGCGAGCTGCCAGTCGCGAGCATCCAGCACGGCACAGGCGGCCACCGCGACAAGCACAATCCGGTGACCTTCGAGACCGACCTGCCCTGGCCGACGCGCCTGCTGGTCGACGTCGGCGGCGTCTCCGGCTGGGGCGGCGCGGCGCTGCGCATCGACGTGGACGGGCAGACCGTGTTGACGCAAGCCTTCCCCAACACCAACCCGCCGGAGAAGCACGACACGCTCAACCAGTACAACCGCGCCTACGCCGTCGACCTCCCGGCGGGACGCCACACCGCGCGCGTGGAGAACACCGGACCGGACTGGTTCTACTGCGGCTTCCGGTTCGAGAAAGCGGTCGAAAGCGTGCGCCCGCCGCTGATCGCGTGGGCCATCACCGGCAAAAGCACGGCCATCGCCTGGGTCCGCGTCGAAGGTCGGAGCTGGCGCCGCGTCTGCGCGCTGAAAGAGCAGATCCCGGCCGCGCCGCCCTCTGTGCTGACGCTGCCGGGCCTCGCCGCAGGCGGCTGGCGCGCCGAACTCTGGGACACCTGGAAGGGCGAAATGCTCGAGACCCGCACGCTCCGGGTCCCCGTTTCGGGCGAGGCGCGCCTCGCGCTGCCCGCCATCGAGAAAGACCTCGCGGTCAAGCTGCGTCGCGCCGACTAGACCGGTTCCTCTATTCGAAGCGCGCCCGCCCTGACCGTCGTCCGGATTTGCACGGACCAAAGGCGGATGCTATACTGCCTCACAGAACAGCGAGGCCGCACGCGACCGCGAACCTGACCGTTTTTTCTGGGGGGCCCTTATGGCCGGTCAAGGACGTCGACGCGCCGGGCGCGCCGGGCACATCAAGGGGGAAGCATGGATCTGTCGTTGAAGTCGTCGCTGGCCGCGTTTTGCGCCGGCCTGTCTGTGGCCATCATGCCAGCCGGGGGGGCGGCGGCCACCTTCCATGTCGCGCCGCAGGGCAGCGACGCGAATCCGGGCACGCAGGCCCAGCCGTTCCTCTCGCTCGGGGCGGCGCGCGACGCGGCGCGCAAGGCCGGCGCGGGTCCGCACACCCTCAAAGTCGCGTCCGGCGACTATTATCTGGAGCAGACCCTCGCGCTCGACGCGCAGGACAGCGGGCTGACGATCGAGGCGGCCGCGCCGGGCACCCCGGCGCCCACCCTGTACGGCGGCCGCCCGGTCACCGGCTGGACGCGCGACGGCGACACGTTCTGGTCGGCCGAGCTGCCCGGCGTGAAGGATGGCAAGCTGGATTTCCGAGCGCTGGTCGTCGACGGCCGGCTCGCCGAGCGCGCCGTCTATCCGGGAACCAACACCTTCGACAACCTCGGCACCTGGGACCAGCCGCTGCTGCCCTGCGTGGCGGGCTTCTGGGAGCGCAAGCCGACGCACGAGGAGCTCATCACCATGCCCTACAAGCCGGAGGACCTCCCGGCCGGGCTCGACGTCAAGAACGCCGAGGTGCGCCTCTACCACATGTGGGCCGAGTCGCTCGTGGGCGTGGCCAGCAACGATGTGCAGCGCCACGCGCTGATCCTCGCCTCCGAGCCTGCCTGGCCGGCGGGGGCCTGCAACCGCCGCAAGTACGTGATCTTCAACACGCGCGAAGGCATGACCCGCCCCGGGCAGTGGTACCTCGACCGCAGCGCCGGGCGCCTCGTCTACTGGCCGCGCCCCGGCGAGGACCTCTCTAAGATCAAGGTCATCGCGCCAACGGTCGAGCGGGTCGTCGCCATTGCCGGCAGCGACAAACAGCCCGCGACGAACATCACGCTGCGCGGCCTGGCGTTCCAGTCGACGACCGCGCCGCTGCGCTCCGCGAGCTTCGGCGCGGGCGGCTTCGACGGCGCCGTGTCGCTGCGCCTCGCCGACGGCTGCGCCCTCGAGAACCTCGAGATCGGCAACGTGGGCGGCGTGGGGCTCAGCGCCGAGCGCGTGACCGGCTGCCGCATCACCGGCTGCCGCATCCACGACGTTGGCGCGTGCGGCGTGAAGGTCAACGGCACAGAGACCCTGGTCGCGAGCAACCACATCCACCACCTGGGCATCTACTATCCGAGCGCGGCGGCTTCCATGCTGAGCGGCCACAAGATGCGCGTCCTCCGCAACGAGATCCACGACGCGCCCTACTCCGGCATCATCGGCGGCGGCAAGGCGTCGCTCTACGAGGAGAACCTGATCTACCGCGTGATGCGCGAGCTGCACGACGGCGCGGCGATCTACGGCAACATGGACACCTGCACGATCCGCGGCAACGTCGTGCGCGACGTCGTGCCGGTCGGCGCGGGCTTCGGCGCCTCGGCCTACTACCTCGACGAGGGCGCGAAGGACTGCATCGTCGAGAAGAACGTCGCCATCGGCGTGCCCACGCCCGTCCACAACCACATCACGCGCAACATCACGGTGCGCGACAACGTCTTCATCGCCGACGGCGACATGACCGTCTCGTTCCAGCGCTCGGTCGGCTGTTCCTTTGTGTCCAACACCCTGTATGTGCCGGGCAAGCTCAACGTCCGCCAGCGCAACGGCATCAAGGCGTGGGACGGGAACGTGATCTACCTCGGCGGGGCCGGCAAGGACGGCCAGCCGCAGGGCTTCGCCATCTGCGACCGCGTGCCGGCCGAGCCGCCGCCCGGACGGAAGACCGCCGCGACCGTGGTCGAGCGCGCGGCAACCGCGCCGGCGATCGACGGCGAGATCAAGACCGGCGAGTGGCCCGGCAAGCTGCTGACGCTCGACCGCGAGCCGGCGCGCTACGCGGTGGGCGGCTCGCCCACGCTGGCGAAGTTCGCCTACGACGACCAGTACCTCTACGTCTCGGCCAACGTCACGCTGTTCGGGCCCGCGAAAGTCAGCACCAACTCGGTCTGGGGCCAGGACGACGGCGTGGAGCTCTGCGTGGCGGGCCGGACGCCCGACGGCCAGCCGGCGACCTTCGTGGTCCGGGGCTTCGCGGGCGGCGCGCTGCAGAGCGCGACCGACGCGGGCGCGCCCGCCGCGGCGGCCGAGCGCTTGGCCAAGGAGACGCGCTTCGCCGTCAAGTCCGCCGGCGGCCCCGGCGGCGGGCTCTTCGGCAAGGGCTGGCGCGGCGAGTGGGCCCTTCCGCTGGCGGCGCTGGGGCTCAAGCCCGAGCCGGGACTGACGTTCGGCTTCAACATGGCCGCCTTCTACAGCGAGTTCAGCGAGTGGCACTGCCTGGAAGGCACGGGCGCGGAGAACTGGCGCCTCGACCAGGCCGCGACGCTGCGCTTCAAATAGTCCTCATGAAACAGAACACCCTTCTCACCCTGTCAGCCGCAGCCCTGTTGCTGTGGACGTTTTCCGCCTGCCGTCACGGGGAGGCCGGAGCACGGCGCGCGTGCGGCGACGCGGCGGCCGTGACGGTCTACGTCGCCGCGGACGGCAACGACGCGAATCCGGGCACGCGGCGCAAGCCGCTGCGCACGCTGGAGGCGGCGCGCGAGAAGCTCCGTGCGCTGAAGCAGCGGGCCGGGGCCTTGCCGGCCGGCGGCGTGACGGTGGAGCTGGCGGCCGGCACATACGCCGTGCCGCGGCCGCTGGCGCTGACCGCCGAGGATGCGGGCACGGCGGAGGCGCCGGTCACCTACCGCGCCCGCCCGGGAGCGCGCGTCGTGCTCAGCGGCAGCCGCACCCTCGCCGACTGGAAGCCAGTCGCGGACGCGGCCGTTTTGGAGCGGCTCGATCCGGCGGCGCGGGGCCAGGTGTTCCAGGCGGACCTGGGCGCGCTGGGCATCACCGAATACGGCGACCTCGAACTGGATGCCGCGTGGGAGCTGCAGCGCGCGCTCTCCGTGGCCGACAATCAAAACGAGGACGAGATCGGAAACGCGATGGCCAGCCGCGAGGCGGTCAAGAGCGGCCGGACCGTCTCGCCCCGGCTGGAGCTGTTTTTCAACGGCGAGCCGATGGAGCTTTCGCGCTGGCCCAACGAGGGCTTCACCAAGATCGGGACGGTGCTGGGAAAGACCGCGATCAATGTCCGCGGCGTGGTCGGCTGCCAAGAGGGTCTTTTCACATATACGGACAGCCGCCCCGAGCGGTGGCTCAAGGAGAAGCACGCGTTTGTCCGGGGCTACTGGTTCCGCGACTGGGCCCTGCAGACCCACCGGATCGCCGCCATCGACACGGAGAAGCGGACCCTCGCGGTCGCGCCGCCCTATCATTTCTACGGCTACCGTGCGGGACAGTGGTTTCAGGGGCTCAACCTGCTGTGCGAAATCGACAGGCCCGGCGAGTGGATGATCGACCGCGAGGCCGGCCTGCTCTACTTCTGGCCGCCCGCGCCCTTGGACGCCGGCCGCGCGGAGGTCTCGATGGCAGCCGGACTGTTTACGCTGACGGACACCGCCTACGTGACGCTCAGCGGGTTCACGATGGAGAACGCCCGCGGCACCGCCGTCGCCGTCCAGAACAGCCGGCAGTGCCGCGTGGTCGGCTGCACGGTCCGGAACACGGGCAACCACGCCGTGACCGTCGTGGGCGGCCAGGCGTGCCGCGTGGAGGGCTGCGACCTCTCCGGCATGGGCGGCGGCGGCATCTACCTGCTGGGCGGCGACCGCGCCACGCTCACGCACGCCGGCCACGTCGCCGAGAACAACCACATCCACCACTTCGGGCGCTGGGACCGCATGTACCGGCCCGGACTCTTCATGAGCGGCGTCGGCTTGCGCGCCGCGCACAACCTGATTCACCACGCGCCGCACTCGGCGATCCTGTTCGGCGGCATGGAGCATCTCTTCGAGTACAACGAGATCCACAACGTCTGCCAGGAGTCGCACGACTGCGGGGCCATCTACGCCGGGCGCAGCTGGTGCCTGCGGGGAAACGTGTTCCAATACAACTACCTGCACCACCTCTGCGGCAAAGACGGCGGCGCGTGCAACGGCATCTATCTCGACGACGAATTCTCGGGGGCCACCGTGCGCAACAACCTCTTCTATCAGGTTTGGAAGCCGGTCTTCATCGGCGGCGGCCGCGACAACGTGATCGAGAACAACGTGTTCGTCGACTGCCCGCACGCCTTCCACATGGATGCCCGCGCGCTCGGCTGGGCGGCGCCGTACGCCGAAGGGCGCCTCAAGGCCTGTCGCGAGACCGGCCTGCTGTGCGGCGTGAAGATCAAAGAGCCGCCCTTCGCCACGCGCTACCCCGAAGTGGCGGCGATGCTCGACGACGAGCCGGCCAAGCCGAAGGGCAATGTGGTGCGGCGCAACCTCTTTTGGCAAGGCCAAGGCGAGAACCTGCGGCGCGTGTCGAAAGGCCAGCCGATCAGCGACACGTGGTGGAAGCATATCGAAGACCGCGTCGAGCCGCTCGTGACCTTCGAGGACAACCTGATCAACGAGGACCCGAAATTCGTCGATGAGAAGCAGGACGATTTCCGCCTGCGGGACGACTCGCCGGCCTGGAAACTGGGCTTCCAGCGGATCCCCGTCGAGAAGATCGGGCTCTACCCGGAGGGCGGACGCGCGACCTGGCCGGTGGCCCACGCGGTCACCCCCTTGCCTCCGCTGCCGAAACCGTAACATGGGGCCGATGCGGGGCGCGTGGCTGACGGGCGCCGCGCGCCTTTTAGCATCGACAGCTTACTGCCGACGTGCTTTAATCGAAACATAATGAATGCAGGGGTTTGACGCGCGGGCCTTTGTCGACCGTGCGCGTCGCCGACCGGTCGAACAGCAGAACAGTCCAAACAAGGAGCAACCAAATGAAGGGTAACAGCAAAGTCCTCGCGGTGTTGAACAGCCTGTTGGCGGACGAACTGACGGCCATCAACCAGTATGTGGTCCACTCCGAAATGGCCGAGAACTGGGGCTACGGCAAGCTGCAGAAGCTGGTGCGGAGCCGCTCGATCACCGAGATGAAGCATGCGGAGAAGCTGATCGAGCGCATCCTGTTCCTGGAGGGCACGCCGATCGTCAGCACGCTCAACAAGATCCGGATCGGGGCGGACATTCCCAAGCAGCTGGCCAATGACCTCGCATCGGAGACCGATGCGGTCAAGAACTACAATGCGGCGGTCAAAGTCGCGATGGAAGCCGGCGACAACGTCACGAAAGAGCTGCTCGAATCGATTCTGAAAGACGAGGACGGCCACGTCGACGAGCTCGAAGAGAAGCTGGACCAGATTGGCCAGATGGGCATCCAGAACTTCCTGGCGCTGCAGGCGGGCGAATAACCCGAACGCCCTGCCGGCGCGCGCATTGACGCGGATGAACGCATCGTGTATAAGCCGTACACGATGCGTTTTCTTTATGAAGGACACGACCTCATGAGTCTCTTCCGTTTCCCGTCCCTCTGGCTCCCCTTCGCGGTGCTCGCCGGCGCAGCCGTGGCCGCCGAGACGCCGAAGATGTGCTGGGCGCACTACGTCGGCTGGGGCTTCGACCAGGTCAACGGTTACGACCGCGCGGCGCTCGACCCGGCCTGGAACGCGCAGCGCTTCAACGACCGCTCCCTGCTCGGCCGCCACGCCCAGACCGACGAGGGCGTCGGCGAAGCCACCAAGCTCCAGGTCCGCACCGCCCTGCAATACGGCATCGACGGTTTTTGCGTCGACCTGGTCATCCGCGACGACAGCCGCGACACGTTCTATGCGGATGCCATGGCGCGGTTCTTCCGCGCCGCCGAAGGCACGCCTTTCAAAATCGCGATTTGCGTCGACAGCACGTCGCCCTCGGCCGAGGCCATGACCCGCGCCTTCGCGGCCTATCTGGAGCGCTGGGGCCGCCATCCGAACACCTGCCTCGTCGACGGCCGGCCGGTGATTTTCATTTACAACAGCCGACCGCGCACGCTGGAGGAGTGGCGGCAGATCCGCAGCGGACTCGCGGCGCGCGGACTCGACGCCTGCTGGCTGGTGCAGCCCATGGGAGAAGGCACGCTCTGGGACAACGCCCAAGCGCTGGCCGACAACCTGGCCGTCTTCGACGGGCTCTACGATTTCGGCATCAACGGCTTCTCGCGCTCCCAGATGCAGGCGCGCTTCGCCCATGGGCAGAAGGCCCTGGACGCGCACCGCCCCGGCGGGCTGCTGGTCGCGGGCCTCACGCAGGGCTATCTCGGCAACGGCAACAGCTTCTACCGGCCCTATCTGAACACCGGCACGCTGCGCGACACGTGGGAGGCGGCGATCGCTTCAGGCGCGCGCTGGGTTTGCCTCACGACCTGGAACGACTACGTCGAGCACACGCACTTCGAGCCCTCGGCCGTGAACCGCGACACGCTGCTGCGCATCAACCGCGACTATCTCGCCCGCTGGCGCGGCGAGCCGCTTCCGCCCCGCCCGCCGCAGCTGTTCGTCAGCTATCACGAGGAGGCGAGCCTGGGCGACGACTGGACGCTGGAAGTCTTGAGCCTCGCCTACACCACGGAGCCGGCCGCCCTGCGCGTCCGCCTGCTCGATGAAGCCGGCCGGGCCTGTTTCGAGCCCGGGCCGGTGGCGCTGCCGACCGACCGCCTCTGCGCGACCACGCTGCGCGTGCCGGAGATCGGCCTGGACGGACAGCGGCTCTTCCGCGTGCAGGTCCAGCTCGCCACCGCCACGCAGACGAACGAATGGCGCGACCTCTATCCGGTGGCCGTGCGCTGCGGCCACCTCGAAAGCCTGCGCACGGTCCGCATCCCGCTCGACAGCCTGGCCGCGCAGCCCTCGCTGAGGCTGACGGCAGACGCCTCCGGACGTGCCGCGCGGGTGCGCTTCGAGCGCTGGAACCTAGCCGGCAAGGTCGAGCTGCTGCGCAACGGCTGGCCCGTCGCGGAGGCCGAGCTCGCCCACAAAGGAGCGCCGTGGGTCGAGCTGCGTCTGCCGCTTCCCGCGGCCGACGCCACGCCCTCGGATCTCTACGTGGCCCGCTACAGCACGCTCTCGGGCGACGTCTCGTGGAGCGCGCCGGCCCGGCTCGCCTCTGTGTCGCCGGCTGTGTCCGTCCCCGTCCCGGTCATCGTCACCGGCGCGGATTTCGATGAGGGCTGGTGGGGCGACGCGGCCACGCGCACCGGCACGCCCCGCGTGGCCACCCGCGACTTGGCGGCCGACGCGACCTATGCGCTCACCTATCCGATGACCGAAGGCGCGGGGGCGGACCTGCGGTCGACCTCCGGCTGGGCGACGCCGCTCCTGCTGGGCCGCAGCCACAAAGGGCTGCAGCGGAGGGACGAGTGGAGCCCGCACTGGGAGCGGACAGAAGCCGGCGGGTCGGTCCTGCGCTTTGACGGGGCGGATGACCGGGCGATCCTGCCGAGCCGCTCCATGCCATACGGCCCCTTCACGCTGGAGATGAACGTGCGCCCCGAACCGGCCGCGCAGGCCATGACGCTCTTTGCCGACACCTGCGGCGTGTCGCTGCGAAGGCTGGCCGACGGGCATCTCTGCCTCACCCGCAAGAAAGACTCGGTGACGAGCCGCCAGCCGGTCGGCGCCAGCCGCTGGACACACGTGGCGGCCGTGTACGACGGCGAGCGGCTGAGGCTGTTCATCGATGGCGACCTCGAGGCCGAGACCCCTGCCGCAGCGCTCGTCGCGCGCATCAACTCGCTGCCGGTCATCGGCAACAACGCCGTCTTTGGCGAGGGGTTTCGCGGGCTGCTCGGCGGGGTCCACCTCGAGAGCGGCGTGCGCACGCCCGGCCGGTTCGCGCTTCAGCCTGCGGCACTGCCGCGCTGACGGCACGAAGCCGGTCACGGCGACGGGGTTCAGAGATTCTCTTCGGTCAACGCCGTCCGGTTTTCATACTTGGCGATGCGCTCCTGGATGTCCAGGGCCAGCGCGGTCTGCCCGTAGCTCTTGGCCATCTCATAGGCTTTGCGGGCCGCTTCCAGCGCTTGGGGAAACTGCCCCCCCGCCGCATAGACGATCCCCAGCGTATCCAGGACCACCGGCGTCGGCGCGCCCATCAGGGACAAGGCCCGTTTCACCAGCAGCATCGCCTCGTCCACGTTTCTGATCGCCGGATCGCCGCTGGTCGCCAAGACCCGCGCGATGTCGTTCATGAGGCCCGTGTCGCCGGGGGCTTCGCGCAGCTCTTCGCGCCAGCGCGCGACCCGCTCGGCCATGGAGGTGGCCCAGATCGGTTTCTTGAGCGGGTCGGGCTCGGCTTCGGCCGCCGTCACGCCCTTGTTCAAAGTGGTGCCCGTGCTCAGGACCTCGCGGATGGTGGCCAGCAGGGTGTCATTGTCGACGGGTTTCTGAAAAAAGGCCTTGGCGCCCATCCGCAGGACCCGCTCGCGGGCGACAGAGGGATCGCGCCCGGAGAGCACGATCACGGGGATCACGGCGGTGGGCACCATGCCCGCGAGCCATTCGATCACCTTGAACCCGTCCCCGGCGGGAAGGCCGATGTCGAGGATGATGAGGTCGGGGCGCAGCTTGCACGCCTGCGTGAAGGCGGTGGTGCCGTCGGCCGCGCAAGCCACCTCGTACCCGTTGGCCCGCAGGCGGACCGACAGTCCGACGGTCTGATCCAAATCATCCTCTACAATCAGCACTTTGGCTGCGCTCATGCAGACCCCTTTCTTCTGGCTCACAACAGATATTGCACCCAGCGCTGTACCTCAGCCAAATTCAGCTTGCTGAGTGCAGGCACTTCAGGGCCGGGCATCAGGCTCTCGCCCGCCCTGCGCTCCTCCACGTACCCCGAGACGACCACGATCGGCAGCAGCGCCGTCTTGGGGTTCTCCTTCAGACGTCCGATGACCTCATGCCCGTTCATGCCCTGCATTTGGAGGTCGAGCACAATCAGGTCGGGAATCTCTGCTTCCAGCAGCGCGAACAGGCCGGCCCCGCTGGTGGCCGTCCGCACGCTGCGCAGGCCCAGGGCGGAGATGAACTTCGCGAGCAAGCGCAGATAGGACTCCTCGTCGTCCACCACCACCACGCTCTTCTGCGCCAGCAACACCTTCTCGGAGACCGCCGTGGAGACCGCCTGCCGCAGCAGGGCTTCCGCCGACTCCGTGTCGGGCCCTGCGGCTGCCACGCCGAAGGACAAGGCGGAAGAGAGATTGGGCACCAAGGAGAAACACACTTTTTTCGCCAGACGCCGCACGCGGTCTCTCACGGCCCTGCAGTCGGTCAGTTCCGCTTCGACGCACACGACAAAACGCTTGCCCGCATAAACTGCGACGCCATCCTCCTCGAGCACCGCGGACAGCAGCGCTTCCCAGACCGGCAAGACCGTTTTCGCGTCCACATCGGCATCGACAACGACCAGCGAGAACATGTCGCCGCCGGCCTTGGCTTCGGCGAGGCGGTCGTCGATGAGGGCCAACACCGCCAGTTCGGGGCTGAACGCCGGCAGCGTGAAGCGGAAGGTGCTGCCTTCACCGGCGCGGCTGTCGACCCAGATCCGGCCGCCGAGTCGCGAGACCAGATCGCGGCAGATGAAAAGGCCCAACCCCAGGCCCACCCGCTTCTGGTCGATGTTTTTGTGCACCTGGTACAGGTGCTGAAAAATGCGCTCGCGGTCCTCTTCAGCGATGCCGCAGCCGGAGTCGGAGACCGCGATCTCCAAGCCGTCAGATACCGCCACGCCGGCGGCGGACGGCGGGCCAGCCACCCGCGCGCTCACGCGGATCTCGCCGCCCGGCGGCGTGAACTTGATGGCGTTGTCGAGCAGATTCACGAGCACCTGCTGAACGCGCTGCGGATCGGCAAAGGCTGCGGGAAGCCCCTCTTGGAGCTCAATCGACAGGGACTGCGTCTTGGCTTGGGCCTCGTGACGGACGGTGTCGACCGCCGCCGCCACCGTTTGTGCCACATCCATCTCGCAGGGGACCAGATGCAGCTTGTTCGATCGGGATCGCGTCACATCCAGCAGGTCGCCGATCATGTTGCGCAACTGCTTCACATTGCGCAGGGCGACGCCGAGATATTCGCGCTGTTCGCTGTTGATCGTGCCCGCAAGCCCGTCGAGCAGGATCGTGACATACTGGTACACGGCGTTGAGCGGCGAGCGCAGCTCGTGCGAGACGCGGGAGAGAAACTCGTCTTTCATGCGCAGCTGGATCTTCCAGACACTGTCCAGCTCCTCGGGCGTCGCTTTGCGCGCAGAGAGGTCCGTCAGGACGACCAGTCGGGCGGGCGCTCCGCCCCACCTGACCGGCTGCACATTCGCGCACAGCGGGCTCGGCTCCCTGCCGGCGAGCACCCCGTCGAGAGGTGCGGTTCCCGCTTCGGGCAACGCGAGTCCTATGGCGTTGCCCAGCACGTCACAGGCCGCCTTGCCGAGCATCGCTGCCGCGCGGGCATTGCAGGAAAGGACTTTGCCTTGCTCGTCGAGAAGGAGATAACCGTCCAGCGACGTCTCTGCAAACGCCTGGAACTGCGGCAGACCGATCACCAGCCCGTCCGCCGCCACATCCTTCTGTTGGTTGACACCCATGACAGCCATACCCCACCTGTTTGGGCGCATTGTAGGAGACGCCGCCCTCCCAAACACGAACCCCTTCGCGCAGAGGGGTGCCGGGGGTGCGACTCCCTTCTATTGAACCGGAATCGCACCCCATGTGGAAAGCGGGCGGGTTATTTGCCCTTGATGCCCGTGCCGGCGGCCTTGTCGATATAGAGGCCGACGAAGATGAAAGGCAAGCCCGTGTAGAAGCCCGACGGAGGCTTCGCATTGATGACGGACGTCGCGCCGGCGCCCTTGGCGTCTTTCGCGATCTGGGTCATCTGGGCCGTGTCATCCTGCTTCGGATAGAGCTCCAGCAGCTTGATGCCGGGGAACCCCACGCCGATGCCGATCTCGGTGCTGGTGTAGTGGCCGGTCGCCTGATAGTTTTCGAAGGTGCCGTCGCCGGTGGTCACATTCTGCAGTTGGGCCTCCTTGGCCGCTTGACCGAGGTCGCACTTGCCAGGCAGATGCGCACATCCCGTGGCGAACACCGCCGCCAATGAAAGCGCCAAGACCATGTGACTGATGTGTTTCATGAACCGCTCCTTGTTGAACATTCGCCATCCCGTGACACTCATGCGTTGACTGCACGTTGGCATCTTTATGTTAGGCCGGTTAAGTCCCTGCGTGCAAGCCTTTTGTTCCGCCCTTTTGGTGTGGCCGGTTGAGGGGGCGCTGTCGCCTCCGGGCGCGATCTGATATACTCGCGACATGTTCCGTGCCCTTTCCATCTGCCTGGGGGTTGCGGCCCTGTGTGCAGGGGCCGAGCCGCTCACTTTTTCTCACATGGCTGACGCATCGGCGGGGGAAGCCTTGGGCAACGGGCTGTTCGTGGCCGCGAACGACGAGGACAACCTGCTGCGCGTCTACCGGCTGGAGCAGGGCGGCGCTCCGGCCGCGGTCTGGGACCTCTCGCCGCACATGGCCCTGCAAGAGAAATTCCCCGAGATGGACATCGAGGGGGCCGCCCGGATCGGCGACACGATCTATTGGATCACCTCTCACGCGCCCAACAAAGAGGGCAAGCCGCGCCCCAACCGCAAACGGTTCTTCGCCACCCGCATCACGGTCGCCGAAGGCCGCCCCGCGTTCGTCTGCGTCGGCCATCCGGTCACCACCCTTTTGGAGGCTCTCGACCGCGACGCGCGCTATGCGGCGTTCGCGCTGGCGGACGCCGCGCGGCGGCCGCCTAAAACCCCGGGCAGCCTCAACATCGAAGCGCTGGGCGACACGCCCGAGGGAGGCCTGCTGATCGGTTTCCGCTCGCCCACGCCGGGCGGCCAGGCGCTGCTCGCGCCGCTGCTCAATCCGGCCGAAACCGTGGCGGGACAGTCGCCGCGCTTCGGCGACCCGCTCCTGCTCGACCTCAAAGGCGACGGGGTTCGCGCGCTCGCGCGGGACGCCCAGGGCTACCGCCTCATCGCCGGATCGCCGCTCAGCGGGGGCAAGCCCAAGCTCTTCCGGTGGGACGGCAAGCAGGCGCCCCAGAGGATCGCGCTGCCGGACCTGCCGGAGGACGCCACGCCCGAGGGGCTGATCGCCGTCGACCGCGGCGGCGAGCCCGGCTGGCTGCTCCTCAGCGATGACGGCACGCGCCTCGTCGACGGCGTCCCCGCCAAAGAGCTTCCCGATCCTGTGCGCCGCACGTTCCGCGGCTTCTGGCTGCCCGGGCCCTGACCGCCCCTGCGCCTGGCGGAGGAGCCGCCGCGGCGTCACTTCAGATAGCCGCGCAAACGGAAGAAGCCGGAGGTGCCGACGCTGTCGGGCACATACCAGCAGCGGTTGGTCGGCTCCCCGGCCGCGTCGATCGCGTGCACGCGGTTGGTCTCCCACGAGGGCGACGCGAGCGAGCGGGCCATGGCGATCTCGATGCCGACGTACGGCACCGTAGAGTCGAGCTGCTTCGGAATGTCCGCCACCGGCACGTTCGTGAGGCAGAAGATGTTCAGCAGCGGCGCGTTGGTCTCCAGGTTCGGGCCGAAGGCGTAATCGAAGCCGTTCTGCACGCCGTCCGCATTGTAGTCGTTGGTGAGCGCGGTCGGCAGGTCCATGCCCGGACAGTTGGCCTGCACCCACTCCTCGAAGCTGCCGGGCGGCGGGTCGTCGTCCGCGATCGTCGCCGTCACCTGCTGCACGCCGAGCTCCTCCCCGTTCAGGACCGTGCCGATGTCCACGACGATCGTCTCGTTGGTCTCGTCGACCAAGTCCTGCACGGCCATCAGGGAGAGCGTTCCGCTCAGCGTGTAAGGCGGGATCACGATCGTGTGCGGCACTGCGGAGACGGTATAGTCGTTCGTCTCGGTCGCCGTGCCGGACAGCGCCAGATTCACCACCACCGGCATCGGCGCGAGCTGCGACAAGGTGGCGGTCACGATCGCGACGGCGCCGGCCTCCGCCATCAGCGGGCCGGTCAGGCTCAGCGTGACCCAAGGCACGATCACCGTGGTCTCGCCCACCGACCCGTATCCCTGCCAAGCGGCATTCGCATAGGCCCGGACGCGGTAAGCGTACACCCCGTTGGTCCGCGCCGGCACCGCATAGGAAGTCCCCGCGACGTTGTTCGCCAGCGTGGTCCACGCGCCGTACCCTCCGAGCGTCACGCCCGTGACGGCGATGTCGTCGACCGCGACGCCCACTTCGGGGAACCCGGTCCAGCCCGACCCGAACTCGGTGTTCAGCACGAACCGGATGACGCAGGAGTCGCCGATGTTGATGCCTTGGGCGTTCAGGGCGCTGAAGCCGTACGCGTACTGCGTCCAAGAATTGATGTAGCCGCCATACGTGCCGAGGGTCCGCCACGTGTTCCCTCCGTCGTTCGAGATCTCGCATGCGAGCGATCCGGCCGCCGAGTCCAGATGCGACATGAGGTAGAAGGAGAGGGTCGTCCCGGAAGCCACGACGAACGGTTTCCGCAGGGTCAGGGACTGCACCGGCGAGTAGAAGCTGCCGGCGGACCAGCTGTAGTATTGGAACAGGTAGCTGAAGGACCCCGTGCGGCTGCCCGCCGAGCTCCGGCGCGCGCTTCCGCCCAAGTGCCAGGCGTCATACATGGCCTCTTCGTCCTCAGCGCCGTCGGCGAAGCCGGTCAACACCGCCGGCAGCGCCTCTTGGATCTCGTACTGCGCGGCCTGCGAGGCGGCCGGCCACGCGACGATATGCCCGGTGGTGTAGACGGTCTGGTTCGTCACGGTCGTGCGCAGCGTCTGGACATCGAAGGTCATGGTGGATGCGGCCGCCGAGAAATTGGTGACGCGCAGGTACGAATAGGAGGGGGACCCGTTCGTGCGGGAATAGAGGGTGGCCGACTGGTAGAGCATCGCGTTGGCCGTCGTGTTTCCCGTCTGGTCGCGGAAGCCGCCGGCAAAGCCGCTCGTGCTGGTCCAGACGTCGCCGGACTCGGACATGATGTCGGTCGGGGACTCGATCAGGCCGAGCGTGTCGTCGCCGTCCGCCTCCTCGATCTTGACCAGAGGATGCGGCCACGTGCTCAGGTCATTGTTGGCGCTTTTGTTGTCCACGTGGGAGATCAGCACGCCTGGAAAGATCGAGGAGGTGTCGTTATCAAAGCCGGTGTTCGCCCGGTTCTCGATCAGGAAATATTCGCCGTTCGTCATCCCGTCGCGGAGGAGCAGCACAGAGGGATTGTCCTCCACGCGGGCCAAGGTCGTGCGCGGCAGGGAGTGCGCGACGGTCGGCCTCACGAACCCCAGCATGTATTTGGAATGCGCGCAGAAGTGCGCCGGCCGGTTGCCTTGGGAGCCGTTCCAAGAGCCATAGGCCATGAGGCCCCAGTCGCCCACGCCGTCGGTGGTCCCGCTGTAGTCGTACAGGTCGCTGAGACCGAAGAAGTGGCCCATCTCATGGCAGATGACGCCGATGCGGATGATGCTGGTGCTGTTGGTCGCACCCCGCAGCGCGGGCTCCGTGTGGCAGCGCTTCATCTTCGTCCCGTCTTTCGTCACCGTGGAGCCGAGCTCGCCCTGCTTGGACCAGATGCTGGTCGCCGGATTGCCGGAGAGCTCTTGGCCGTGCCCGGAGTGGATCACGGTCAGGCAATCGACCCAGCCGTCGCTGTCGGAATCCCCCTGCGCGAAGTCGAAGCCGGCGCTGTCGGCGGCGTTGACCGCGTCGCTGATCATTTGCAGCCAGTTCGTGTCCTTCGTCACCCCGTCCGTTCCGTAATAGCTCTCGCTCTGCGGCAGCTTGACCCATGCTGAAACGACCGACTGCACCGTGAGCTTGCCGTAGGAGACTTCCGCATAATAATCGCGCACCGAGCCGACCGCGCCGTCCGAGGTGTGGCTGACCTGATTGAAGAGATTCGAGTATTCGCTCACGGCGACGCGGCCATACGACGCGTTCACCGTGTTGCCCGCCGTGTTCCAGTGGTTGGAGAAGCAGGCGAGAATCACGACGTTGCGGATGCTTTTCGTGCCGGACACCGGAATCGGCTGCGGCGGCGGCACAGGCGGCTCCTCCGGCTCCGCTCCGAGAGCCGCGGCGGGCGCGGGAACGGCCAGGGCCTGAGGCTCGGCCCGCACCGCCCTCTGCCCCAGGCGGCGCGTCTCGCGCAACAGTTCGGCCTGCGGCAGCATCCGCCGTTCGAGACCGAGGCCGGCCGGATCAACCGATCCGACGCGCGCGCCGGGCAGCGCCTGAAAAGCGGCCTTGCCGGCCGCCGGCCGGGCAAACTTCCAGAACCCGTCGACCGCGTCCCGCTCCACGACATAGCCCTCGGCGGTCTCGTGCCAGGAGAAGTATTCGTCCCCTCGCAACTGGAGACGGAAGCCGCGTCCGTCGGGCTGGGCCACGTCGCTGCCCTCGGGAGCGGCGGGTACCGCGAGCGCGCGTCCCGCCGCCATCAGCGCCGCGGCCGCAACAGCCAGCCGCCGCATCGCCGTTCGCCGGCTGTTCCGCACCGCCTGAGGCCGCCTGGATCGCTTTCGGCTGTTCATGGTGAACCTCCTCGGTAAGGGGTGACCGGGGGAGTCCGCCCCAAGGGAGGAACCCCTTCTCCGGTAGTGATATTTTCCCTCTGGACCCGGGACCCTGTCAACGGTTATTCGCGCGCAAGGCGCACTTACGAACAGTGCCATTGCGTGACGAATCCTCAATCGGATATACTAGAGAGCAGATATGGGTTTTTTTGACAGACATAGGCGCGGACCGAACCTCAGAGGAGGAACGCCGTCGGGCCTCCGGGAGACCTGTTTGGCCGGGCTCGCGGCTTTATGGGCGGGATCGGCCGGCGCAACCGTGTGGCTGAGCGAATTCGCGGCCGACAACGCGGACGGCCTGCGGACGGCGGCTGGCGAGGCGGTTGACTGGATCGAGCTCCACAACGACGCGGCGAGCGCCGTAGATCTCGGCGGCTGGTACCTGACCGACAAGGCCTCCTCACCCACCAAGTGGCGCTTCCCCGACGGCACCGCGATCGACGCAAACGGTTATCTGGTCGTCTTTGCGGACAGCTCCGCCCAAGCGGTGACCAACGGGGAGCTGCACGCCAACTTCGGCCTTTCGAAAGACGGCGAGTACCTCGGGCTCATCGCGCCGGACGGAACGACCGTGGCCGACGCCTACGCGCCGGCCTTCCCGCCGCAGTACACGGACGTGTCCTACGGCAAGACGCCGCGCCAACGCGCGCTGGTCGGCGCCGGAACGCCCGCGCGCTTCCGCGTGCCGGACGCGGCCGGGACCGCCGCGTGGACCAACGCCTCCGGCGCGGCAGGCCTCTACGGCACGCATGCGGCGTTCACCGTCCGCTACTACGAGATGACCGGCGCGATCGCACACGTCAACATCGCCGAGAGCATGGTCTCCAACAGCGCCGCCTGGAAAACCGACCGCACCTATCCCGTCGAAGGCCCGTACGGCACCCTCGATTTCCACGAGTCCAACTCCTCCGGCGCCTTCACCAACAACCTCCTTTTCCCGAATCACACGGCCGGCCAGGACAAAAGCTACTTCGTGGTCGTCGCCGAGACCGCCCTCTATGTGCCGCAGCCCGGCCAGTGGACCTTCTGCGTCGGCAGCGACGACGGGTTCCGCCTCCGCATCGGCGGCCACGGCGTGTCCTTCGCCTCCGAGTATGCGACGGGGCGGGGCTTCGGCAACACGCTCGCCACCTTCACCTTCCCCGCCGAGGGGGTCTACAGCCTGAGCCTCACCTACTACGAGAACACCGGCGGCGCCACCTTCGAGTTCTCGGCGGCGCCAGGCTTCCAGAGCGCGTTCTCGGCCGACGCTTTCCGCCTCGTGGGCGATCCGGCCGGAGGCCTGCTGCACGCCGGCGCCCTCAGCGCCTTCATCGAAACCGATGTCGCCCCTCTCATGCGCGGCGTCAACACGCGCCTGGACGCCGAGTGGAGCTTCACCCTCGACGAGCTCCCGGCGGCCGACGACACCGTCACGCTCTCGCTGCGCTGCGCCGACGGCTTCACCGCCGCGCTGAACGGCACCCCGCTCGCCGCGCTGAACGCGCCGTCGCCGCTGCTCTGGAACAGCGCGGCCACCGCCGCGCGGCCGATCTCGGCCGCGCTGGAGTGGCTCTCCTTCCCGGTGCCCGTCTCCGCCCTGCTCTCCGGCACCAACACGCTGGCCCTCACGGGGCTGAACGACGCCGTCACCAACGACGAGTTCCTGCTCCAGCCGAGCCTCGTTTGGCGCACCGCCCAGCGCTATCCGTGCTTCTTCAAGTCGCCCTCCCCCCGCGCGGCAAACGGCCAAGCCTATACGGCGCCCACGCCCAAAATCAGCGCGAGCGAGCCGCACGGCTACAAAACCGCGCCCTTCACCGTCGCGCTCGCCTGCGAGGAGACCCCTGGCGCACCCATCCGCTACACCGTCGACGGCAGCGTCCCCGGCCTCTTGTCGCCCCTCTACACCGCCCCCCTCACGGTCACCCGCACCACCGTCCTGCGCGCCGCGGTCGTCGATCCGGCCTCGCTCAAGATGAACGTCAAGACCGTCACCTGGCTTTTTCTGGAGGACATTCTCCAGCAGGGCGCCTCCGCGCCTGAGGGGTGGCCCACGAACCGGCAGGTCAACAGCCACGTCATGGAGTACGGCATGCGCCAGACGGTCGTCACCGGCGACCCCGCGCGCCTGCGCAACGGCATGACCAACGCGATCCCGACCCTGTCGCTGGTGACCGACCTCACGAACCTCTTCAGCGCCGCCCACGGCATCTACGTCAACCCCGGCAACGACGGCATCGAATGGGAGCGCCCCGTCGCCGTCGAGCTCATCGACCCGGTGCGCGGGTCGAACTACGAGTTCCGCATCGACGCCGGCCTGCGCATCCGCGGGGCCTACAGCCGCAGCGTCACCAACCCCAAACACTCGTTCCGCCTCTTCTTCCGCTCGGACTACGGCGAGTCCAAGCTGAAGTTCAAGCTCTTCGACGACGAGGGCGCCGACTCGTTCGACAAGGTCGACCTCCGCACCTCGCAGAACTATTCGTGGGCCTTCGCCAACAGCACGCTGGAGACCTTTATCCGCGAGACGTTCTCGCGCGACATCCAGCGCGACATGGGCATGCCCTACACCCGCAGCCGCTACTACCACCTCTACCTCAACGGCCAGTACTGGGGCCTCTACCAGACCGAGGAGCGCGGCGACGCCGACTACGCCCAGACCTATCTGGGCGGCCGCAGCGAGGACTGGGACTGCATCAAGACGACCTCGCCGGGCTACACCACCACGGCGTCCGACGGCACCTTCGACGCCTTCTACGCGCTGCACAACCTCGCCGTCAACCAAGGCTTCACGAACGCCTTCGCCAACAACTACCGGCGCGTCAAAGGCCTCAACCCCGACGGCTCGGCCAACCCCGCATACCCGGTCTACCTCGACGAGGACAACCTGATCGTCTACATGCTGAGCGCGTATTACACCGGCGACCCCGACTCGCCCATCGGCCTCAGCGGCACGATCGTGAACAACATGTACGGCCTCTTCAACCGCACCGCCCCCGGCGGCTTCAAGTGGCTGCGGCACGACGCCGAGCACTCGCTCGGCGCGAACGGCAGCTACCCCGTCACCTGCAACACCACCTACATGGGCACCAATCTCACGGCCCAGGCCAAGTTCAACCCCGCCACGCTGCACCAGTCCCTCTGCCTGCACCCCGACTACCGCATGCGCTTCGCCGACCTCGCCTACCGGCACCTTTTCAACGACGGCGTGCTGACGCCGACCAACGCGCAGCTGCGCTTCGCCACCCGCATGAAAGAGCTCGACCTCGCCATCATCGGCGAGTCCGCGCGCTGGGGCCGCGGCAAGACGCGCGACGGGACGTGGCTCCCGGCCTGCAACACGGTCCTCAACACCTACCTCAACCAGCGCCGCGACATCATCGTCAGCCACTTCCGCAACCGCGGCTGGTATCCGTGGCTGCGGGCGCCGGAATTCTCGACCCGCGGCGCCGCGGTGGCCTCCGGCACCCGCCTGCTCGTCACCGCCACCAACACGTTCTATTATACGACCGACGGCACCGACCCGCGCCTGCCGGGAGGCGGCGTCAACCCCGCCGCCCTCGCCGTGACACTGACGCCGGAGCAGACCTCGCCCCGCACGCTGATCCCGCGCAAAGCGCTCTGGCGCTACTCCGACATCGGCGCGGAGCCGGCCGCCACCAACGGCCTGGCCTGGCGCGACGCGGCCTATCCCGACGGCGCGTGGAGCCAGGGCCCGGCGGTCCTCGGCTTCGCCGGCAGCGCGCCGGTCAACGCGGTCTCCACCGTCACGCGCCGCTACGTGAACGGAACGTCCGCGCCGCAAGTCACGACCACCTATTTCCGCCACACCTTCGCCCTCGACTCGGCCGAAGGGATCACCAACCTCGTCATCGACATCCTGCGCGACGACGGCGCGGTGCTCTACCTCAACGGCACGGAGATCCTCCGCGAGAACATGACCACCAATGCGCCCGCCTACGCGACCTTCTCGGCCTCGAACGTCGGCGCCCCCGACCAGACCAACGCCCTCACGCGCGTGCTCGCCAACGCCTCGCTGCTGCGCGACGGCACGAACGTCCTCGCCGTCGAGCTGCATCAGTGCAACGCCAGCAGCTCTGACCTCTATTTCGACCTGGCGCTGACCGCCCTGGTCGACCCGCTGCAGGTCGTGACCCGCCGCGCCGCCGTGACAGTCACCAACGACCTGACGGTTCTCGCGCGCAGCTTCGACGGCGCCGACTGGAGCCCGCTCGCCCAAGCCACGCTCTCGGTCTACCGGCCGCCGGTCGACTATTCGCCGCTGCGCATCACCGAGCTCATGTACGCGCCGCCCGCGTCCGCGGCGAACAGCCTCTTCCTGAACGACGATTTCGCCTGGATCGAGCTCCGCAACACCGGCGGCGAGACGATCGATCTCGGCGGCGTGAGCTTTGCGGCGGGCATCACCCACACCTTCCCGCCGCTCGCGCTGGCCCCGCAGGCCCGCCTCGTGCTGGCCAAGAACACGGAGGCCTTCGCCACGCTCTACGCGACCAACAACCTCATCCTGCAGGCCTGGACCGCCGGAAACCTCGCCCGCAAAGGCGAGACGATCTCGCTCGTCACCCCGGCCGCCAGCAACATCCTGACCTTCGCCTACTCGAACCTGTGGTACCCCGAGACCTACAACAGCGGCGTCTCGCTGGTCGCCGTGGACCTCGCCGCCGCCGAGCCGGCCTGGAGCACGGCCGCCAACTGGCGCCCCAGCCGCGCCGTCCGCGGCTCGCCCGGACAGCCCGACGCGCCCCGCATCGTCGCGGCGTCCCTCGCCGGCGAAGGCTCGTCGCTGTCGCTCTCCGCCGAGGGACTGGAGGGGAACATCGAGCTCTCCTTCTCGCACGACCTGACCGAGTGGTACCCCTGTCCTCCGGCGGCGTGGACGCGCACCGGCGCGGTGCTGAGCATCGACCTGACATCGCCGTACCTGCCCGCCGCGCCCCGCCGATTTTTCCGGCTGCGCCTGTCCGACTGAGCTGACAGGCGCAGCCGGTTGTGTTACAGTTGCCCCCAAAGCGACCTACCAGCGAGGACACCGTGGCGGAAGCGTTAAGCGATATTGCCTACCGATACATCACCAAGAAACTGATGGCGGCCGAGCTTGCAGCCGGACAAAAGATCTCCGAGCAGAAGATCGCATCCGAGTGCGGCGTCAGCCGCACGCCGGTGCGCGAGGCGATCCGCCGCCTGACCGAAGAGGGCCTGCTCTACCAGATCCCGTCCAGCGGCACCTATGTCGCGCGCGTCGACCGCCACCACCTCACCGACGCCTACGAGGTGCGCATGGCGATCGAGTGCTTCGCCGTCGACCAAGCCGTCAAGAACCTCACCAAGGAGTCGCGCCTGGAACTGCGCCGCCTGTGCGACCAGATGCACGCGGCCATCGTCAAGCTCCGCACCAAGAAGGAGCAAGTCCTCGACGGCAAGCCGCTGGTCGACTTCCTCTCGGCCGACCTCTCGTTCCACCTGCTGTTGCTCAAAGCCGCCGGCAACCGGCTCGCCCTCAAGATCGTCAGCGGCGCCTACCAGCGCAACCAGTTCTTCGGCCACCACAGCCACCGCCGCGACCTGCACCACCTCGCGTGGGTCTGGATGCACCACGCCAAGATCGAGCGCGCCATCCGCCGCGGCGACGCCAAAGGCGCCAAGCGCTGGCTCAAAGCCCACATCACGCGCAGCATGGGAGACGCCATCGCCGCGTTCGACCAGGCCGCCGCCCATGCGTCCGACGCGCGCCGCGACCCCGTCGAAGAGGCCCTCGACCAGCTCTCGAACCGCTTCGCCTGATTTTTCTCCTGCCCCCTTCATTGACAGGCCGGTTCTTTTTCTGCTATAAACCAGTATACAGGTATTTTGATCTGGTATTTTTGCACCGGCAAGGAGTGTTCAGCCCGATACCCTCATAAACAGGAGCCGAATCCATGCAACCGTCCCTCGCCTTCGCCTCGCGGTTCTTCAGCCAGAACTTGTGCCGGCCGGCATTCGCCTCCTTGCTGTTCGGATTGACCCTCGCCCTGCCGGGCCTTTCGCGTGCGGCGGCCCCCGTCCTGCAGTTCTCCAATGCCACGCAGGTCGTCAATACCCCGGCGAAGGTCACCACGACAAACTTCACGTTTGAGGCCTGGGTCAAAGTCGACGCCTACACCTTCGAGAACCACATCTTCGCCCAATATGTCCCCGGGCATGCCGGCCGCATGATCGGGTTCCTGGACAACACCAAGATGTGTTTCTTCATCGGCGGCAACCGCTACCTCAGCAACGCGTCCATCCCGTCCAACACCTGGACGCACATCGCCGTCACCCGCAGCGGCGGCACGGGCTCGATCTATATCAACGGCGTACTGGACAAGTCCCTCGCGGTAATCACCGCCGCGCTTCCCACCTCCTACGGCATCACCATCGGCGGCGACTCGAACCTCAACTCCGGTTTCCGCGGCCAGATCGCCGACGTGCGGGCGTGGGGCCTGGCCCGCACGCAGTCCGAAATCTATGCGTCGATGAACACCCGGCTGTCCGGCTCGGAAGGCGGCCTCGTCGGCTACTGGCCCGCCAACGACGGCTCCGGCACCTCGGTCAACGAGCTCGTCGCCAACGCGGACGGCACGCTCTCGGGGACGCCCCTGCCCGCGTGGGCGCTCAGCAGCGACCTGCCGCTCGCCTCCTCGGTCACCCTCGGCGCCTGGAGCGCCGCCTCGGGCGGAAACTGGTCCAGCGCGGCCAACTGGCTCGCGGGCGCCGTCCCCAACGGCGACGCTCACTGGGCCGTCTTCACCAACCAGCCGTCCGCGAGCCTCGCGATCACCAACGACCTCGCGCCGCTGCTCATCGGCCGCATGCTGCTCGCCTGCACAAACGGCACCGCCTTCACCGGAAGTTCAATCACCTTCACCAACCTTTCCATCCCCTCGACGCTGACGGTCCCCGCCGGCACCCACGCCTTCGACGCCCCCGCCGTGATCGGCCAGAGCGGCTTGATCCTCGACACCTTCACGCCTGCGGTACTCAGCGTGGGCGGCGCGCTGAGCGGCTCCGGCGCACTCACCGCCAACTCGGCGGCCAGCGGCGGCGGACGGGTCACGCTTTCCGGAGCCAGCACCTACACGGGGCCGACCGCGCTCGGCTGCGGCACGCTCGCCGTCAGCTCGCTGCCCAACGGCGGCGCCGCCGGCCCCCTCGGCGCCTCGTCCGCCGCATCCGCGAACCTCCTGCTCGGACCCGGCACGCTGCACTACACCGGCCCGTCCGCGACCACGGACCGCGGCTTCACCCTGCAGGCCGGAAGCGGGCGTGCCGCCCTGCTGCGCACGGACAGCGACCTCACCCTCTCCGGTCCCGTCGCGGCGGCCTCCGGGGCCTTCATCAAGGACGGCGACGGCACCCTCTCCCTGACCTTCCCCGGCACCCACACGCTTTCAGCCTACGAGCACACCGACATCAACGCGCTCCAGAACACCGGCGCGAACGGCGACAGCCCCACCACCGGCTTCTCCGGCCTCTCCGTCATCCGCGGCCGCCTGGTGCTGGGCGTCCCCGGCCAGACCAACCTCTGCAACAAGCGCATCGACATCGGCCTGCGGACCGCCACCAACGCCAGCGCCGAAACCACCGGGGAGCTGGTGCTCAACGACGGCGCGCTCCTCTGCAACACCACGCTCTCGATCGGGCGCGGCAACGGAAGCGAGGTCACCTCCCCCGGCGGCCTTAATCCGAAGCTGATCGTCAACGGCGGCACCGCCACGTGTAACCTGTTTGCGCTCGGCTTCTGGGGCAGTGTCCCTTCGGGATACAACTGCAGGCCGCTTTGCGAAGTCAACGGCGGGACCTTGGCCATCGGGTCCTGCAACCTCGGCGAGTCAACCGGCTGCTACGCGGTCGTGAGTGTGCGAGCCGGCACGCTCATCTCGGCCGGCAACATCAATATCGGCGGATCGCAAGCGCCCGCAGGGACGGGCGTCCTCAACCTCTCCGGAACCGGCATCGCCGATGTCGCGACCGACGTCAGCCTGGGCGCGGCCTCCAGCGGCTACGGCACGCTCAACCTGAGCGGAGGAACCCTCATCGCCCGCAACATCGTCAAAGGCACCGGACTCTCCGGCATTCTCAATTTCAACGGCGGTCGCTTTAAGCCCCGCACCGCAGGCTATACGATGAGCGGACTCACCGCCGCCTACGTGTCCACCAACGGCGCCGTGATCGACACCTCGCTGGCCCCCTACACCCTCGCCCAGAACCTGCTGCACGCACCCGGCGCGCCGGCCGTCGACGGCGGCCTCGTCAAGCTCGGCACCAACACGCTTACGCTCACGTCGTACGGCTCCACCTATACCGGGCCGACCACCGTCTCAAACGGCACGCTCTGCATCGCGGGCGCGCTGCCCGCCAACAACGCGCTCGTTGTCGCCTCAGACGGCGAAGCGCTCATCGGCGGCAGCGCCACGCAGACCGTCTCCGCCGCCAGCCTCACGCTGGACGGCACCGGCACGCTCGCGTTCGCCTTGGCCCTCGACGGCGCCACGAACGACCGGCTCACGCTCGCGGCCGCGCCCGCCTTGGCCGGCAAGCGCATCGCGCTCTACCAGCTCAACACCCGCCTGCCCTTCACCAAGAACGGCACCTACACGCTCGTGGCGTACTCCGGGACCGACCCCTCGGTCGCCGGCCTGGCCTGCGCCAACGCCGCCTACGGCAAGACCTACACCTTCGCGGCCTCGGGCGGCAGCCTGACGGTCACGGTCGCGTCCGACACCTCGTCCGCCTCCCTCTGGAACGTGAACGCCTCGGGCAGCTGGGCCACGGGCTCCAACTGGACGCTCGCACCCGCCAGCGCGGCGGGCAGCAAAGCCCGCTTCGACAGCGCGATCACGGCCCCCGCCACGGTCACGTCCGCGGGTGAAACCGTCGGCGAGATCTACCTCAACAATACCGCCGCCTACACGCTTGACGGCACGGGACTGATACTGGACAACGCCTCAAGCCCCGCCCTCATCAACGTCGAGAGCGGCTCTCACCGAATCGCGGCGCCGTTGACCCTCAGCAACGACACGACCCTGAACCTCTCGGCCTCCACACTGCTCACGCTCGGCGCCGCGACCGGAGCCACAGCGACCCTGACCGCGCAAGGAAACGGCACGCTCGCCCTCGCCGCCGCGCCCGCGGTCCAGGCGCTCACGCTGAACGTGCCCGAGGTCGGCGTTTCCAACACGCTCACGCTCGCCGCGCCGGTCACCCTCCTGCGAAGCGTCACCGTGCGCCCCGCGCTGGGCACCACGTCGACCGTGTCCGCCGCCGTCTCCGGCGCGGCCGGCCTCACCAAAGCGGGCTCGAGCTTCCTGTCTCTGGCCGCTGCCAACACCTACACCGGGCCGACCACCGTCAGCGGCGGCACGCTGACGGCCAACACGCTCGCCAACGGCGGCGCGCCCAGCTCCGTCGGCGCCTCTCCCGCGGCGGCCGCCAACCTCGTCCTCGGCCCGGCCACCTTCCGCTACACCGGGCCGTCGGCCACGGTGAACCGCGGCTACACCCTCGCCGCGGGCGGCAGCCCCGTGCGCGCCGCGGTCCTGCGCACCGAGGGCGACCTGACCCTCGCGGGCCCGTGCGCCTCGTCGTCTGGCGCGCTCCTCAAGACCGGCCCCGGAACCCTGCGCTACACCTACCCCGGCGGCCAGACCCTCGCCTCCCACGAAGGCGGCGTGGACGCGCTGCTCAACATCGGGACCAACGGCGACAGCCCCACGCAGGGCTTCTCCGGCTACACGGTCTCGGACGGCAAAGTCATCCTGGGCGTGCCCAACCAGACCAACACGATCAATGGCCGCCTCACCGTCGGCCACTACACCACCACGGCCGCAGGCGCCGAGACCGCCGGGGAGCTTCAGATCGACGACGGCGTCCTGAACTGCAACACCACCGTGTCCGTCGGCCGCGGCAACGGCACGACCGCCACCGCGCCGGGCGGCGCGGCCTCGCGGATCACCGTGAACGGCGGCCTCGTCAACTTCGCCCTGCTGGCTCTCGGCTATGCCGGTGGCGCGCCCGCCGCGACGTTCAATGCCCGCCCCGCATTCGACCTCAACGCCGGCGTCCTGACGCTCACGAGCGACGCGCGCATCGGTGAATCGAAGGGCTGTTTCGCCACACTCACGGTCCGCGGCGGCACGCTGCGATGCGTCGGCCAGTTCGGCAACGCCGGCCTTTCGCTCGGCGGCGCGCAGGCCTCCTCCGGCACGGGCGTCTTGAATCTCATGGGAGCAGGCGTGGTCGACATCGCCCACAACGTCCTGCTGGGCTACAGCGCGGGAGCCACGGGCATCCTCCACCTCGCCGGCGGCTCGCTGATCGCCAGCAATCTCGTCCGAGGCGCGGGTGCCGGCTTCGTCCGCTTCAACGGCGGCACCTTCTTCCCGCGCGTGCCGGGCCGCACGCTGAGCGGACTCACCGCGGCCTATGTCTCAACGAACGGCGCGCTTTTCGACACGTCGCTCGCCGACGGCTACACCGTCTCCCAGAACCTGCTGCGCGACCCCGACCTCGGCGCAGCGGCCGACGGCGGCCTCGTCAAGCGCGGCACCAACACGCTGAGCCTCACCGGCGCGGCCAACACCTTCAACGGCCCCGTCCGCGTAGAGACAGGCCTGCTGCGCGCGCGCCTCGGCGGCACCAACGACCTCGCCGTCGCCACCAACGCCTTCTTCGACGCGCTCGGCGAGCGCTGCACCGTGGGCGACCTCACCGGCTCCGGCACGCTCACCAACGGCGTCCTCGCCGTCACCGGCCGCCTCGACGCCGGCACCACCAACGCGCCGGCCGGCGCCCGCATCACCGTGCAGAACCTCGCGCTCGTCGGCGGCGCCACCTTCGTCTGCGACTGGACCACCAACGCGCTCGGCCAAGTCACCAACGACGTCGCCG
>Ga0209066_10000978_pt1 | contig 39522 bp, 36 predicted proteins | sample All_14_2_FD_187198 | JGI IMG/M metagenome (GOLD analysis project Ga0209066, IMG submission 187198) | Freshwater microbial communities in response to fracking from Pennsylvania, USA - Allegheny Zone_MetaG_DW_15 (SPAdes) (version 2) ... | reverse complement strand
AGCCCGCACAGGCCGACAGGCCCGGGGCCACCCCTCCCGCACGGCGCCCCAAACCAAAAAAAACCGCATGAAGCCTCCGCAGGCCGCCCGGATGATCCACCACATCCGGGCGGCCTGCGTTTACCCCTCTTCCTCATGCAACCCCTCAAAATCATGATTGACAACGATCACGTCTCGGCTATAGATCATCGCCCAGTGTTATGATTTTATTTTGGGTGTTATTTTTTCAGCATTTTCTTCCGTTCAATACTCTTTAAACGCAATTTCCGGAGCCAGCCGTACTCCGTGCAAGGGTCCGGGACAGGAGGTGCGCCGCGATGACGAGAATCTTACTGCTCTGTTTCACCCTGATTTTCTGCGCCGCCAACTCGGCCCTGGCGCATTTCGGCATGCTCATCCCCTCCGCGGGCAGCGTCGCGGACAAGAAGGACGCGGCCTTGACCCTGACCCTGTCCTTTTCCCACCCCATGGAGATGGTCGGCATGCCGCTGGCATCCCCCGCATCCTTCAAGGTTTTTGTCGACGGGACGGCCGAGGACCTGCTGCCGGCCCTGAAACCGGCCAAGGTCATGGAGCACGAGGCCTGGAGCGCCGCGTTCGCCGTCAAAAAGCCCGGCGTGTACCAGTTCGTCATGGAACCCAAACCCTACTGGGAGCCGGCCGAGGACTGCTTCATCATTCACTATACCAAGACCGTCGTACCGGCCTTCGGAGAGGAGGAGGGGTGGGACGCGCCCCTGGGCCTCAAGACCGAGATCGTGCCCCTGACCCGCCCCTTCGGCAACTATGCGGGCAACGTTTTCCAGGGACAGGTGCTCCTCGACGGCAAGCCCGTGCCCGGAGCCATGGTCGAAGTGGAATTCTACAACCGTGACGGCAGGAACGAAGCGCCAAGCGAGTACATGATCACCCAGGTCGTCAAGGCCGACGAGGGCGGCGTGTTCACCTACGGCGTGCCCTTTGCCGGCTGGTGGGGCTTCGCCGCCCTGAACACGGCGGACGCGAAGATGGACCACGAGGGTACGCCCAAGGATGTGGAACTCGGCGCCGTGCTGTGGACGGAATTTCTTGAACCCGTCCGCAAGTAGGGCTACACGACTGCCTCGAAACATTCGTTCAAAACGGCGCTCCGGACAGCCTCCCGGAGCGCCGGACACGCAGCCGGGGCAGGTCGGAACAGACGGGAGCTGATCGTGCACATTTCCGAAGGAGTCCTCTCCCCCGCCATCCTGGGCGCCGGCGCGGCCCTGGCCGCCGCCGGAACGGCCGTGGGCCTGCGCCGCCTGGACTACGACCGCCTCATGACCGTGGCCATCCTGGCCGCGGCCTTTTTCGTCGGCTCCCTCATCCACGTGCCCATCGGCCCGGCCAGTGCCCATCTCATCCTGAACGGGCTCGTGGGCGTGATCCTGGGCTGGGCCGCGTTCCCGGCCATCCTCGTGGCCCTGGTGCTGCAGTCCGTGCTCTTCCAGTACGGCGGGGTCACGGTTCTGGGGGTCAACACCTTCAACATGGCCTTCCCGGCCGTGCTGTGCTTTTACCTGATGCGGCCCCTGCTGGCGCGAGCCGGGCGGCTGCGCACCGCGGGCGCGTTCGGCTGCGGCGCCCTGTCCGTGGCCGGGGCCGGGCTGCTGACCGCCCTGTCCCTGTCCTTCACCAGCGAAGGCTTTCTCCAGGCCGCGCAGGTCCTGTTCGCGGCACACATCCCGGTCATGATCGCCGAAGGGATCGTCACCGTGCTGGCCGTGTCCTTTCTGGCCCGGGTGCGGCCGGAACTTCTGAACTTCGCCTGAACCGCATGAGGAGAAGCACCATGTCCCGCATTCTGCTGCCCCTTGTCCTCGCCCTCCTGACCCATACCTCGGCCCTGGCCCACAGGGTCAATGTTTTCGCCTATGTCGAGGGTGGAGAGGTGGTGGTCGAGTGCAGCTACAGCAAGTCCAAGCGTGTCAATCGCGGGACCATCGAGGTGCTGAGCCTGCAGAGCGGGGAGACCCTGCTGAGCGGGGAGACGGACGAAGACGGCAGCTTCCGCTTCCCGGTGCCCGAGGCGGCCAGGCGGACGGGCTCCGGCCTGCGCATCGTGCTGGTGGCCGGGGAAGGGCATCAGAACGAGTGGGTTGTCGACGCAGCGGAATTCATGCCCGCAGGGTCGGGTTCCGCCACTGCGGCGGTCGCGGCGCAGCCGGCAGGTGACCGGGAACAGCCCCCTACGGCCGGCGCCGAAGCCCCTGCGGCGCTGTCGCGCGGCGACGTGGAGGAAATCGTGAACGCGGCCCTCGACGCCAAGCTCGCGCCCATCAAGCGCGCCGTGCTGGAACGGACTGAGGCGGGACCGGGCTTGCGGGAAATCATCGGCGGCATCGGCTGGATTTTCGGACTCGTCGGTTTGGCCGCGTACTTCAAGGGCCGGTCCCGTGTTTGACGAGCCCTTTGCCTGCGGCGACTCCCCCGTGCATGGGCTCGACCCCAGGGTTCGCCTGGCCGCGGCAGCCCTATTTTCCGTCTGCGTGGCCCTCCTGAAGGATCCGACCGCAGCCGCAGCCGCCCTGCTCCCGGCCGCGGCTGTCCTCGCCCTGAGCCGGCCTCCGGCGCTCCTGCTGGCCAGGCGCCTGGCGGTGGTCAACGTCTTCATCCTCTTCCTGTGGGCCACGGTGCCCGCGACCATGCCCGGTCAGGAACTGCTGGCCGTGGGGCCCCTCTCCTTCAGCCGGGAGGGGGTGGCCTTGGCCTGGCTCGTGACCCTCAAGTCCAACGCCATCCTGCTGGCCTTCCTGGCCCTGGTCACGACCATGAACGCCCCGACCATGGGCCACGCCATGGACCGTCTCGGGGTGCCGCCCAAGCTGGTCTTTCTCTTCCTCTTCACCTACCGCTACTTGCACGTCATCGCCGACGAATGGCGGCGACTGATCACGGCGGCCAGGCTGCGCGGCTTCGTGCCCCGGACCGGCATGCACAGCTACCGGACCATCGCCCATCTGCTGGCCATGGTCCTGGTCAGGAGCTTCGACCGCTCGGGACGCGTCTACCAGGCCATGGTCCTGCGCGGGTTCGCCGGGCGCTTCGCCTCCGTTGTCCGCTTCAGGGCCCGGACCCGCGACGCCCTCTTCGCCCTGTTCTGGCTGACGGCCACGGCCGCGCTGACCATGATGGAGCTGTACCCGGAGGTTCTTGGTGTCTGAACCGTCTCTTTTCGCCCTGGAAAACGTGTCCTTCGCCTACCCTTCGGGGCGCGAGGTCCTGCGCGACGTGAGCTTCGCCTTCGAGCCCGGCCGCAAGATCGGCCTCTACGGGACCAACGGCAGCGGAAAAACGACCCTCTTCCACGTCATCATGGGCCTTGCGGCGCCTTCGAAGGGACGGGTGCTGTTCCACGGCTCCCCCATCAGCGGCGAAAAACAGTTCCGCGCCCTGCGCAGCGAAGTCGGCCTGGTCATGCAGAACGCCGAGGACCAGCTCTTCAACCCCACTGTCCTCGACGACGTGGCCTTCGGCCCCCTGAACCTCGGGCTGTCTGCCGAGGAGGCGAGGGAGCGGGCGGAGGAGACCCTGCGGGAGCTGGGCCTTGAGGGCTTCGGGAACCGCCTGACCCACCGCCTTTCGGGCGGCGAGAAGAAGCTCGTCTCCCTGGCCACGGTCCTGTCCATGCGGCCAAGCGTCCTGCTCCTGGACGAGCCGACCAACGGCCTGGACCCTCAGACCCGGGAGCGCATCATCGAGATTCTGGGCGCCCTGCCCACGGCGCGCATCATCATCTCCCACGACTGGGATTTCCTGGCGCAGACCACGACGCGGTTCATGACCATCAAGAACGGCCGCCTCCTGACCGACATCCCCCATCTGCCGCACCGCCACGTGCACGCCCATCCCCTGGGGGACGAGCCGCACCATCACCACGACTAGGCGTCTGCGGCAGGTTCGCTGAATTCCCTCAGCCAGAGGCCGAGCTCGGCGTGGAGCCTCCTCGCCTCGACGGCGCGCCCCTCCTTGGCGGCCAGCTCCAGATTCCGGGCCGCTTCGCCCAGTTCCTGCAGCCCCATGTTGAACAGGGTTCCTTTCAGCATGTGCGCCGCGTCGGCCATCACGGGCCAGTCGTCACGGGCCCGGGCCTCGTCGAGGCGGCGCAGCGTTTCGCCGACCGTGTCGCGCCCGATGGCATAAAGTTCCCGCACCTCTTCGAGCCCGAGGCCGTAGACCCGGCACAGGTGCTCCAGCACCCTTCGCTCCAGACTTGTCTCCACGTCGTACTCCTTTTCGGTGAAATACCGCCCCTAAGGATCATTGCGCCCCGGGGCCGTCCCGGTCAACTCCCCGCGAAGCCGGGAAGCCCGCGGCATCTGCGCAGCGCCTGCTCCGGGAGTTGACCCGGGGCGCGAATTGTCCTTATGAGATTCCACGGTGTGAAGTCTTCACAGTTCACGCGCCCAAGGAGACCCAAATGGACCCAGCATTGGCCAAGCCCTTCATCAAAGCCACCAAGGACGTGCTCGCCGCCATGGCCGCCCTCGACGTCGTCGCCGGGACGCCCTACATCAAGAAGGACAAGATGGCCCGCGGCGACGTGTCGGCCGTGATCGGCATCACCGGCGACAAGCACGGCACCTTTTCCATATCCTTCGACCGCAAGACCGCCGTGCACATCGTCAAGCAGATGCTCGGCGACGCCATCGAGGACATCCTGCAGGACGTGCAGGACGCCGTGGGCGAGATCACCAACATGATCTCGGGCCAGGCCCGCGTCGGTCTGGTCGACATGGGCCTGAAGCTCCAGGGCTCCACCCCCTCGGTCATCATGGGCGACAACCACACCATCGCCCACATGACATCGGCCCTGGCCATCGCCATCCCCTTCTCCTGCGAAGCCGGAACCTTCACCCTCGAATTCTGCTTCGACTAGCCCCATGAGCGGCGCGGGGAACATCAACGACCAGGTGACGCAGCTCCTCATGGGGGCCAGCGCCCGCGCCATCGAGGCCCCCAAGGAGTTCGACCTCATGGAGATGCCCGTCGAAGGCGTGGCCGCCTTCTGGCTCTCCGTGAAGAAGACCCTCGACACCAAAAAGAAGGACGAAGGCTTCCTGCTGGAGGAGGCCCGCCACACGCGCGAACCACACGTGCGCTTCCTGCTGGAGCTGGCCGCCTCGTCCTTCCCCCCCTCCCGCTGCGAGGAGCTGGCCCAGGTGCGCAAGCGGAACATCCTGGCCGAGCTGCATCGCAAGTACGTCCTCATGGCCATCGGGCTCCTGGGCATCGTGTCCAAGGAGAACCCCCAGAAAGTCATGATCCGCTTCCTGTCCAAGTTCCACATCGCGCCCATCTTCGAGAAGCAGGTCTTCGACGTGGCCCAGGTCATGCTCAAGAACCTGGACAACTCCGAGCTCAACAAGGCCAAGTTCCTGAACATCGACCACAAGCTCAAGATCGAGGCCCTGATCATCAATCTCATCTTCTACTGCATGCTGGCCAGGCGCAGCGGGGTCGAATCCCTGCTGGACTACCAGGAGTTCATCTCCTCCCAGTACTTCAAGGACGGGCTGACGCTCATCTGCGACGGGTTCGACTACGACTTCGTCAAGTTCCGCCTGAACCTGGTCAAGAAAGAGATCCTGGAAGCCACGGAGCTGAAGATGGACCTGTCCATGCACATGATGTCGGCCATCAAGTCCGGCGTGCCCTTCGCGGATCTCTACCTCGTCGCCAAGGCCTACCTGCCGTGAAAAAAGGCCGCCCCCTCGCGGGAGCGGCCTTGCATCGACGCTTGAAACGCCCCGGATTCACTCCTGGGCTTTCTTTTTCTTTTCCGGCCCCTTCAGCTGAAGCTGCTGGTTGTTTTCCTTGATCTTGGCCGGCTTGCGGTATTCCTTGTGCATGAACAGGCAATTGGTGGGGCAGTGATCCACGCAGATGCCGCAGTACACGCAGGAGTATGGATCGACTTCCCAAGTCTTGGCGTCCTTGTTCACGGTGATGCACTGGGAGGGGCACTTCTTCTGGCACATGCCGCACATGATGCATTCCTCGATCCTGATGTCGAGGTTGCCGCGCACGTTCTCGAAGGTCTCCCGGACCTGAAACGGGTAGAGCCGCGTATGTGTCTTGCTCAGGAAGTTCCTGAGCACGGTCGCTGTCATATCGAACATGGGGCCTCCTTAACGTTCCGTACAGCTGATGCAGGGATCGATGGACAGAGCGATAATCGGCACGTCGGCCATTTCGCAGCCGGGGAGCATCGCCAACAGCGGCGGCACGTTGGCAAATGTGGGGGTGCGGATGCGGACGCGGTCCAGATACTTGTCCCCGGTCGCCCTGACGTAATACATCAGCTCGCCGCGGGGCTGCTCGGAACGGCAGACGATCTCGCCCGTGGGCTTGCCCTTGACCTTGGCGGCGATTTCGCCGTCCGGGATCTTGGCGATGAGCTGGCGCACGATGTCGATGGACTGGTACAGCTCGCGGAAGCGGACCATGGTCCGGGCCCAGCTGTCGCCGTCCTTCTCCACCACCGGGGCGAAGTCGATGTACTTGTAGGCGCCGTAGCCCGTCATGCGCATGTCCTGGGCCACGCCCGAGCCGCGCAGCTGCGGGCCGGCCGCCCCCAGTTCGTAGGCCTGCTGGTTGGTCAGCACGCCGACGCCGACGGTGCGCTTCTTGACGGTGTAGTCGTTGGTCAGGACGGCCTTGATCTTGTCCAGTTCCTGCTCCAGCTCGTCCGCGACCTGCACGACCCAGCGCAGCTGGTCGGGGCTCATGTCGCGGCGCACGCCGCCGATCTTGTTGACCGAGATGATGACGCGGTTGCCGGCCGTGGCCTCCATGACGTCCATGACGCGTTCACGGATGCGCCAGGCGTGCATGAACATGCTCTCCATGCCGAAGGCGTCGGCCAGCAGGCCCAGCCACAGCAGGTGCGAGTGCATGCGGTGCAGCTCGGACCAGATGACGCGCAGGAAGTCCGCGCGCTGCGGGACCTCGATGCCCATCAGGCCTTCAATGCACATGCAGTAGGTATGGGCGTGGATGCAGCTGCAGATGCCGCAGACGCGCTCGACGATCTGGACCATCTGGTCCATGTCGCGGATGGAGGCCAGGGTCTCCAGGCCGCGGTGCACGTAGCCCAGGGTCGGCAGGGCTTCCTTGACGATCTCGTCCTCGAGGACGAGCTTCAGATGCAGCGGTTCAGGCAGAACCGGGTGCTGGGGGCCGAAAGGTACGATGGTCGCCATGCTATGCTCCCTCCCCGGCTGATTCGGCCTTGTTGACCGTGAACTTGCAGAAGGGGAATTTCTTCACTTCCTCCTCCAGGTAGAAATGCCCGCCGAAATCGAGGGCAAGGCCGTCGAACGTGATGCCGAAATGGTCCTGAGTCTCGTTCTCGATGATCAGGGCGGCGAAATAGATGCCGGAAATGCTCGGCACCACCCTGTCCGCCTTGACCACGTTCAGGCGCAGGTGCGTCAGCTTCAGATCAAGGTCGAAGTGGTACAGCAGGTCGAAGCTGTCGCCCAGATCAACGCAGCTCATGGTCACGAAGCGGTAGCCCTTGTTCTTCAGGGCCAACACTTCGGACGTGAGCTGACTCTTCACCAGATTTGTGGTTTCAAATGCCATATCTTACCTCGTGACCTGACGGTCTTCGCGATTTTCGTAAAACTCCCTGGCCTTCTTGAGGTCGGCCACCAGCGGCTCCGTATCCTTCTCGGGCCGGCGCTTCTTGAGCTTCTCCAGGGCCAGGACCACGCCGTCGATGATGGCCTCGGGCTTGGAGGGGCAGCCGGGAACGTAGACATCCACCGGGATGACCTTGTCCACGCCGCCCAGGACGTTGTAGGCCTCGCGGAACACGCCGCCCGAGGTGCCGCACGCGCCGATGGCGATGACGGCCTTGGGGTCGGGCATCTGATCGTAGATGTTCTTCAATGCCTTGGCGTTTCTGGGATTGACCGTGCCGGTGACGACAAGGATGTCGGCGTGCTTGGGGTTGCCGATGTTCAGAATGCCGAAGCGTTCGACATCGTACACCGGGGTGAGGCAGGCCAGCACCTCGATGTCGCACCCGTTGCAGCTCCCGCAGTCGAAATGGATGAGCCACGGGGACTTCACCCGGGATGTGTGCAGCAGATCTTGAAAAAAGCCCATATCTGAACTCCGTTGGTACTTAGAAGGACTTGGCGTACAGGAGCGCCATGTTGAAGAAGGACAGGCTGATGCCCACTGCCCACACGTAGGTCAGCATCCATTTCCACGTCATTCTGGGCGTCACGTTGTCGATGATGATCTCGGCCATGTAGGTCACGGCCAGAAGAATCACCAGGCCGATCCAGCTCGTGCTCCAGAACAGGCTGCAGATGGCCAGGATGAGCACGATGTCGTACCAGTGGGCGATTTCCAGAATGGCCAGATAAGGCCCGGAGTATTCGGTCAGCACGCCGCGCACCAGTTCCTGGTGGGCATGGTGGCTGGCCGAGATGTCGAAGGGCGACTTGCGCAGCTTGATGGTCAGCGCGAAGGTCAGCACGAGGTACAGGAGCGGGAGCGCGAGGAAGATCGGACGCTCGTAGGCCAGGATGTCGTCGATCTTGAAGCTGCCGGTGACGAAGTAGATGCCGACGAAGACGATGATCAGAAGCGGTTCGTAGGTCAGCATCTGGATCAGCTCGCGTTGGGCGCCGAGCTGGGAGTAGGGCGACGGCGTAGCCAGGGCGCCCACGACCATGAACACCGCGCCGATGGTCATGACGAAGAAGATCATGAGCAGGTCGGCCTGCATGGCGAAGAGGGCCACGCAGAGGATTGAGGCGATCAGGTAGATGTGCACGCAGAAGATCTGCCAGTAGTTGACCACCTGGGGCTCTTTGCCCAGCAGCTTGATGACGTCGTAGAAGGGCTGCAGGATCGGCGGCCCGAAACGGCCCTGGAACCAGGCGGTGAGGCGACGGTCGATGCCGGCCAGCAGGCCGCCGGCGAGAGGTGCCAGGATGATTGCCAGGATGACGAAGCTAATAGTCTTGAAGTCCATTTAGAACACCCCCGCCAGCAAGATGATCAGAATGCCTATGGCGACCAGGTTGATCCAACCGGTGATCCGGGATTCGCCGATGAGGCTTTCCATGTACCAGTTCGAGGTCTTGAAGTCGGCCCAAACGCCCAGGGGGCCCTTGAAGCCGAGCTTGCGCGAATCGCCGGAGTCCTGCAGGCCGCAGACGTACGGGGTGACGTAGTCGCCGCGCTTGATGAGGCGCTTGGAGGACGAGGCGCGCACCGCGTAGATGACGCCGAGGGTCATGACCACGAACACCGGGTACAGGGTGAACATGCCGATGTTGTTGGAAATGACGCCGCGGGCCGAGATGTAGAGGTCGGTGTCGTAGAAGCGCTCCAGGACCGGCAGCACCATGGAGGTGTAGAGGCCCGGGGCCACGAAGCTGATCAGGACGGCCGCCACGGCCAGGGTCAGGAGCGGCAGGCGGATGAAGCAGGACTGGGCCTCGGCCTGCGGGGCCTTCTCAGGCACCACCGAGGTCATGAGCAGCCCGAGCCAGCGGCCCCAGAAGACCATGGTCAGGGCCGAGCCGACGGCCAGCATGAGCACGACCAGCGGCAGGTGGGCCGAGGCCTCGACTGCCATCCACTTGGACAGCAGAGCGCCGAAGGGCGGCAGGAACATGGTCACGATGCCGATGACGGCGACCATGGTCGTGCGGGGCATGACATTGATCAGACCGCGCATGTCCTCGATGTCGCGGCTGCCGATGTGCTGCTCGATGGTGCCGACGCACAGGAACATGAGGGCCTTGGAGATGGCGTGGAAGACGATCAGGAGCACGGCCGCGGCCATGGCCGCCGGAGTGTTGATGCCCGCGCAGGCCACGATCATGCCGAGGTTGCTGATGGTCGAGTAGGCCAGGATCTTCTTGCCGTTGCTCTGGGACAGGGCCAGCACGGCGGCGCCCAGGAAGGTCACGGCGCCGAAGAGCGCCACGTAGTTGCTGAAGACGGTGCCGGCGAAGGCCGGGGCCAGGCGGATGACCAGGTACACGCCCGCCTTGACCATGGTGCTGGAGTGCAGCAGCGCGGAAATGGGCGTCGGGGCGACCATGGCGCCGCACAGCCAGCTCTGGAAGGGCAGCTGGGCGGCCTTGGTGAAGCCGGCGAAGCACAGCAGGCCCACGGGAAGCAGGATCAGCTTGGAGGCGGATTCGGCGGTGATGATCTCCTGCAGGGACAGGGGCAGGCCCTGGGAGCGGAAGATGATCAGCGCCAGGACGAAGGCCACGCCGCCGAGCATGTTCATCCACAGGGCGCGGGTGGCGTTCTTGACCGCGATCTCGGTGTCGTCATGCTTGATGAGCATGAAGGAGCAGAACGTCGTCACTTCCCAGAAGAAATACAGCCACAGCAGGTTGTTGGAGAAGACCAGCCCGTTCATGGCGCCCAGGAACAGGACCATGAAGAAAAAGAAACGCCCCTGTCTGGAGGTCGCGAGCTTCAGATGGTGCTCGTGCTCCTTCATGTAGGCCAGGCCGTACACGCAGATGAGGGACCCGACGATGGAGATGACCATGCACATGATCACGGAGAACTGGTCCACGTAGAGCGCGGGTCCGATGTTCTCGCCGGGGTGCATGAACAGCTCGAGGAAGGCCAGGGGCACGATCTGCAGCAGGGTCAGGACGGCGATGAGCTTGTTCTTCATCCGGTAAGCGATGCCCAGGATGACGAACAGCAGCGCGAAGTCGAGGATGGCGATCAGGCCGTCGGGGTTGATCCCGAGAAAACTCTCGGGCGTGAAGGAAATCGTTTCCGACTGCATCAACGCAAGCGATGCGACGGAGACGACCACGCCGGTTCCGATAACCAGCGCGGACCTCAGGGGTTTGACATTGATCAGACACAACACTGCCGCGATAAACGGCAGGGCGATGCTAATCCCTATCAGTTGCGGGGCTAGCATAGGCAAAAAACCTCCTTGCAATTTTGTCCAGTCACCACAGACGCCAATATAAGCTCAGTCGGCTGGGCCGGCTGACGACTTCCCACGGGAAGAGCAGGGACAAGGAGAATATGAACAAAAATCTTCGGGATTTTTGCAAACAGGTTCGCTACCTAAAAGAAGGGCAAGAGGTCAATATAAAAGCGCCTACTTGATCAACCGAGCAATCTTTTCCATGTACATATATGCGTTGGTTAATCAACCAATGCGTTATTTAACCAACCCATGTAGACTCGCGACGAGACAACAACATCGCCCCGAACAGCACCTGCAGTCCCTACAGGAAGAGAATCCAGTTCAGGAGCGTGTCGCCCCACAGCAGCGTCAGTATCGCTCCGAGGCAGAGGAAGGGGCCGAACGGCACGGCCGTGCGCATGCCCTGCGCATCGGGCCGGCGCATGTAGACCACGGCCACGAGCAGGGCCGAGACCGCCGCGAGCAGGATCATGAGGGGGAGGCGGGACAGGCCGGTCAGGGCGCCGAGGCTGAGCATCAGCTTGATGTCCCCCGTGCCCAGGGCGTCGAGGCCGCGCAGGCGCAGGTAGGCCTGCTGCAGCAGCAGGAAGACGCCCGCCCCGAAGAGGCTCCCCAGAGCCGTTTCCAGCCAGTCCACCGGCAGATAGAGCGGGGTGGTCAGGGCCAAGGCGGCGGCCGGCCAGGTCAGGATGTCCGGCAGGATGAAGGAGTCGAGATCGATGAAGCCGGCCACCAGGAAGATGCCCAGGAAGACCATGTACACGGCCCACTGCAGGGTGGGGCCGAATTTCAGGGCGAACAGCAGGGAGAGCACGCCGGACAGGAGTTCGACGGCCGGGTAGCGCCAGTGGATGTCACCCCTGCAGGACCGGCATCTGGCTCCCAGCAGCACGTAGGACAGGACCGGGATGTTCTCCCACCAGGACAGGACGTGCCCGCAGGCCGGACAGTGGGAGCCGGGACTGACCACGGACTGCCCCGTGAGGTAGCGGTGGACGCAGACGTTGTAGAAGCTGCCCAGGCACAGGCCCAGGACTAGGGCCGCGGCATGGAAGAGAGCTGGCGGGAGCTGCATTTCAGGCATGGGACTTCCGGTGGGCCGGGACGTGGCCGGGACGTGCCGGGTTGCGGGTGCTGCGATTCAGGTCAGAACCTCGTTGGCCCAGGCCGTGGCGTCGGCGGACAGCCTGCTGATGAGCGCCATGGACAGCCCCATCTGCGCGGCCTTGCCGTTCAGCCTGGCCCAGTTGCAGCGGTCGATTTCGTCTAGCAGTCCGATCCACTTCGAGTCGACGCTGGCCGGGTCGACCAGCGAATTCTTCAGGGCGGGGTCCAGCGGGATCTCCTCCAGCACCATCGACATGGGTTGATCCAGGATGGCGTCCAGCAGCGAGAAAAAGCCCATCAGGAACATGCCGTCCTGATCGAAGGGGGTGGGATGGCGCATGGCCAGAAGTTGCAGGAATCTGGCCCGCTGCACGGAAATGCGGACCAGCTCCTGGGCCTTGTCCGTGGTGTTCATGTCCGAGAGGATGACCACCTGCAGCCACTGACGCATGTTCTGGCAGCCCAGCATGGCCACGGCGCGGGGGATGGACGTGACCTCGACCTGCAGGCCGAAGAAGGCCGAATTGATGTATTTGAGCAGGCGGTAGGAGATGGACAGGTCCGTCTGGATGATCTCCACCAGGCGGTCGGGGTTCGTGTCCAGGGCGCCCAGCTCCTTCAGGAGCTTGAGCTTCGTGACCTGACTGGCCGAGAGCTTGCGGCCGGGGATGATCTCGGGGCGGTTGAAGAAGAAGCCCTGGAAATAGGTGAAGCCGAGATTTTTGCAGACCTTGAAGATGTCGTGGGTCTCGACCTTTTCGGCCAGGAGGGCCGCCTTGTATTGCGAGGCCCCCTCGACGATGTTCCTGACCTCTTTCGGTGTCTTGTGCAGGATATCGACCTTGATGATGTCCACCAGCTCGCACAGGGGTTCGAGGCCCGGGGCACCCTCGTAGTCGTCCAGGGCCAGGACGTAGCCCCGCTTCTTCAGCTCGTGGCAGGCCTGGATGACCTCGGGCTCGGGCCGGACCGATTCCAGAATCTCCACCACGCAGCGTTCGGGGGGCAGCACGTAGGGCGCTGCGCCGACAAGGACGTTGCGCGGGAAATTGATGAGCGCCTTGGAACCCTTGCGCAGCCCGGGCGCGGCCAGGCCGAAGCCGTCGGCGATGATCTGGCTTGTGGCCTGGTCGCCGTCCGTGAAGACGGCCGACTGGATGTCCTCTTCATGGCGGAAAAGCAGCTCGTACCCCCACACCTGCATATCCACGGTGAAAATGGGGTGCCTGGCGACACAGATCTTGTCGTAGAGTTGTTCCGGGTACTGCTCTTCCATCATAGGGTTCCAGAGTTGTCCTTACAGTTGCCCGGGATCATTTTCAAGCCGCTGACCTCAAAACGCTCCGCCCATGACCTCGTCGGTCCAGGCCGCCGCGTCGATGGAAGCCCGGTCCACCAGGTCCATGGGCATGCCCATGGACGCGGCCCTGGCTTCGAGCCGGCCCCAGTTGCCGCGGTCGAGCTCGTCGAGGAGCCCGAGCCAGACCGCGGCCGGGTTCTTCGGGTCGGTCAGGGCGGCCTTGATGTCGGCATCGAGCGAAATCTCCTCCAGCAGCTGGTCCATGTACTGGTCGAGGATGGCGTCCAGAACGGAGAAAAAACCGAGCAGGAACATGCTGTCGGAGCCGAAGGGGGTCGGCCGTTCGGCCGCCAGGAGCTGCAGGAACCGGCCCCTGCGCACGGAGATGCGCACCAGTTCCTGGGCCTTGTCCGTGCTGTTCATGTCGGACAGGACGATGACCTGCAGCCACTGGCGCAGGTTCTGCCGGCCGAGCATGTTCACGGCCCGCTGGATGGACTCGATCTTGCCCCTGAGCCCGAAGCGGGCCGAATTGATGTACTGCAGGAGACGGTAGGAGATGGAGAGGTCCGTCTGGATGATCTCGACCAGCCTGTCCTGCTCCGTGTCCGACTGGTTCAGCTCCTTGAGGAGCTTGATCTTCGTGGTCTGGCTGGAGGAGAGCTTGCGGCCGGGGATGACCTCGGGCTTGCTGAAGAAGTAGCCCTGGAAATAGGTGAACCCGAGGCGCTTGCAGACCGTGAACATCTCGAGATTCTCGACCTTCTCGGCCAGGAGCCGCGCCTTGAAGGGGCGCAGACCCTTGACGATGTCCATGACCTCGGCCGGCTTCTTGTGCAGGATGTCGACCTTGACGATGTCCGCGACCTCGCACAGGGGCTCGAACCCGGGCTGCCCGACGAAATCGTCCAGGGCCAGTGTGTAGCCGCGCTTCTTGAGTTCCCGGCAGGCCTCCATGACTTCGGGCTCGGGCTCCACCGTCTCCAGGATCTCCACCACGCAGCGCTCGGGGGGGAGCACGAAGGCCGCCGCGCCGACAAGCACGTTGCGCGGGAAATTGACCAATGCCCTGGTCCCCTTGCGCATGCCGCGCGAGGCCAGGGTGAACCCGTCGGCGATGACCTGGGTCGTGGCCTGGTCGCCGTCGGTGATGGCGGCCGCCTGCGTGTCGCCGTGCCGGAAGAGGAGTTCGTAGCCCCAGACCTTCATATCCGCTCCGAAGATGGGCTGGCGGGCGACGAAGATCCGGTCGTAGAGCTTTTCGGGTTCGCTTTCGGTCATGTCCATGCCTACGGCATGAGGGCGGCCCTGGGCAATCCCTCATCCTCGGCCAGGCCGAGCATGAGGTTGGCGTTGGCTACGGCCTGGCCCGACGCCCCACGGCAGAGGTTGTCGATGGCCGAGAGCGCGATGAGGCGGTCCGTGCGCGGGTCCGTGACCAGGCCGATGTCGCAGAAGTTTGTGCCGCGCACCCACCTCGTCTCAGGCAGGGTCCCGGCCGGCAACAGCCGGACCCACTTCTTCCCGGCGTAGAAGCGCTCGTAGCAGGCGCGGATCTCTTCGGGCCCCGCGCCCGGCGCGAGCTTGGCGTAGGCCGTGGTCAGGATGCCGCGATTGATGGGCAGCAGGTGCGTGTTGAAGGACAGGCGGAGTTCCCGGCCAGCGGCCAGACCCAGCTCCTGCTCGATCTCCGGGGTGTGGCGGTGCTTGGTCAGGTTGTAGGCCCGGAAAGTGTCCGAGACCTCGCAGAAGAGTGTACCCACGGCCGCCTTGCGACCGGCGCCGGTGGTTCCGGACTTGGAGTCGATGACCAGGTCATCGGCAGAAATAAGGCCGGCCTGCAGGGCCGGGTACAGGGCCAGGATGGCCGAGGTCGGGTAGCAGCCCGGGTTGGCCACCAGTGAGGCGCCGGCGATCTTTTCGGCGTAGAGTTCGGGCAGGCCGTAGACGGCTTCGGGCAGCAGGGCCTCGCGGGTGTGCGTCACGCCGTACCAGCTCTCGTAGACCTCGCGGTCGCGCAGGCGGAAGTCGGCGCTCAGGTCCACGACCCTGGCCCCCTTCTCCCGCAGTTCGGCGGCCATCTCCATGGCCGTGCCGTGGGGGACGGCCAGGAAGACCAGGTCGCAGTTCTCGGCCAGGTACGAGCTGTCCGGCGCGGTGATCTCCAGGTCCCCCAATTCCGTGCCCTGCAGGAAGGGATAAATCTTCCGCAGGGGCTGGCCGGCCTCCTTGCGGGAGGTGACCTGGGTCAGCTGCAGCCCCGGGTGGTCCAGCAGGATGCGGGTCAGTTCCATTCCCGTGTAGCCGGTCACCCCGACCAGCCCGACGCGCTTTGCCATGCCCGTTCTCCTATTTCGCCTTCTGCACGTATTTCATTCTCAGTTCGAAAAGCATGTCCTTGAGCAGGCGGGCTTCCTGGTCCGTCAGGTTGCCCCTGGTCTTGTCCTGGAGCATGCACAGGATGTCGACGGTCTGCTTGGCCGCCAGCAGGTTCTCCATCATCTGACCCGTCTCGGGCTCCGGCACCTCACCCAGGTGCACGAGAGCCGACGAACTCATGGACAGCACGAACGTGGCGAAATCCAGCTGCGGCAGCTCCGGGCAGCCGCAGGACAGGTCTTCGTATTCAGTTTTCTTCTCTTCGCTCATAAAGTCTCCTTCAGGCCTTCATTCCGGGGTATCCCTCTTCCAGGGCCCCGTCGTAGGCGGCCATGGCGTCCTCCATGTACGATCTGGCGGCGCAGTAGCCGCCGGCCGCGGCGAGCCCGACCTTCAGGGCGTGCAGACCGGCGAGGGCGTCGGCCCAGTCCACGTGCCCCATGTGGCCCAGGCGGACCACGCACTTCTTCAGCTCACCCTGGCCCCCGGCCATGACCACGCCGCAGCGCTCGACCGCGGCCTTCAGCACCAGGGAGCTGTCGATGCCGGCGGGCATGCGGATGGACGTCAGGCCCCAGGTGAAATGCGTCCTGGCCAGTAGCTCCAGGCCCATGCTCGCCGCGCCGGCCCGGACCATGGCCGTCATGGCCCACTGCTTGCGGAACACGCCCTCCAGGGTCTGCTCGCGGAACAGGTCCAGGCTCACGGCCAGACCCTGCAGCAGGTTCACGGCAGAGGTGAACAGCGTCTGGTTGGCCAGGCTCTTGTCGCGCTCGGCCAGCAGGTTGAAATAGAAGTTCTTGGGCCCCACGGCGCGCACCTTGTCCCAGGCCCGGGCGCTCAGGGACAGGAGGGCCAGGCCCGGAGGCAGCATGAGCCCCTTCTGGGAGCCCGTCAGCAGGCAGTCCACGCCCCAGGCGTCCATGGGGCAGGGCGAGATGCCCACGGCCGAGATGCCGTCGACCACCAGGAGCACGTTTCTGTCCCTGGTCACGGCCCCCAGTTCACGCACCGGGTGCAGCACGCCCGTGGAGGTCTCCGATGCCTGCACCAGCACGGCGGCGATGGACGGGTCGGCGTCCAGGGCCTCCCGCACGGCCAGGTCCGTGACGGCGTGTCCGTTCTCCGTCACCAGGGAGGTAACCGCCAACCCTTGGGACTCGGCGATCTCGCGCCAGCGCTCCCCGAACTTGCCGCCTTCGACCACAAGAACCTTCTCGCCCGGGGCGAAGAGATTGGTCACGGCCGCGTGCATGGCCCCGGTGCCCGAGCAGGACAGGGGCAGGACCTGCTGCGTGGTGCCGAAGAGGTACTGCAGGCCGGGCTGGATGCGCTCCATGACGCGCACGAAGTCCTGCTTGCGGTGATGGATCATGTCCTTGGCCAGGGCCAGGCGGACCTCTTCGGGCAAGGGTGTCGGCCCGGGCGTCAGCAATCGAAGTTTGTTCAGCATGTCCGTATTTCCAATGAAAATTGATGGTTACTTGTGCGCCTCGCTCCAGTCCGCGCCGACGCCCCAGTCCACGGCCAGCGGCACGGACAGGTCGTAGACCGAGCCCATGACGGCGGCCACGGCCTGGCCGACCTCACGGGCCGCGTCCTGCGGGGCTTCCAGCAAAAGTTCGTCGTGGATCTGCAGGATCAGGCTCGCGTCTAATTCGCCAATAACCTTGCTCTTGTCCACTTCGAGCATGGCCTTTTTGATGATGTCGGCGGCCGAGCCCTGGACCACGGTGTTGATGGCCATGCGCCGGGCCTGCTGGGCCAGGTTGACGTTGCGCGAGTTGATGTCGGGCAGCATGCGCCGCCGTCCGGCCAGGGTGGTCACGTAGCCCAGCGCCCTGGCGCCCTCCTCGATCTCCTCGTAGAACTGCCGCACGCGGGACAGCTTGCTGAAGTAGACCTCGATGAACTCCTTGGCCTCCTTGAGGCTGATGCCGAGCTCCCGGCCGAGTTTCTGCGGCCCCATGCCGTACAGCAGGCCGAAGTTGATGGTCTTGGCCTTGCGCCGCTCGTCGGGCGTGACCTCGGCCTTGTCGAACAGGATCTTGGCCGTGCGGGCATGGATGTCGTCGCCCGCGGAAAAGGCGTCCAGGAGGGTCGGGTCGCCGGACATGTGCGCCAGGACCCTGAGTTCGATCTGGGAGTAGTCCGCGGCCACGAGCATCTTGCCCGGCGCGGCCACGAAGCAGGACCGCATGCGCGGCCCGAGGCTGCCGCGGATGGGGATGTTCTGCAGGTTGGGGTTGCTGCTGGACAGGCGGCCCGTGGCCGTGGCCAGCTGGTTGAAGGTCGTGTGGATGCGCCCCTCGGCGTCGGCCAGCTGCGGCAGGGGCTCAAGGTACGTCGAGCGCAGCTTCTCGTACATCCGGTATTCGAGGATGTCGTCGACGATGGCGTGCTGCCCGGCCAGGCCATCCAGCACGGCGCTGGAGGTGGACTGGGCGCCGCCGGGGGTCTTCTGTTTGCTTTTGAGGCCCAGCTTCGAAAACAGGACGTCGGCCAGCTGCTGGCTGGAGCGGATGTTGAACTCCCCTCCGGCCTGTTCGTGAATCCGCAGGGTCAGCCGGTCCAGCTCGGCCTGCACCATGTCCAGGAAATCGCGGAACTTGGCCTGGTCGATGCGGATGCCGCGGCGCTGCATGCGCACCAGGACCTCGGTCAGGGGCTGCTCCAGCCCCTTGAGGAGGCCGAGCAGCTCCGACCCGGCCAGACGCGACCGCAGCACCCGGCCCACGGCCAGCGCGGTCTGACCGAGGTTCTCGGGGTGGACCTCGATCTCCTCGCCCAGGCCGTCCCGGATGCGCTCCAGGGAGTAGTTCCGCTCCTCGGGGCTCAGCAGGTAGGCGGCCAGTTCGATGTCGAAGACTTCGGCGCAGCCCGAGAGGTCCGGCCGGCCCAGCTCAAGCAATGTCTTGTACGATGTCACGTGCACGCGCGCCCCGGTCAGGGCCCGTCCGAGCTCCGCGTCCCGCCCCATGAAAAGCAGTTCGCTGACGTCCGTGCCCAGGATCCAGCGGCCGGACTCGCCGAAAAGACCCACCTCGCGGCCGGCCATGGGTCCCAGCTCCGAAACCACGCGGGGTTCGACCCGCGGCGTCCGGGACGGTGCCTCGGATTCCGGAGCCTCGGACGAACCGCCGCCCGCCGCCGGCTTGGCCTTCGTTCCCGCCAGCGCCTGAAAATCGGACAGCAGGGACCGGAACTCGTATTCCCTGAAGAACTCCAGGGCCGCGTCGTCCACCCGCCCTACGGCCAGGTCGTCCAGGCCGTACTCCGAACACACGTCCGTACGCAACGTGGTCAGCTGCCGGTAGACGAAGGCCTGATCCATGTGCGGCCCGAGCAGGGTCTGCTCCTTGGCCGTGAGGCGGTCGAAATTGTCCTTCAGCAGATGCAGGCTCGGGAAGCGGCGCAGGAAGCCCATGGCCGTCTTGGGACCGACCTTGGGGATGCCGGGGATGTTGTCGGCCGAGTCGCCGATCATGGCCTGGAAGTCGGCCCACTGGCCGGGGTTCAGGCCCGTTTCCTGCGTGAAGTCGCCGAGGGTGACGATCTTCTCCTTGCCCTGGGCCGGGTCCCACATGACCACATCCTCGTCCAGACACTGGCGCAGGTCCTTGTCCGCGCCGACGATGACGATGCTGCGCCGGTCCTTGAAGCGGCCGGCCAGGGAGGCGATGCAGTCGTCGGCCTCGCAGCCCTGGGCCTCCAGCACGGGAACGCCCAGGAGGCGCAGGCCGTCCTTGAGGGGCTCCAGCTGCGCGGCCAGGCCTTCGGGCATGCGCGGGCGGTTGGCCTTGTAGTCGGGGTAGAGTTCGTTGCGGAAGGTCGGGCCGCGGCCGTCGGTGACGAAGACCAGGTGGGTGGGCTTCTCCTCGCGCAGCAGTTTCAGCACGAGCTTGAAGATGATGTACATGGCGCTGGTCGGGAATCCGTCCGAGCGCTTGAAATCAGGGTAGGCGTAAAAGCCGCGGTAGATGAAGGCGTGGCCGTCGATCAAAAAAAGGGGCTCGGTCTTCAGGCCGAGCCGTGTCTGCAAAGTCATGCGCCCTCCGGTCCGGGGAAGGTCGGCCCGTCAGGCGGAGCCGTTTTGGCCGTTCTCCGGATCCTTTTTCTTTTTCTTTGTCTCGGAACTGTTGTGCAGGCGCTCCCAGATGAACTGGCTGGCGTGCTGGCAGCCCAGCTTCTCCATGGGGATCTCGGCCCGGGCCATGGACTTGTGTCCGCCGGCCGAGCCCACGTCGCCGAACAGGCGCTTGGCGAACTTGCCCATGTCGCGGCGCAGGCCGTCGCCCCGGAAGACCACGACCAGCTTGTCCTCGCTGATGCCGCTGATCATGGTCGTGGACAGGCCGTGCACGCGCAGGAAGAAGTCGGCCAGGATGACCAGAATGTCGGCCGAGTCGACCTTGCCCATGAAGATGGTGATGGTGTTGCCCATGAGCCGCATCTTGCGGAAGGCCTGGGTGAAGTACTTGAGCCACTCCAGGCGGAACTCCGAGCGGATGATCTTGTGCAGCAGCGGCCTGCTGTAGAACTTCGACAGGTAGCGGAAGGCCTTCATGTCGTTGTCGTGGAACTCGCGCTCAAAGCTCTGGGTGTCGGTCTTGATGCCGTAGAGCAGGGCCGTGGCCAGGAGTTTCCCGGGCCGCAGGTCCAGGTTGTAGAGGTATTCGGTCATGATGGTCGAGTTGGAGCCGTACTCGGACACGATCTCGACGTAGTCGGCATCGACGGGCGTGCCGGCCACCTTGGGGTGGTGATCGATGACCACGGAAAACTTGATGTTCGCGAAATCGGGGTGGTGGTGGGGCTGGGAGTCCACCAGGGCGAATCGGTCGTACTGGGCGGCCAGGGGCGGGGTCAGCTTCTTGGTGGCGATGCGCAGGAGCCGGATCATGGCCAGATTGTCGGGCCGGGTGATGTCGTTGACGTGGGCGATGGCCACCTGCTCGACGCGGCCGGCCAGGATGCGCTTCAGGGCCAGGGCCGAGGCCAGGGCGTCGGGGTCGGCATTGATGAGGATCAGCCAACGCTCGTTCTTGTTCAGCAATTCCTGAAGCTTGGCGAGCTTCGGATCCAGCTTTCTGAAATATGCCATGACCTTCTCACTTGAGTTTTTGGGCCAGACCGGCAACCACCAGATACACACTTGAACTGATGCTGGCAATTTCACGGTTCAGCTGTCCGAGATCCCGCGCGAATGCCCGCACGGTCCCGTCGAAAGCCAGGGGGCCAAGGCCCATCTCCGTGGAAACGAGGACCAGTTTCCCGCCCTGCCAGGAAGCAAGCACGGCCAGCAGTTCCTTTCGCCGGCCCTTCCCGGCCGCGGCGTCAAGGCCCGAGAGGGCGAACATCCAGAAATCGAGGCTGTCCACCAGGACCCCGCCGCCCAGGATCGAGAGTTCACGCAGCGCGGCGGCCAGGTCCGTGTCGGCCTCGCGCACCGCGATGTCCGGCTCGCGGTCCAGGCGATGGGCCCGGATCTGCTCCCGGAAGGCCAGATCCCGGGACTTGCCCGTGGCCACGAGGTTCCAGGGCTTCGGGGCGGCCCGCAGGAGTTCCAGGCCGAAATCGGACTTGCCGGACTTGTTGCCGCCCAGCACCAGCTCAATCATGATCCATCCCCCATGCGTCGAGCCAGGCCCGCAGCAGGTCCAGGGACCTTGTCAGCGCGTCCAGCCGGAAAAGCTCCGCCACCAGCACGCTGTCCCGGCGCACCGAGCCCAGGATGGCGCGCAGCAGGCCTGGGTCGGGCAGGTCTTCGAGGCCGGCGTGACCTCGGCCCGACTCCCCGCCGTAGACGTGCAGCATGCGCACGCGCTCAAGGAATCCGGGAATCTGCACAATGTGTTCCTGGCCGTAGCTGACCAGATGCCCCACATCCAGGCATACGCCCAGACCGAGGCTTTCGATTTCCGGCCAGATGTCCCGCAGGTCGCTGTCCCTGGTGTTTTCCATGAGAAGGGACGACGCCAGGTCGGGCCGCCGGCGCACGAGCCGGGTCAGCTCCCCGGGAGGCGGAGGATGGAGCACATACCCGCAGGGATGCAGAAAGGCAATTTTTTGCTCGATGGCCCCCAGGGACCCGCAGACCGCGTCCGGGCCGGAGTCCCAGGGCAGGTCCACGGGCAGATGGGCATGGTAGGACAAACCCAGATCGGGCAGGTCCGGGGGCAGGTCGCGATCGTCGTAATCCTGACATCCCCGCGTTTCGAGGAGCATGAGCCCGACCTCCCGCACCAGGGGCGCCAGGGCGCGGCAGTTGGGCCCGACCCTGTCGGGGATGACGCATGACGGCGCGGCCAGACGGAAGCTCATGGGGCCGGGAAGAGGCTCAGCTGCCGCTCGCTCTTCCTGACGTGGCGGCGGATGGCGCTCTTGCGCAGCATGTCCTGGGGCAGGCGGCGCACCAGGGAGGACAGGCCGAGCTTGAAGGTCTTGCCGAACATGCGGCGGCTGGCGCAGTGGCTCATGAAGAGCGACGACCTGGCCCTGGTCAGGCCGACGTAGAAGAGGCGCCGCTCCTCGTCCAGGTCCACCCCGTCCTCCACGGTCTTGCCCAGCAGCATGTCCATGCCGGCAAAGGGCAGGATGCCCTCCTCCAGGCCCGGCAGGAAGACCGCCTCGAACTCCAGGCCCTTGGCGCCGTGCAGGGTCATGACCTGGACCTTCTGGGCCCTGGACCTGATGGCGCACAGCTCCGTCTCCAGGCGGACCATGTTCAGCAGGCCCCGCCAGCCGCCGAAGCTCTGGTGGGCCTTGACCAGATCCAGAAAGGCCCGGCTCTTCCAGAACAGTTCGTCGAAGGGGGGCGTCTGCGAAAGGTGCACGGCCATGGCCAGGGGGCCCTTCTCGACGATGGCCTCGGGACAGGGCGGCAATTCCTGCTGCACGGCCTCGGGCATGCCCAGCACGTTGCCGGCGATGCCCATGACCACCTCCACCCGCTGGTCCGTGAAGAAAGGCTCCTGCTCGGGCACGGACACGGGGATGCCGGCGCCCTCCAGGGCCTTGACGATGGGCGGGATGAGGGCCTTGAGGCGCACGAGCACGGCGATGTCGCCCGGCGAGAGCCCGGCCCCGCCGTGTGCGTCGGCATGCCAGTGGCCCGTTCCCCCCAGGAGTTCGCGCATGCGCGAGGCGATCCAGCCCGCCTCCTGGTCCGCGCTCTGGGCCTCGAAAAGGGTCATGGACGCGCCGTGCCCGAGCTGCGCCACGAGGGACTCGCGTTCGGGAAAGAGGCTCGCGGCCAGGTCGAGGATCTGCTGTGACGAGCGGTAGTTGCGCACCAGCCTGACCTTGCGCGTGTCGGGCCAGATGCCGCGCAGCCTCGCCTCGATGTCGCGCACGGCCCCGCGGAAGCCGTAGATGGCCTGGTTGGGGTCGCCGATGGCGAAAAAACCCCGGCCGCTCTTTCCGCTCAGGCCCGTGACCAGGGCGATCTGCAGGGGCGAGAGGTCCTGCACCTCGTCCACCAGCACGTGGTCCCAGTCCGGGACATGGTGCCCGAGCTGGAGGTGTTCGAGCCAGAATTCAAGCAGGTCGGTGTAGTCCACCAGATTGAAGCGCGCCTTGTGGTCCAGGTAGCGGCGGGTCTGCTCGCCGGGGATGCGCACGCCGTTCTCCCGGGCCAGGGACTGGTCGTTCCAGGCCGTCTTCAGGGCCTTGCCCTGCAGTTCGGGGTTGGCGGCGGCGAAGAGGCGCCGGCTCGATTCCTCCGAGAGCAGGATGGGCGCCTCGCCCATGACCCGGGCCCAGTATTCGAGGGCCAGGGCGTGCAGGGTGTCGGCCTTGGGCAGCGCCGCCCCGGCCGGGCATGCGCGCTGCAGGCGGTCCTTGAGCTCCCGCGCGGCCTTGCGGGTGAAGGTCAGGACCAGGATGCGCGACGGGTCCGCGCCCTGGTCCAGCAGGTGCCGCACCCGGCCCATGAGGGTCTGGGTCTTGCCCGTGCCGGGCCCCGCCAGGACCAGGACAGGACCGGGTCCGGCCAGGATGGCCGCGAGCTGCATCTCGTTCGGTTCCTGCAGCGGTTCCTCGCGCCTCGGCGCCGCCTGGGCCTGGGTCCTGCGCCAGCGCTGCCCGACCTCCTCGGGCTCCGCGACCGGGGCGGCCATGGACAGCATGCGACCGTGCCGGAATTCGAGCAGCTCCTGGGGGGAAAACATGGAAATGCGTCCGAACTCGCCGTCATACCCGCTGTGGCGGTGCACCACCCCCTGGCGCATCCGGCGCAGGGCCTCGGCCAGCATCTTCGAGGAACGCTGCAGGTCCTCCACGGGTGCGGCGCGCAGAATGGCGAACTCCGAGCCGAAGTCCCGGATGAGCTGGTTGTACATGCCCTGGACCTTCTTGGTCGCGGGCCCGGCCCCGAGGATCTCCGAGAGGATTTCCGGCAGGGGAACCAGGGACGTGAAGGACGGCTGGTGGGCCGGCCGCACGGGCGCGGCCCGGTCCGCCAGTGCGAAGACCCGGTTCAGCACGCCGATGGTCAGGGGCTTGCCGCAGACCGGACACAGGCCCTTGTGCCGCGCGGACTCCGCGGGCTCCAGCATGACCCCGCACTTGCGGTGGCCGTCGAGGTGGTATTTCCCCTCCTCGGGATAGAATTCGAGGGTGCCCTCGAAGCGCGTGCCCCCCTCCTCGCGGCGCAGGGCGCGGCGCATGCCGGAAAAGGACATCTCGCCGGAAAAGATGTTGCTCTCGCGGCCGAGCTTTTCCCCCGAATGGGCATCGGAGTTGGAGACCAGGGAGAAGCGGTCCAGGGCGCTCCACAGCCAGTTCATCTCGGGGTCCGACGACAGGCCAGTCTCCAAGGCGAAAATCTCGCCGCTCAGGTCCCCGAAGCAGTCCTCGATGCGGTCGAAGCCGGATTTGGAACCGAAGACGGAAAACCAGGGCGTCCAGATGTGGGCCGGAATGAGAAAGGCCTGCGGGTCCGTCTCCAGAACCATTTCCAGGAGGTCGCGCGAATCAAGCCCCAGGATGGGCCTCCCGTCCGAGGCCAGGTTGCCGACCTGCGCCAGGCGGGTGTTGAACCTCAGGGCCGCGTCCAGGCCGGGCATGAAGACCAGGTTGTGGACTTTGCGCACCTTGCCGCCCCGTTTGTAGATGGAGCTGATCTCCGTGCAGAGCGCGAAACGCACTCCGTCCGCATCGAGGTTGCCGGAATACCACGGCAGTTCCGCCGCAAGGCCCTTGGTGTCGCGCAGGCGAAAGAGGCCGTCCTCCCCCGGTTCAAGCTGGGACTGGATCATCTCCATCCAGCCCGGATGCGTGAAGTCGCCCGTGGCCAGCACGTCGATGCCCTTGACCGCGGCCCAGGCCACCAGATTTCTCGGCGTCAGGTTCTTGCTCGTTGCCCTCGAGAACCGGGAATGGATGTGGAGGTCTGCGATGTAGGTGTTCACGGTGCATCCTGATCCGCTCGCGTGCGGAAAAATGATTCGTCCTGGACCAGGACGGCCCTGGCCCCCCCGGCAGGATTGTTCTGCAGATCGATGAAGGTCCCGTTCTGGGCCGCGAGCCGGCGCGCGATGGCCAGACCCAGCCCCGACCCGACGGGTTTGGTGGTGACAAAGGGGTCGAAGCACTTCTCCTCGACGTCCTGGCTGAGCCCTGGGCCGTTGTCGGAAATGGAGAGGACCATTTTTCCGTTTTCGCGGGAAGCGGAGATGACGATCTCGGGATCGTCCACGTCTTCCAGGGCCTGCATGGCGTTGACCAGCAGATTGACGAGAATCTGATGAAACTGGTTGCGGTCGAAGCGGCAGGAAGCGTCATCGACATCGACCCGGATTCTGACCCGTGGATGCTGCAGGCGCAGGGGCATGAGCACATGCTCGATCTCTTCGGCCAGAATCAGGTGATCGGGGCTGGGGGCCTGTGGGCGGGCGAAGATGAGAAAATCCTTGAGCAGGAAATCCAGGCGGTCGATGTCGCGCAGGATGACCCTGGAGAGGCGTTCGGAAAAGTCCTTCTCCAGATCGTCGGACAGCAGAAGCTGCAGACTGGTCTTGATGCCGGCCAGAGGGTTCTTCATCTCGTGGGCCAGGCCGGCGGCCAGTTCGCCCACGCTGGCCATCTTCTCCATCTCCTTGATCTGACGTTCCATCTTCTGCACTTCGGTGATGTCCGAGAAGAGGATCATCCAGCCCTGGTTTTCGGGCAGCTCCGTCATCTTGAAGCCGAAGACGAGGTCGCGGCCGGCGCTGACGACCATGTGACGGCGGGTGGATTTACGGCGGTCCGCCCAGAAGGGAACGAACTCCGGGTAGAGGGAATCGAGCCGCGCGCCGATGGCGCGGCTGCGGTCGTAGCCCGGAAGCCAATCCAGGGCCCGCTGGTTGATGCTGGTGACGCGCCGGCCGTCGTCGACCACCAACAGGCCCGCGTCGAGCCAGTCGAAAACTCTGTACTTGATTTCCTCGGACCTGCGCAGAGCCCCTTCCTGTTCGATGAGGCGCTGCAGGAGCCTGTTTTCCGCCGTGCGGCTCAGCTTGACCAGGGAAGTGACCAGAATGAGCGCCAGGGTGAACAGGCTGTAGTTGTAGGCCAGATCGGAACCGCGGATATGCACCTGGCCCCACGCACCGGGAAAATAGAACTGCACGCACGAAATAAGGAACAGGAGCACCCAGACGACGATGGAGGAGAAGACGATCGTCTGGAAACCGACGATGCGGCCGTAAAAGAAAAGGCACAGGAAGTAGAGGATCATGAAGGCGCTGAACGACCCGCCGGTCAGCACGATCCACCACGTCGTCAGGAAGAGGTCCGCGATGAGCTGGAAGCGGAATAGGCCCATGGAGCCGATGAACCGCTTCGACGCCAGGAGATAGACGGCGCTCAGGGCGAAACCCGAGGCGAAGAAGAGGATGTACTGGACATCCGTGTCGACTTCCAGCCGCATGCCCCGATCCGAAAGGTTCAGGATCTCGGAGACGGCCAGCATGAGGAGAAAGACCATGATTCCGAGACGGATCACGGAAAATTTGACGAAGAAGCTTTTGAGTTCGGCGGAGGGTGTCAGCTCGGGGTTATTGTCCACAATCCCTTGGGTCTCCCTGGAGTTTTTCCACCGTGTGCCTGAGGGCCGGAAGGATGGCCGCCAGATTTTCCCGCACGGCCTTGGGGCTGCCCGGGAGGTTGACCACCAGGGATTTCCCCATGGTCCCGGCCACTGCCCGGGAAATGACGGCGTGCGGGGTCTTGGCCAGGGAAGCCAGGGTCATGGCCCGCTCGAAGCCCGGCAGCCTCTTGTCCAGAAGGGGCAGGGTCGCCTCGGGCGTGATGTCGCGCGGCCCGACTCCGGTGCCGCCCGTGGTGAAGACGAGGTCGAAGCCGTGGTTCAGGCAGCAGTCGGCCAGGGCGGCCTTGAGCATGAGCGGCTCGTCCGGGATGATCACCCCCCTGGCCAGGCTCAGCTCCATGGTTTCGGCTACGGTGTCCCGGATGCACGGTCCGCTCGCGTCCGCGCGCTCGCCGCGCGACCCCTTGTCGCTCAGGGTGATCCAGGCCAGGGAAAAGCCGCTGCGGGAAAGGGCGCAGTCCCTTTCTCCGGCCATGACGGTTCCCGATGCCTGCCCGGACCAGGCAGCAAGGCACAGGCCGTCCTCGCGGCAAAGGCGGATCCTGCTCTCGACCTGCACCCGGCACGCGCCGTCATCCAAAACATCCCCGGCGCGCAATTCCTGCGCCGCATCGATAAAGCCGTGGGCCAGGCCGTGGTCCATGCCCACGGCAACGATCACGGGTCCCGGCTGCCAAGCGTTCTTCCAGGTTATGCGCATCCCATCCCCTTTGTTTCTTTCAGAGTCGACGCCTATCGCTACCAAAGGCCAGCGACATTGTCATTACCGCAAAGCCGCGACCACTTGTCCGCAGCCCTCTTCCCGCGTAGAGTTTGTCCCTGAAATCAACAGGAAAGGACACCCATGAAAGGAATCATTCTGGCCGGATGATCCGGCACGCGCCTCTATCCCCTGACGCTGGGCACCAGCAAGCAGCTTTTGCCCGTCTACGACAAGCCCATGATCTACTATCCCCTCTCCATCCTGCTGCTGGCGGGCATCAGGGATATCCTGATCATCTCCACCCCCCACGACCTGCCGCGCTTCCGCGACCTGCTCGGCGACGGCAGCCAGATCGGCGTGCGCTTCACCTACATCGTGCAGCCCTCGCCCGACGGCCTGGCCCAGGCCTTCATCCTCGGCGAGGACTTCATAGGCTCGGACAGCGTCTGCCTCGTCCTCGGCGACAACATCATCCACGGCGAGGGGCTGTCGGCGGTCCTCGAAAACTGCGTGGGACTGGACAAGGGCGGCATTGTCTTCGGCTACCCGGTCAGGGATCCCCAGCGCTACGGGGTGGTGGAATTCGACGACGCCGGCAAGGTCGTAAGCATCGAGGAAAAGCCTGCCAGACCCAAATCCAAGTTCGCCGTACCGGGCATCTATTTCTACGACAACGACGTCGTGGCCATCGCCAAGGCCCTGCGGCCATCGCCCCGCGGCGAGCTCGAGATCACGGACGTCAACCTCGAGTACCTGCGCCGCGGCACCCTGCAGGTGGAACTTCTCGGACGCGGCTACGCCTGGCTCGACGCCGGGACCCACGAATCCCTGCAGCAGGCGGGCAGCTTCGTGCAGGCCATCCAGGAACGCCAGGGCTTCAAGATCGCCTGCATCGAGGAGATCGCCTTCAGGAAAGGCTTCATCGATTGCGCACACCTCAAGGCGCTGGCCGCGAAGTTCTCCAAGAACGACTACGGCCGGTATCTCGATGAACTGGCTGAAGAGAAACAATAAACTCAATAATTTCAAAAAATAAGATGGCGAAGGAACACCTGTGGAAAAGTTTGTTCCAAACATTTTCCCATGTTCCTTCGCCATGGTGAAGCCTGACTCGAACTCTGCTCGGAACTTTGTTCGGAACCGTTGTGGCCTCAAAAAATAATCATAATTTCAGAATGTTGAATGAATTATTCACATTCGAAGCCGCCTAATAATACCAACAAATTCTTTTCTCATTTCTTTTGCAGAAAGAGAGGAAGCCCGAGCCGTCCCCCTTTTCACAACGTTGAAGTCTTCGGCCATCTCCAGTACAGAAACACGGATCAAGAAGAGCCAATAATTTCAATATGTCTCATACAATTTCAAGGAAAGTGAGGTATCCATGGACCTTATGAAAATGCCGGCGGATCTGCCCGAGGTGACCCTCAACGCCAACTCCGAACTGGTGCTCCGGAAGCGCTACCAGAAAAAGGGGCTGGACGGCAGTCCCATCGAAACCCCCAAGCAGATGTTCTGGAGGGTTGCCGCCAGCATCGCGTCCATGGAATCAGCCTATGCGGACTCCACGTGGAAGGTCGAGGATCTCGCCCGGACCTTCTACGGACTCATGACCGACTACGACTTTCTGCCCAACTCCCCCACGCTCATGAACGCCGGCACGGATCTCGGGCAGCTGGCCGCCTGCTTCGTCCTGCCGGTCGGCGACTCCATGGACGAGATCTTCGACGCGGTGAAGCACGCCGCCCTGATCCACAAGTCCGGCGGCGGAACAGGCTTCTCCTTCAGCCGCCTGCGTCCCAAGGACAGCCGCGTCGGCTCCACGGGCGGCGTGGCCTCGGGACCCATCTCGTTTCTGAAGATCTTCAACACGGCCACGGAGCAGGTCAAACAGGGCGGCACGCGGCGCGGCGCCAACATGGGCATCCTGCGCGTCGACCACCCCGACATCCTCGAATTCATCCGGGCCAAGGAGCGCGAGGGAGACCTCAACAACTTCAACCTGTCCGTGGCCCTGACGGAAAAGTTCATGCAGGCCGTGGAAAAGGACGAGGAGTACGCCCTTGTCGCCCCGCACACGGGCGAGGTGATCGAGCGCCTCAAGGCCCGCGAGGTCTTCGAGCTTCTGGTGCGCAAGGCCTGGGAGAGCGGGGACCCCGGCATCATCTTCATCGACCGCATCAACCGCGACAACCCCAACCCCGACCAGGGCGAGATCGAGAGCACCAACCCCTGCGGCGAGCAGCCCCTGCTGCCCTACGAGGCCTGCAACCTGGGCTCCATCAACCTGGCCCGCTTTGTGGTGGACAAGGACGGCGTCAAGGAGGTCGACTGGGACAGGCTGCGCGAGGTCATCCACCTGAGCGTGCGCTTCCTGGACAACGTCATCGACGCCTCGGAATACCCGCTGGAGCGCATCACCCAGACCGTGCGCCGCAACCGCAAGATCGGCCTGGGCGTCATGGGCTGGGCCGACATGCTCTACCAGCTGCGCCTGCCCTACAGCAGCCGCCGGGCCATCGTCCTGGCCGAGAAGCTCATGGAGTTCCTGCAGCGCGAATCCAAGTCCGCCTCGGCCCAGCTGGCCAAGGAGCGCGGCCCCTTCCCGTCCTTCGAGACCTCGGTCTACAGCGACCAGAACCTCGGGCCCTACCGCAACGCCACGACCACGACCATCGCGCCCACGGGCACGCTGTCCATCATCGCCGGGTGTTCCTCGGGCGTGGAACCGCTTTTCGCCCTGTGCTTCGTACGCCAGGTCATGGACGGCGAGAAGCTGACCGAGGCCAACTCCTTTTTCGTGCAGGCCCTGCACGACGCCGGCTGCTACTCCGAAAAGGTCATGGCCGAGGTCGTCGAGAAGGGAACGGTTCGCGGCATGGAATTTCTGCCCGAGGACCTGCGCAAGGTCTTCGTCACGGCCATGGACATCGACCCCGTCTGGCACCTGAAGATGCAGGCCGCCTTCCAGAAGCACACCGACAACGCCGTGTCCAAGACCGTCAACCTGCCCAACTCCGCCACCCAGGAGGACATCTACAAGATCTACTGGATGGCCTACGAGGAGGGCTGCAAGGGCGTGACCGTCTACCGGGACGGGTGCAAGAGCGTGCAGGTGCTGTGTACGGGCGAGGGGGGCAAGGACGGCAAGAAGGCCGAGGAAGAGACGCGGCCCATGGACCGGCCGGATATCGTCTTCGGATTCACCCAGAAGGTCCGCACGGGTCTAGGGGAGCTCTACCTGACGGTCAACGAGATCGACGGCAAGCCCTTCGAGGTCTTCGCCACCATCGGCCGGTCGGGACGATCCATCACGGCCAAGGCCGAGGCCATCGGCCGCCTCGTGTCCCTGGCCCTGCGCTCGGGCGTGCACGTCAGCGAGATCGTCAAGCAGCTCAAGGGCATCGGCGGCGAACACCCGGTCTTCCAGAAAAAGGGCATGCTCCTCTCCATCCCCGACGCCGTGTCCTGGGTGCTGGAAAACAGATACATGCAGAGCGGTGCGGGCAGGAGCTTCGGCAGTTCCCTGTCCAAGACCGAGTGCCCGGAGTGTTCGACGGAGCTCGTGTTCCAGGAAGGGTGCTTCGTCTGCCCCTCCTGCGGGTTCACCAAGTGCGGTTGACAGGCCATGCCTCTGCCTAACGGGATCGAGCCGGACCTTGGACTGTTCCTGCGCCGGATGATGGGCATCCTGGCCTGCAGGTCCAAGAGTCCGGCCGAGAAACTGCGCCTTGGGGGCATGCTCATCCAGGAGCGCCTCGGCAGTTCCCAGGCCTCGGTCATGCTGTTCGACGAGGACAGGCAGGAGCTCAAGGTCGTGGCCGCGACCAGGCAGGAGATCGTGGGGCTCTGCCAGCCCCTGTCTCCCCGCTGCGTCTCGGGCTACGTCTGCACCTTCAAGGAACCCCTGCTCATCACGGACATCGCGGCGGACGGGCGCTTCTGTTGCCGCAGCGCCGCCTACCGCACGGCCTCCCTCATGTCCGTGCCTCTCCTGTCGGAGCAGGGGAGCGTCATCGGGGTCATCAACGTCTCCGACAAGGAGGGGGGCAGCGCCTTTTCACAGGCCGACCTTGGGCTGCTTCTGGAATACGCCGGCTGGGTCACGCCGCTCATCGACAACCTCATCGCTTTGGACAGGCTCGAAAAGGAGAAGGAACGGTACCGGGATCTGGCCCATGAGCTGGAGATCAAGCAGAAGGAGCTGATCATGGCTTCCACCGAACGGGCCGAACTGGTCCAGATGGTGGTGCACGACTTCAAGAGTCCCCTCTCGGCCGTCATCTCCAACATGGACCTGCTGACCTATCTGGGTCCCAGCGAGTCCCAGAAGCCCATCATCGAGACGGCCTTCAAGGGCGCCTCGAAGCTTCTGGGGATGATCGACGAGTTTCTGCACGTGGCCCGCGTCGACGAACTTCACGAGCGCGGCTTCAGCCCCGTGGCGGTATCCATTCTCCCCCTGGTCGAAAGCCAGCTCGAGGAGATCGCGCCTTTGGCCAGGGACAAGGGCATCGTCATCGAGAACGGGTGCACCCTCGACGTGCGGGTCCTGGGCGACAGGATGCTCTTGGGGCATCTGGTGCAGAACCTCGTTTCCAACGCCGTCAAGTACACCCCGGAGAACGGCCGGATCCGGCTCGGCATGGACAGCTGGGAATCGCGCCGCACCGAGGACCCGACCCGCACGGTCCTCAAGTTCTGGGTCGAGGACAACGGCGAGGGCATCGAGGACCGCTACAAGGAAACCGTCTTCGAGAAGTTCGTGCGCACGGAGAGATCCGTGGAGAGCGGCATCAAGGGCACGGGAATCGGGCTTTTCGTCTGCCGCAAGATAGTGGGCATGTTTCAGGGCAGAATCTGGGTCGAGGACGCCTGGCCAAGAGGCAGCAGATTCTGCGTCATTCTCTTCATCCCGGATGGTCCGGACGGAAACGAACATGGATAAGAACATGACCGTGCTGGTGGCGGAGGACATTCTTTCCGCCCGCGAGACGGTGATCCATATCTTGCGGGCCCTGGGCTTTTCCAGATTCCTGGAGGCCGAGAACGGCGCGGCGGCCCTCGAACATGTCTCAAAAGAGATCCCCGGGCTCATCATCTCGGACTGGAACATGCCCAAGATGAACGGGATTTCGCTGCTGCAGGCCGTGCGCTCCATGGAGGGGGCCAGGCACGTTCCCTTCATCTTCCTGACCTCCAAGTACGAGATGCAGGACATCGCCCTGGCCTCCGAGGGAGGGGCTTCGGCCTATCTGGTCAAGCCGTTGACCATCAAGGCCCTGTCCGAAGCCCTCGCAGAGGTGTTCGGAAGCACTTTCGAGCGGGATTTCGAACTGCTCAAGGCGGAAGTGAAAACCTTGTGCGCATCCGGGAAGTGCGACCAGGCCGACGACCTTTTGCGCCGTTTCGAAAGCCTGCATCCCGACAACTACCCGCGCATCAGGCTGGAGCGGGTCCATCTGCTGATGCATATTTCGCAATTGGAATCGGCCGAGAAGGAAGTGTGCGCGATTTTGTCCTCAAGTCCGCTCTTCACCAAGGCCTGGGAAACCCTGGTCAACCTGCAGTCCATGATGGGGAAATGGGAACAGGCCCTGGGCGCGGCGGAACGGGTCATCTCCATCAGCCCCAACAACGCCGGAAACCACGTGCTGCGCGGGACCATCCATCTGCGCCGCGAAGACCTCCACGAGGCCAGGAAAAGCTTCATGACGGCCCTCAACATCGACCGCAAGAACGACCAGATCAAACAGGACATCTGGAACGCCTACGTCGATCTGGACATGGTCGACGAGGTCCAGCGCGATTTCGGGGCGTACATCTTTTCATCCCTGACCTGCGACACCCTGAACAACATGGCCGTGGCCTATCGGCGCAAGGGCGAACTGGCTCGGGCGGTTGAAATCTACCGCACGGCCCTGGCCAAGGAACCCGACAACCCGAAAATTCTCTACAACGCCGCCGTGGCCTACGTGAACCGCAAGCAGCTCGCCAAGGCCAAGGAGCTGTTGGCCCGCGCCCTGGGCAACGATCCGGGGTTCGAGAAGGCCAGGGTTCTTTACGAGCAGGTCAACAAAGCGCACACTCGCGAGACCGACTGACACCATCGGCCCGAAGAGGGGGTTATGATCACCATATCCAAGATGTCCTATACCTTCGGCAAGCAGCTGGCCCTGAAGGATGTCAATTTCTGCATGAAGCAGGGGGAGTTCGTTTTCCTGTGCGGGCCGTCGGGTGCGGGCAAGACGACGTTCATGCGCATCCTGCACGGCGCCCTGCCCGTGCAGCGCGGCAAGGTCGACGTGGCCGGTTACGACCTCAACACCCTGCCCGAACGGCGCAAGCACCTGCTGCGTCGCGACGTGAGCGTTGTCTTCCAGGATTTCAAGATCCTGACCAACCAGACGGTCTTCGCCAACGTCGCCCTGCCCCTGAAGGTCCGCGGCATTCCCCGGCACATCATCGAGAAGCGCGTGCGCGCGGTGCTCAGGAGCCTTCACCTGGACCACAAGGCCATGTCCCCGTGCGAGGAGCTCTCTGGCGGAGAGCAGCAGCGCGTGGCCGTGGCCAGGGCCGTGGTCGTCAAACCCAAGCTCCTCCTGGCCGACGAACCCACGGGCAACCTCGATTACGAGCTGTCCATGCGCATGATGGACATATTCCAGCAGTTCCACAAATTCGGCACCTCGATCATGATCGCCACCCACAACCGCGAGATCATGGAACGCATGTCCGGCGCGCGCGTCGTGACCCTGCACGACGGCGTCATGCACGAGGGCTGTGTGGAAACGGGAGGCGGCCTATGAGCGTCTTTTTCCACCTGCTGGGTCAGGGCGTGCGGGACCTGTTCCGCTCGCCCTGGTCCCTGTGCATGACCATCGCGGCCATCACCCTGGTTTCCTTCCTGGGCGGGGCGTTTCTGATGCTCGTGCACAATCTCGACCTGCAGATCGGCGCCAGGCAAGGCAACGTCCAGTTCCAAGTCTATTGGCAGCCCCAGGCCACGACCGAGGAGGTCCGCGACGTATGGGCGGGCCTGTCGTCCATCGAGGGCGTCGTCAACGTGCGCACCTTCACGCCGGACCAGGCCCTGGGCGTGCTGGCCGAATCCTTCCAGAACAGCGCGGACATGGAGTGGATGAAGGGCAGAAGCCCCCTGCCGCCCACGGCCCTGGTGGAATGCGAGCTGCCCGCCGAGGACGGCAAGAAGTGGGCGGCGTCCATGGTCGAGCGGCTGCGGGCCCTGCCCAAGGTGGAGAAGGTCTCTTTCAACCCCCTGCAGGTCGATCTGCTGACCTCGTGGGTGGGGCTGACGCGGATGGCCTTCTGGCCGGTGACGGGCTTTCTGCTGGTCGTGGTCGCATTGGTGGTCGGCAACACCATCAAGCTGGCCCTGCTGGCCCGGCGCGAGGAACTGGAGATCCTGCGCTTCGTGGGCGCAAGCCGCGCGTACATCCAGTTTCCGCTGCTGGTGGGCGGGGCTTTTCAGGGATTTCTCGGAGCCGGCCTGGCCCTGGGGCTGCTCAAGCTTCTGCACCACGGCATCGAGGAGATGTTCAACGTCCCGCCGCTCTGGATGACCATCTCTTTCCTGCCTCCCCTGCACTGCCTGGCCATCGTCGCAACCCTGGCGGCCGTCGGAGTCCTGAGCTCCCTCGTCGCCCTCCGAAATTAGAGAATCAGAGAATCGAGGATCATATGAATCGCAGCCATAAGATGACGAAAGGATTGGAAAAGGCCCCCCATCGCTCCCTGCTCTTCGCCCTGGGCATGACCCGCGAGGAGATGCGCCGCCCCCTCATCGGCGTGGTCAACTCCGCCAACGAGATCGTGCCCGGACACATGCACCTGGACATCATCGCCCGGGCGGTCAAGGACGGCATCCGCATGGCCGGAGGCACCCCCATGGAGTTTCCGACCATCGGCGTGTGCGACGGTCTGGCCATGAACCACGAAGGCATGAAGATGAGCCTGCCGAGCCGCGAGCTCATCGCCGACTCCATCGAGATTTCGGCCACGGCCGTGCCCTTCGACGGTCTGGTCTTCATCCCCAACTGCGACAAGGTCGTGCCCGGCATGCTCATGGCCATGCTGCGCCTGAACATCCCGTCCATCATCGTCAGCGGCGGCCCCATGCTGCCCGGCAAGTTCGAGGGTAACACCATTGATCTCATCACGGTCTTCGAGGGCGTGGGCAAGGTCAGAAGCGGAGCCATGACCGAGGAGGACCTGGAACGCATGGAGGAGTGCGCCTGTCCCGGCTGCGGGTCCTGCGCCGGCATGTTCACGGCCAACTCCATGAACTGCCTGTCCGAGGCCCTGGGCCTGGCCCTGCCCGGCAACGGCACCATCCCGGCCCCGACCAGCGCGCGCATCCGCCTGGCCAAGGATGCCGGCATGCAGGTCATGACCTTGGTGGAGAGGAACATCCGGCCGCGCGACATCGTGACCGAGAAGAGCGTGGCCAACGGCGTGACCGTGGACATGGCCCTGGGCTGCTCGACCAACACGGTCCTGCACCTGCCCGCCATCTTCCGCGAGGCCGAGCTGGATCTGACGCTGGACATCTTCGACCGCATCAGCCGCAGCACCCCGAACATGTGCCGCCTGTCCCCGGCCGGGCCGCACCACATCGCCGACCTGCACGAGGCCGGCGGCATCCCCGCGGTCATGAACGAGCTGGCCGGCAGCGGCCGTCTGGCGCTGGACGTCATGACCGTGACCGGCCGGACTCTGGGTGAAAACCTGGAAGTCCTGAAACCGCGCATTTCCCGGCCCGAAGTGGTCCGCACCGTGGCCGACCCGTACTCCGTGGAAGGCGGCATCGCCATCCTGAAGGGCAACCTGGCCATGGACGGGGCCGTGGTCAAGCAGTCGGCCGTGGCGCCGGAGATGATGCGGCGCACGGGCACGGCCCGAGTTTTCGAGGGTGAGGAAGAGGCCGTGGAGGCCATCCTCGGCGGCAGGATCGTGGCCGGCGACGTGGTCGTCATCCGTAACGAAGGCCCCGTCGGCGGCCCCGGCATGCGCGAGATGCTCACGCCCACCTCGGCCATCTCCGGCCTGGGTCTGGGCGGCGAGGTGGCGCTGCTGACCGACGGCCGCTTCAGCGGCGGCACGCGCGGCGCGGCCATCGGGCACATCAGCCCCGAGGCGGCAGAGGGCGGCGTCATCGGCCTGGTCAGGGAAGGGGACCGCATCAGCATCGACATCCCGGCCCGCAAGCTCGAACTCCTCGTGGACGAGGCCGAGCTCGAGCGGCGCCGCAAGGACTGGAAGCCCTACCCCAAGGAAATCACGTCATCCATCCTGCGCCGTTACAGCCGCATGGCCTCGTCGGCTGCCAAGGGCGCGGTGACGAAGATCTGATGGGTTGGGACGCCCAAAGCGCTGCCCGCTATGACCAGTGGGCCAAGAGCCCCTGCGGGAGCTTCGCCCTGCGGCAGGAGGAAAGACTGCTGCAGGGCGTCATCGCCCACTGGCCCCGGCGCAAGCAGAAGCTTCTGGACATCGGCTGCGGCACCGGCACGTTCCTCGAATTCTTCTGGTCCTGCGGGTTCGATCTGACGGCCATCGACCTGAGCCCGGACATGCTGGCCAGCGCGCGGGAAAAGATCGGAGCCAGGGCCGACCTGCACCTGGGCAGCGCCGAGCACCTGCCCTTCGAGGACCGCGAGTTCGACTACGCCTCGCTCATGACCGTGCTCGAATTCGTGGACGACCCCGTTCTCGTCCTGCAGGAAGCTGCGCGAGTGGCCCGCAAGGGCATCCTCGTCACGTTCCTGAACAAATGGTCGCTCTACGGGTGTTCGGTGCGTCTGGGAAAGCGGCATTCGACTCTGGCCAAGGCGCGCTGGTTCACCTGGCCGGAAATGCGGGCCCTGATCCAGCAGAGCATCTCGCCCGGAGCCATGGAGGCCAAGTCCATCCTGCTGGGGCCGTCCTGCACCTGGAACGCCCTGCCCGGCATCAGGCTCCTGAACAGCGTCTCCGTCTTCCCCTGGATGGGCGCGGTCACGGCCGTGCGCATCGACCTGACCGCGCCGCCGGCCCAGACCCCCCTCATGGCCTGGGAAACGGAACCGACGGCCTGAAGAAAGAGCCCGTAAACGAAATGGCCGGACTGCATGCGTGCAGCCCGGCCATTTGTCATGGAATTCAGGTGATTATTTTCCGTGAACCAGGGCGCAGACCTCTTCGAGGGCCTTGGCCGGGTTTTCCTGCTGGAATATGTTGCGGCCGATGCACACGCCGGACACGCCGGAATCCAGGGCCTCGCGCACGGTGCGCAGGAAATGGCGAAAGTCGCCGTTGCGCGGGCCGCCGCTGATGACCACGGGCACGGGGCAGGTGGCCACGGCCCGGGCGAAGCTCGGGTGCCCGCCGCAGGACGGCACCTTGATGACGTCGGCCCCGAGCTCGGCGCCGATGCGGATGCTGTGGGCCACCAGGGTCGGGTCGTTCTCGTTCACGATCTGGCCGCCGCGGGCGTAGATCATGGCCAGAAGGGGCAGGCCCAGCTGGTGGGCCTCCTCCACGCAGGCGCCGAGGTCCGAGAGCATGCGGTCCTCGAGGTCGTTGCCGATGTTGATGTGCATGGAGACCATGTCCGCGCCCAGGCGCAGGGCCTCGGGCACGGAACAGACCAGGGCCTTGTTGTAGGACGGCAGGCCGTGCCGCGTGCCGGCCGAAAGGTGCACGATGAGGGACTGGTCCAGGCGGATCTCCCCGGCCGTGGCCATGACCATGCCCTTGTGCAGGACCACGCCCTGCAGGGGCAGATGCTGCAGACCGCGCAGGAGGCTGCCGAGGTCTTCCAGGCCCGGGATGTTGCCTTCGGACAGGCCGTGGTCCAGGGGCAGGATGATGGTCCTCTTGGATTCGGGGTGGAAGAGCCGCGCGGCCTTGCGCAGGTATCCGATCATGTCGTTCTCCTCATGCGTTAGCGATCCGACCACAGGCACCGATTGCCCTTGACCGTCAGAAACCCCAGGGGCAGGCTCCGGTAATAGAAGGCCCTGCGCCGGGCCTCGCCCTTCCAGGCCAGGCTCTGCCCGGAAAGCAGGGCGCCGATGTCCCGCACGTTTTCCAGCACCAGGCTGTTTCCGTCGGGCACGGGCGGGACGAACATGCGCAGCGTGGCGTCGGCCAGGACGGAATCCCCGGCCGTCTTGCCCACGGCGAAACCCTGCCAGCGGAGTTCGCCGGGCAGCTTTCTCGCCTGTTCGAAAATGAGGTAGACGCGGCCGCCGACGCAGAGAAAACTGTGCTCCGGGAGCCAGCTCGTGTCCAGCCCCGTGCGCGCGAAAAATTGCTGCCTCGTGATCGTGTCGCCCGGAAGCTCCCGGCCTTCCGACCGCACCACCTCCCCTTGCGTGCCCGGTTTGGTCAGCCCGGCCAGGAAGAAGCCCTGGGCCGCGCTGCCCTCGCCGTCCACGAGCAGGCAGCCCGGCAGGGACGGCGCGAAGCTGAAGGACGCAAATTCGGGCAGCGGAGACGGTGCGAGCCCCAGATGTTCCGTGGCGAAGCGGACCTGCTTCTCGTTCTCGCGGACGTTGGTGGTGCAGGTCGAGTAGAGGAGCCTTCCGCCCGGGGCCAGCAGCTCGGCCGCCTTGGTCAGCAGTTCGCGCTGGAGTTCCTCCAGGGGCGCGGTCTTCTCTCCGGCCCACATCTGCGCGGCCTTGGGGTTCTTTTCGACCGTGCCCCAGCCGCTGCACGGGGCGTCGAGCAGGATGAGGGGCCAGGAGCCGGGAACGAGCGGCAGGTCCTGTCCCTCGTATTTGCAGGTGGCCACGTTCAGGCATCCCAGGTGGCGCATGTTCACGCGCAGGGTGGCCAGGCGGTCGGGGCTGGGCTCGTTGGCCAGGACGAGCCCGGTCGGCCCCACCATGCGGGACAGGATGCCGGTCTTGCTGCCGGGGCTCGCGCACATGTCCAGCACCCGGTCGCCGGGGCGGGGCGCCAGGGCC
>Ga0209066_10000977_pt1 | contig 39539 bp, 31 predicted proteins | sample All_14_2_FD_187198 | JGI IMG/M metagenome (GOLD analysis project Ga0209066, IMG submission 187198) | Freshwater microbial communities in response to fracking from Pennsylvania, USA - Allegheny Zone_MetaG_DW_15 (SPAdes) (version 2) ... | reverse complement strand
CCTGCCTTGGCCGACGAGGAGGCGCCGTGCAGCGCCGTCGGCGTGCGCCCGTTGCCCGTAAAGGGCGTCAGCGGCGTCAGGCCCGTCTCGGAGGTCGGCGCCTCCTCGTCGGCCAAGGCAGGGGTGTCCATCAGCGGGACCGTCAGCGGCAGGGCCTCCAGGGCGAGGGTCTCGGGCGGCGTTTCCCGGGTCGGCGCGGCCGGCAAGGCGTCGGCCGTGCGGACCAGGACCACCGAAACGTTGTCCTCGCCACCGGCCTGCAACGCCTCGTTCACCAGCGTCTGGGCCAACTCCTCGAGCGGGCCCTCGGCTCCTTTTTGGAGGATTTTTTGGATCTGCTTGTCGGGCACCATCTTGCTGAGCCCGTCCGAGCAGAGCAAGAAGAGGTCTTTGGGACGGACGTCGGTGGCGGTCTCCTCCAGCTCCACGGTGGGGGCCAGCCCCACCGCGCGGGTGATGACGCCGCGGAACATGGCGGGCAGGTCGCGGTCGTCGGCCAGGCCGGCGGCCGCGGCCACCGAGTGGTCGGCGCTGAGCTGCTCGAGCTTGCCGTCGCGGAAACGGTAGGCGCGGCTGTCGCCGGCGTGCAGGATCAGCGCCTGCGAGGGCGTGATGCGGTCGAAGGCCAGGACCACGGCGGTGGAGCCGGAGCCGGTGAGGCCGCGCTCGTCGGCGCGGCTCTTGATCCACTGGCTGGCGTTGTTCAGCGCGCGCGCGATCAGCCGCGCGGCGGCCTTGGCCGTGAGCGCGAACGCGGCGTCCGGCGAGTCGGAGAACACTTCGCGCAGGGCATCGACCGCGGCCTGGCTGGCGATGGCGCCGCCCTGCACGCCGCCCATGCCGTCGGCGACGCAGAAGACGCCGCTGTCGGCGAGACAGAGGAGGGCGTCCTCGTTGTTTTTGCGGCGCCGGCCGACATCGGTCAGGCTGGCGCACGAGAGGTAGGCAAAACCGGTGTTCACGTGTCGGGTCTCCTACGGCTTAAGCGGCTTGACGGGTTCGCTCTTTTCACTTTCCAACTGATCCCGGTCGACGGCGGTGACGGCCAGCGTCGGGGGCTTGGCGTCGGGCGGCAGTTCGAGGCGGTATTCCGGCTGCTGGGTGGCGGCGACCCGCTCCCACCCGAAAAGGAGCTTTTTGGACCAGACCCGGTATTCGACGATATCGGTCTGCGCCGGGGCCTGCCAGGTGAGGGCGAAGGCCGTGGCGCCGTCCGCCTGCGCCACCAGCGCGGTCGGGGCGTCGGGCAGGGGCTTGGAACGGCCCTGGAGCGGCGGGCACCACTCGCTTTCGAGGCGTTCGGCGTCCACCGCCCGGACGCGGTAGAAACGGATTTCGCCCGGGTCGAGGGGGGTCTCTTCGGCCACGAGGGCCGCACCGTTGCTCACGGCCACATAGGTGAGGGGCCGGAAGCCGTTCTCGGCCTTTTTGGAGCTTTCGATCCGGTATCCGACGATGTCTTTCTCCGGATTGGGCTGCCAGGCGAGCCGCACGGTGTGGGCCGTGTTGGTGGAGACCGTGAGCCCTTGCGGGGTCGCGGGGATGACCTTGGTTTTGGCCTGCACGGGGACCGAGGCCGAGGAGCGGACGTTCGCGGTGTTGTAGGCGACGACCTTGTACTGATAAGCGGTGCCGTCTTTCAGCAGGCCGAGGTTGGTGTCCAGCTTCTCGCCGCCGCGGTCGAGGTAAGAGGTGGTTTCGCGGCCTGCGAGACGGACGATCTGCGCCCAGTCCTCGTCCTCGCCGGTGGCGCGCCACACTTCGTAGCCCATGACGGCGGTGTCCGGGCTGGCGGCCCAAGAGAGCGGGACCTCGCGGGGGCGGGCCGAGACCGCGGCGACTTGACGCACCTCTGGCGGGACCTCGCGGGTGACGGCGCGCACGGCCTCGCAGTCGGCGCTCTCGGCGGTGACGGTGTTCACGGCGCGCACGGTGAAGTAATAGATGCCCTCGTCCTCCAGGGTGCCGGGGTTGCCGCCGCCCGCCGTGAAGGCGTTGGCGGCTTGGCCCTCCACGGAGCCGGCTTTGGTGAACGGCCCGCCGGGATCGCGCGACACGTAGATGTCATAGCGCACGATGTCGGCCTCGCCGCTCGCTTGCCAGGTCAGGGGCACGCAGCGCACTTCGCGCGAGACGGCGGCGAGGCCCTTGACGGTCGCGGGCGGCGGCAGGGTCACGACCTCCACCAGATCGGAGGGGGCGCTCTCGGACTCCACGGCGTTGAGCGCGACGACGCGGTAGAGGTAGCGGGTGCTGTCTTTGAGGGTCGAGGCGGGCGTGCCGCCGTCGACGCACGCGGGCGTTTTGACCGTCGCGACCGGCTCGAAGGCGGGGGCGGCGGCCGTGGCGCGCTCGACGCGGTAAGCGACGACCCCCTCGGACGCCGAAGCCTCCCAGGAGAGGGTCACGGCGCGGGACGACGAGGCGGCCGCCCGCAGGGCCGCCGGCGCGGCGGGCGGCGGCGCGGTGAGCACGGCGACCGGATCGGAGGGCTCGCTTTTGGGGCCGTTGGTGTCCAGCAGGGCGATGATGCGGTAGTAATAGGTGGTGCTGTCGGCCAGGCGGGTCTCTGGGCTGTCGCCGTCGACATAGCCGAGCTTCTCGGGCGAGACGATGGCGACGCGCATGTAGGGCCCCTCTTCGGCCGTGGCGCGCTCGATCCAGTAGCGGTAGATCTTGTCGTACGGCAGGCTCCACTTCAGCCGGACCGACCGCGAGCCGTTCGCGGCGGCCTCGACCCCGCGGGGACGGCCGTGCGCGACCGTCTGCATCTTGTCCAGCGAGGTGGCGCATCCGACAGGCAACAGCGCGCTGGCCGCGGCTGCGGCCATCAGAAAAAGGCAACCCAGCTGTCTAAACTGCCGCAAAAGAAGGAGATGCATACGAAACTCCCAACGCTCATACCGAATATAAAAAGAATACCGGATTCCCTGAAAAGAGGGAAGAAGGGATTAAACGGGCCGCGCGCGGGGGAACGGCCGGGCGTCACCCCGCGAGGCCCACGCGAGGCTGTGGGCCGTGAAGGCGGCTTTGAGCGCACGCGTGGAGAACTCCGGCAGGTCGCCCTGGGTCCAGATCGAACCGATCCCCTCCAGGTTGTGCGCGTCGGAACTGCGGATGAACGGCAGCCCCATGATCTTGCCGCGCCAGACCTCGACGTCGGCATGCCGGCTCAGCTCGACGGCGTCGAAGCCTTCGTCGCCCGCCAGGCCGCCGAGCTGCGAGGTGATGCTGAACACGGCCCGGTCCAGGTGCGCGGCGATGAAGAGGCCGCCCAGCTCGTGCACCCGGAGGCCCACGTCGTGCAGCGGCAGGGAGGTCGGCGCGCCGAGCAGCCGCCACTCCAGCTCCAGGACGTTCTCGTCCGCATCGACGACCGCCTGATAGCCGAACACCTCGGGCTGGTTGACGCGGTTGGGGAGCGCGGCGTAGCAGGTCTCGGTCATCGCGGCGGCCTGCTCCAGCGTGTCGAAGACGGCCAGGCAGTGGACCTCTTCAGAGGTCGTGATCTCCATGCCGAACAGGCAGCGCAGCCCCTCGCGGCGGCACGCCTCGGCCAAGGCCGGGCTGTTGCGCGACGAATTGTGGTCCGCCAGCATCAGGCCGTCAAGGCCCGCGGCCTTCGCCGCCCGCACCACCGCCATCGGCGAGGCGTCGAGATCGCCGCAGGGCGAGAGACACGAGTGGATATGGAGGTCGAATTTGAACACGGGCAGATTGTAATGGGGAAACGCACAATAGGCAATGGCCGCAAGGGTCGCGTTTTCCGCTTCGGCCCGGGGCGGCCTTTGTGCTATCGTTCTCCGAATCAGGAACCCCGGGGACCCTCGTCTATGTTGAAGCTGATCCAGAAGCATTTGAGCCACGACGCGCATCCGCTGGTGCAATTCATCAAATACGGGATCGCGGGCGGCGCCGCGACGGCGGTGCACATCGTCACCTTTTTCCTCTGCGGCTGGTTCCTGTTGCCGTGTCTGACGCAGAACGACATCACGGTGCGGCTTCTGGGTCTGACCGCCCCCGTGCTGGCGGAAAGCACGCGCGCCTGGAACGCGGGGTTCTGCAACGCGATCGGCTTTGTCGTGGCGAACACGGTCTGCTACGTGCTCAACCGGCTGTTCGTGTTCAAGCCCGGCAAGCACCACTGGGTGCTCGAATTCCTGCTCTTCTTTGCGGTCTCGGGCCTCAGCATGGTGATCGGCACCGCGATCCAGACCTTCCTGATCACGCATCAGGGCGTGCAGACCACGCTGGCCTTCGGCGCGAACATCGTCTCCGCCCTGCTGATCAACTACGCGATGCGCAAATTCGTGATCTTCAAAGGCTGAGCCGGCGGCTCACACGATGCTCAGGGCATCGACGTCCACGGCGATTGAGACGCCCGCAGGCAGCGGGAGCTTGGCCAGCACGCCGCGCAGCGGGCGCGTGACCGCGCGCGTAGTCGGGGCGCGCAGCAGCAGCTGATAGCGGTAGAGCCCTTTGGCGCGCGCCAGCGGCGCGGGGCAGACCTCGGAGATCTGGAGGGCCGAAGACCCCGCGGCGGCCGACACTTCGCGCGCGCAGCGCTCGGCCGCGAAGCGCACCCGCTCTTCCGATTCGCCCCGGAACGTGAGGCATACCAGATGGGTGTAGGGCGGATAAGCGCCCTCCCGGCGGTCGGCCAGCTCTTGCGCGGCGAACGCCTCGAAGCCCTCGTCCGACGCGGCCGCGCGCACGGCGAAGTGGTCGGGCGAATAGGTCTGCACGAAGACCTCGCCGGGCAGCTCGGCGCGCCCCGCCCGCCCCGAGACCTGCGCCAGCAGCTGGTACGTGCGCTCGGCGGCGCGGAAGTCGGGCATGTGCAGGCTCGTGTCCGCCGAGAGCACGCCGACCAGTGTGACGTTGGGGAAGTCGAGGCCTTTGGCGATCATCTGCGTGCCGATCAGGATGTCGGCGCGGCCGCTCTTGAAGATCGACAGCAGCTCGTCGTGGCTGTGCTTGCGCGCCGTGACGTCAGCGTCCATGCGCAAGACCCGCGCCAGCGGAAAGCACTTCTGCAGCGCCTGCTCCACCCGCTGCGTGCCGAAGCCGGCGTACTTGAACGCGCGGTCGCCGCACTCGGGGCAGGCCTCCGGCACGGGCCGCCAGCCGCCGCAGATGTGGCAGCGCAGGCAGGCGTCGGCCTGGTGGTAGGTGTAGGCGACGCTGCAGTCGTCGCAGCTGGAGGTGAAGCCGCACGAGGGGCAGGTCAGCGAGTTGGCATAGCCGCGCCGGTTGAGGAAGAGGATCGACTGCTCGCCGCGCTCCAGCCTCAGCTTCAGCGCCTCCAGCAGCACGCCGGAGAAGATCTGCGCGTGGCCGGTTTTGGCGGTCTCGATCCGCAGGTCCACGACATGCACGCGCGGCATGGGGCGGCCGGCGACGCGGCGGGTCAGGCGTGTGAGCGTGTACTTGCCCTTCTGGACGTTGAGCCAAGTCTCCATGGCCGGCGTCGCGCTGCCCAGCACCACGGCGCAGCGCTCGAAGTGGCCGCGCATGACGGCCACGTCGCGCGCGTTGTAGCGCGGGGCCTCGTCCTGTTTGTAGGAGGGCTCGTGCTCCTCGTCCACCACGATCAGCCCGAGGTTCCGGACCGGAGCGAAGACCGCCGAGCGCGGTCCCACCACCACCACGGCCTCGCCGGTGCGGATGCGGTGCCACTCGTCGAAGCGCTCGCCGTCGCTGAGGGCGCTGTGCAGCACGGCGATGCGGCTGCCGAAGCGCGAGGCGAAGCGCTGGACCGTCTGCGGCGTGAGGGCGATTTCGGGCACCAGCACGATCGCCCCTTGGCCCCGCTCCAGCGCGCGGGCGATGGCCTGCAGGTAGACCTCCGTCTTTCCGGAGCCGGTCACGCCGAACAGGAGGACCGGCTTGGGCGGCGAGTCGGGCGCGCGGGCGCCCTCGCCCGCCGTCGAAGGTCCGCGCGGGGCGTCTGCGGGCGAGGGCGCCCGCGCGCCCGACTCCAAGGCCGCGAGGATCACGCCCAGGGCCGCGGCCTGTTCGTCCATGAGCGCCATGGGGCGGGTCGGCAGGACTTTGCGGTTGGCGAGCGGGTCGCGCCGCATCTGGCGGCGCTCGATCACGGCGGCGCCTTTTTCGGCCAGGGCTTTGAGGGTTTGCGGGGTGCAGGCGAATTCGCGGGTCAGCGCATGCAGCCAGCCGCCGCCCACGCGGCGCAGCCCGTCGAGCAGCTCGGACTGGCGGCGGGTCAGATCGAAGGTCCCGGCCACGGGCTCGACATAGAGCTGCTCTTTCGGCTTGATCTCCCGGCTGCGCACGGCGGCGGGCAGCATGCAGCGCAGGGTGAGCTCGAAAGGGGCGCAGGTGTAGTCGGCCATCCAGCGCGCCAAGGCGATCAGGGGGGGCGTGAGATAGGGCACGTCGTCTTCGAGGGCGAGCAGGGGTTTCAGGGAAAGAGGCGGCTTCTCTGAGGAGGCGTGCGGGAGCTCGGGCGCCAGGCCCGGAAGCATCTCGCCAGCCCGCTCTTCCCTCTTCCCAATAGACTCTTCCTTATAGACTCTTCCCTCTTCCCGCTCCAGGAGCTCCACGACATAGGCGTCGATGACGCGGTGGCCGAAGGGGACACGCACGCGCTGTCCGGGAAGCAGGCGCGGCGCGAGGGCTTCGGGAACGGCGTAGTCGAAGAGCCGGTCCGCCGCAATCTCGGTGGCCACACGTGCGATCATCCTGCTTTTTTCTCCAAAAAAAAGGGAGCGGCGAACCGCTCCCTGTCATCAGCCCTTGAACCGGACGCCGTCTTACTGGGGACCCTGCTCTTCGCCCGGGCCCAAATAGGTGAGCTGGGCGGCGTTGCTGCCCGAGATCGAGGTCTTGAACGACTGGCCCTGGTAGATCACGCGGACCGAGGCGTATTTGTCGCGCGCCTTGAAGATCGCGCCGCCCTTGCGGATCATCACGAAAGCCTTGTTGGAGAACGGCACTTTGTAGGTGCTGCTGTTCCAGCTCTCGATCTTCTTGGTTTCCGTGGCGTCTTCCAGGTCCTTGTACAGCTTCGTGCAGTTGAAGTTGCGCGTCACGAGGATCGGGATGATGTCTTCCATCTCGTCGCGGATGTTGCCGCCGATGCACCACATGTTGTTGACCGCTTCGAGCTTGCCGGTGCCCGACTTGGCCGAGACGCCCGCGCCCGCGAGCTTGGAGTAATCGAGGCCCGCGACGTAGGGCGACCACGTCTCCTTGCCGATGTTCTCGCCGTCGACCAGATAATAGAAGTAGTCCGAGCTGTTGCCGAAGGCCTGTGCCGCGATGTCCTTGTCGGAGCTGTCCGTGCCCTCTTCCTTCTGGGACTTGGGCCACACGTTGCCGAGGCCAAGGGGCTCGCGCTCGGTGTTGGCGCCGGTAATGGCCACATAAATATCGCGGCCGCGCGTGCCGACGGCCGTCATATTGGCCTGCATCACGGCGTTCGAAATGGCGGGGAACAGCGCGGCGGAAAGAATACCCAAAATACCGATCACCACGAGCAGCTCAACGAGGGTAAAGCCCTGTTTATTAGCGGTTGTCATTTTCTACTCCTTCATGCAGACCGGTCCTCGGACTGCCTTTTTTCATTTCAATAGAACCATTTTGCCACCGGGACGCAATAAGGTCAAGCCTACTCGGCAAGATTTTGGTCCGCCGCGAGAGCCCTGACGCTGCCTGATCACGCTTGAGCCGCGCCCCCGTTATTTGCTAAAGTCCTGCCCTATGCGATTTTTCTGGCCTGTCTATTTGTGTTCCATGGTGATCGGCACGTGCGGGGTCTATGTCGCGGCCCCGCTCGCCCGCCCTCTCGTCGCGGCGCTCAAAGGCTCTGCGCCAGCGGAGGGGCGTCGCCCGGAGTCCCAGGGCGCCCTCGCGCTGAAACCGGTGCCCTCGCGCGTGCCCGAGGTGGTCAAGCCGCCCGTCAAACCTGCGGCCCAAGAGCTCTGCGCGGCGGACGCGCCGGCGCCTCGGGACACGCCGCAGCAGGTGGTCCGGCCGGACGAGGAGCAGCCGCCGGCGCTGAACGGCATCTTTCTCGCGCAGCGCGGGGACAAGCCGGGGTGGGGGGTCACGCATCAGCGCGCAAGCTACTATACGCTGGAGGGGGCGCGCGTGGGCGGCGTGGCCGGCGGCGTCATCCTGGAGTACCGCAATGCGCACACCTCGTCGAAAGGCGGCATGGTGGAGTGCGTGATCTATGAGAACGGCTCGCCCTCCGCGCCGCTGCTGGTGAGCACCAAGGACGTCTTTCTCTTCACGGGCACCTTCCGCAAGCTGTCGGAGCGGCAGATCAAAGACGTGCAGGCGTACTATGCGCTCAGCGGCAAGATCGCCTCGCGCAAGACGGAGCTCTTGCAAGCCGCCGCCGCCAAGAATCCCCATTTCGCCGTCTACAACGCGGCGCACACGGCGCTGATGGCGCACATCGAGAGTGCCAAAGAGCTCGCCGGCAAACGCGACCGCGCCACCGAGCTCGAGAAGACCCAGCTGGAGGACCGGCTGCGCGAAATGAAGATCGCCGAAACGCGCCTCCGCACGGAGTACGATGCCCAGCTGCTCAAATTCCGCACCTGGAAGCAGGAGCACGCCAACGAGATCGCCAAGCCGGAGAACGATCCCGACGTGAAGAAGTGGATGCAGGAGATGGCGGCGCTGCGGCCGCGCATCCCCGGCTTGGCCTACTAAACACGCCGGGCAGCGGGCTCACTTGACCGGCACGAGGCGCTCGAGGCCGCGCATGTAGGGCCGGATCGCCTCGGGCAGCAGCACCGAGCCGTCGGGCTGCTGGCACTGCTCCAGGATCGCGATCATCAGGCGCGGCAGCGCCACGCCCGAGCCGTTGAGCGTGTGCACGAGGCGCGTCTTGCCGGCCGCGTCGCGGTAGCGGCAGTTCAGGCGGCGGGCCTGGAAGTCCTCGAAGTTCGAGCAGGAGGAGACCTCCAGCCACGCCTGCTGCCCCGGCGCCCACAGCTCGATGTCGTAGCACTTGGCCGCGGAGAAGCTGATGTCGCCCGAGCAGAGCTCGAGGATACGGTAGTGCAGGCCGAGCCCTTTGAGCACGTCCTCGGCGTTCGCCACCAGCGTCTCCAGCTCGGCGTACGAGGTTTCGGGCTCCACGAACTTGACCATCTCCACCTTGTCGAACTGGTGCACGCGCAGGATGCCGCGCGTCTCCTTGCCGGCCGAGCCCGCCTCGCGGCGGAAGCACGGCGTGTAGGCCGTGAGGTAGACCGGCAGCGGCCGGTCCAGGATCTCGTCCCGGAAGTAGTTGGTCACCGGCACTTCGGCCGTGGGAATCAGCCAGAGGTCGTCGATCTCGCAGTGGTACATGTCCTCGGCCATCTTGGGGAGCTGCCCCGTGCCGCGCATCGAGGCGGTGTTCACGACGAAAGGCGGCAGCATCTCGGTGTAGCCGTGCTGCTCGGTGTGCAGGTCCAGCATGTACTGGATCAGCGCGCGCTGGAGCTTGGAGCCCGGCCCGAGCAGCAGCGGGAACCCGGAGCCCGTGATCTTGCTGCCGCGCGGCAGGTCGAACAGGCCGAGCTTCTCGCCCAGCGCGATATGGTCGAGCGGCTTGAAGCCGTATACCGGCGCCGTGCCCTCCACCTTCGCGACGCGGTTCGCCGAGGCGTCGGGCCCCGTCGGAATGGTCTTGCACGGCACGTTCGGGATCATGAGCATCGCCGTTTCCAGTGCCTCCTCCAGCCCGCGGAGCTCGGTGTCCAGCGCGGTGATCTGGTCGCCGATGGCGCGCACGTCGGCCTGCACCGCCGTCGTGTCCTGGCCGGCCTTCTTCAGCGTGCCGATCTCTTTCGAGCGGGCGTTGCGCAGGGTCTTCAGCTCGTCGGTCTTCGTGACCAGCGCGCGGCGCTGCAGGTCCAGGTCGCGCGCGCGCTCGGCGAGCGACACCGCCGCGCCGCGGCGGTTCAGGCCCTCGACCACCTCATCGAAATTCTCTCGGATTCGCTTAATGTCTAGCATGGAAAGCCCTCAAAAGGATTGGAAAATAGGCATGATACTTCTTTCGCAGGGGTGACGCAAGCCTTGGCCAGCGGCCGCGGTCCTCGCTCCGCCCTTGTCCTTCGGGCCTCCAATCGGGTATGGTGTGGGCGCGGCAGCGGTGTGAACGGGCGGGCCGGCACCGGCCCGGAGGGGTTACGGGGCATCCAGCGAGGGGGCTTTTCATGAAAACAGAGGGGCTGATGAGGACGGTGCTCGGCCGGAAGGCCGTTTGGGCGGCGGGCGCGCTCTGCGCGCTGGCGCATCCGGCGCGCGCGGAGCAGGCGGTCGAGGCGGAGGTCTGCATCTACGCGGCCACGCCGTCCGGCATTCTGGCGGCGGTGGCGGTGAAGCGCGAGGGACGCAGCGTCGTGATCGTGGAGCCGGGCCGCTGGGTCGGCGGCGTGCTGGGCGCCGGGCTCAAGCCGATGCAGGACTGCCCCAACTACGCGGCCACCGGCGGGCTGACCCGGGAGCTGCTGCGGACGCTGGGCCGGCCGGAGTGGCCGGACGGCGAGGTCGGCGACGGCAAGCCCGCGCTCGCGAAGATGAACCCCAAGGACGTGCGCGAGGACTTCGCGGCGCTCCTGAAGCAGTGGGACGTGCGCGTGATCCACGACCACCGCATCGCGCGCTGCGAAAAGGCCGGCGCGGCGCTCACGGCGGCGCTGTTCGACCGGGCGCCGTTCGACGCGCTCGGATGCCCGGTGGCCGAGCCGGCCGAGCGCGGCAGCCTGCGCGTGACCGCCAAGATCTTTATCGACGCGAGCTATGAGGGCGACCTGATGGCCCGCGCGGGCGTCTCGTACCGGGTCGGACGCGAGGCGGCCGCCACGTACAACGAGCCGCACGCGGGCGTGCAGCCCCCGATGGAAGAGGCGCCGATCGATCCTTACGTCGTGCCCGGTCACCCGGAAAGCGGCCTGCTCAAATGGGTCGAGAAGGACCCCGGCCTGCCCCTCGGCGCGGGCGACGGCTACACCCAGGCCTACAACTACCGCTATTACACCACCTCGGATCCGGAACACCGCCTCGCGATCACCCCGCCGGACGGGTACGACCCGAAGGAGTTCGAGCTGGTCGGCCGCTATGTGGCGTGGCTGGTCCAGACCGAGCCGGACCCTGCCAAGCTGCGCGAGCGGCTGGTCGGCATCTTCCCGGGATGGAAGAACTCCGGCGAATGGAACTACCAGCGCAGCTCGCTTTTCTCCATGTCGCCGGTGGGCGTCAGCCACCTCTACGCGGACGGGGACGACGCCACCCGCGCCCGGATCTGGAAGCTGCATCAGGACTACCTGCGCGGGCTGCACGCGTTCATGAGCACCGACCCGCGCGTGCCGGAGACGTACCGCAAGGAGGTCGCCGCCCTCGGGCTCGACCGCCGGCCCCATCCCGAAACCCAGGGCTGGCCCCACCAGCTCTACGTGCGGGTGGCGCGGCGCATGAACGGGTGCTACACGGTCACCGCCCATGACGTCTATAACCGCACGACGGTCGACGATCCGGTCTGCCTCGCGCAGTACGGCATCGACACCTATCCCGCCCGGCGCCTCGCGTTCGAGCGCGACGGCCGCCTGTGGGTCGGGCTGGAGGGCAAGATGTTCGTCGGCGGCTCGCGCGGCCCGACCAACGTGCCCTACCCGATTCCCTACCGGGCGCTGATCCCGAAAGCGGAGGAGTGCAGCAACCTGCTGGTGCCGGTGAGCTTCTCGGCGTCGCACCTGGGCTACGCGTCGGCGCGCATGGAGCCGGTCTTCATGATCTGCGGCGAGTCGGCCGGCATCGCGGCCTGCCGCGCGCTGGCCGAGCGGACGACCGTCCAGGCGATCGACCGCAAAGCCTTCCGCGGCGCCCTGGAGCGGGCGGGCCAGAAGCTGGCGTGGGACCCGGCCAAAGACGTCGGGCCCAAGGGCGGCGCCTTCTCCATGGACGCGCTGCTCGGCGAGTGCGACCGCGACGGCGACAAGCGGGTCTCGCGCGCCGAGTGGGAGGCCGGCAAGAAAGAGCACGCGTGGGCCTTCCCGCTGATCGACCGCGACGGCGACGGCTGGATCAGCGCGGCGGAGTACCAGGCTTTCCAGCAGTATAAGGCGGAGCATCCCGATTGGGCGAAGCGGAAAAAGGGAAACGGTTGACGCCGGGGTGAACCCGTGGTTAACTGGGCGCGTTTATAGCGGCAGGAACGGGCCGTTCCCCCATCTTCAGAGGCTGTCATGACCATCATCGAACCGCACATCCACATGTTGTCGCGCACGACGGACGAGTACCAGGCCATGTATCAGGCCGGCATCCGCGCCTGCGTGGAACCCTCCTTCTGGCTCGGCACCAACCGGCGCTACGCGGGCTCGTTCTTCGACTATTTCAGGCTGATCCTCGAGTTCGAGACCGTGCGTGCGGCGCGCTTCGGCATCGACCATTTCTGCGCGATCGCGATGAACCCCAAAGAGGCGGACGACCGGGCCTTGGCGGACGAGGTGATCGACGGCCTGGCCCCGTATCTCGACCATCCGCGCTGCGTCGCGATGGGGGAAATCGGCCTGAACGCGATCACCCCCAACGAGGAGTACGCCCTGATCCGCCAGCTGCGCCTGGCCGAAGAGCGGCGCATGCCCGTGATTCTGCACCTGCCGCATGTGGACAAGCTGCGCGGCACCCTCCGCATCCTCGACATCATCCGGGCCGAGGGCTTCACGGTCGGCCGCATCGACGTGGACCACAACACCGAGGAGACCATCAAGCACACGCTGGACTCCGGCTGCTATGCCGGCATGACCGTCTACCCCTACTCCAAGCTCAACCCCCAGCGCGTCTCGGCCATGGTCAAGCAGTACGGGCACGAGCGCGTCATCGTCAACGGCTCGGCGGACTGGGGTGTCTCCGACCCGCTCGCGCTGATCAAGGTCGTCGAGTTCATGCGCGGCGACGGCCACAGCGAGGCCGCGATCCAGGACCTCGTGTTCAACACCGCCATGCGCTTCTACAGCGCCTCGCCCAACTGGAAGCCCGACTTCGGCATCCAGCCGCTCGATCCCAGCGTGTACCAGCGCTGAGGCGAGACCTCCGACACCGCAACCGCCGCCTCCGGTCCCTCCGGACGCGGCGGTTGTCATTTTTCCGCCACAGAGCGTTTAAAACAGCGCCCGCGCGGCCTGAATTAGTCTTGCGCCAACGCTCGGCAAGGAGTATTTTAATGGCATCGTGGAGTGGTGCAGGAGCAAGGCGACGCCAGAACATGAACGCATATGCAGACAGAGGGGCGGATCAGACCGGGCGCCCGCGTCGCCGCGGGAGGCGCGGCGATGTCCTTTTGGAGTATGTGCTCCTGACCGTGGTGATCACCCTGCCGCTGGTCGGGGCCTCGGTGGGGCTCGTCAACCCCTCGGGCCGGACCTTCACGGCGGAGGGCGCGGTTTCGGGTGAGGAGTTCGGCCTGCTTGGCGACGCCTTTGTGCGGCTTTACCGGATGGTCATGAGCGGGGTCAGCCTGCCGCTGCCGTGACCGCCGATGACGAAGAGAGAGAGAAACAGGCCAAGAAATAGGGGCGGTTCACGCCCAAGGAGCAGAACATGAAAAGTTGGAACAGAGGCCGGACAAAGAAAGGGCTCTGCCGCCTGCTGGGCGACAGGACCGGCGGCGTGATGATGGAGTACGTCATCCTGGCCGTGCTGATCGCCGCGGCCGTGGTGGTGGCTGTGGCCATGTTCGGCAAGACGCTGGTCGGGATGTTCGACGTGGCCGGAAAAGGCGCCACGACTCGCCACTCCGACGCGAAATCGGCGCTGGAGGAGACGCGCGGCGAACAGGACAGCAAAGCCGCCGAAGCCAAAGACTACCACGACAGCATGCACGAGTAACCGGAACGGTCTAGACCATGACGAACGGCGAACTCGTGATCCTGGCCGGAGCCATGGGATGGGCCGCGCGGTTATCGTGGCAGGACTGCCGGACACGGCTGCTGCCCAACGCGTGGACGTTGGGCGGAGCAGCCGTGGCTTTGGTTTTCCGGATCGGGTATGGCGGCTGGCCGCTGTTCCTGGACGGCTTCGCCGCGGCGGCCGTGGCCGGCGGCTTCCTGCTGCTGCCCTTCCTGATGCGCGGCGCCGGCGGCGGCGACGTCAAGATGCTCTTCGCCGCCGGGGCGGTCGTCGGCTGGGCGCGGCTGTTCACCCTGCTGTGGGCCACCTCGCTGGCGGGCGTGGCCATGGCCGTCGGGATGCTGCTGCTGGGACGCCTGGAGGGCGCGCGGCTCAGGCACGCCCTGCGCTGCGCCTTCGACTGGCGCTATGACCGCCAGGCGGGCGCGGCCGCGCTGCCGCCCAAAGACGCGGCCCGCTACCGGGTGCCCTTCAGCCTGCCGATCGCGGTCGGCCTGCTGGTGGCGCTGGTCTGGTGACCCGGGCGGGAAAGGGGAGGGCTGAAAATGGGCAAACACCCGATAGGCAAATCCGCCGCGCGGCTGGCGCGCCGGCCCCCCGAAGCCGCGCGCGCGCCCGCGGCCGGCGCGGTGATGCTGGAGTTCGTGCTGGCGTTCCCCCTGATTCTGACGCTGATCCTGGCCTGCATGCAGTTCGCCCACATCTGGATGGCCAAGCAGGTGGTGCACTATGCGGCGTTCTGCGCCGCGCGCGCCGCGCTGGTCTGCGAGGCCGGCGAGTACGACCGGGCCGCCCAGCAGGCCGCCGAGCAGGTGTGCGCCTGGATCGACCGCGGCATGACCGGCGGCGAGCGCGACAAGCGCATCCCCGGCTGGGGCGACATCCCCGGCTCCGGCGGCGTCGGCCGCAAGACGCGCGTCACCATCGAGAAGGTCGGCCGCTGGAACGTCAAGGCCACCGTCGAAAACGATTTCGCGATGGTCTTCCCGCTCGCCGGCCCCATGATCGGCTGGGCCATGAACCCCTGGCGGGAGAACCAGGAGTATCTGGAACAGCACGCCGACGAGAGCGGCAACCTCGGCGATGCCGACCTGGTCCGCTATCCCCACCTGCGCTTCAAAGAGGTGGTGGTGATGCCGAAGCCCTATGTGACCCTCCCGAAAATGGGCCTCCCGGCCTCGGGCTGGGACGACTGACCGCCGCGCCGCCCTCGGGCGGCGGAGAAGGAACGGTATGTTGAAGGCTGCGAACAGAGCCGCCGTGCGGCTGTGGAAAGACGAAAGCGGGGTGGTCTTGGCCATCACCGTGATCGTTTTCCTCACCCTGTTCCTCATGGCCAGCGCCGTCTACGCGGTCGGCGAGACCGTGCGCCAGCGCGTGGAGCTCCAGAACGGCGCCGATGCGGCCGCCTACTCCGCCGCGGTCGTCGAGGCCGACACCCTCAGCCGCGTCGCGGCCGTCAACCGCGCCCTCTCCTGGACCTATGTGCAGATGGTGCGCATGGAGATGGACTACATCGTCGACAAGTGGCTGATGCTGACCCTGCGCCGCTGGGAAGAGGACAACCGCGAGATGCAGCGCTTCAACATGATGGGCACCTGCAACATCGGCCTGCCCTTCTACGCCACCGGCAAGAGCAAGGTGCACACCATGATCCTGCTCAACAAGAAGCACCTCGTCTCGAAATACCAGATCGAGGCCGCCCGCCAGGCCGCCGCCGCCCAAGGCAAGAGCTATGGCGCGCTGGCCCCCAAGATCGACCGCTGCCGCGACCAGATCAACGCGATGAACGACAAAGAGAAGGAGATGATCCGCAAGCTGCCCCAGCGGGTCCGCAAGACGGTCAAGCAGGTCCTGCAGGCGAACGCCAAAGACACCTGGAACGACGGCTTCGCCGGCGGCGGGGACCTCATGTTCGCGCTGAAGCAGGAAGAGGCGCCGCTCGACAACAACTTCCGCGTGCTGGAGCAGAAGGAGGAAGAGGACTTCCTGCGCCATTCCGACTACATTCCCGAACAGGGCTCGAGCGCCAAGCAGGTGTTCGGCAACGGCACGGACGAGTGGTTCGTCAAGCAGTACAAGAGCGAGGGCCCCGGCCTCCAGCGGCAGTACAAGCGCGGCCACCCGATCCTCGTGGCGGAGTGGGACTGGATGAGCACCTCGTGGGTCATGACCAAAGCCGGCTGCGTGATCAAGGGCCGCATCAGCGGCACAGGCCCGCGCCGGGGCGCGGTCAAGGGCGACGACTCCGAGATCTACGACGAGAACTACTACATCACCGAGCGCGCCCAGCCCCAGGTGCTGCGGGAACAATACTTCGCCAAGGGCGGCAGCCTGGTGGTGGGGCTGACGCGGCGGCTGAACAACCCCTTTGAATTCATGGCCGTGGGCGGCGACGTCGGCATCATGAAGCCCTTCACGGTGGACGGCGGCAACCGCTTCATGTGGACCGTCTCCGCGGCCCTCGCGGGCTACAATCCCAAACCCCGCCAACCCGCCGAAGGCAAGTATGAAGTGACCTATGAGGACAACGGCGGCGACAAGCTCTGGAACCTCAAGACCAGCGACTGGGACGCCGAGCTCCTGCCGCTGCACCGCGCGTGGGCCAAGGGCAAGAGCCGCGCGTGGCAGGGCGAAACCGCCGGCTCGATCCTCAACACCCTGAAGGGCGGGCCGTGGCAGGCGCTGTACGGCGGCGGCGGCGCGCCGGGCGAACAGGGCGCGCCGAAACTGATGAACGAAGGCGCCGAGGTCTCGTACGGCGGGGCCGAAGCGTGGGTGCTGCATTGAGCCGGCCGGCCGAGCCGCCGGAGGAAGGGGACCGACCATGAACGGCAACAGGAAACGGAAACAAGGAAGGGGCCTGCTGATGACCGCAGGGTCTGTCTGGGCAGCTTGGACCGCGCTGGCCTCCCACGCGCAGGCCGCCGATGCGGGCGGCGCCCCGCAGGGCCAGCCGCCTGCGGCGCAGGTGCAGGCGGGCGTCACCGCCGGCATGACGGCCAACCTCTTCCGCCTGCACGCGGCCGTCAACGTCGACTCCGCCGTCGAGAAGTGGGGCAACGACGACGTGAAGCGGAAATGGCGGGCCGACGTCCTGCCGCTGTTCGAGGACGCCTCGCGCTTCGAGCTGCACGACTTCTTCTCGGGCGCGGTCGTGTGGGTCGGCGGGGTGAAAGGCACGCACGCGGTCGTCGCCTTCTACAGCCCGTGGGTCGACGGCGCGCTCGTCGCGGCCCTGGACGGCGCGGACGAGCATAAGCCGGTGCTGACCGACTTCGCGTTCGTCAGCGGCGAGACCCTGCGCGGCGCCGACGTGCCGGAGCCGGAAGAGGCGCTGGCGCTCTATGCGCTGAAGGAGCCCCTGATGGTCGCGGTGGCGCGGAGCTATGCGCCGTCGTCCGCGGCCTTCGCCGCGCTCTATCCCCCGCAGGGCGACCCCGTGCTCGTGCCGCCGGCGCTCAAAGCCCGGCTGGATTCGCCGCAGGGCGAGCTCGCGCTGCTCAAGGCGCGGATGCTCGCGCGCCTGAGGATGTTCAAGGCCTATCTCGATCCCGCCAACCGCGGCTGGCTGGTGCAGAGCGGCGTGCTCATGCACGCGCTGAAGAGCGGCACCCGCGAGCAGCTGCTCGCCGCGCTCTCCGAGAAGCAGCCCGCGGCCCTGGTTGAGACCTTCTGCCAGCTGGACCCGCGCGTCCGCAGCGAGTACGCGCCGCTCTACTTCGCGAAGGCGGCGGAGGGCGTGGTCGTCGGCTTCGTGAATCCCTCCGCGCCCCGCTGGCTGGTCGAAGCCACCTTCCAAGGCGCCGCGCCGGCGCCGCGCGCCGCGCGCATCGAGCTCATGGACCTCGACCTGAGCGGCAAGGTCCTCGCGCTCTGGGGAAAGGAGGCCGCTAAATGAAAGCCCTCCGCCACCTGTTCGCCTGGGGCACGGGCCTGAGGGCCGTGCTGGGAGCCGCGGTCCTGCTGGCCGGCACGCTGGCCGCCGGTGAACCCGGCAGCGATCTCCGCGCGGTGTCGCGCCAGGTCAACGCGACCCTCGTGCCCCCCGGCCAGGAGCTGATGGGCTTGCCGCGCGTGCCGAACATGCTCGACCTGATCGATCTGGTCGCGCAGAACCCGGAGGTCATCAGCGAGGCGAACCGCCTCGGCCTCAAGGTGATGGACGGCACCGCCGACGCGCTGGACGCGGTCCAGGACTCCAAGCCGTTCAAGATCTTCAACGTGGGCGCGGACGGCATCGGCCAGCTCAGCGACTTCATCGAGAGGGCGCTGAAAAACGGCGAGAAGCTCAGCGACTATCTGTCGAAACACGCCGACAAGATCCAGAACTACGCCAAGAAGCTCAAGATCCTCGACTACGCGCTGAAGGCCATCAAGATCGCCCACCTCAGCGGACATGTGCTCGAAGCGCTGTGGAGCCAGGACCGCGCGAGGTTCAGCGATTCGGTCAACGAGCTGGTCAAGGGAACCCTGAAAATGGGCGCGGGCATGGGCGGCGCGGCGGCCGGCACCGCGATCGGCACTGCGATCGGCGGCCTGTTCGGCGGCGTGGGCGCGATTCCAGGAGCCGTGATCGGCGGGGTGATCGGCGCGTGGATCTGCAGCGAGGCGGCCGAGGGCGGCACGGAGTGGGGCTACGACAACTGGGTCAAGGATTGGATGAAGGACGGCGCCAACGGCGTCTTCGACTGGCTGTTCGGCCCGCCGCAGCAGGCCCCGCCGCTGTTGCCGCCGCCGCTGCCGGGGGCCGGCGGCTCGGGCCAGGGCGGGTCTTCGGGCCCAGGGCGGACCGCTCCTAAACTGAACAGGTTCCGCTGACGCTGAGGCCGCTCGGGCGGCCTTGCGGAGGTGCACCATGAACACAACCGGACAGGACGAAAAACAAGACCGGCGCGCGGGCGGGGTCAACATGGAGTATGTGATCCTGGCCGTGCTGATCGCCGCCGCCGTGGTGGTCGCGGTGGTGGTCTTCAGCCGGTCGGTCGCGACGATGTTCATCACCGCCGGCGAGTCGGCGACGCTGCGCGAGGAGACGGCCAAAAAGAACCTGGACATGCGGCGCCAGGACCGCGATGCGGACGCGGCCGTTTCCAAAGAGTACCACGAGGCGATGCATGAGTAAGTGTTCGGATCAGGGCGCGCACGGGCTCCGGCCGGCGCGCGCCCCTGCAGAAATGAGGTGCGCATGAAATCGGGTGCCGTCTGGCTGGTGGCCGCCTGCGTGGCGGTGGCGGGGGCCTCCGGAGTTTCCGGGGCTCCGGCCGCAGACGCGGCGGACGCGACGCCCGCCGCGTTGAAAGGGCTGGTGGCCGCTTACGAACAGGGCCTCGAACGGGTCGAACAAGGCCGCCGCGAGGAGGCCTTGTCGGCCTTCCGCCGCGTGCTGGAGGAGGCCGCCGCAGTGAAGCATCCCCAAGCCTCGGTCCTCGTCTCCACGGCCGCGAACAACGCGGGCAACATTCTGCTGCTTCAGGGCAAGCCGCAGGAGGCGGAAGCGTACTACCGCCGCGCCGTGGCGGCCGACCCGAAGCACGCGCTGGCGATCAACAACCTCGGCGTGGCCCTGCTCAAACAGGGCAAGCTCCAGGAGGCCGTCAAAGCCTTTGAGCAGGCGATCGAGGCCGAGCCGCACCACGGCATGGCCCACAACAACCTGGCGAGCCTGCTGATGCGCGCCGGCGAGCTCAAGCGCGCGGCGCAGCTGCTGGCCGCGGCACTCAAGCTGAACCCGCGCAACGAGCAGACCCTGCTGCAGATGGCGCAGCTCTACGCCCTCGCCAACAAGCCGGAGATGCAGCCTCAGATCTGGCAGACGCTGGTCAAGACCACCGACGGCTCGCTGCAGGAGCGGCTGCGCCTGGGCTCCTGGTACCTGCAGGCCCGCATCCTGCAGCAGGCGGAGCGCGTCTTCGAGGAGCTGCTGCAGGAGCGGCCCGAGTGGCCCGAGGCGCGCCTGCAACGGGCGCGCGTGCAGGCGCTGACGGGGCGGGAGAACACGGCCCTCAAAGAGCTCCAGGCGCTGCTGCCGCTGCTGCCGAAAGAGCCGGGCGTGCGCACCGACCTCGCGGCGCTGCTGCTCAAAGCCGGCCGCGTGCCGGAGGCCGAGACGCAGGCCCGCCAGGCCGTCGCCGCCTTCCCGAAAGACGCGAAAGGGTGGTTCGTGCTGGGCTGCGTGCAGGAGCGGCGGAAGCAGACCCTCGACGCGGAGAAGAGCTACTACGAGGCGGTGCGCCTGGACCGCGCCTGCGGCGACGCGTGGAACAACCTCGGCGTGCTGGCCGCCAAGCGCAACGACGTCAACACCGCCCTCACCTGCTATATGGCCGCCCTCTTCGCCGACCCGTACGACCCCGAGGCGCAGTACAACCTCGGTCGCTCGCTGGTGATCGGCAAGAAGGACTACGCGCGCGGCATTCGCCTGCTGGTCGCGGCCAGCTCCGGCTCCGGCGCGGCGGCGCAGCGGGCCCAGGCGTTCCTCGCGGATCTGGAGACGATCTCTAAAGGCGGCGATCCGGGCTGGCAGGCGGCCGGGGCCCGGCCGGGAGAAAGGCGGTAAGCCATGAACGTTCTGCGGACAGGTTTGCTGGCGGCTCTGCTGCGGCGCGGCCTTCTCGGCGCTCTGGCCGCGTCGCTCCTGTGGGGCGCCGCGCCCGCCCCGTGCCGGGCCGAGACCAAGACCTCCAGCGCGACCACCGTCAACGACGGCACCGCGAACCGCACCGCGCAGGGCGGCGAGCTGACCGCCGGCGCCGAAGCCCAAGCCGAGGCGCAGGCCACGACCGAGTACAGCAACGCCGGCGACGACGCCCTGGGCAGCTCCGATCTGCAGAACGGCAAGTCGGTCTGGAGCGACAGCGTCGAGCTGGTGAACGAGAGCGACTCGGTCGGCGGCGAGAACGCCCACGCCGGCTACTCGGTGCAGGCGACCGCCGGCGGCGAGGTGCTCTGCGGCAGCAACGGCGTGCAGGCCAAGGGCGAGATCGGCATCGAGGCCGAGCTCAACGCGCTGGCCCAGTTCGCCGTTGGCGACGAGAATTTCGGCGGCGGCGGCGCGGCCGAAGCCAAGGTCAACGCCCTGCTGAAGGCCGAGGCCACGGTCGGTGCCTACATCGACAGCAAAGGCCTGACCCTCGGCCTCGACGCCAAGGCCGAAGCCATGGTCAGCGCCGAGGCCTCGCTGAGCCTCAACCTGACGCTCTTCGGCATCCAGACCACGGTGACCGCGACCGTCAAGGGCCAGGCCGGCGCCTCGGCCAACGCGAGCGCGCTGGTGACCATCGGCTTCGACGGTAAGGTCTATTTCAAGCTCGGCGCGGGCGCGACGGCCGGACTGGGCGGCGGCGTCACCTTCAACGCGGCGGTGGACGCGCAGCAGCTCATGGAGAACCTCGGCTTCGAAAGCCTGGACCAGCTCATCGGCTGGTGCGAACAGCTGGTGGACGACCCGGACCAGCTCGCCGAGGAGCTGGCCAAAGAGGCGGCCAAGAAGGCGGCCGGCGCGCTTTTGGACCAGGCGAAAGACGACGTGATCGGCGAGGCCAAGGAGCTGGCGGGCAACGCCTTCAGCCTGGCCGAGAACATGCTGGGCTCCGCCGGAAGCCTGCCGGGCGGCGGCGGCTTGCTCGGCTCGGCCGGCAGCGGACTGCAGAGCCTCTTCGGCGGCAGTTCAATCCTCAGTCCCGCCGGCAGCGGCACCGGCGGCGGAACGGGCGGCGGCGCCTGCGGCGGAAACGCCGGCGCGGGCAGCGGCGCAGGCAGCGGCGGGGCTCCGGCGCCGGACTACAAGCGCGACGGCCAATTCAACTCCTGGAGCCGCTGAAAACAGGCCGGACAAAAATGCTTTTTTTATTGAGACAGAGGGTGCCTCAACGCTACAATTCAACACGGTCAAGCGGGTCGAATGATGCACAACACCACGCATAGAGAAGCCGAAGCGGTCACAGGTTCGCGGCGGGGCTCCGTCCTGCTCGAAACCGTGATCGCCATCCCGCTTTTCATGATCATGCTGGGCGGCATCTTCTGGATCGGCGACCTGATGGTGACGCGGCAGCAGCTCGTCGTCGCGGACCGCTATGTGGCCTGGAACAAAGGGCTGCGCTACGACGACCGCGGCCAGACCGATCCCGCCACCGTGCACCGGCTCTTCTTCGCGGAGGCGAACGGCGCGCCGAGCCGCTACCACCAGCCCAAGATCTGCGACGCCAAGATCGACAAGACCTACGACTGGAGCCACGTGGCGAGCGGACAGGTGCGGCTCGATATGCGCATGCCGGAGTGGACGCGCTACATGTTCAACGCCGGGCAGGTCATGTACGAGAGCGGCGTGCCGCTCGAGCAGGCGCTCGCCATGCAGGGGCGCGACCAGCCGGACCAGCGGCACGTGGTGCTGATGCGCACCAAGAGCGAGGCGGAGATGAGCTACATCCGCAACAAATATGGCGTGAGCGCGTCCGGCCAGGTGGCGGACCGCTGGAGAAACATCGTCAATGAGAAGTGGGCGTATGAATAAGGTCTGGCTGCGGCTCGGCTGCGCGGCGGCCCTCGCCCTCGCGGCTGCGGCGGAATCGGCGCCGGCGTGGCGCGTGGTGCCCGCGCCGCCTGCCGCGCCGGCCGTGGACATGCCGCTGCCGCCTCTCGCGGAGGTCACGGCGACGGACCGCCGCGGGCAGACGTGGCAGCAGCGCGGCCAGCTGAGCGGGACGGTCGAGGCGGCCCGGCGCGAGTTCGCGGCGGCGCTCGGGGCCTCCGGCTGGACGCTCGACCGGACGGTGGCGCTGGGCCAGACGCCCGCGCGCTCGGAGCTGATGGTCTGGAGCTTGCGGACACGCAAGATCCTGCTGATGGTGTGGGAAATGGAAGCCGGCACGTGCGGCTTCGCATGGGGTCAGGAACGGTAGGGGCCGGCCGGCGTGCCGGCCCGTGAAAGGAAGGCGTGATGAAGAATTTCATTCCTCTGGTGTTGGCGGTGCTGCTGGGACTGGCGGCGGTGTTGGCCGTCGGACGGTTGCTCCAATCGCGCAAGGCGGCCGTGGAAAAAACCACCAGCGTGCTGGCGGTGACGCGCGACGTGTCGGCGGGCGAAGTGCTGACCTCCGATTCGGTGATGGAGAAGAAGGTCCCCGTGTCGGCCCGCCCGGCGCAGGCGATCTTCTGGTCGCGCTCGGAGATGGTCGTGGGACAGAAGGCGCTGCGCTCGATCGCGCAGGGCGACTATGTGCTGCTCTCCGACGTGGGCCTCTCGCGCAGCATGGCCGACATCGTCGGCGAGGGCGAGTGGGCGGTGTCGCTCACCGTTCCGGCCGGCGGCATCGCGCGCATCGTGCAGCCCGGCGACGAGGTCGCCGTGATCGGCACCTTCCGCATCAAGAGCCAGGTCAAGACCGCCGACCTCTCGGCCGCGCCCGAGGAGATTGCGCGCGAGGCCACGCTGGTGCTCTTCCCGCGCGTGCGGGTGCTGGACGTCGGCGCGCTCTCGTCCGGCGGCGAAGCCACGGCGGGCGAGCTGATCCTCGCCCTGCCGCCGCAGCAGGCCCAGGTGCTGATCGCGGCGCAGGCCAAGGCGCGCCTGACCCTCGCGCTGCGGCGCCCCGGCGACGAGGTGTCGATCAACCGGCTGGACACGGGCATGGTGGACGAAACCACCTTCGACAAACTGCTGCAAGGCTTGCAGGCGTTCGAGATGCCCCCGGTGCCGGGCGTGGTGACGGTGGTGCCGGCGGCTAAAACGGAGAAGAAATAGGAGGTTCGCATGAACAGGACAAACAGGCAGACAGGATGGGTGCGGCGGTTCTCGGCAGCGGTCCTCGCCGCCGTGCTGGCCGCGGTCGGAATCGGCGGCATCCGCCAGGCCCTGGCCGCAGATGCCGAGCCGGTCACCGTGAGCGTCGGCAAGATGGAGCTGATCAACGTGCCGTTCCCGGTGCAGGGCTTCCGCATGGCGGACTCGTCCGTGGCGCGGGTCGAGACCGTGGGGCCCCAGCAGCTGCGCGTGATGGGCCTGAAGGCCGGCTCGACCGACCTGCAGGTGACCGGCGAGGGCAGCGTCTCGGCGATCTTCACGGTCACGGTCATGGAGAACATCAACGCCGTGCTGGCCGCGGTCAAGCGCGACCTCGACGCCGTTCCCGAAGTCGACGTGTCGATCAACCTCGGCCGCGTGGTGCTCAAGGGCGAAGTCAGCAGCATCGAGCACTGGAAGTATCTGCTGAAGGTGGCCGAGCTCTACAAAGACTCGGTGGCCAACCTGGCGACGTTCCAGCCCACGCCTGAGGTGATGCTCGCGCTCAAGGCCGCCTTCGAAAAAGCCGGCCTCAAAGTCCAGACCACGGACGGCGAGACGGCGCCCGGCGCGATCAACCTGAAGTACAGCGGCAACGCCATCTTCATCAACGGCTCGGTCTACAGCCAGAAGGACAAGGACCGCATCGTGCAGATCATCGAGGCGCAGAACTGGCTCACGCTGCCGCGCCGGGAGGAGAAGAAAGAGGGCTCGGTCGCCGCGGCCGACGACCCGCGCGTCAAGGCCATCCTGAACCTGGAGGTGGTCCCCACCATGCTGGAGATGGACGCGGTCTTCGTCGGCGTCACGGACGTCGAGGAGCGGCAGATCGGCGTGAACCTGGCCAAGGCCGGGCTGATCGTGCTGGACTCGACCTCCGCCGGCTTCCAGGGCGACCTCGGGACGCGCTCCTCGGGCTGGGCCGGTTCTTACACGATCAACAGCGGCCTGCAGGGCGCGCTGAAGTTCTTCGCGGGCAACGGCCCGGGACGCTTCCAGACCGCCGGCCACATGACCTTCAAGAACGACTCGCCCGAGTGGCGCACCTACCACAGCGGCGGCACGCTCAAAGTGCGCGTCGCCACGCGCGACGCGACCTCGCTTGAGGACGTCGACTACGGCCTGATCATGAAGATCAAAGGCGGGCTCCTGGACGCCAAGACCGCCTCGGTCGACGTGAACCTCGAGCTCAGCTACCCCGTGCCCGTCGGCACCGACTACGACCTGAAGCGCAACCGCATCGAGACCACCATCAACTGCCCGCTCGGGCAGACCATGGTGCTGGCCGGCATGAAGAGCCTGATCGAGCAGTCCAGCAACGAAGGCGTGCCTTTCCTGCGCAGCGTGCCGGCGATCTCGTGGTTCTTCTCCGAGAAGAACCGCCTGAAAGAGGACAGCAAGGTGCTGATCCTCCTGAGCCCGCAGCTCGCCGGCGCCCCGACCGAGGCGCGCCCCGTTTCCGAGCAGACCGCGCCCACGCTGGAAGAGTCCGACAAGCCGACCGAGCAGCGCGAGCGCGAGAAAAACAAACGCCGGTTCTTCTTCTTCTGAAAAAGGCGGGCGGCGGCGCAGGCCCCGCCCGGTGGACCCCTATGGCGACACTGACCCTCACAGCAGCAGACGGGCGGGCCCCCGAACAGGTGGTGGCCCTCGACCCCGCGGCCGAAACCACGGTCGGGCGCTCGCCCGAGTGCCGCGTGGTCCTGAACGACAACAAGGTGTCGCGCGCGCACCTCGGCATCGCCTTCCGCGACGGCGCCTTCTGGGTGACCGACAAAGGCAGCACCTTCGGGACGCTGCTCAACGGCGCCAAGCTCGCCGCGCCCGCGCCGCTCAAGAGCGGCGACCGGCTCCAGGCCGGCGGCTTCGTGCTGGCGTTCGCGGAGGCCGGCGCGCCCGCGCCCGCCTCCGCGCCGGCGGCCAAAAGCCCCGCCCGACAGGAGGACGAAGAGCAGATCGCCATGGATCCGGCGCTGGCCGCGATGGCGGTGCTCTACACCGACGAGATGATGGCCATGAAGAAGCGCATCCACGAGCAGGTGCTGTTCAAGCTCAATCTGCCCGAGATCGCCACCAAGCAGGTCGAGGACGAGGAGCTGCGCGCGAAGCTGGAGCTGGCCCTCGACCAGGTGCTGCGCGAGGTGCGCCACGAGCTGCCGCGCAATCTGGCCCTCGACCTGTTCCGCCAGACCCTGCTGGACGAGCTGGTCGGCTACGGCCCCATCACCCCGATGCTGCGCGACCCGACCGTGGACGAGGTGATGGTCAACGGCCCCTCGCGGATCTTCGTGGAGCGCAAAGGCCGCCTGTACGAGACCGGCGCGCGCTTCTTCGACGACCGCCACCTGGTCACCATCATCCAGCGCATCGTCGAGCCGCTCGGCCGCCACGTCGACGAGGCGAGCCCGATGGTTGACGCGCGCCTGCCCGACGGCTCGCGCGTCAACGCGATCATCCCGCCGCTGGCTCTGGACGGCTCTTCGGTGACCGTGCGCAAGTTCGCCAAGAAGAAGCTCACGACCGACGACCTGATCGCGTACGGCAGCATGACTCCCGAGATCGCGCTCTTCCTGGAAGAGGCGGTGCGCGCGCGGCAGAACATCGTCGTGTCCGGCGGCACGGGCTCCGGCAAGACCACGCTGCTGAACGTGCTGTCGCAGTTCATCCCGCGCGGCGAGCGGCTGGTCACCATCGAGGACTCCGCGGAGCTCAAGCTCAGCCACCGCAACATCGTGCGGCTCGAGGCGCGGCCCGCCAACATCGAGGGCCGCGGCCGCGTGGCGATCCGCGACCTGGTGATCAACGCGCTGCGCATGCGGCCCGACCGCATCGTGGTGGGCGAGTGCCGCGGCCCCGAGGCGCTGGACATGCTGCAGGCGATGAACACCGGCCACGACGGCTCGCTGACCACCGCCCACGCGAACACGCCGCGCGACTGCCTCTCGCGCCTCGAGAACATGGTCATGATGGCCGGCTTCGAGCTGCCCTCCGCGGCGATCCGCGAGCAGATCGCCTCGGCGGTGAACCTGATCGTGCAGCAGAACCGCCTGCCCGACGGCAGCCGCAAGATCGTGCAGATCTCCGAGGTGACCGGCCGCGAAGGCGCGACGATCCTGCTGCAGGACATCTTCGTGTTCGAGCAGAAGGGCTTCGGCCCCGACGGTAAAGTCGTGGGGCAGATGGTGGCCACGGGCAACATCCCGCAGTTCGTCGAGAAGCTCAAGATCAAGGGCGATCTGCGGCTCGACATGAGCGTGTTCGTGCCCAAGGCGTGAGAGTAAGGAATTTGCGTATGGGCAACATCACGATAGCCGACATGCTGGTGCTGGCGCTGGTCTTCGCCGCCGTGACGTGGGGCGTGTGGGTGGTGACCCCGCTGCTCGCGCAGCTCGGCCTGGAGCGCTCGGCCGGGCGCTACGTCAAGAGCGATGGCCGGCAGCAGCTCGGCCCGATCTACCGCTTCACCACCCCCGAGCGGCTCGCGCAGGCCTGCTGGTCCGCCGCGCTCCTGGGGGCGGGCAGCCTCGCGTCGTTCCTGATCATGGCCGACGTCATGAGCCCCTACATTCTGGGCGGCTGCAGCCTGCTCGCCGCGGTCTTCTTCTTCCGTCTGCCCGCGTGGTGGCTGAAGCGCCGCATCCGCAACCGGCAGCACCTGTTCGAGGCGCGGCTCACGGACCTGACGCTCGGCATCGCCAACGGCCTGCGCGCCGGCGCGGCTCTGCCGCAGAGCCTGGAGCTGGTCTCGCGCGACATGGGCGGCCCGATGACCGAAGAGCTCGCCCTGGTGCTGCACGAGTACCGCCTCGGCATGGACTTGCCCGAGAGCCTCAACCGCCTGTGCGAGCGCATGCCCGGCGAGGACCTGAGCCTGCTGGTGACGGCCATCAAGCTGACCATGCAGTCCGGCGGCAGCCTGGCCGAGGTGCTCGACCGGATCACCGAGACGATCCGCCAGCGCGTGGATTTCCACGACCGGCTGATGACCATGACGGCGCAGGGCCGCTTCGAGGCGATCGCCATGGCCTCCGCGCCGCTGCTCGCCTTCCTGATCCTCTTCTTTCTGGACCGCGAACTGATGCAGCCGCTGGTGCAGACCAAGCTGGGCTGGAGCGCGATCGGCGCGGTGGTGCTTCTGGAAACCGTCGGCTTCCTGGTCATCAACAAGATCGTGACGATCGACGTGTAGCCGGTCGCGGCCGGCCGGGGAGGTTCCATGGATGTGATGATCATACAGATGCTGGTGTTCTTGGCGGTGATCTTTCTGGTCACCGGCCTCACGGCGGTGATCCGCCGCGAGAACGAGACGCTGCCGGGCTCCAAGCCGCTCGTGTTCCGCGTGTTCTACAGCGAGATCGGCCTGATCGGGAAGATGACCGGCCCGTGGGTCGACCACGCCTTCCCCGTGCAGGCGCTGCACCTGCGCAACGACCTGGTCGCGGCGGCGCTGCCGCTGGACGCCGCCGAGATCCGCGGCCTGCAGGGGCTGGCCGGCGCCCTGCTCGGCGCGGTCGCCGCCCTCGCCACCTTCATCCTCAGTCTCAACTGGGCCTACGCGCTGCTGGCCGGCGTGCTCCTGGCGCTCATGGGCTGGTACTACCCCGTCTCGTGGGTCACGCGCATGGCGGTGACGCGCAAGGACCGGATGTCCAAGAGCCTGCCCTATGCGATCGACCTGATCACCGTGGCGATGGAGGCGGGCCAGGACTTCGGCGCGGCGGTGCGCAATCTGGTGAACGAGGGCCCGCACGGCCCGCTGCGCGACGAGTTCGGCGTGACGCTGCGCCAGGTCGAGCTGGGCAAGTCGCGCGTCGAGGCGCTCAAAGCCATGGCCGACCGCATCCAGCTCGACGAGTTCCGCTCGCTGGTGACCTCGGTGATCCAGAGCAGCGAGATGGGCGCGAGCATCTCGGCCACGCTGAAAATCCAGGCCGAGGAGATCCGCCGCCGCCGCTTCCAGCGGGCGGAGCGCCAGGCCGCGCGCGCGCCGTCGCTGATGCTGATCCCGACGGCGCTCTTCATCCTGCCGGCCGTGTTCATCATCATCGCCGTTCCGATCGTGATCCGCGCGATGGAGTCGGGCATGAGCGAATACTTCAAGCGTTGAGGAGGTGCGAGAGATGGTCAGGTTAACCGTTGAAAAAGGCGAGGCGGCCGGAGCGGTCTTTGAGCTCAAGGCCGGCGAGCACACGCTGGGGCGCTCGCGCGCGTCCGCCGTCCATCTCGCCGCGCCCGACGTCTCGGGCGTGCACGCCTGCATCCGCGTCTCGGCCGACGGCACGGCGCGGCTGGAGAACCTCAGCCAGTTCGGCACGCGGATCAACGGCGTGCCGGTGACCGGCGAGCAGGCGCTGGCGGACGGCCAGCGTTTGGAGCTCGGCAAGGTCACGGTGCTGCGCGTCGCGCTGGACGCGGCACCGACTGCCGCCGAGACCGAAGCCCGCACCGGCGAGGGCGGCCTCACGATGACCGCCGCGCCCGCCGGCGCCCCCCGCACGGGCGCCGCCTCCGCCACGCGCCCGCCCGCCACGCGCGGCGCGCCGCGCACGGGCGCCGCCGACTCCGAGCTCACCGGCGCCTTCTCGCGTCCCGACCTGGCCGAGGCCGAGGAGGAGGGCGCCACGCACGCCATGCAGACGCGCGTCGCCACCCCGGAGGAGATCGAGCTGCTCAAGGCGAACGAGCAGAAGCGCGCGCGGCGGCACCTCCTGATCGGCCTGGCGGTCGCGATCCCCGCGCTGATCCTGGTGGTCGTCTTCCGGCCGCGCACCCCGCCGCCCGAGAACGAGCTGGAGTGGTCCAAAGACGCGCAGGGCGAATACCTCGACGCCTTTGAGCCCGCGCTGAGCGGCGGCTTCAAAGAGGGCGGCTACGACCTGATGTACCCCGGCAACAAGACGTTCAAGAAGAGCGTGGCCGACGGCGTGATCGTTCTGGAGGGCTGGATCGGCCGCAACCTCGACGTGCCGATGCGCGTGATCCTGCAGGAGGAGAACGAGCCCCGCCTCGCCGCCCTGCCGCGCGCCGAGATGGTGGCCGACTGGATCAGGCAGGCCTCGGCCAGCGGCGGCCGCTGGAACTTCGACAGCCCCTCGCCGGTGATCGCCTTCTTCGGCCGCAAGAACGGCGTGCCCTACACGCGCGTCACCTACCTGCGGGACGGCGACGGCACCTGGTTCGGCACGGCCAACGTGCTGCGCCACGGCTGCCGCAGGATCGTGGCGCGCGCCGAGGTCCCCGCCACCGAGCGGGTGCGCGCCGAGCGGCTGCTCTCGGCCAAGCTGATCCGCGGCTCGGACGAGTTCGAATTCGCCCACTGGGAGTACAATCCCCTCGGCGCGGGCTTCGTCGAGGCCGAGGCGCTCGCGCAGGCGCGCAAGGACCTGGAGCGCATGGCGCCCGCCACGTGGGTCGCGCTGGAAAACCTGCTCACGGGCCTGCTCACTCAGGCGGTCGCGACCGGCCGCAAAGAGACCGAGGCCGAAGCCCTGCGGCTGCTGATCAAGCTGCGCGAGCGCCAGGCGCTCTGGTTCAACAGCCAGCAGCTGGCCTTCGACGCCGCGCGCATGCAGGGCAACCACGTCAAAGCGATGAAGATCGAGGAGTTCACCAAAGCGGTCTTCTCGAGCACCGAGGACCAACGCTATTTCTCCGTGCGCAAATGGAAAGCGGTCGGAGAAGTGCGGTAGTGCAAGAGTGCGTTCGTTCATGAGCGCCTAACCCGCCGCACTCACTCGCCAACGCACCAACTCACTAACGAACTAATGAACTAACGCACTAACGAACTAGGTTCCCTCCCATGTTGATTCGACTTGAACACAACGGACGGATTATCCATGAGATCAGCTCGGGCGCGATCTCCGGCGAGATCGTGATCGGGCGCAGCCACGCCTGCACCTGGCCGGTCCCCAAGGAGGACACGGTCTCCAGCTCGCGCCACGCCGCGCTCTTCCTCAAAGGCCGGGCCGTCTGGCTCAAGGACCTCGAAAGCACCAACGGCACCTTCCACAACGGCAAGCGCATCGCCAAGAAGAAGCTGGCCGTCCGCGATAAGATCAGCATCGGCAACTGCGTCCTGTGCGTCGAGCCCGACCAGGCCGGCGAAGGCAAGGCCTTCTCGGAGCTGGTGGTGCGCTCCGGCAAGGGCCGCGGCCAGAAGAAGACGCTCAAGCCGCCGGTGTTCACCATCGGTTCGGATCCCGCGTCGGACCTCGTGTTCCTCGACCTGCTGGTCTCGCGCAAACACGCGGAGATCCTCGTCAAGGAGGACGGCAGCTGCTGGATCCGCGACCTCGGCAGCAAGAACGGGACGTCGGTCAACGAGATGCCGCTGCGCGACGACAAGGAGCGGCTGCTCAAAGACGGCGACCGCATCGCCTTCTCGCACCTCGAAGTCGAGTTCCACGACGGCGCGGTCAAGCGCTCGAACAAGCAGACCTGGCTGCGGATCGGCATCCTCGCCGCCACCCTGCTGCTGGGGCTGGGGCTCTACCGCACCTATCAGAACCTGCGGCCTTCCGCGGAATCGTTCATCCGCAGCGCGCGGCAGCTCGCTGCGCAGGAGAACTTCGCCGCCGCCGCCGAAGAGGTCAACAAGGCCTCGACCGCGCGCCACGCCGCGGCGAACCAGGTCACCCTCGAGGAGCTGCGGCGCCTGCTGGGCGTGTGGCAGAACACCGTCACGCTCTGGGAGAAGGCCAAGGTCGCGCTGGAGAAGGGCAAGTGGACGCAGGTCGCCCGCGACCTCGGACTGCTTCAAGCCGCCAAGAAGGACGCGTGGGAGTGGAACGAGCAGGCCGCCGAGGAGAAAGAGAACGCGCTGCGGGCCAAGGCCATGCTGGACGCCCTCCTGCGCGCCGAGGCCTCCGTCGGCCGCGAAGACGTGAGCTTCGACGTGCTCTCCGAAGACCACGACGGCGTGGTCAAGGCGCTGGCGGGCCTGGGCGGCAAAACGCCGCCTTACCTCGTGCTGCTCAAGACGCAGCTGGAAACCGTCGAGGCCCGGCAAGCCGTGCTGCTGGGCGAAAGCCGCCGCCTGGAGCAGGCGCTGGACCTTTTGCAGCAGGACATGCCGCCCTACGCGGAGATCGTCAAGGTGGTCGACCAGGCCTGCGAAAGCAAGGAAGAGGCGCTCAAGCGCCGCGCGCAGGTGATGCGCCCCGCGCTGCACGCGCTGTCCAAGAGCTTCACGCGGCTCACCGCCATGGCCGGCCAGATGCGCGAGCTGGAGATCCAGAAGGCGCTGTCCGAAGACTTGCAGCTGCCGGGCGTCGACGCCTGCGCCATCGATCCGCGCCTCTCGCACGCGCGCCAAGTCGTCGAGAAGACCCACCAGAACCTGAAGCTCAAGGGCAGCCAGCTGGGCGTGCTGCTCGGCGAGGTCGAGAAGCGCATCGGACTGGAGGGCGATGAGCCGGAGGCCCTCAAAGTGCTGCAGGACGCGGCCGTCATGGCCAAGGCGCTGGCCTGCGATGCGCTGGAGCAGCCGCTGCCGCGCCGCAGCCGCAAAGAGCCCTTGGGCGAGTACGACCGCATCTTGGGCGTGGAGGAGTTCTACGAGCACCTGGCCGCGCTGCCGGAGCCGATGAACCCCGCGATGGTCGCGGACCTCGCGTTCGCGCCGGTGCTCACACAGGCGCGCGACCTGCTGCAGCGCATCGACGCCCTGACCGCCTTCCTGAACCAGCCCGACAACCAGTGGCTGAACGCCGGGAAGATGGCGCGGCAGCTGGCGCGCTTGAAGATCATTCTCGCGCGGCGCGACACGCTGGTCGCGGAGTACACGCGCCAAGCCGAGTCCGCCTCAGGCCGCACCGCGCTGATCGCCGGCGGCATCGCCGCGCGGCTCTCGACCAAGCCCGGCGCCGTGACCGTCAAAGGCCAGCGCGCGGAGACTTGGCTCGCGGCCGAGCTGAAGACCCAGCGCGGCGCGCTGCAGCGCCTGAGCGGCGAGTACACTCTCGCCGACCCCGCGCGCCAGATCGCGATCCGCACGCAGATCCTCAAAGAGGGCTTGCCCGGCGATCCGATCGTGCGCAACATGTGGTCCAAACGCGACGCCGCCTCCGGACGCTAGGGGGCATAAATGAAGGGGTCTCAACAGGTCGGGCGGTTTGACGCGTCGCTCCCAATCTGCGATTGGGCGATCCCGGATACGGGATATTTCCGAAACCGCCGCAGACGTCGCCGAGGATGAGCCGCAAGGAACACAAGGAGCGCAGAGATCAAATCAGAAATCCGACGCCTTCGTGTCCGTTGTGCCTTTGTGTGAGAAATCAGGTCGGGCGGGGCTCCCACAAGGGGGGAGCGGCCTGGCGTCTTTGCGCCTTGGCGGGACAAAGCTCCGGCGGGGCTCCGCACCCGCGCGCTATTCGAAAACGCCCAGGTCCCACGTGTCGGCCCAGGTCAGCGTGAAGCGCTCGCCCTCGAAGCGCATCGGCAGCCAGACGGTGCGGCCGTCGATGGCGTTGTCCGGCCGCCAGATGTCGAACATCGCGATGAAGGCGTCTTTCTTGCCCTGCACCGGCAGGATGAAGGTGCTCTGGCCGCCGAAGGTCTTTTCCGGGCCCTGGCCGTTCTGCGGATTCACCCCGCGGCAGGGGTTGTCGAGCTCGGTCCAGGGCCCCCAGATCGAGGGGGCCGTCGCGGCGCGCGCCGCGTTGGGCGCCCAGCCGGTGCACCCGGAGGTGATCATCCAGTAGCGGCCCTGGCGCTTGCAGAGCGCGGGCGCCTCGTGCCAGCGGTGCTCGAAGAGGCGGATGTAGCGGCCGGCGTGGGAGAGGTAGTCGTCGCTCAGCAGGGAGAGGTGCAGCGTGCTGTTCTCTTCCGACGCGAACAGGTGGTACGCCTGGCCGTCGTCGTCCACGAAGAGGGTCATGTCGCGCGCCATCTGTCCGCCGGCGAAATCGCGCGCCAGAATGGGCTGTTTGGGCGTCTCGGCGTTCGGTCCGCCGCTGAAGGTTCGCCCTTTCAGCTGGTCGACCGTCTGGAGCGCGGCCTTCTGCGCGTCGGTGACGTTGTCGGGCCACACGCCCGCGTCGGGACGCAGCGAGCGCAGATAGGTGAACGGCCCGGTGGGCGCGTCGGCCACGGCCACGCCGCTGCGCGCCGCGTTGTAGCCTTGGCCCTTGAGCTCCAGATGGAACCACATGACGAATTTGCCGGTCTTGCGGTTGAAGATCACCTTCGGGCGCTCCAGCACGCACTCCTTGGTGATTTCGCTGGCGGGGTCGTCGGAGACCTTCAGGGCGATGCCCGCGTCCGTCCAGTTATAGAGGTCGCGCGAGGTGTAGACGTGCACGCCGACGTGGGCCACGTTGCCGGCCTGGCCCTCGACCTTGTGCTCGCCGTACCAGTAGTAGACCCCGTCGTGGAAGAGGATGCCGCCGCCGTGGGCATTGATGTGCACCCCGTTGTTGTCCGGCCAGAGCGCGCCGTTCACGAAGGCCGTGCGGGCCGTCCCCGCCAGCGCCGAGACCGAAGAGCCCAAAACCCAAAGCGCCAAGAACGCATTCCGCAACATCGTCATCCCCCCCTCGAAGATCCAGCGCCGCTGGTAGGGACGGCTCGCCGAGCCGTCCGTGTCCGGAGTCGGGAGCGCGGGCGCCCTCGCCCGCTTCGTGTGCCGTCCGTCGCGTCCCCGTTTCAGAAGGATTCGCGACGCGCACTCCCGCACTCCCGCACTAATGCACTAATGCACTAATGAACTAATGAACTAATGAACTAATGAACTAATGCACTTCTCCCTCTTCCTCACGCCCAGCGCATGGCCAGCGCGCCCCAGGTCAGGCCCGCGCCGAACGCGTCAATCACCAGCACGTCGCCCTTGTTCAGGCGGCCCTGCTCGACGGCCTCGCACAGCGCGATCGGGATCGTGGCGGCCGAGGTGTTGCCGTAGTCGCCGATGTTGACGAAAACCTTTTCCGACGGGATGTCCAGCCGCTTGGCCACCGCCTCGATGATGCGGGTGTTGGCCTGGTGCGGGATCAGCAGGGAGACGTCCTGCGAGCTCAGGCCCGCGCGGTCGAGCACGCACACCGCGCACTCGGACATGTTGCGCACCGCCTGCTTGAAGACCTCGTTGCCCTGCATCTTGATGTGCCGGCCGGTGGCCTCGGGGAACTCGCGGCAGCCGCTGTTGGGCAGGTAGAGCAGCTCGTCGAAGCTGCCGTCGCCGCCCAGCTTCATCGACAGCACGCCGTCGGTGTCGGAGTGGTGGGCGCTGAAAATCGCCGCCCCGGCGCCGTCGCCGAACAGGATGCAGGTGTCGCGGTCCTTCCAGTTGACGATCGAGCTGTTGACCTCCGCGCCGATCACCAGCACGTTCTTCATCAGGCCCGCCTTGATCATGCCCCACGCCAGACTGGCGCCGTAAATGAACCCGGTGCAGGCGGCGCTGATGTCGAGCACGCCCGCGTGGACCGTTCCCAGGGCCTTCTGCACGAGGCAGGCCACCGAGGGATACACCATGTCCGGCGTGGAGGTCGCCACGAGGATCATGTCGATCTGGTCGGCCGGCAGGCCCGACATCGCCAGGGCGTCCTGCGCCGCCCGGATGGCGAGATGCGAGGTGTATTCGCCCGGAGCCACAATGCGCCGCTCGCGGATGCCCACGCGCTGGGTGATCCACGCGTCGGTGGTCTCCACCATCTTCTCCAGATCGGCGTTCGTCAGCCGCTTCTCCGGAAGCGCCTTGCCCACACCCGTAATCTTTGCCGTCAGTTTGCGTCCACTCATGTGCGTTTCAAACCCCGTTTGTCTTTTAAGAACAAGACACACAGTATATAGTATTTCTCCTGAGGCAACAATAGGGGAGCAACGGCGTTCATGGGTGGGCTAGCCGTTAAAGGGGCGTGTGCAAAAAACACGCGGCTCACCGGGACGTTGCCGGTAGGGCCGCCACCTCCGAGGCGGCCCCCACAAAGGAGATCCGCACATGCGTTTGCTTCCCGTCCTCGCGGCAGCGATCCTGTTGGCCTTCCCCGCACCCGTCCTCGCAGCCGACCTCTCCCGAGAGTCGCGCTTCGAGAGTCGCGCGTCGCCTCTCCCAGTCGGGAGCGCGACCGCGTTCGCCCGCCCCGCCGACCGCCAGGCCCGGGTCGATGCCGAAGGCGTCCTGCGCTGGACCGACAACGGCGCCGAGGTCGCCCTGCTGGGAGTCAATACCTATACGCCATTCACCATCGACGACGCCGAGCTCCGGCGCCTGAAACTCGACCACCGGCAGGTCATCCGCGACGACGTGGCCCACTTCCGCCGCCTCGGGCTCGGCTGCATCCGCGTCCACTGTTTCGAGCGTCAGTTCAGCGACGCTCAAGGCAACTTCCTCGACAACCGCCACGCGGAGCTGCTCGATGCCCTGATCGACGAGTGCCGCCGCAACGGCATCTATACCGTGCTCACCCCTATCGCCTGGTGGGGAGGCGGTATCTGGACCGAGAAGACCCGCGGCTTCTCGGACGTCTACCCCATGCGGCAGATGACCACCGACCGCGCCGCCTGGGCCGCCCAGGCGCGCTTCCTGAAGCAGTTCGCCGAACACGTCAACCGCTACACCGGCCGCCGCCACGCCGACGACCCCGCCGTGCTGGCCTTCGAGTGCATCAACGAGCCGCTCTACCCCCCGAACACCCCCGACAGCCTCGTCACCGAGTACATCAACACCCTCACCGACGCCCTGCGCGCCAGCGGCACCGCCAAGCCGATCTACTACAACTCCTGGCAGGGCCGCAAGCGCGTGGCCGGCGCCTCGCGGGCCGACGGCGTCACCTGCTCCAGCTATCCCACCGGCCTGGTCGCCGGCCACGCGCTCGAAGGCCCGCAGCTCGGCACCGTCCGCGGCTCCTCGCTTCAGCCCGACGCCTCCATCGCCCGCAAATCGCGAATGGCCTACGAGTTCGACGCGGCCGACGTCGCCGGCTCCTACATGTACCCGGCCATGGCCAAGATGTTCCGCGGCGAGGGGGTCCAGGTCGCCGCCCAGTTCCAGTACGACGCCCTGCCGCTGGCGGACGTCAACCGCAACTGGCAAACCCACCACCTGAACCTGGTCTACACCCCCGGCAAGGCCCTCGCCCTGGCCATCGCCGCCGAGGTCTTCGACCGCGTGCCGCGCGGCACGCCCTACGAGCCCGCCGCCGAGAGCCTCGCCTTCCCGCCTTTCCGCGTCTCGGCCCGCGAAGACCTCTCCGAGCTAGTCACCGCCGACCGCTACCTCGCCAGCAACGCCACGCGCACCCCGCCGCCCGACCCCGCCGCGCTTACGCGCGTCTGGGCCTGCGGCCCCAACCCGCTCGCCGCCTATCCCGGCTCCGGCGCCTACTTCCTCGACCGCGCCGCGCCCGGCGTCTGGCGCCTGCAGCTCTATCCCGACGTTTTCACCGTGGCCGACCCCTACACCGGCAGCCCGGAGCCGAAAGTCCGGCTCGTCCCCGGCAGCCACCCCTTCACCCTGCGCCTGCCGGACCTGGGCGAACGCTTCAGCGTCTGGCGCTTCGACGGCCAGGCCGCCGCCGCATCGCGCCTCGCCCAGGCGCAGGACGGCACGTTCACGGCCGAGCCCGGCGACTATCTGCTGACCCGCGCGGAAACGGTGCCGGAAGGAGCCGCACCCGCCGCGGCGGCCGTGGCCCCGCGCTATGTCGCGCCGCCTGTCCTGCCCCTGACCGCGCCTCTGGTGCGCGGGCGCGCGCCGCCCCAGTGGCGCGCCGGCGTGCCGCTCGCCGTGCAGGCCGAGTGCTGCGGCGCCACGGGTCTGGTCGCGCGCTTCACCGCGGCCGACGGCCGCACGCACGAGGTGCCGATGAAGCCCGCGGCGTCCTCGCCCGCGGCCGGCCGCTTCGAAGGCCTCTGCGCAGGCGAAGCCCTGACGGCCGGCATCTGGGGCGTGTCGTTCCGTGCGACGGGCCCCTCCGGCACCGCGGTTTGGCCGGAGGCTCAAACCTTCGGCATCGCGTGGTTGCCCGCGGCCGGCCCCGTCGTGCCGCTGCTGCACGTCCCGGCGACCGCCCCAGCCGTCATCAGCCACGGCACCGGCCCCGCCGCCGTCACCCTTGTCCCCTGCCCTGAGCTTGTCGAAGGGGCCTTTCGCTCCCCAACTAACGAACTAATGAACTCCCGCACTAATGAACTTCTCCCTCCCTCCCGCACTCCCGCACTTCTCCCCCCGTCCTCTGTCCTCCGACCTCTGTCCTCCTCCCCCCTCTCCCCAACTAATGAACTAATGAACTCCCGCACTCCCGCACTTCTCCCCCCTTCCTGGGGCCTGCGCATCGTGGCGCGGGGCGGCGCCGGCGGCGCGCGCGCCGAGATCGGCCTGCGCCAGCGCAATGGCCAGGGGCTCGGCACCAACCTGCGGGTCGGGCCGGGCTGGAGCGAAACCGTGGTGCCCGCCTCCGAGCTGCTGCCGCTCTGGGGGTTGCCTTCGCGCGAGGCTTTCCGCTGGGACGAGGTCGAGCAGCTCAGCGTCCTGACCGGCGCGTGGCTTTTCCGCGACGAGCCTGCCGGGCCTCAGGACTTCGACCTGGCGGCGCTCGACCGGGTGCCGCTCGCGCCGGCCCTGCGGGTCGCGGCCGTGGACGGTGCCGCGCCGTGGAGCCTGTTCGACGTCCAGGCCTGGCTGCGCGCGGCCGACTGGTCGCACGGCCGGCTGCGGCGCTGGCGGGTGACCGACGACCGGGGCGCGGCCGCGTTGCATCTCGGCGCGGAGGGCTTCGACGGCGAAAACTCAAGCCTCTCGCTGCGCGTGCCCTGCGACGGTCCGACCTACGCGCAGCTGTGGCCGGACTCCGCGACCGGGACGTTCGTGGTGGTGCGGGCCCGCGCCCTGACGCCCAAGACCACGGCCTTTGAATTGGCGCTGATCGAGTCCGGCGGCGTGGCCTGGGGCACGAACGTGCCGCTGACGGCCGAGTGGCAGACCGTGCGGATCCCGTTGACGAAGCTCCGGCTCTTCACCCAGTGGGATCGGCAGATGGCGGCGCTTGCGGGTCCGCAGCTGCGGATCGACCGCCTGGATCGCGTCAACGTCTGTTTCGGCCGGTGGCTCTACCCCGCGTCCGCCGGCGAGCCCCACGCCTTAGAAATCGCCGATATCGCCTTAGGCCGGTAGCGGTTTTTACCGCGAATCTCCGCGAATGCGAACGGTTCCCCTTTTTCTTAACGCTGATCGCTGAAAAAGGGGAACCGTGGTCATCTTCATCGTAATCCTAATCGTAATCTTCATCATAATCTTGATCCTGTTCTTGCTCCGAATTCACCCTTGGGAAGAGAGTAAGATTAAGATTATGAGTCAGAGCAGGAGGACCAAGGGGCGCCCGCGGTCCCCACTGCGGCGGGTCCCCCACAAAAGACCATCGAGCCACGTCCGGGCAGAACGGCCGGGGCGGATTTTTAGCGATCAGCGTCAAAAAAATCCGCCCCGGCTCTCATTCGCGGAGATTCGCGGTAAAAAATCTCGCTGTCCGTCTCCCAACTAATGAACTCCCGCACTAACGAACTAACGAACTTCCCCCTCCCGCTCTCACGCGCAACCGTCTTTTCGAGACAAGAGGGCGGGCGAGGGCGCCCGCGGTCCCGACTGCGGCGGGTCCCCCACACAAGCCCCCCGAGTCACGTCCGGGCAGAACGGCCGGGGCGGATTTTTAGCGATCAGCGTCAAAAAAATCCGCCCCGGCTCTCATTCGCGGAGATTCGCGGTAGAAAATCTCGCTGTCCGTCTCCCAACTAATGAACTCCCGCACTAACGAACTAACGAACTTCCCCCGCACTTCCCCCGCCTCCGCCCTCTGTCTTCCGTCCTCCGCTCTCCACTCTCCCCAACCAACGTGCAATCACAACTGAATCTTTCTCCCGCAAAGGCGCAAAGGCGCTAAGTTATATC
>Ga0209066_10000976_pt1 | contig 39550 bp, 30 predicted proteins | sample All_14_2_FD_187198 | JGI IMG/M metagenome (GOLD analysis project Ga0209066, IMG submission 187198) | Freshwater microbial communities in response to fracking from Pennsylvania, USA - Allegheny Zone_MetaG_DW_15 (SPAdes) (version 2) ... | reverse complement strand
GCCATCGTCGGGCGCATCGCGCGCTCCGGCGAGCTGGGGAAGGAGTGACGCAGGATGCGCCACAGCACCTGCCCGAACTGCTTCACCATCGAGCCCGTGTTGTAGTGCTGGCCATAGCGGGCGCAGATCTCGCGCACCTGAACAGCCATTTCGGCATAGCGGTTGGCCGGCACATCGGGGAAGAGGTGGTGCTCGATCTGGTGGCTCAGGTTGCCCGTCATCACGTTCAGCAAGAAACCGCCGCTCAGGTTGGACGAACCCGCCACCTGACGCACATACCAGCTTGCGCGGGTGTCGTTCTTCAGCACGTTCTTGGGGAAGGTCTGCACATCGGTCGTGAAGTGGCCGCAGAAGATGACGGTGTAGGTCCACAGGCTGCGGATCACGTTGGCCACGGCATTGCCGGCCAGCACCACCAGGAAACCAGGGCCAGCCAGCAAGGGCCAGATCAGGTAGTCCTTGACCAACTGACGGCGCATCTTCAGCAGGGCCGGACGCGAGATCTGGAACATCTGCTTGTTCGTGACGCGGCCGGTCAACCAGCGACCCAGGCGCAGGTCTTGAATGGCCACGCCCCACTCGAAAAGGATGGCGAAGATGATGGCGTAAATGGGCTGACCCAGACGGGCCGGATGCCACTTTTGCTCGGGGAACACGCGCAGCACGCCATACCCCAGGTCCTCGTCCATGCCGTGGATGTTGGTGTAGGTGTGGTGACGGAAGTTGTGGGTTTTGCGCCAGTTTTCGCTGGTGCCCATGATGTCCCACTCAAAGTTCTTGCCGTTGAGGACCGGGTCACCCATCCAGTCATACTGACCGTGGATGACGTTGTGGCCCAACTCCATGTTGTCCAGAATCTTGGACAAACCCAGGATGACGGCGCCCACGGCAGCGGTGCCGAAGACCCAGCCTTCGGGCAGGAACCACGCCACCATCAACAGCGCGCGGCCGAGGATCTCGGAGTAGCGCACGGCCTTGTAGACATTGCGGATGTAACGGGCATCGCGCTCGCCCAGATCGGCGACGGTGCGGGCGCGCAGGGCGTCAATCTCGGCACCAAAGCGGGCCAGTTCGTCGCCACTCAATACGCGGCTGGTCGGTTTGCTCATGTCAGCAATCACTTTCACAGGTCAAGCGTGAGGTCGGTACGGGCGCGCGTCATGCAAATGCGCACGTCGATGCCCGGTTGGGCGTCTTGTTCGCCCGTCTGCAGGTCGAGGGTGGTGCCTTCGGTGCGGGTGCACACACAGGTACGGCACACGCCCATGCGGCAACCCACCTTGGGTTTGAGGCCCTGGGCTTCCAGCGCGTCCAAGATGGACAGGTTGGTGGGAATTTCCAGGTCGCGCTGGCTGGCAGTCAGGTGAACCTTGACGGTGGCCGTGGCCGCATCGGCCACCGTGATCGGGGCCATGGGCGTGAAACCCTCGGCCATGAAGCTGCGCACCTGGCCTTCGGTCAGGCTGCGGGCGGCGTCGACAAAACCGCTGGGGCCGCAGGCGTACACCTGCTTGGCCGACAGCTTGCCCACGACGCGGGCCAGTTGCTCGGCGCTGATCAGGCCCGACTCTTCCCCTTGCAGCAACTCGGCTTCTTTCTCTAGGACGAACTGCAGTTTGAAGCGCGGGAACTGGACGGCCAGCGCGCGCAATTCGCGGGCAAAGCACAGCTCGGCACGGGTCTTGGCCCAGTAGACCAGGGTCAGGTCCACCGGCATGTTCTGCGCGGCCAGGCTGCGCGTCAGGCTCATCAGCGGGGTGATGCCGCTGCCGGCTGCCAGGAGCAGCCATTCGCCCTCGGGCTTGGCGGGCAGGGTCATCTCGCCAAAGGCGGCGCCCAACTCCAGCACGTCGCCCACCTGGGTGTGTTGGCACAGGTGCGTGCTCAGCACGCCCTTGTCCACCCGCTTGATGGTGAGCGAGATGCGGCCATCACGGCGCGGAATGCCCGTGTGGCTGTAGCTGCGCGTGGTGCGGCGGCCATTGACCTCGGCGGTGACGTTGATGTGCTGACCCGGGACAAAGCTGCCGCAATGGGCATTGGGCTTGAGCACCAGTGTGACGGTGTCGAGTGCCTCGACCTTGCGATCGACCACGCGGGCCAAAGGACGGTCCCACGACCACGCCGGGTTCAGCTTGCTGACCCAGAAGTCGAAGATGCCCGGATTCACAAAGGGTGCCACCACCTTGCGCAAGGTGCTGGGCGCCACATTGGCCTGACCGCGAGAAGCAGAGAAGGAAACAGTCACAGAGGTGGTTCTTGAATCTTGATGATCGAAGTATACGCACACGCAGACATTTGTCTATACACTTGTGCATTAATTGCTGGGCGACATGATGTTGCCTAGGCCACCCATCCCATGAGCCACATCCTGACCGCGCTATCTGACATCCCTGTGAACAAGCCGGTGACGGCGGGCACGCCTGGGCGAAAAGCCGTCATTTCACGAGATGACATCATTGAGGCCGCCCTGAAGCTGGCTGGGCCGAACCGCAGCGTTTCCTCCTTGAGTTTGCGCGAAGTGGCGCGCGAGGCGGGCATTGCTCCCAACAGCTTTTATCGACAATTCCGGGACATGGACGAGCTGGCCGTGGCCTTGATTGAGCGGGCAGGGCAGTCGCTGCGCCAGATCATTGGTGAGGCCCGCAAGCGTGCGCGCGCCGACCGCAGTGTGGTGCGGGGTTCGGTCGAGGCGTTCATGGAGCAGCTGCGCAGCGACGACAAGCTGCTGCACATCTTGCTGCGCGAAGGCTCGGTGGGGTCCGACGCCTTCAAACAGGCCGTGGACCGGCAGCTGAACTACTTCGAAGAAGAGCTGCGCCTGGACCTGATTCGCCTGGCCGAACTGAACAAAACCGGTTTGTTTGAACCCGCGCTAACGGCCAAGGCCATCACCCGGCTGGTGTTTGCCATTGGCGCCACCATCATGGATGCACCGCCCGAGAAGCTGCATGAGTTGACCGAGCAGCTGGTGTTGATGGTGCGGATGATTGTGACGGGCACGCAGACGCTGGCGGTCACGGGTGTGACGGAGCGGTGACGGACTCATGTTGTCATTCTTCAGCCCACTCGTTTACATCCAGATCTCGCCGAATCTTCTGACCCTGAAGAATCTGAAAACCGGTCTGGAAATATCAGAAGTTGCGGAGATAGCGCTTTCCTTGCCGCCCAAACCCGAGGTCATCTTGGGCGCAGGGGCCGAAGCGCGCCTGGCATCGGCGTCCGAGCCTGCTCAACTCATCCAGCCTTTCGCGCACCCACGGTCGCTGGTTTCAGACTTTGCCAGTGCTGAAGCGCTGATCCGGCTCCAACTCCAGCGTGTGCTTGGCAAAGGTTGGTTGCGCGTGGCGCCCAGCGTGGTCATGCACCCACTGGGAAATCCAGATGGTGGGTTCACGCAGGTTGAACTCAGAGCCTTTCGTGAAATGGCGCTGGGCGCTGGTGCGTCAACTGCCCGTGTCTGGACAGGGCGCCCCTTGGCGAATCATGAGCTGCTCTCTGATCCAGCAGCCTTGAGTGGTGGAAAATGGGAGTGAGGCCGCATCGTCATGACATCTCCTTTGAGCCCCGACATTTTTCTGGCGCAGTCCGACGCCGAGCTGGATGCCTGCTTTGACGTCTATGCGGTGTTGCGTCCTCACCTCACGCGAGATCGATTCGTTCCGCAAGTGCGCCGTCAGGAGGCGCAAGGGTTTCAGATCCTGGCCCTGCGCGATGAGGGGCGCGTGAAAAGCGCGGCGGGGTTTCGTTTGGCGGAGTTCATGGCGTGGGGCCGGGTGCTCTACATCGATGACCTCACCACCTTGCCCGAGGCGCGCGGCCAAGGCTTTGCTGGCCTGCTGCTAGATTGGCTGGCTGAGTATGCACGTCAACAAGGGTGTCAGGCCGTTCACCTGGACACCGGCTACACACGCCACGCTGCGCACCGTGTTTACCTCAGCAAGGGGTTCGAGCTCAGTTCTCACCACATGGCCAAGCCCATCGTGTGAGGTGAAGCTACGTCAACGTCGGTGGAGCCCGAATCGCTCGCTGATCGCTTACTGCTGCGCCGCAATCTCCCGCAGCGCGCGCTCGTACACCTCCACCGGCTGGCCGCCCGAGATGAGATGCCGGTTGTTCACCACCACGGCGGGCACCGAGTGGATGCCGTGGCTGGTGTAGAACCCCTCCCGCTCACGCACCTCGTCGGCAAACTCGTCGCTGTCCAAGATGGCGCGGGCTGAGTCCACCTCCAGCCCGGCCTCGGCCACAGCCGCCAGCAGCACTTCGGGCTGGTCCATGGCCTGGCGGTCGCGGTGGCAGGCTTGCAGCAGCGCCAGTTTCAGCGCCACTTGCTGCTGTGGGTGTGCCACGCCCGCCCAGTGCAGCAGGCGGTGGGCGTGAAAGGTGTTGTAGATGCGGCCACGGCCTGCGGGGCTGAACTCAAAGCCGACCTCCGCGCCACGCTGGCGTATCGTCTCCCTGATCTGGTCCTGCTGCTCGGCGGTGCTGCCGTACTTCTCGCTCAGGTGCTCGCCAATGTCCTGGCCGCCCGGCCCCATGTGTGGATTCAGCTCAAAGGGCTGGCAGTGCACCTGGGCCTGGATCTCACCCTCCACACGCGCCAGCGCCTGCAACAGCGATGACAGCCCGATGGCGCACCACGGGCAGGAGATGTCGGAGACAAAGTCGATCTTGAGCGTGGCAGACATGGCGTGCGCGTGACAAAGTGATTCGCTCATCCTAACCAAGCCGCGAAATCCTGCCGCGTGTTGCGGTCATGACCTCAGGGTTCACCCGGTTTGCGGGCCACCTGTGTCCCTCGGGAGACACTGGCCGCATGTACTTGCGTTATGGTTCTCATACACATCAATCAGCAAACCGAGGTCGAGGATGTTCTGCACGCAATGTGGCGCTCAAAACCACCCTGAAGACAAGTTCTGTGCGGCGTGCGGCGCACCCACGGCGCCTGCCCGACAAGATCGCCCTTTCGCGGGTCGTCCGGCGCAGCAGGTGCAGGTCGGCCAACAGTTTGATCACAACAGGAGTTCGGGCATGGACTGGTATCTCTCGGTGTTGAAAAAGTACGCGGTGTTCACCGGTCGCGCTCAGCGGGCCGAGTACTGGTACTTCATCCTCTTCAACGTGTTGGCCATGATCGCCCTGATCATCGTGGACAGCATCACCGGCAGCTTCAGTGAGGACTTGGGCATGGGCCTGCTGAGCGGGCTGTACTATCTGGGCGTGCTGGTGCCCAGCGTGGCCGTGTCGGTGCGCCGCCTGCACGACACCGGTCGCAGTGGCTGGTGGCTGCTGATCGGTCTGATCCCCGTTTTGGGTGGTTTGATCCTGCTGTTCTTCACGGTGCAAGACAGCAAGCCGGGCAGCAACGAATATGGGCTCAATCCCAAGGGGCTGAGCTGATCACGTTTCTGGAGGTGTCCTCATGGCCATTGGTTGGTTGACTGTTCTCTCCCACGTCCCCTGGACCGAGGTCATCAACAACGCGCCCAAAGTGGCCGAGGGTGCCAAGAAGCTGTGGAAGTCGGTGTCGGGCAAGTCGGCTGAGACGCCGGCTCCCAGAGGCGCCTCCCAGGTGCCCGCCTCGGCCGAGGCCCTGTCACCCGTCGCCATGGAGGCCCGCATCCGCGAGCTCGAAGGGGTGGTGGGCGAACTGCACACCCAGATGGTCGCTTCGTCGGAGCTGATGAAGCAGCTGGCCGAGCAAAACACCCAACTGGTCCAGCGTATCGAGGCCAATCGCGTGCGCACACTGTGGCTGGCGGCGCTCAGCGTGGCCGGCCTGGTGGTCGCCGTGGTGGCCTTGTCGAACCAGGCTTAGTCTGGCAGAGTGTTTTTGATCCATGGTTCCAACTTCAGGAGATCCGAGATGGCAACGACGTTCGAGTTGAGCAAAAGCAGTGATGGTCAGTTCCGCTTCACCCTCAAGGGGGACAACGGCGAAACGGTTCTGACCAGTGAGCTGTACAAAACCAAGGCATCGGCCGAAAACGGCATTGCCTCGGTGAAGAGCAATGCCGGCAACGAGGCCCGTTACGAGCGCCTGGTGGCGGCCAATGGCAAGCCTTACTTCAATCTGAAGGCAGCCAATGGTCAGGTCATCGGCAGCAGCCGTCTGTACGAGGTGGAAACCTCACGAGACGCGGTCATTGCCGCCACGCAGTTGCATGCCGCCCAGGCCGAGGTCAAGGATCTGACCTGACCTTGCTGCCGCCGGGCAACGCCGAGGCGAAGCGCAGCTGATTGCGGCCGCTTTGCTTGGCCAGGTACATGGCCTGATCGGCCGCGGCGATCAAGGACGTGATGTCCTCGCCATCTTGGGGAAAGCAACCGATCCCGATGCTGGCGCCGCAGGCCAGCTGGTGGCCTTGGTGGGTCACCGGCCGCTGCAAGGTATCGACCATGCGCTGGGCAATCTGGGTGATCTCGGCCTGGCTGTCGGCACCATCGAGCAAGATGATGAATTCGTCACCGCCGATGCGTGCCACGGTGTCGACCTCACGCACGAGGGCGCTCATGCGCTGCCCCATGGTGTTCAGCACGTCATCGCCGGCCTCGTGGCCCAGGGTGTCGTTGATGTCCTTGAAGTTGTCCAGGTCGATGAAGAGCACGGCCAGCTGATTGTGGCTGCGTCGGGCGCGTGCCATGGCTTGGGTCAGGCGATCCATGAACAGGCGGCGGTTGGGCAGGCCCGTGAGGGTGTCGTGGCTGGCGAGGCGATCCAGCTCCTGCTGTTTGAGCTCCAGCGAGGCGAACTGGCCTCTGATCTGAGTCTGCATTTCGGCCATGGCGCGGGCCAGGGTGCCGAACTCGTCGTGACGCGTCACGGGCAAGGGCAGCGGGGCATCGTGCGCGCCTTGGCCGAATTCGCGCAGGGCGCGCAACAACTGGTGCAGGGGCTTGGACAGCCGGCGCGCCAGCAGGGCTGCCAGCACGATGGCCAAGGCACTGAAGGCCAGCACGATGCGCAAGCTGGTGCGGCCCAGCTGGTCGGCATCGGCCAGCACGGATCGCAGCGGCTGGCCCAGGCCGATCACGAAGCCTTCGTCGTTGTGCAGGCCGACCAGGGGCTGGCGCACGAAGGCGGCGACCAGGGCCTGCTCGGGCGTGTCGGTGGCCTGGAGGGTGACCAGTTGCTGGGGGCCGTCTTCCACGTGATCACCGATCAACTTGCGGGTATCAGGAAAAGCGTCCTGCACCAGCGCGCGCTGGCCGCGGTCAAAGGCGAAGGCCTGCTTCGGGTCGGGGTGGATGAGGAAGTCGCCCTGGCTGTTGCTCAGGTACAGGCTCAAGGTGTCAGGCAGGTCGGCTGCGAGTTGCTTGAACAGTCGGGCCAGGTCGATGTTGACCACGATCAGCCCCAGCGCCTGTTGCTGCGCGTCGTACACGGGCGTGGCCACTTGCAGCGAGGGGCTGTGCCGGCCTGCATGCGCACCCATTTCGTGGTTGATGCTGGCACGGGACACGTACACCGCGCCTGCCGGCAGTCGCAGCGTTTCCATCACGTAGGGATAGTGGCCCTTTTCCTGCAGATCCTCTTCGAAGACGCGGAGCAGGCCTTCATCGCTGCGGTCCACGCGCACGCGCTCGGCGCCGTGGTCGGCGGCCGCGATGAGCCGCATCTGAAAATACTCGGGGTGGGTGTGCAAGATGGTGTCAAACAGCGCCGCCATGGTGCTGCCGCGGCTGTTGGGGGTCTGGCTCTCCCAGGTCTGCAGCAATCCCAGTGTGCCGGGGTGCTGGGCCACCATCAGCACGTCGCGGCTGGCGTTGTCCAGACCCACGCTGAGCTGGCGTGCCAGCACGCGGGTGGCGGTCAGCAGGCGTTGTTCGGCGGCCGATTGCAGCAGCGCCCGGCTTTCGGTGAAACCGTAGTAGCCCGTCAGGCCAGAGGCCAGCACCCCGACCAGGGCCAGGGCAACACGCGCAGCACCGGCGTGCCTGAATCGGCTCGGGCCATGTGGGGCAGAGACGTCAGCAGGGGCAGGCACAGTGCCATCCCAAGGCGCAACAGCGAACGGCGCAATTGGACAAACCTCCGTGAGGGTCGGGTGAGGCCGGACAGGGGGGTGATCTGTCCGATTTTGTCAATATACCGGGAAGCTGTGGCGTCTGTCAGTGAAACGCCAAATCGAACAGAGCCTGTGCGCGCCTGACGCACAGTCAGCGGGGTCCGAGAGGCGTAGACTTGACGGGGTCATTTGCCCGTCTACACGCCCATGAAACACATCCAGCTCACCCTGATCGGCTTGATTCTTGTCTTGACAGGCTTGTGGGCCGCAGCCGATTCCGTCTGGTTCGAGGCATTTGCCATCTTCAACTTTCGTACCTCGATGCTCAACTACACGGGCATCCTGGCGATCGGGGCGATGAGCGTGGGCATGTTGCTGGCCTTGCGGCCGCGCGGGCGCATCGAGTCTTTCCTGGGCGGGCTCGACAAGTCATACCGCCTGCACAAGTGGCTGGGCATCACGGCGCTGGTCACGGCCATCGCGCACTGGTTGTGGGTGGAGGGCGTGAAGTGGGCCGTGGGTTGGGGCTGGCTGGAGCGCCCGGCCCGCAAGGGTGCGCGCCCGGTGTACGAAGGCCTGCAGGGCTGGTTGGCAGGGCAGCGCGGGCTGGCCGAGGATGTGGGGGAGTGGGCCTTTTATGCCGCCCTGGTGCTGATCGGCCTGGCCTTGATCAAGCGCTTTCCGTATCGCTATTTCTTCAAGACGCACCGCTGGCTGGCGGTGGTCTATCTGGTGCTGGTGTACCACTCGGTGGTGCTGATGAAGTTCAGCTACTGGACGCAAGGCATTGGCCCGGTGATGGCTGTTCTGTTGGCCGGTGGCACCGTGGCCGCGTTCGTCAGCCTGACGCGGCGTGTGGGCCAGACCCGCCGTACCGTGGCGGTGGTGGACGAAGTGGAGTACCACGCCGACAACCGTGTGCTGCGGGTGGCCGTGAGCCTGCAGGGCAACTGGCCGGGTCACCAGGCCGGGCAGTTTGCGTTCGTCACGCTGGACCCACGTGAAGGTCCGCATCCGTTCACGATGTCGTCGGCCTGGAAGGGCGACGGCAAGATGTTTTTCCTCATCAAGGCGCTGGGCGACTACACCAACACCTTGCCGGCCACTGTCAAGGTGGGCGATGCGGTGCAGGTGGAGGGGCCTTATGGGCGCTTCTCGTTCAAGGGGCGGCATCCACGTCAGATCTGGGTGGCGGGCGGCATTGGCATCACGCCCTTCATCGCCCGCATGCAGGCCCTGTGCGAGCAGCCCGATGGCAAGGCCATCGACCTGTTCTACAGCACGAGCGCACCCGATGCGGAGTTCATCCGCCGTCTGCGCCAGCGGGCCGAGCAGGCCGGGGTGACGCTGCATGTGGTGATCGCCGCCGAGCAGGGACGCTTGACGCCGCAGCGCATCCGCGAACTGGCGCCTGGCTGGGCTGAGGCCAGCGTCTGGTTCTGCGGGCCGGCAGGCTTTGGTCAGTCGCTGCGTGAGGACTGGGTGGCACAAGGTCGATCGCCAGACGACTTCCACCAGGAACTGTTCGAGATGCGTTGAGCGGGGTGTGACGAGATGATCCAGGGTATGGCCTTGCTGGTGGCCGGGCAGTTGATGGGCGAGGCGTTGGTGGCGGTGACAGGGCTGCCTGTGCCGGGCTCGGTGGTGGGCATGGTGTTGGTGCTGCTGGCCTTGCTGGCCAAGAAGGGGCACCTGCCTGAGTTGCGTCGGGCGGGCTCGACCATGTTGTTGCTGGTGCCGCTGCTGCTGGTGCCCGTCAGTGTCGGCATCATGGAGCAGGCCGATTTGCTGCAGGCCAACTGGTGGCCGCTGACCGTGGCTCTGCTGGTGAGCATCGTGGCGGGCATGGTGGCCACGGGTCTGACCATCCGCTGGCTGCGGCGCTTCGACGGAAAGCAGGCCGGTGATGTTTGAGTTGTCGTCCCTGTGGCAGCAGGCCGCATCGGCGGTGCTGCAGCATCAGCTGTTTCCACTGTTCCTGACGCTGTCGGCCTATGCGGTGGCCACGTGGCTGTACCGCCAGGCAGGCCAGTCGCCCTTCGTGCATCCGCTGGTGCTGTCGGTGGCCATGGTCATCGTGGCGCTGAAAGGCTTGGGCATCTCGTATGCCCACTATTTCGAGTCCACCAAGTTCCTGCACTGGCTGCTGGGGCTGTCCATCGTGTCCCTGGCCATCCCGCTTTACACTGAGTTGCAGCATGTGGGCGCCCGCTGGCGCAGCACCTTGGCGGCGATTGCCGTGGGCGGCGTGGTCAGTGTCGTCACGGCCATGCTGATGGCCCACTGGCTGGGCGGCAGCCGTGAGCTGGTGCTGGCCTTGAGCACCAAATCGGTGACCACGGCTCTGGCCACCGTGCTGGCGCACGAAGTGGGGGCCAATGTGGCCTTGGCCGCCACCATCGTGCTGGTGACTGGCTTGCTGGGTGCGGTGGTGGGGCCTTGGTTGTTCACCCGCCTGCTCCCGGGCGACGATGCCGGTCTGGGCACGGCGCTGGGCACCTGCGCCCACGCCATCGGCACCTCGCGGGCCTTGCAGATCGGGGAGACCTGCGGGGCGTTTTCGGCCTTGGCCATGGGCCTCAATGGGCTGTTGACGGCCTTGTTGTTGCCGCTGCTGCTGACGTGGTGGGGTGTCTGATCCGGGCGCCAGCGCACGGTAGCGTGCACCAAGTTGGCCCGTAACTTGCTGATGTCACACACAGGCTGCACGCTTGCGGCAGCACCGCTCACTGGAGATCTGTGTGTCCATCCACGTTGCCCTCAATCACGTCACGCATTACCGTTACGACCGGCCGGTCAGTCTGTCGCCCCAGGTGATCCGTTTGCGACCGGCGCCGCACTGCCGCACGCGCATCCTGTCGTACTCGCTGCGGGTGGAGCCGGCCAACCACTTCATCAACTGGCAGCAGGACCCGTTCTCCAACCATCTGGCGCGCCTGGTCTTCCCGGAGAAAACCACCGAGTTCAAGATCACGGTCGACCTGGTGGCCGAGATGGCGGTCTACAACCCGTTCGACTTCTTCCTGGAGCCGCACGCGCAGTCCTATCCCTTCGCGTACGACGAGGCCTCGCTGCACGACCTGCAGCCCTACCTGGTCAAGTCCGCGCTCACGCCCGCATTCCAGGCCTTTCTGGCCACGATCGACCGCAGCGAGGTGCGCACCATCGATTTTCTGGTGGGGCTGAACCAGCGCTTGCAAAGCGACATCGCCTACACGATTCGCATGGAGCCCGGTGTGCAAACCCCGGAGCAGACCCTGACACTGAAGTCGGGCTCCTGCCGCGACACGGGTTGGCTGCTGGTGCAGACCCTGCGCCACCTCGGGTTGGCGGCGCGCTTCGTATCGGGCTACCTCATCCAGCTCAAGGCCGATGTGGCCGCACTGGATGGTCCGTCGGGCACCGAGGTGGACTTCACTGACCTGCATGCCTGGTGTGAGGTGTTCTTGCCCGGGGCTGGGTGGGTCGGTCTGGACCCCACATCCGGCCTGATGGCGGGGGAGGGGCACATCCCGGTGGCCTGCACACCCGAGCCCACGGGGGCCGCCCCCGTGTCGGGCGCTGTGGACGAGTCCGAATGCGAGTTCGAACACCACATGGCCATCAGCCGCATCTTTGAATCGCCACGGGTGACCAAGCCCTACACCGACGCGCAATGGCAAGCCATTGACATGCTGGGGCAGGCGGTGGATGCGCAACTGAGCGAGGGCGATGTGCGCCTGACCATGGGTGGCGAGCCCACCTTCGTGTCGGTGGACGACCGCGACGGTGCGGAGTGGAACACCGACGCCCTGGGCCCCACCAAGCGCGGGCTGGCCACCGAATTGGTGCACAAGCTGCGTGCGCGCTACGGCGAAGGCGGCTTTTTGCATTTTGGCCAGGGCAAATGGTATCCCGGCGAGCAGCTGCCGCGTTGGGCCTTGTCCATCTTTTGGCGCACCGACGGCCAGCCCTGTTGGCACAACCCGCTGCTGTTTGCCGATGAGCGCAGCGGCGTGCGCTACCGCAGTGACGATGCCCGGTTGTTCATCCACACCCTGGCCGACAAGCTGGGGGTGGGCGGCGATCACATTCAACCCGGCTATGAGGACACCTTCTATTACCTGTGGCGTGAGCGCCGCTTGCCGGTGAATGTGGACCCCTTTGATGCCCGCCTGGACGACGAGATGGAGCGCGTGCGGCTGCGCCGGGTGTTCGACCAGGGACTGCACCATGAGGTCGGCTTCGTGCTGCCCATTCGCCGTGACGAGGCGGGGCAGGGCGGGGCGCCGTGGCTGAGCGGGCCCTGGCATTTCCGCGACGACCGCATGTACCTGATTCCCGGCGACTCGCCCATGGGCTACCGCCTGCCGCTGGATGCACTGCCCTGGGTGTCTGAGGCCGACTATCCCTATGTGCATACGCATGATCCGTTTGCGCCGCGTCAGCCCCTGGCAGAGGCCAGCCAGTTGCGTGCGCAGTACGCGCCCCACCGCCTGGGCGGCGGTTTTGCCGAAGGCGGGGCGGTGTCGGTGCAAGGTCAGCCTGTCGGCGGACAACCCGCCGCCTTCGAGTCGGCCCGTGACGTGACCCGCACGGCGCTGTGCGTGGAGGTGCGCAATCCCGATCGTGCCAGCGGCCCCACGGTGGAAACCGAGGGGCACGGCGGTGGGGTGATGTACGTGTTCATGCCCCCTCTGCAGGTGCTCGACGATTACCTGGACCTGCTGACCGCGGTGGAGGCCACCGCCGAAGAGCTGGGCATGCCCATCGTGCTCGAAGGCTACCCGCCGCCGCGCGATGCCCGCCTCAAGCTGCTGCAGGTGACCCCCGATCCCGGCGTCATCGAGGTCAACATCCACCCCGCCTCCAGCTGGCCGCAGCTGGTGGACCACACCGAGTTCCTCTACCAGGCCGCGCACGAAACCCGGCTGTCCACCGAGAAGTTCATGGTGGACGGGCGTCACACCGGCACCGGTGGCGGCAACCACTTTGTCTTGGGTGGGGCCACGCCGGCAGACAGTCCCTTCTTGCGGCGTCCGGACCTGTTGCCCAGCCTGCTGACCTTCTGGCACAACCACCCGTCGCTGTCCTACCTGTTCTCCGGGCTGTTCATTGGCCCCACCAGCCAGGCGCCGCGCCTGGACGAGGCACGCACCGATCAGGTCTATGAGGTCGAACTGGGTTTGAGTGAAATCGAGCGACAGATGGCTGCCCATGGTGGCCAATGTCCACCCTGGATCATCGACCGCACCTTGCGTAACCTGCTGATCGATGCCACCGGCAACACGCACCGCAGCGAGTTCTGCATCGACAAGCTGTACTCGCCCGATGGGCCCACCGGCCGCCTGGGGCTGCTGGAGTTGCGTGCCTTCGAGATGCCGCCTCATGCGCAGATGAGCCTGGTGCAGCAACTGCTGCTGCGCGCGCTGGTGGCCTGGTTTTGGCGAGAGCCCTACCAAGGGCATGGTGCCCAGCGTCTGACCCGTTGGGGCACGGCCTTGCACGACCGCTTCTTGCTGCCCAGCTTCGTGGAACAGGACTTTGCCGACGTGATCACCGAGTTGAACCAGGCGGGTTTTGCGTTCGCGCCAGAGTGGTTTGCGCCGCATTTCTCGTTCCGCTTTCCGCACATCGGGGACATCTCGGCGGCCGGCGTGCAGATCAGCCTGCGCGCGGCCCTGGAGCCCTGGCATGTGATGGGCGAGGAGGGCTCGGCCGGTGGCACAGTGCGCTACGTGGACTCCTCGCTGGAGCGCATTGAGGTGAAGGCCACAGGGCTGAACGCCAACCGCCATGTGCTGACCGTGAACGGCGAGATCCTGCCCTTGCACCCGACCGGGCGGGTGGGCGAGTACGTTGCCGGGGTGCGCTACCGCGCCTGGCAGCCGCCCTCGTGTCTGCACCCCACCATCGAGTCCGATGCCCCGTTGACCATCGACGTGGTTGACAGCTGGCTCAAGCGCTCGGTGGGTGGGTGCCAATACCACGTGGCCCATCCCGGCGGCCTCAGCTACGACAGCTTCCCGATCAATGCCTACGAGGCGGAAAGTCGTCGGCTGTCCCGGTTCTTCCGCATGGGACACACTCCTGGGGCCATGAACCTGAAGCCTCTGCAGCCGGGCATCGAGCATCCGCTCACGCTGGACCTGCGTCGCGCGCGCACGCGCCGTTGACACGGCTTGTTACGATTTGAGACCGGCATTCTGAGGTTTAATCAAAGGCCTTTTAGCCCTTGTTTTGGCTTCTTTTGTGTCCACGTCCGCCTCGTCATACCAGACTGCCTTCGACCTCTCGCCGGCCGCCCAGGTGATCATGGATCACCGGGGCTGCATTGACGATGTCAACCAGCTGGCTTGCACGTCTCTGGGGTATCTGCGGGTGGTCTTGCTCGGACAGCGTCTGGTCGATCTGGTTCACTCCGATGAGCAGCCTGTCTTGTTCAGCACCATCGAGGAGAGTGCGCGCACGCTGGCGCCGTTCGAGATGGACTGCCGCGTGCAGTCGCCCGTGCATGGACTGAGATGGTTTGCAGTGCAGGCCCGGGCTCACCAGCTCGAAGATGGTCGGCTGCGATGGTTTTGTGTGTTCAACGACATCACCGATCGCAAGCGGCACGCCGCCTGGCTGCATGAGCGAAATGCGCTGCTCACGGCCCTGTCGCACAACCTGCCGGGCATGATCTATGTGTTCCGGGCTGGCCCCGATGTGGCGGGCCACCTCGACTTTGTCAGCGAGGGCGTGCGCGAGATGTTCGGGGCCACGCCCGAGCAGGCTCTGGCCTCACCCTGGGCCCTGTACAACCGTGTGATGCCCGAAGACCTGGCCCTGTTCTTTCGGCAGCGCGATGAGGCGATCTCAGGCTCGGTGCGCCTGCACAGCGAGTTCAGGGTGTTGAACGCGCAGGGCGAGTGGCGCTGGTGCGCGGCTGACTCGATCTCGGGTTTCGATGCCGATGGTCAGGAGGTGCGCTGCGGCTACATCGCTGACATCACCGAGCACAAACTCTATCAGGAAGCATGCGTCGCGGCCGAGACCGCCCAGCGTGCCAGCCAGGCCAAGTCCGAGTTTCTCTCGCGCATGAGCCACGAGTTGCGCACCCCGCTGAACGCCGTCATCGGTTTTGCGCAGTTGCTGCGCATGGACCGGCAGTCGCCCCTGCAGGATGATCAGTTGCGCAAGGTACGCCTGATCGAGCGGGCAGGGGGGCATTTGCTGGCGGTGATCAGCGATGTGCTGGACCTGTCTCGCATCGAGGCGGGGGACTTGCCCATGTCGCAGGAGCCCTTGCAGCTGGAGACGGTGCTTCAGGACGCCGTGAGCATGGTTGGCGAAGCGGCCGATCAGGCGCAGGTGGCGCTGTCCGTGCCGTCTCTGCCCCTGGAGGTGGCCGTGCATGCCGACCGGGTGCGCTTGCGCCAGGTGCTGGTCAACCTGTTGAGCAATGCCATCAAGTACAACCACCCCGGCGGCTTCGTGCGCGTTCATGTCTGGCATGAGGAGGGCTGGGTGCACTGTTCGGTGTCCGACAATGGCGCCGGCATGACGCCTGAGCAGCAGGCGCAGCTATTTGAGCCCTTCAATCGCCTGGGCGCGGAGCAGTCCGGCATCGATGGCACCGGCATTGGCCTGGTCATTGTCCAGCGGCTGGTGGCACTGATGAACGGGCGGTTGATCGTTCAGAGCCAGCGCGGCGTGGGCAGTGTGTTCACGGTCAGCCTGCCGGCGGCCGAAGCGGCTGAGGCCTCCAGTTTCGCTGCCTTGGACGAGGAGATCGTGCCTGCCAGCGAGGCCACGATCGTCTATGCCGAGGACAACGAGGTCAATGTGCAGCTCGTGAGCCAGATTCTGGCCTTGCGTCCGTCCTGGCGCCTGAAGGTGGCCTGCAATGGCAAGGAGGCGTTGGCGCTGATTCAGGCCGATCCCCCTGATCTGCTCTTGCTGGACATGCACCTGGGTGACATGACGGGCTTCGAGCTCGACGATGCCCTGCAGGCCAACCCGCGCACGCGCGACCTGCTCCGTGTGGCACTGTCTGCCGACGCCATGCCCGACCGCGTCCATGCGGCCCGGGCCCGGGGTTTCAGCGCCTACCTGACCAAGCCGCTGGACGTGGTGGCCTTGTTGCGCTGCCTGGACGAGTTGCTGGGTGGCGGCGGGGCCCCGCGGCCAAGCTGACGCATTCTTTTCTGGCAAACAGGCCAACCCTTGGCCGATAAATTGCTTGCGTGGTTGAGAATCGGGGACACACCGATGCTGCTTCCGGGCCTCACCTCACCATGTCATCCACTTTTCCTGTGCACGATACGTCGGCATCCGCAGCCTCTGGCTGGGTGGAGGAGTGGTTACGCCGGGCCCGCCCGGTCGACCCCGGCCACCACGATGAGCTGCGCCAGCCCGATGGGCAACTGCGGCCGGCCTGGCGCGCGCTGGCGACGCAACTGGGCGCGCCCTTTGACGAGCTGAGCCGTTGCCAGGAGGCGTTGGCCCGCCAGATCCGTGAAGACGGCATCACCTACAACGTCTACAACGCGGCCGGGGGCAGCAGTCGGCCCTGGTCCCTGGAGGCCTTGCCCCTGCTGATCTCGCCCGAGGAGTGGCCGTGGCTGGAGCGCGGCATTGCCCAGCGCGCCGACCTGCTCAATCGCATCCTGGTCGATACCTATGGCGAGCAGACCCTGTTGCGCGAGGCCATGCTGCCCTCTGCGCTGGTGCTGGGGCACCCGGGCTATCTGCGCGGGCTGCAAGGCACCCAGCCCTTGGGAGGGGTCTACCTGCACGTGGTGGCCTTCGATCTGGCGCGTGGGCCGGATGGCGCGTGGTGGGTGGTGGGGCAACGCACCCAGGCTCCGTCGGGCCTGGGCTACGTCATGCAGAACCGCCTGATCGTCTCGCGCCTGTTCCCCGAGGCGTATCGGGCGCTGAACGTACAGCACCTGGCCAGCACCTACCGCCAGTTGCTCGACACGATGAGCACGCTGGCCCAGCCCTGCGCCGGTGGCGACACACCAAGCCTGGCGCTGCTCACCCCCGGTCCTTACAACGAGACCTACTTCGAGCACGCTTACCTGGCGCGTTACCTGGGCCTGCCTCTGGTCGAGGGCTGCGACCTCATCGTGCGGGATGACCGCCTGTTCCTCAAGACCGTGCAGGGGCTCTCGCCCATTCACGGCCTGTTGCGCCGGCTGGACGACGATTTTTGCGACCCGCTGGAGCTGCGCACCGACTCGACCCTGGGCATCCCCGGGCTGACGCAGGTGGTGCGGGCCGGCAATGTCGTGCTGGCCAATGCGCTGGGGACGGGTTTCCTGGAGTCGCCCGCCGTGCATGGCTTTTTGCCCGCCTTGTCTGAGCATTTGCTGGAAGAAGACCTCATCTTGCCTTCCTTGCCCAGCTGGTGGTGCGGCGAGGCCTCGGCCTGGGCGGCGGTCCGGCCGCAACTGGCGCAGCAGGTCATCCGGCCCACCTATCCGGTGCTGGACACCCCGGGCGGGCTGTCGGCGCGTCGCAAGCTTCAGCAGGAAACGGTGCTGGGTTTCACCCTCACACCGAAAGAGGTCCGCGCCTGGGAAGAAACCGTGGCTCAGGATCCGGCCGCACACACCGTGCAGACCTTCATCCCCTATGGCCAGACGCCGGTCTGGTCAGACGGAGGTTTGAGCCTGCGCAGTGCCTCGGTGCGGGTCTACGCCTTGTCCGATGGGCGCGGGGGCTGGCGCGTGCTGCCCGGGGGCATGACCCGCATCGCCACCCGCGACGATGGCCCCGTGTCCCTGCAGCAGGGAGGCAGCTCGCTCGATACCTGGGTGATCAGCACCGAGCCGGTCGATGCGTTTTCGATGCTGCCCAAGTCCATCAAGCTGGAGGAGTTGGAGCAGCGGCAGCGCCCCGTGGCCAGCCGCACCGGCGAGAACCTGTTCTGGATGGGGCGCTACACCGAGCGGTGCGAGCAGCAACTGCGACTGGCCGAGCGCCTCATCAGCCTGCGGGCGGAGGACGACGAACCCGATCAGAGGCTGCTCAAGACCTTGTCGGCATTGGGCGTGCAATTCGGCATGGTGCCCGCTGACACGCCCGCGCTCGACAAGTCCGGCCGCGTCTTCGAGCGCGTGGCCCTGGATGCTTTGGGCGATGCCCAGGCGGGGCAGGGTGCCTACAGCCTGGGGTTCAACCTGTCTGAGCTCACACGCACCGCGCAGGCCTTGCGCGAGCGCCTGTCGCCCGCACACGCCCGTTTGCTGCGCGCCATGGCCACCGATTTTCAGCAGGCCTTGCGCCACAGCGGCCCGCTGGATCCGGCTGCCTTGGCCGCGCGGGTCAGCACCGTGCAGGACGCCTTGGCGCACCTGAGCGTGCAACTGGGGGCCGTGACCGGCGCGCAGTCGGACAACATGACCCGCGACCCCGGGTGGCGTCTGCTCACGGTGGGCCGGTTGATCGAGCGCCTGCATGGTCATGCGCACATCCTCCAGGCGTTCTGGACACATCAGGCCCTGCGACATCCGCAAGGCTTTGACCAGGCCCTGGAGATGTTCGACAGCACCATCACCTTCCGGGCCCGCTTCCAGCGCCGCCTGGAGGTGCCGGCGCTGGTGGCCTTGCTCGTGATGGACGATGCCAACCAGCGCTCGCTGGCCTGCGTCGTGCGCCGCCTGCGCACCGAACTGGGCAAGCTGCCCGCGCGTGCAGGCTCCCCAGCCGATTTGCTGGCGCTCTTGCCCCACGAGGGTGTGGGCGCCACCCTGGCGGCCTTGTGCGACCCGGTGACCGGTCACACGGCGATGCTGGGCTTGCTTGATCGCTTGCTGGAGGCGAGTTGGCGCCTGTCCGACGAGGTCGGGCGCCTGTACTTCGCTCACGCCGAACCCACTGACTCCATGGTGAGCGCATGACGCACCCCACGTCCCATCTGCGCCCCAATTGGGCCTGCCTGAGGGTGGAGCACGAAACCCTCTACACCTACAGCGTGCCGGTGGAGCAGGCGCTGCACGTGGCCTGCCTGCGGCCCCTGTCTGACCCTGGCCAAACGCTGCGGCAGTTCGACATGGCCGTGCACCCCTATCCGGCCCAGCACCACACCCGCACCGACAGCCACGGCAACAGCCGTGCGCACTTTGCGCTGCATGCGGCGCACAGCGAACTGTGCGTCACGGCGGTGAGCGAAGTGTTTGTGCGCGAACGCTATGGCAGCCTGCACCCCAGTCAGGGTCCGACCTGCGCCGAGGTGCGCGAGCGCCTGCGTTACCGCTCTCACGCCCCCTTCGAGCCCGCCAGCGAGTACCTGCACGCCTCGCCCTATGTGCCCATGTTGCCCGAGTTGCGCGCCTACGCGACCGAGTCTCTGCAAGACGAGCGTCCGCTGGCCGAGGCGGCCATCGACCTGATGCAGCGCATTCACCGCGATTTCACCTACGCGCCCGCGTCCACCGACATCTCCACACCGGTGCTCACCGTGTTCGCCCAGCGGCGTGGCGTGTGTCAGGACTTTGCGCACCTCATGTTGGCCTGCCTGCGTGCCTGCGGCCTGGCGGGCCGCTACGTCAGCGGCTACCTCCTGACCGTGCCGCCCCCCGGACAAGCGCCCTTGGTGGGGGCGGACGCCTCCCACGCGTGGCTCAGCGTCTGGGTGCCCGGATTGGGTTTGAAGCAGGCCGACGACTGGCTGGACCTGGACCCCACCAACGCCTGCATTCCCAGCCTGCACCACATGCGGGTTGCTCATGGCCGTGACTTTGGCGATGTCACGCCCTTGCGTGGCGTCATCCGTGGTGGGGGTGAGCACACCCTTTTGGTGCGCGTCACCACCCGCATGTTGTCCGAGGGCGTGGGCGAGCCTGCAGGGGCCCCAACATGGGGCGATGCGCTGGCGCGAGAGCTTGAATGAGCGGTGTGCCCTGAAACTGTGCCCATGACCCTGAGCTGTGCAAGGTGTTGGCACAGTCCATGCATTAACCCCTGTACAGAGGTTGGCGTGAAAGCCAGATGAGAGACCAAGCGATGCGATTCTTCGACGAAATGCACAGTGCCGATACGGCGGTGCGCGATCACTACAAGGTCTACGAGCGCTGGTTGGCGCGTCAGGCGGGCGAGCAGATGCGCTCTCGTCGGGCCGAGGCCGAGATGATCTTCCGCCGCGTGGGCATCACCTTCGCGGTGTATGGCGACAAGGACGAGGATGGTTCGGGCACCGAACGCCTCATTCCCTTTGACCTGATCCCGCGCATCATCCCGGCGTCCGAATGGCGCGAGATGGAAAAGGGCCTCAAGCAGCGCGTCACCGCCTTGAACCGTTTCCTGGACGACATCTACCATGACCAGGAGATCCTCAAGGCGGGCGTCATCCCCGCTGAGCCCGTGCTCAACAATGCCCAGTTCCGCAAGGAGATGATGGGCTTGAGCGTGCCGGGCGGCATCTACGCCATCATCGCGGGCATCGACATCGTGCGGGCCTGTAACCCGGATGGCTCGGGCACCTACTACGTGCTCGAAGACAACCTGCGCGTGCCCAGCGGCGTGAGCTACATGCTCGAAAACCGCAAGATGACGATGCGGCTCTTCCCCGAGCTGTTCGCCGAGCACCGCGTGGCCCCGGTGGCGCACTACCCGGACCTGCTGCTCGACACCCTGCGTGCCGTGGCGCCCGCATCGGTCAACGAGCCCACCGCCGTCGTGCTGACGCCGGGCATGCACAACTCGGCCTACTTCGAGCACGCCTTCCTGGCGCAGCAGATGGGGGTCGAGCTGGTGGAGGGCAAGGACCTGTTCGTCAAGGACGACTTCGTCTACATGCGCACCACCCGTGGCCCGCAGCGCGTGGACGTGATCTACCGCCGGGTGGACGACGACTTCATGGACCCCGAGGTCTTCCGTAAGGACTCGACCCTGGGCGTGGCTGGCCTGCTGCGCGCCTACCGTGCCGGCAACGTCACGCTGGCCAACGCCTTTGGCACCGGCATTGCCGATGACAAGTCCATCTACCCCTACGTGCCCAAGATGATCGAGTTCTACCTGGGCGAAAAGCCCATCCTGCAGAACGTGCCCACGCACATCTGCCGTGAACCCGATGCTCTGAAGTACACGCTCGACAACCTGGCGGACCTGGTCGTCAAGGAAGTGCACGGCGCGGGGGGCTACGGCATGCTGGTGGGTCCGGCTGCCACCCAGGCCGAGATCGAGGACTTCCGCAAGGTGTTGCTGGCCCACCCCGGCAACTACATCGCGCAGCCCACGCTGTCGCTGTCCACCTGTCCCACCTACGTCGAGTCCGGCGTCGCGCCACGCCACATCGACCTGCGGCCTTTCGTGCTGTCGGGTCAGGACGTGCAGATGGTGCCCGGTGGCCTGACCCGCGTCGCCTTGAAAGAGGGTTCGCTGGTGGTCAACAGCTCGCAAGGCGGCGGCACCAAGGACACCTGGGTGCTGGAAGAGTGAGACACCTCCAAGGAAGGGACGCATCATGCTCAACGAACGCATTGAAGACCATCTGCCTGTCCATCTGATCGAGACCGCCACGGGGGCCTTGCGTGTCAGCAACGCCTCACATCTGGAGACCAAACCCATGCTGTCGCGCACCGCCGACCACCTGTTCTGGATGGCCCGTTACATGGAGCGAGCGGAAAACACCGCCCGCCTGCTCGACGTCAATTACCAGACCTCGCTGCTGCCACAGTCGAGTGAAGCCACCCTGCAAGGCTGGAAAGGCCTGCTGAGCATCAGCGAGTTGATGCCCGACTACCTGGCGCGTTTCGAGACGGTCAACGCCCGTGACGTCATGGCCTTCATGGTGAGCGATGCGAACAATCCGTCCAGCATCCTGAACTGCCTGCGGGCGGCCCGCGAGAATGCGCGTGCCGTGCGCGGGGCGCTGACCACCGAGGTGTGGGAGACCATGAACCAGACCTGGCTGGAGTACAACCGCCTGGTCAAGGAAGGGGCCTTGGAGAAAGACCCGGGTGAGTTGTTCGAGTGGGTGAAGTTCCGCTCGCACCTCTCGCGGGGCGTGACGCTGGGCACCATGCTGCAGGACGAGTCCTTCCACTTCCAGCGCATCGGCACCTTCCTGGAACGCGCGGACAACACCGCCCGCTTGCTGGACGTGAAGTTCCACGCCCGCAACACCGAGTTTTTCGGCTCGGGCGTGGGCAACGAAGGCAAGGAGGTCGACTTCTACCACTGGTCGGCCGTGCTGCGCAGCGTCTCGGCGTTCGAGGTCTATCGCAAGGTCTACCGCAACGTCATCCGCCCGGAGAAAGTGGCCGAGTTGCTGATCTTGCGAGCCGAAATGCCGCGCTCACTCGTCTACTGCATGGACGAGGTGGTGAGCAACCTGCGTGCGGTGGCCAATGACCAGAGCCACGAAACCATCCGCCGCGCCGGGCGCCTGCGCGCCGACCTGCAGTTCAGCCGCATCGACGAGATCCTGGCCACCGGGCTGCACGCCTACTTGACCCAGTTCCTCGACCGCGTGAGCGACCTGGGTTATGGCGTCAGCCGGGATTTCTTGATGCCCGTGTGAGTCAGCATGTCGGGTATTGACTGAGACGGAGAAAGGTTGTCACAACATTGTCATAATCGCGCCCTTTAGGGTAAGCGTGAGCGCGCGATGACTGTGCAACTGAAATGGGGCCTGCGGTTTCTGGCCGTGGCGGTGTTGGCCTTGTGCCTGGCACCGCTGGTGCTCGACCGCGAGACCGTGTTCCGCCTTGGTGAAGAGAGCGGACTCATCGAGCAGGGGTCGGTCTGGATCTGGCTGGCTGCAGCGGTCTGGACCCTGGGCCGCACCTTGCAGGCTCGCCGCTGGTTGCCGCTGGCGTTCGCCCTGGTGATGGTGTTGATGGGCGTGCGCGAGGCCGGCTTGCCGCCCGAGTTGGTGCCCAGCGGCAAGGCCTTGCTGAGCTGGCGCCATTACGCCGATGCCAGCATCGACCCCTTGCGTCGCCTGATCACCGGTGGGCTGGTGCTGGCCTTCCTGGTGTCCCTGATCGCCAGTGTGGTGGCCACCCTGCGATATTTGTGGCGTCAACAAGGCTGGCGTCGGCCCGATGGCCAGTTTTTCGTGCTGGCGTTTGCGCTGCTCGTGGTGGCGCAGCTCGCCGAGGGGTGGGCAGGTCACCAAGACACGCCCGATGCCGATGTGAAGGTGCTGTGGGCCTTGATGCTGGAAGAGGGGCTGGAGGCCCTGGGAGCGGTGTTCGCCCTGGCCGCCAGCACCTTGCGCGGCTGGTGGGTGTTCCGACCCGCCAGATGACAAAAAACCGACCTGCGGGTCGGTTTTTTGTGCGGACAGGGCAGCGGTCTGCGCTGAGGCTTCAGGCCGATGGCGGCACGTAACCCTGCACCTGCTCGGCACCTTCGCCAAAGAAGAACTGCTCCATCTGGCGGGCCAGGTACTGGCGAGCGCGGGCATCGGCCAGGTTCAGGCGGTTTTCATTGACCAGCATGGTCTGGTGCTTGAGCCACAGTTGCCAGGCTTCCTTGCTGATCTCGTGATAGATGCGCTTGCCCAGCTCGCCCGGATACGGAGCGAAATCCAGGCCTTCGGCTTCCTTGTTGAGGTGCTTGCATTGAATGGTGCGTGCCATGGTGTTGTCTTGTCAGTTCTGAGAAAAAATCACTTGAGATGCTTGACCAGCACTTTCGAGCGCCGGTCCCACTTGTAGCTGCGCTTGCGTGCCTCGGGCAACCAGTTCGGGTCAACCTGGGCGAAGCCGCGCTTGATAAACCAGTGCATGGTACGCGTTGTCAATACAAACAGTGTTGACAGGCCCATTGCCCGTGCCCGCTGTTCGATGCGCTTGAGAATGCGTTCGCCGTCGCCCTGGCCTTGGACGTTGGGTGAGATGGTGAGGGCTGCCATCTCGGCCGTGCTCGCTTCAGGGAAGGGGTAGAGCGCCGCGCAGCCGAAAATCACGCCATCGTGCTCGATGACGGTGTACTGGGCCACGTCACGCTCGATCTCGGTGCGGCTGCGCTTGACCAGCGTGCCGTCCTGCTCGAACGGCTCGATCAACTGCAAGATGCCGCCGACGTCGTCGGGGGTGGCCTCGCGCAGGCTTTCGAGCTTCTCGTCCACGATCATGGTGCCCACGCCATCGTGGGTGAACACCTCCATCAGCAAGGCACCATCGACCCGGTAGGGGATGATGTGCACGCGCTCCACGCCGCCCTCTGCCGCATTCACCCCGTGCTGCAGGTAAAAAGCGGTGTCGGTGGGCTGGCTCGGGTTGGGCAAGGCCGCCAGCAGGCGCTTGGCATCGGCCAGCGCGAGTTCCTGGTCCACTTCCTCGTCGGGGTCGTGCTGGTGGGCTTCCAGTTCGACCGCACGGGCCGGATCGGCCACGATGCTCTGCAAGATGCCCCGCACCTCGGTCACGAAGATGAGCTTGTCGGCCTTCAATGCGATGGCCGCGCTGGTGGCCACGTCTTCCATGCTCAGGTTGAAGGCCTCGCCCGTGTGCGAGAAGCCAAAGGGGGACAGCATCACCAGCGTGCCCGATTCGAGGGCGCGGCGCACCGCCACGGCGTCGATCTTGCGGACCAGGCCGGTGTGCATGAAGTCCACCCCGTCGACGATGCCCACGGGGCGGGCCGTGATGAAGTTGCCCGACACCAGGCTGATGGATGCGCCGGACATGGGGGTGTTGGGCAGGCCCAGCGAAAACGCCGCTTCGATCTCGTAACGCAACTGCCCGGCCGCCTCTTGGGCGCAGTCCAGCGCGATCGGATCGGTGATGCGCATGCCGTGGCTGAATTGCGATTCCTGCCCCTTGGCGCGCAACTGCTCTTCCAGCTGGGGGCGAAAGCCATGCGCCAGCACGATCTTGATCCCCATGGCGTGCATCAAGGCCAGGTCCTGGACAAAGCTCTCCAGCTTGCCGGCGGCGATCAGCTCGCCTGACAAACCCACGACGAAGGTCTTGCCCCGGTGGGCGTGGATATGGGGTGCCACCGACCGAAACCAGGGCACGAAAGTGTGGGGAAAGACCAGGTCCATGTGGGGTGTGCGAAGAGGTGCGTGAAAAGCGTCAACTCTCCCTATTATGGACTTTGCATGAAGCGGTCACGCCCTGCCTCTTTGGCCTGATAGAGCGCCTGGTCGGCGCGCTCGATGGCGCTGGCCATGCTCTCGCTTGGACGCAGGGTGGCCATGCCGGCAGAGAAGGTGATCTGCAGGGAGGGGTGACTGTCCAGGAAGGGCTGGACATGGACCTGATCGCGCAGGCGATTCAAGGCGATCAGCGCCTGTTCTGCTGTGGTGTCCGGGCACAAGACCAGGAACTCTTCGCCTCCCCAGCGTGAGACCACGTCGGCGTCGCGCAGATAGGTGTCGGCCAGCGTGGCAAATCGCTTCAGAACCTCGTCGCCCGCCTGGTGCCCCAGGGTGTCATTGACCCGCTTGAAGTGGTCCAGGTCCATCATGACCAGGGTGGTGGGGCGAGTCTGGCGTTGCAGGCGGTGCCATTCCTTGTCCAGCACCTCGTGCATGCGGTGGCGGTTGAGGAGTCCGGTGAGCTGGTCGTGGGCGGCCATGTGCTCGACTTTGGAAAGTGCGTTGGCGAGGGCTTCGCTCTTGAGCGCCATCTCGTGGCGGTTGCGGCTGACGCGTTGAGCGACGGCACACACGGCCACCAGAATGCCGGTGACGTAGGTGCAGCGCAAGATGTCGCCGAACAATTCAGCTTCACCTGGATTGATGTACCAGTTGATGGCGGTGGCGCCCACCAGCATCAGGAACATGACCACAGTCAGATGGCGGATGCGCCGGGGCGGCAGGGCAAACTGGCCGGGCAGCAGGATGGCTGGCATGAAGGTCAGCACCACGCCCCGAACGTGCTGGTCCACGGTCAGGTACCCGAGGGCCACGGAGAAGGCGCAATACAGACTCTGGGCCATGACCAGATTGGGGTCGTGAAAGCGTTGGCTCAGCCCTGTACGCAGCAGACCATAGAACAGCACGGCACCCACCAGCAGGCAAACGAGCATATAAGGGGCGATGATGGCGGAAGCGTAGTCGTATGACACCGCTGCGATGATCAGCCCGGCGTTGAACAAGTAGAGCGCGCTGCCAAACAGGGTCAAGGCAATCGCCGAATGACGTTCTGGATTCGAACCCAGCAGCAGGCGCAGCAGTGGCGGGGACAAGACCATGAGACTCCAGCGGTAGCGGTGACAAACCCGTCACAAACGATGTTAGCGGCAGTGTTGCCAGATTCCGAAAATCTGGGGCCTTTAACCCTGGAGGGATCCGTGTATACCGCACAGACCCGCAGGTTTGTGTATGGGGTTCAGTCTGAGGAAGGGAGAGGTGCTCGCCGCCACGGTCGGGCTTGCTCCAGCTGGGCAGCCAGTTGCAGCAGCAGCGCTTCGCCATTGAGACCAGCCACGAACTGCACGCCCAGTGGCAGGCCCTCGGGCGTGCGGTACAGCGGCACCGACATCGCCGGGCGACCGGTGAGGTTGGCCAGTTGCGTGTAGGGCGTCCAGCCCAGGTTGCTCAAGACGGTCTGCTTGAACTGCGGGGTGTGGCTGAGCCAGCCCGCCAGGCCCAGCCGAGACACCACATCGCTCACAATGGCCAGGGCCGGGGGTGTCGCCAGGCTGCCAATGGGCGGAGGCGGCGCAGCCAGCGTGGGCGACAGCCACAGGTCGTAGCGGGCGTGGAAGGCCGACAAGGCCAGGTTGTGCTCGTGCCAGCGCGCCTCACACTGCAGCAGACGCAGGGCCGAGGTGTGGCGCCCGACGGCGGCCATCAGGCGCGTGTCGGCCTCGAAATCCTTCAGGCTGGCGCCATAGGTGCGCTGGATGTGGTCGACGATGAAGGCCTGCGCACAGAACCAGGCCAGCAGGAAGTCCTCGGCCAGTTGCACGCCGTTGAAGGGCGTGTCACAGGGCTCGACGTGGTGCCCCAGGTCGGTGAGCAAGACAGCCGCATCGGCCACAGCCGCGATGGCCTGCGGGTCGACTGGGGTGCCGATGGGTGAGACGGTGCTGTAGCCAATGCGCAGGCGCCCGGGCGGGCGTTGCAGGCATTGCAGATACGGCACCTCGGGCGCCGGCATGTGATACGGCGCATGGGGCTCAGGGCCTTGCAGCACGTCGAGCATGGCAGCGGTGTCGCGCACGCTGTGTGAAACCACGCCTTGTACGGCCGCGCCATTGAGTGCCTCGCCCATCATCGGGCCCATGGAGATACGGCCGCGACCGGCCTTGAGGCCAAACAGCCCGCACGCGGCCGCCGGGATGCGGATGGAGCCGCCGCCGTCGTTCGCACCGGCCACCGGCACGATGCCTGCCGCTACGGCGGCTGCCGAGCCGCCTGAAGATCCGCCGGTGGTGCGGCTTGGGTCCCAGGGGTTGCGGGCCGGGCCCCAGGCCAGTGGCTCGGTGATGTTCTTGGCGCCGAACTCGGGCGTGTTGGTCTTGCCGAAGATGACCAGCCCGGCCTCACGCCAGCGGCGCACCACGTCGGCGTCTTCCGGGGCGGGCACGGCTTTCAGTGCGCGGCTGCCGCCGGAGGAGGGCAGGCCCTTCAGGTCCTGAAACAGGTCCTTGACCAGGAAGGGCACGCCCGCGAACGGGGCCGAGGTGTCGAACGGCGCCTGGGCACGCTGGCGCGCACTTTCGTCCAGGCGCATCACGATGGCGTTCAGCGATCGGGTGGCGTCGGCGCGGGCCAGGGCGGCATCCAGCAACTCGCTGGGGTGAACCTCACCCCGGCGGACCAGGTCGGCCAGCCCGAGGGCGTCATAGCGTTGGTAGTCTTCGAAGTGCATGGCGGGATAATGCGCACTTTCTCCCTGCGGCTTCCTCCAGTCTTACCCGTGTCCCTCCCCGCCATCACCTTTCCTGAATCTTTGCCCGTCAGCGGCAAGCGCGACGAGATCGAAGCCGCCCTGCGCGAGCATCAGGTCATCATCGTCTGCGGCGAGACGGGCTCGGGCAAGACCACGCAGTTGCCCAAGATCGCCTTGACGATGGGGCGCGGCGGCTGGGGCCAGCCGCGGGACCCGAGCGCGCCGCGTCACCTGCGGCCCAAGCTGATCGGCCACACCCAGCCGCGGCGGATTGCGGCCTCCAGCGTGGCCAAGCGCATTGCCGAAGAGCTCAACACCCCGCTGGGCGAGGTCGTGGGCTACAAGGTGCGTTTCCAGGATCGCATCCAGCCCCACGCCAGCGTCAAGCTGATGACCGACGGCATCTTGCTGGCCGAGACGCAGGGCGACCCGGACCTGCGGGCCTACGACACGATCATCATCGACGAGGCGCACGAACGCAGCCTCAACATCGACTTCCTGCTGGGTTACCTGCGCCAGTTGCTGCCGCGTCGCCCGGACCTGAAGATCATCGTGACCTCGGCCACGATCGATGCGGACCGCTTTGCGAAGCACTTTGCATCCAGCCGGGGGCCGGCGCCGGTCATCATGGTCTCGGGGCGGCTGTTCCCGGTGGAGCAGCGCTACCGTCCCTTTGAAGAGAGCCGCGAGTACGGCCTGAACGAGGCCATCACCGATGCGGCCGACGAGCTGTGGCGCGAGGGCAGTGGCGACATCCTGGTGTTCCTGCCCGGCGAGCGCGAGATCCGCGAGGCCGCCGACCACCTGCGCAAGCACTTCGCCCACCACCGTGTCACGGCCAGCATCCTGCCACTGTTCGCGCGCCTGAGCCAGCAGGAGCAGGATGAGGTCTTCAAGACCGGGGGCGGACGCCGCATCGTGCTGGCCACCAACGTGGCCGAAACCTCGCTGACCGTGCCGGGCATCCGCTATGTGATCGACTCGGGGCTGGCGCGGGTCAAGCGCTACAGCTTCCGCAACAAGGTCGAGCAGCTGCAGATCGAGCCGATCAGCCAGGCGGCCGCCAACCAGCGGGCCGGTCGCTGCGGCCGGGTGGCCAACGGCATCTGCATCCGCCTGTACGACGAGAAGGACTTCACCGGCCGCCCGCGCTTTACCGATCCGGAAATCCTGCGCTCGTCGCTGGCCGGCGTGATCTTGCGCATGAAGTCGCTGCACCTGGGGCTGGTGGACGATTTCCCCTTCATCGAGCCGCCTCTGCGCAAGGCCATTGCCGACGGCTACCAGTTGCTCAACGAGCTGGGCGCGGTCGATGACGACAACGAGATCACCCGGCTGGGCATGGACCTGGCCCGCCTGCCGCTCGACCCCCGTGTGGGCCGCATGATCCTGGAAGCCAAGGACCGCCAAGCCCTGGCCGAGGTGCTGGTGATCGCGGCCTCCTTGAGTGTGCAGGACGTGCGCGACCGGCCCATCGACCAGCAACAGCAGGCCGACACCAAGCACAAGCAGTTCGACGACGAGAAGTCGGAGTTCATGGGCACGCTCAAGCTGTGGAAGTGGCTGGACGAGTCTCGCGGCGGTCATGGGCACCACGAACCGGGGCAGCCCGAGCGGCACAAGCTCAGCCACCGCAAGTACGAACAGCTGCTGCGCGACAACTACATCAACCCGCGCCGCGTGCGCGAGTGGCGCGATGTGTACACCCAGCTGCACACCGTGGTGGCCGAGCACAACTGGCGCCTCAACGGCAGCCCCGCCACGTATGAGCAGGTGCACCTGTCCCTGTTGTCGGGCCTGCTGGGCAACATCGGCTGCAAGAGCGACGACGAAGACTGGTACCTGGGCGCGCGCGGCATCAAGTTCTACAAGCACCCCGGCGCCAACCTGAGCAAGAAGCCGGGGCGCTGGATTCTGGCGGCCGAGCTGGTGGAGACCACGCGCCTGTTCGGGCGCGGCATTGCCAACATCGATCAGCCCTGGTTGGTGCAGATGGGTGGCCACCTGCTGAAAAAGCAGCTGCTCGATCCGCACTGGGAAAAGAAGGCCGGCGAGGTCGTGGCGCTGGAGCGGGCCACGCTGTATGGCCTGGTCGTCTACAACAACAAGCGCATCAATTTTGGCCTGGTCAACGTCAAGGAGGCGCGCGACATCTTCATTCGCGAGGCCCTGGTCAACAACGAGTGGGAAACGCGCCTGCCGTTTTTGGCGGCCAACCGAAAGCTGATCAACCAGGTCGAGCAGCTGGAGCACAAGTCGCGCCGCCAGGACGTGCTGGTGGACGACGAGCTGATCTACGCCTTCTACGATGCCCAGATCCCGCCAGAGGTGATGAGTGGCTACAGCTTCGAGCGCTGGTACAAGCATGCCAGCCGCGAGAACCCCAAGCTGCTCTACCTGAGCCGCGAGGAGCTGATGCGCCACGAGGCCGCTGGCATCACCAGCGCCGCCTTCCCCAAGGTGATCCGCATGGGCGGGGTGGACTGCGCGGCCACCTACCTGCACGAGCCCGGTGACGCCCGCGACGGCGTGACCGTGACCATCCCCATCTTCGCGCTCAACCAGGTGCAGGAAGAGCCGGGCGAATGGCTGGTGCCCGGCATGTTGAAAGACAAGGTGCTGGCGCTGGTCAAGAGCCTGCACCAAAAGCCGCGTGCCCGCCTGGTGCCGCTGCCCGATTACGCCGAGTCCTTCGTGCAGACAGTGCCGTTCGGCCAGGGCGGCCTGATGGACGTGCTGCTCAAGGCCGTGCGCGACAAGACCCAGCTCGATGTGAAGCGCAACGACTTCAAGCTGGACACGCTCTCGCCCCACCTGTTCATGAACTACCGCGTGGTGGACGAGCATGGCCGCCAACTGGGCATGGGCCGCAACCTGGCGGTGCTGAAGGCAGAGCTGGGCTCGCTGGCGCGGGGGGCCTTCCAGGCGCTGGCGGCGCTGAAGGCTCAGGCGGTGGCGCAAGGCGGCGCGAACAGTGGTGCGTCGGTCGAGGGGGGCGCCACGGCTCAGGCTGGCGTGGGCTCATCTGCTGCGCCAGGCCATGCCGGGGGGCGAGGTGCGACGCCGTCCGGTGGTGCGCAGCGTGTGTCCTCCAACGCCCAAGGTGGCGCTGGCAAGGGCGGATCGGCCCCAGGTGCCGCCACGGGCAAACCGCAGGCGAGCCAGGCCTTCACCGACTGGACCTTTGGCGAGCTGCCCGAGTTGATGGAGATCCAGCGCGGCGGCCACACCCTGATCGGCTTCCCGGCGTTGATCGACAAGGGGCAGAGCGTCGAGATCGAGGTGTTTGACGAGCCTGATGTGGCCGCGGCCAAGCACCGCGCCGGTCTGCGCCGCCTGGTGGCCCTGCAGATCAAGGAGCCGCTCAAGTACCTGGAAAAGAACATTCCTGATCTGCAGAAGATGGCGATGGCCTACATGAGCCTGGGCACCGCCGATGAGCTGCGCGACCAGATCATCGACGTGGCCCTGGACCGTGCCTATCTGGCCGACCCGCTGCCAACCGATGCGGCCAGCTTCAAGGCGCGGGTGGAAGAGGGGCGCACCCGCCTGAACCTGATCGCGCAGGAAGTGGCGCGGCTGGCGGGCACCGTGCTGGTCGAGTACGCCGCGGCCATCCGCAAACTCAAAGACGCCAAGCCGCCCAAGGATGTGGCCGACGACATCACCGGTCAGTTGCAGCGCCTGATGCCCAAGCGCTTCATTGTGCAGACGCCCTACACGCAGCTGCAGCACTTCCCGCGTTACCTCAAGGCCATCACCTTGCGGCTGGACAAGCTCAAGGGCGACCCGGCCCGCGACGCGCAACGTTTGACCGAGCTGCGCCCGCTGGATCAGCGCTACACCCGCCGTCTGGCCGAACTCAAAGGCGTGCTGGATGCGCGCACGGACGAGTTCCGTTGGCTGCTGGAAGAGCTGCGGGTGAGCTTGTTCGCGCAAGAGCTGCGCACGCCGCAGCCGGTCAGCATCAAACGGCTGGAAAAGGCCTGGGTACAGATCACGGCCTGAGCCGCATCACGCCCAGCCCCCCATCGTCAGGGGCGCAGTTGCTGGGCAATGTCGCGCGCGATGGCGGCGTTCACCCGGGCCATGGCGGCAGCCTGACCGGCGGGGGTGTCCTCCAGCACGGCTTCGCTCCAGCGCCGTTGCCCTTGGCGCGGGGCGCTGGCGCTGCCAGGTGGGGGGATCAAGGTCCATTGCGCCAGCGCGTGCAGGCGGGCGGCGGGCCGGTCGTGGTCCAGCATCACATAGTTCAGCTGCAGGCTGCCACCGGCGGGCACGGTGTTGCACGGTTCGGCACAGATCCAGCCGGCCTGGCCCAGCTCTGCCAGTTGCAGGCCCAGGTGACGCGTCAGGCCGATCTCCAGGCGCTCGGCCCAGCGCACGCCCGGCCATTCCGCCAGGGTGGCAGCGCTGTCACGAAAGCGGACCCGGTTGCTCTGCAGATACTCGGGGATCTGTACGCGCTGCAGGCGGATCTGCGGCGTGGCGCGGGCGGCGCTGGCGGCCGCCACCGAACTGGCGGGTGCGCTGGTCGGTGCGGCGGCTGAAGGGGGCGCATCCAGCGGCAAGGACAGCCAACGCCGCTCCTGCGGGGCGCTCGCACAGCCGACCAAAGCCACGCACAGCGCGACACACGCCACCTTGGGCAGGGCATCACGCCAAGCCGGTGAAACAGTTCGCATCGTCACCGCTTGTCTCCTCCAAAAATCAGGCTGTTGGGCTCACGCTCCACCTGGTCGGCAAACGAGCGCAGGCTTCGCGCCGCCTGCGACAGGTCGCTCACCGCACTGTTCACATCGGTGCGCAGCGGCGAGCCGGGCGCCGCCACCGCAGCCAGATCCTGCATGGCGCGGCGTGCGCCTTCGGCGGCCAGGCGGGTTTCCTGCAAGGTCTGTTGCAAAGCGGGCTGCATCTGCGTGACGGTGCCACGCGTGGTGTCCGTCAATTGCTGCAGGGACTGCAAGGTAAGGGTGGTTTGCGCCTGCACAGCCTTGAGGGCCTCGTCGGCGGTCACCAGCGTCTGGCGGGCTTGCACACCCGTGGCGTTGAGCTGCTGGCTGGTCTTGTCAATGGCGACCTGGCTGCTCTTGAGCGTGTCGTTGAGCGTGCGCATGGTCTGACGCAGCTCGGCCACCATCTCACCCAGCGGCAAGTCCTGCACCTGATTGATCAGGGCGTCGAGCTTGTCCTGCATGGTCGGGATCTCGGGGATGGGGCTCTTGCCCCCGGCCAGCAAACGCCCCGGCAGATCAGGGCGGAAGTCCAGCTCAATGGCGGTCTGGCCCGTGACCACGCTTTGCAGGATCAGGCGGGCGCGCAAGCCACGTTTCACCAGTTCGGACAGGTCCAGGGTCTGCGTCTGCCCGCTGCCTGAGTCCATCTGCAACGACTCGGTGCCCAAGGTCAGGGTGACCGGGATGCGCGCCACCAGCGTCTGCTGGTTCACTTCGACCCCGATGCGCGTGACCTCGCCCATCTTCACGCCACGGAAGGTGACGGGTGCGCCGATGTAGAGACCCTTGACGCTGTCGTCAAAGTAGACCACCGCCTGATGACGGGGCGTGAACCAGCCCGATTTGTTGAGCGTGAGCACGCCCGCCACCACCAGCACCAGGGCCAGCAGCACAAAGGCGCCCACCAGAAAAGCATGGCGTTTCATAGGGTGTCGATCTCCTGTCTGCGCATGAAGGCCTGCACCGTGGGGTGCATGACAGTGTCGCGCATCTGCGTGGGTTTGCCATGGGCAATCGGGCGTTTGAGGTCGGCATCCAGAAAGATGCCGTCGTCGGCGAGGGCGTAGATGCTGGGCAGCTCGTGCGTGACGATGACGATGGCCGCCTCCGTGCGCTCGCGGATGTCCAGAATCAGGCGGTCGAGCTTGACCGAGCTGATGGGGTCCAGACCGGCCGAGGGCTCGTCCAGAAACAGCAGGTGAGGGCGGGCCACGATGGCGCGGGCCAGGCCCACACGCTTTTTCATGCCGCCGCTCAGGTCGGCTGGCAGGCGGTCTCGCGCCTCGGCCATGCCGACCCATTCCAACGCCTCCAGGGCGCGTGCCTCGTGCTGGTCTTTGGGCAGGGTGTCTTGCACCTGCAGGGGCAGCATCACGTTCTCGAGCACCGTCATGGAGGACCACAGCGCGGCGCTCTGGAACAGCACGCCAATGTCGGCCCGCAGTTGATTGCGCGTGGCCTCGTTGCTGGCCCAGTAGTCCTGCTCGCGGTACAGCACCTGCCCTGCGGCGGGCTCCAGCAGGCCGATCAGGCACTTGAGCAAGGTGCTCTTGCCGCATCCGCTGCCGCCCATCACCGCGTAGATGGTGCCCGGCTCGATGTCAAAGTCGATGCCCTCCTGGATCAGGGTGGGGCCGTATTGCAGCCGCAGGTCACGCACGCCGAGCAAGCTCATCTCAGATCCCCAGCGCGTCGGCGCACACGGCAAACACGGCATCAAGCGCGATCACGCCCACGATGCCTGCGACCACGGCGCGGGTGGTGGCCATCCCGACGCCGGCCGCATTGCGCGGCGCATACAGACCATGAAAGCAGGCCGCCAGTGACACCAGCAGGCCAAAGGCCATGCTTTTGAAAAAGCCCAGGCCCAGGTGGGTGTAGGTGAGGGCGGCCACGGTGCGGTCGAAGTAGGCGATGGGCGCCAGGTCCAGCAGCGACGAGCTCACGGCAAAGCCGCCGAGCAAACCGCCCACGCAGCCAAACAGATAGAGCAGCGGCATCATGAACAGCAGCGTCAGCACCCGTGGTAGCACGAGGTAGTCGACCGCATTGAGACCCAGCACGCTCAGGGCATCGACCTCTTCATTGGCTTGCATGGTGGCCAGCTCGGCCGCGAAGGCCGCGCCGGTGCGCCCGCACATCACCACCGCAGTGATGACGGCAGCCATTTCGCGCGAGATGGCGATGGCCACCAGGTCGGCCACGAAGATGCCTGCGCCGAACTTGAGCAACTGCACCGCGCCTACAAAGGCGATGATGGCGCCCACCAGCACATTGACCACCAGCACGATCAGCAGCGCCCGCGCACTGGCATCGGCCAGGATGCGCGCGAAGTCTTTCGAGCGGAACTGCCAGCCGCGAAGCGTGCCACGCCATACCGACAGCAGCGTGTCACCCAGCAGCGTGATGGCCTGTTGAACAGGGGTGAGCATGACCTCTTTATAGCGCCTCAAAAAGACATTGCAGCGCACCGTTGCTTTTTAATGCACACCCGACGTTGGAATGCTGTGCTTCACAGGCTATACTAGTGGACTAGTCGGGGCGTAGCGCAGCCTGGTAGCGCATCTGCTTTGGGAGCAGAGGGTCGTGAGTTCGAATCCCACCGCCCCGACCATTGAATCCAACGGGTCAGCATCGTGAAGATGCTGGCCCGTTTTGTTTGTGCGCCGCTCGCATCACCATGAATGTCAAGCTGGCCGCTTGAGCGAAGCCGTCAAGGGCTTGGGCGCGAACCACTCTTCATGGCTGAATGGCTTGCGGTCAGCCTCCGCAAGACCCGCAGCAAGAACTGCCCCCGTGCGCGGGCTGGCTCTCTGCGGGCTTGGCGATCTCGACGCGCCATTGCACCGGTCCCTCTTCCAGCGGGGTCCAGTTGAAGGCGCCGTAGAGGCCGCTCTCGAACTGCCCGCGCAGCGGCTGCGGGTTGTGGTCGTTGATGAGCTCCATGGTGCCGCCGGGTGGCAAGGCCTTGAAGGTGGAGAACACCAGAGCGTGGCGTTCGCGGGGAGCGATGGTCCGAAGATCCACGGTGGGCGAGGGAGTGGAGGTGGTGGTCATGAGTGAGTCCTGTGGTGGGTGAAGAAAAGAGGTGTCAGCCGTCCTTGCCGTCCAGGCGTGTCTGCAACAGCCAGGGGGTGTAGATGAAGAGGTAAATCGCAAAAGCTAGCGACCAGGCCGCTGCCGACACCACCAGGGCCATCGGCAGCCATGCGGGCATGGCCAGAGGCAGCAGCACGCGAGTCGCAGCGGCCAGCATCACGAGCGCATAGGCTGTGGCCTCCGGGCGGGACACCTGCAGTGCGCGCCCGGTGTGACCACGGGCGGTGCGGGTGATCATGCCGATGATGAGACCGGCGGTGGCACCGATTGCCAGCGCGTGGACGCCGACAGAGTTGGCGATCCATCCAAACCGCGCCGCCGCCAGCAGGGCCAGCCCGAAGGGGATCCAGGCGTAAGACGCGTGCAGAATCCACAGGATCGGGCGGTGCCGCGTGATCGCAGGACGCCACTGCAGCAGTCGCAACACATGGGCCACAGCCGCCAGCGAAAGCGCCAGACCCGCACCCATGTTCCAGACCGTGGCGGCCGGGGCAAAGACCCACAGCAACAAGGCCAGCGCAGTGAGGGCCATCGCTGCGCGATCGACCAGCACGCTGACCGTGAGCTTCAGCCCAGGCGTCGCGCTCATGGTGAAGGCTGGAATCACCCGCCCCGCGATCACACACTCGATCATCACGATCAAGGCCAGGGCGGCGTACAAGGGCGTCAGCGGGGACATCTCGATGGCGCCGATGACCCCCAGGTGAAAGAAGCCGTTGGCCAGCGCGAGCAGCATCAACATGCCCGCCAGCGGCAGATTGCGTCGGTTACGCGCGCGCAGCAGCAAACGGGTGAGCACGGCGGCCACCAGGGGCAGCAGCGCCAGGTCCAGCAGGGCATACAAGGCGTAGGGCCCTGTCACCGCGGCCACCCGGGCCGCCAGCCACAACAGGGCCAGGGCAGCCAGAAAGGCGCCACGCGGCGTGGCCAGCCCCGTCCATGCTTTGACGGCGGTCAGCAAGAAACCCATGATGACCGCGATCGCAAAGCCAAACAGCATTTCGTGCGCGTGCCACAGCAGGGGTGACAGCGGCATCGCGAGGGCCCCATGGCCCAGGAAGAGTGCCACCCACAGGGGAATGGCAAGCAGCGCGAACAACGCAGCCCCCAGGTAAAAGGGCCTGAAACCCAACCTGAGCACCGGCCAGCCCGTTGGCTGTGGCACGGCGGTGGGCGCGGGCGGCGAGGCGTGCAAGGGAGGGGCAGACATGGCGTGGTGGGCGTTGCAAGGGCAGTCGTGCCGCTGCGAAGTGCTTAAAAGGTGAATGCTGCATGAATCTTATATCCAAACCGTCATCGGTGGAAGAGGCACCTTGCCATTTCAGGGGCATCCATGGTGTCCCCTTGAACGGGAGAGGGTGAGCGGCCTCGCTGGGCACCTGATCCGTTGTCATGCGCGAGCGCTACCATGCGCGGATCTGTGAGGCACCATGTCCCATCCATCTGATTTCCCATCTCGCGCTGTGACGCGCCCTCAGGGCTCGGCGCTCGAAGTTTTCCTCGCGTTTCTCAAACTGGGCCTGACCTCGTTTGGCGGTCCGGTGGCCCACCTTGGCTACTTCCGTGATGAGTTCGTGGTGCGCCGCCAGTGGCTGGATGAGAAGGGCTATTCAGACCTGGTGGCCTTGTGCCAGTTCTTGCCCGGCCCGGCCAGCAGCCAGGTGGGCATGGCGCTGGGCCTGCAGCGTGCGGGCTGGCTGGGGGCGCTGGCTGCCTGGATCGGGTTCACGATGCCCTCCGCCTTGGCCTTGATCCTGTTTGCGTTTGGCGTGCTCAGCGGGGCAGGGTGGGAGGCCTCGGGTGTGGTGCACGGGCTGAAGGTCATGGCTGTGGCCGTGGTGGCCCAGGCCGTGTGGGGCATGTCCAAGTCCCTGTGTCCTGACCGCTTGCGGGGTGGCGTGGCCATGGGCGCCGCCTTGATGGTGTGGTGGCTGCCCTCACCCTTCATCCAGGTCATCGTGCTGGTGCTGGGGGGCTTGATCGGGTGGCGCGCGCTGTCGCTGCCGCACTTGCCGGCGGCGCAGCACCAGGACTGCGGTGTGAGCCGCACCACCGGGGCCGTTTTGCTGACCTTGTGTGGGCTGCTTCTGCTCGCCTTGCCCGCTGTGGCGGCGTGGTCAGACTCTTACTTCTGGTCAGCGGTGGCCAGTTTCCACCAGGCGGGCGCCTTGGTGTTCGGGGGCGGTCATGTGGTCCTGCCCATGCTGCAGGCCAGCGTCGTGCCGGCGGGCTGGGTGGGCAACGATGCCTTCCTGGCAGGCTATGGGGCCGCGCAGGCCGTACCGGGTCCGCTGTTCAGCTTTGCAGCCTTCCTGGGGGCCGTCATGCCCTCGCCTCTGGGGGGCTGGGTCGGTGGCCTGGCCTTGCTGGTGGCCATCTTTGTGCCATCTTTCTTGCTGGTGGCCGGCGCCTTGCCCTTTTGGGAGAGCCTGCGTCAGCGCGACGGCATCCAGCGGGTGATGGCCGGCGTCAACGCTGCCGTGGTCGGGATTCTGGGTGCGGCGCTGTACGACCCGGTGTGGACCAGCGCCATCCATTCCACCGCCGATGTCGGCCTGGCCTTGGTCGCGTATGGCCTGCTGGTGTTCGGCCGCGTGTCGCCGGTGGTGGTCGTGGCCTTGTCAGTGCTGGTGGGTAGTCTGTGGCTCACCTGAGGCGCTGTTCAGCCCCGTGTCACCGCCTGCACGCCCGCCCGTCTGAGCAACTGCCTGCACCGCGCTGACAGGTGCACCACTTTCAGGTGCTTGCCAGCCTTGGCATAGCGTTCACGCAGCGTCTTGAGGGCGGCAATGGCCGAGTAGTCCACAAAGCTCAGGTGCGCGCAGTCCAGCGTCACGCGTTGGGGGTCCTTGGTCGCGTCAAACTGCTGCAGGAAGGATGTGACCGAGGCGAAGAACAGGGTGCCGTGCACACGGTACAGCTTGCTGCCATCGGGCTCGATGTGGCTGTCGGCGTACAGCGCACGCGCCTGCTGCCAGGCGAAGTTCAGTGCGGCCAGCACGATGCCGCACAGCACGGCAGTGGCCAGGTCGGTCAGCACCGTGATGACGGTGACGGCCACGATCATCACCACGTCGTTCAAGGGCACCTTGTTGATGACCCGCAGCGAGGCCCAGGCGAAGGTCTGCTGCGCCACCACGAACATCACCCCCACCAAAGCGGCCAGGGGGATCTGCTCGATCAAGGGTGACAGGAAGAGCACGAACATCAGGATCATCACGCCCGCCACCACCCCCGACAGACGACCACGTCCGCCGGAGTTGAGGTTGATGACAGTCTGGCCGATCATGGCGCAGCCGCCCATGCCGCCGAACAGGCCCGAGGCGATGTTGGCCGCGCCCAGTGCCACGCATTCGCGGTCGGGGTAGCCACGGCTCTCGGTGATCTCGTCGGTCAGGTTCAGCGTCAGCAAGGTTTCCAGCAGGCCGACCAGGGCCATCAACACGGCGTAGGGCGCGATGATGCGCAGCGTCTCCAGATCCCAGGGGATGCTGGGCCAGCTGAATACAGGCAGGCCACCGGCGATGTGCGCCATGTCGCCCAGGGTGTGGGTGGGCAGATTCAGCAGGGAGACCCCCAGGCCCACGCCCACAATGGCCACCAGGGCGGGCGGCACCGCACGGGTCAGGCGGGGCAGCAGGTAGACGATGCCCATGGTCACGGCCACCAGTGCGGCCATCCAGTACAGCGGCGCGCCAGTGAGCCAGGCGCCGTCGTGCTTGAAGTGTTCCAGCTGCGCCATGGCAATGACAATGGCCAGGCCGTTGACGAAGCCCAGCATCACCGGGTGCGGCACCATGCGCACCAGCTTGCCCAGTTTGAGCAGGCCGAAGACGGCCATCAGCAGGCCGGACAGCAGCACCGTGGCCAGCAGGTACTGCACGCCGTGCTGCACCACCAGCGCGATGATGACGACGGCCATGGAGCCCGC
>Ga0209066_10000974_pt1 | contig 39600 bp, 38 predicted proteins | sample All_14_2_FD_187198 | JGI IMG/M metagenome (GOLD analysis project Ga0209066, IMG submission 187198) | Freshwater microbial communities in response to fracking from Pennsylvania, USA - Allegheny Zone_MetaG_DW_15 (SPAdes) (version 2) ... | reverse complement strand
CCACTGTCCCCGCGGCGGCATCCGAGAACACCTCTGCGTCGGGCTCGGTGATGATCAACTGATACCCCGCCAGCGTCACGCGTGCGTCGGTGGCGGGCTGGCCCGACACCGACGGGATGTCGTGCTGCGCGGGCCCCAGGGAAACGATGACGCGGACCGTTGACTCCTTGTCGACACGCTCGCCGGCCGGAGGGTCGGTGCGGATCACGAGCCCCTCCTCGACCTCGAGGCTGTTCTCGCCAGCCTGCTCGGGAAGGAGATTCTGTGCCGCGAGCTGGGCTGCCGCACCCTCGTAATCCAGGCCCGCGACCGACGGCACGACGACCTGCGACCCCGGCCCGGATCCGAACCACCAGCCGATGCCGGCCGCCAGCGCCGCGAGAAGGATGACGATCGTCACGATCCAGGCGGTACGCGTGCCCTGGCGCTGCGCCGAGCGGCGCAGCAGGGCGGCATTGTCGACCTCGCTGGCGGGCACGGTGAGGTTTCCGGTCGTCGCCGGGAGGACCTTGGTGAGCTGGCTGGGATCGTCGTCGCGATCGATCATCCCCGACGTCGCTGCCGTGACGACCTGCGGTGAGATCCCCAGGTGCCGCTCGATCTCCCGCAGCCGCTGCAGCATCTCCATGGCATCCGCGGGGCGATCGTCGGGCTTCTTCTCGGTCGACCACAGCACGAGCTCATCGAGCTGCTCGGGAACCCCCGGGTTCTTGACGCTCGGTCGCGGCACCGAGTCAGTGGCGTGCTGGAACGCGATCTGCATCGGCTGCTCGCCGCGGTACGGCTGCTCACCCGTGAGCATCTCGTAGAGCATGATGCCGAGACTGTAGATGTCGCTGCGGGCATCCGCGGTGCCGCGCGTGACCAGCTCGGGGGCGAGGTACGCGATGGTGCCCATCAGCTGGGCGCCGGTCGCCGTGTTGGCACTCGTTGCCCGGGCGAGGCCGAAGTCGCCGATCTTGATGCGCCCGTCCTCGGCAAGCAGGACGTTCTCGGGCTTGACGTCGCGGTGGATGATGCCGGCCCGGTGTGCCGCGGCAAGGCCGGAGAGCACGGCATCCATGATCGAGATCGTCTGCGGCACGGTGAGGCGCTTCTGTTCGCGCAGCAGCTCGCGCAGCGTGATGCCGGGCAGGTACTCCATCACGAGGTAGGCGATCTCGCCATCGCTGCCCTGATCGAAGACGTTGACGACATGCGGGTCGGCCAGGCGTGCCGCCGCACGCGCCTCCTGGATGAACCGGCTTTGGAAAACCGTGTCATCGCTCAGGTGCCCGTGCATGACCTTGAGCGCGACGCGGCGTTCCAGGCGCAGGTCGGTGGCGACGTACACCGTCGCCATGCCACCGCGGGCGATGCGAGCGCGCACCCGATACCGGCCATCGACGAGACGGCCGATCAGGGGATCGGTCTGCGCGCTGGTGCTCACGAACCGAGTCTACGGAGCGTGAGCGGCCCCGCCTGGGAGCGGCTCACAGAGTGAGCGCGACCGCCGGCCGGCTGCAGAGCGTGGAGATGGCGGTGAGGATGGTGCGACGTGGTGAGATCATGTCTTTCGTGACCACCCCTACCTCCGCAGCAGACACCGCTTGGCTCACGATGCCCGAACTCGTCGAGGTGCTCGGCGAACCGCTCGGTCGGGTGCGTCGGCTCCTGGACGAGTCACACCTGATCGGCTCGAAGCGTCACGGTGCCTTCGCCGTTCCGGCCGTGTTCATCGACGGCGGTCGACCTCTCGCCTCACTCCGGGGCACGATCATCGTCCTGCACGACGCGGGATTCACCGACGACGAGGCGATCGACTGGATGCTCGCGCACGACGACACGATCGGAACCGCGCCCATCGAGGCGCTCCGGGCGGGGCGCAAGAGCGAGGTGCGCCGAGTCGCCCAGACGCTCGCCTGACCGGCCCTCAGGTGATCCGGACCGTCGCCGCCCGCGCGAGGTCTCGCAGCTCTCCGACCGCTCGGTTCCCCAGCGGCGCGCCCGAGAGGGCACGCTCCGCCGTGCGGGTGTACTCGAGGATGAGCGCTTCTGTCCGCTCCAGCGCGCCGGTCTCGCGGATGGTCTGCTGCATCGCCGCGATCTGATCCGGCTCCAGCTGCGGATCTCCGAGCATCTCGTCGAACAGGCGCCGAGACCCGGGTGAAAGCGCCTCCCGCGTGTAGGCGACGAGGACGGTCCGTTTGCCCTCTCGCAGGTCGTCTCCGGACGGCTTGCCGGTCGACTCGGCGTCGCCGAAGACCCCGAGGACGTCATCTCGTAGCTGGAAGGCCATGCCGATGGGGTGCCCGAAAGCGACCAGCGCCGCGCGCTGTGCCGTGCTCGCTCCCGCGATCGCCGCGCCGATGGCGAGCGGCTGCTGGATGCTGTAACGCGCAGACTTGAGTGAGGCTACGCGCAGCGCCCGCTCGGCGTGGCGATCATCGGCATCCGTGACGTATGCCGATTCTTCGGCGACATCGAGGAATTGTCCGACCGTGACCTCGCGGCGCATGACGGCGAACTCCTCGCGGCCGGCGGACGCAGCCTCTCGATCCGCGTGCGCCAGACCCTCTTCGAGGAGATCATCGCTCCACGCGACGAGGAGGTCGCCGAGCAGAAGCGCTCCGGAGCGCCCGAACCGAGCCGCGTCGCCGACCCACCCTCGTGCCCGATGGGCGGCCTCGAGGGCGCGATGGGCGGCGGGACGGCCACGGCGAGTGTCGGAGTTGTCGACGATGTCGTCGTGCACGAGCGCAGCGGCGTGGAAGACCTCGAGAGCGGCTGCCGCAGCGAGCACGTCATCCGTGGGGGTGAGGGAGGTGCCGGCATACTCGCGGACGGCTCGCCACCCCGCGAAGCAGAACCGCGCGCGAAGTCGCTTGCCGCCGCGCACGGCGTCGGCGGCTGCCTCGTGCAGCAGGATCGCTTCGTCCCCGAACAGTGCCGCCTCGGCTTCCCTGACCGCGAGGAAGTCCTCGACTCGCTGGGAAACTGCCGCAACCGCATCACTACCTACTGACACGGGCCTAGCCTAGTAATCGACGGCGCGCGTAGAATCGTGCCACCGATCCAGCCCGAGGGGGATCTCATGCCACTCTCCGAACAGGAGCAGCGTCTGCTCGACGAGATGGAGCGCCATCTCATGCGCAACGACGCCGATGTCGTTTCGGCGTCCAGCGGCGGTGGTCTTTCCTATCGCAATGTCGTGTACGGCACGATCCTCGTCCTCGCGGGCATCGGTGCCCTCATCGTCGGTGTCGCGATGCAGCTGATCGTCGTCGGTGTTCTCGGTTTCCTTGCGATGATCGCCGGCGTCATCGTCGCCGTTACGCCCGCCAAGCGCGTGGGACCCGAGCCCGAGCGCGCTGACCAGCGTCCCGCCACGACCCGCACGAGCGCCAGCTTCATGGACCGCATGAACGAGCGCTGGGACCGCCGCCAGGAAGGCCGTTGATCGGCTGAGGCTCTGCCCTCCACTGCGCTCCACCGCCTGACTCCCCACCTCTCCACCGCCCACTGACGGGCGATCGAACGCCGACCTCCGGGTCGGCGTTTCGTCGTTAACCGCGCGGTTTCGGCATCCAGTGGATCCCGCCTTCCCGTGAGGATTCGTCGCGCCCTGGCGCGCAGAGACGCGCCAGGGGAGTGCTGTGGCGGGAATGTGGTGACAAAGTGGAGGGAAGTGGAGTAAAGTGGCGTGCAACCTGGAGGGGCCGGACGAAGGGGGGTGACGCGGGATGTTGCTGGGGACTCACACTCCGAAGCTCGACGACAAAGGACGCGTCATCTTGCCGTCCAAGTTCCGCGACGATCTCGGCGCCGGCATCGTCGTGACCCGCGGCCAGGAACGCTGTCTCTACGTCTTCTCGGCCGCAGAGTTCGAGCGCGTGCATGAGCGCATCCGCGAAGCGCCCTTGACGAACAAGCAGGCGCGCGACTTTCTGCGCATGTTCCTCTCGGGCGCGAGCGCTGAGACCCCCGACAGCCAGAACCGCATCACCATCCCGCCTCCGCTGCGTGCCTACGCCGGGCTTGAGCGCGAGCTCGTGGTCACGGGTGTCGGCGCTCACGCGGAGATCTGGGATGCGCAGGCCTGGAACGACTACCTCGAAGGAAACGAAGCCGCCTACTCGGAGATGGAGCAGGAGGTGATCCCTGGCCTGTTCTGACCCTCGGTTGTGATGCCCATCTGCGGGGCCCTGACGCACTTCCCCGGCGCCAGGTCTTCAGCGGATGGGGATCAGAGCCCAGTGGTCCGGCCCGACATCATGGACCTGCGCGACATCCACACCCCCGTCCTGCTCGAGCGCTGCATCGAGTTGCTTGCTCCCGCACTCAGTGGCGAGAGCCCGGTGGTCGTCGACGCCACCCTCGGCATGGGCGGCCACACCGAGGCGCTCCTGGAACGGTTCCCCGCGCTCACGGTGATCGGGCTCGACCGCGACACCGACGCTCTGCGCATCGCCTCCGAGCGGCTCGCCCGGTTCGGTGACCGACTGCGCCCGGTGCACACCGTGTACGACGGCATCGCCGGCGCGATCGAACGCTCCGGCTTCACACGCGTGAATGGCATCCTGTTCGATCTCGGTGTCTCGTCGCTGCAGCTGGATGTCGCCGACCGCGGGTTCGCGTACGCCCAGGATGCGCCGCTGGACATGCGGATGGACCAGTCCGGGGGAGTGACAGCGGCGACCGTGCTGGCGACGTACGGCGAAGGCGACCTGCGCCGGATCTTCGAGCGGTACGGCGAAGAGAAACTCGCGGGACGCTACGCCCGGGCCATCATCCAGGCGCGGGGCGAGCAGCCCATCGAGCGGTCGGGTCAGCTCGTCGACATCCTGCAGAACGCGACTCCCGCGGCGCTGAAGAACGCCGGTCATCCCGCCAAGCGCGTGTTCCAGGCGCTGCGCATCGAAGTCAACGGGGAACTGGCGGCGCTCGAGACGGCATTGCCCGCGGCACTTGAGGCGTTGGCAGTCGGCGGGCGTCTCGTGGTCATGTCGTATCAGTCCCTCGAGGATCGCCTGGTCAAGCGCGTCCTCGCCCAGGCGGTGCGCTCGACAGCCCCCGCAGGCCTTCCCGTCGAGCTCCCCGAGCATGCGCCCCAATTCCGTCTCATCGTCAAGGGTGCCGAAATGGCATCCGATGACGAAAAGCTTCGTAACCCCCGTGCCACCCCTGTGCGCCTACGCGCGGCCGAACGAGTGAAGGATGCCGCATGAGCGCGGACCTGCTGGCAGCCCTCGATGAGTTCGCCCCGAGCGCCCGCCCCGTCGACACCCGGGCACCGCGTCTTCGCCCCGTCGAGCAGGCCGCTGTGCGGCGGCGCCCGCGCCTTGCCTACGGCATCGTCGCTGTTCTCGGGGCTGCGGCGATCGTCGCCGCGCAGATGGTCGTGTCGATTCTGACCACGCAGGACACCTACGCGATCTCGACTCTCACCTCGCAGCAGCGACAACTCACGTGGGACCGGCAGATCCTCTACGACGAAGTCGCAGGTCTCAGCTCGCCGCAGTACCTCGCGGCAAACGCGTCGGCCCTGGGTATGGTCATCAGCGAAGCGCCAACCTTCCTCCGCCTGTCTGACGGAGCCCTGGTCGGAGCCTCGCAGGCGGCAGGCTGGCAGTCATCGATCGACGCAGTCGGAAGGGGAGCAGTGGCCAACGCCCTCATCACCCAGACGCCCCTGGTCACCGACCCCGCCGCAACCATCGAAGGGACTCCCGTCGAGGTCACGGACGAGACCGGGCAGTCGGTCATCCCGCCAGCGCTCACCGACGGTCTACCGACCCCCACGACGCGATGACCGGACGCAGCACCCGCAGCCCTCGGCGTCGCACCGTCGTCGCCATGTTCATCGTTCTGGCAGTCATAGGGGCTTTCGTCATTCGTCTCGTCGACATCCAAGTCGTCAACGCCAACGACCACATCGAGCAGTCTCTCGAGCTCGGCCTGTCGAGTTCGCAAAAGACGTATGGAACTCGCGGCACCATCGTCGATGAGAACGGTGCGACCCTCGCCGGCAGCATCGTGCTCTACGACGCACAGCTGGATCCGAAACTCGTCGGCCCGATCGACCGTACGATCGACGGCGAGGACGTCAAGGTTCCGTGGGAGACGATCTCGGCCGAGATCGCCGCCGTCACGGGGCAGACTGCCGAAGAGATCCAGGCGATCGTCGCCGCGGCCCTGGCGGAAAACCCCGAAAGTCGGTACGCAAGACTCACGAGCGGTCTGACGACGGCGCAGTACCGGGAACTTGCGGACATGAAGATCCCGTACCTCGCGTTCGTTGCGCATCCGGCGCGCACATACCCGGATGGCGCGGTCGCTGGCAACCTCGTCGGATTCGTTGGGTCCGACGGCACGCCCCTGGCGGGACTCGAAGTTTCCCAGGATGGATGTCTCGCCTCAACTGACGGCGAGATCCGTTATCAGCGCGGCGGTGACGGTGTCGTCATCCCCGGAACGATGACTGAGAAGCCCGCTGTCGACGGAGGGACACTGCAGCTGACGATCAACCGTGATCTCAACTGGTACCTGCAGCAGCTGATCGCCGAGCAGACGCAGAACACCGGGGCCAAGAGCGGCTCTATCTTCGTGGTCGAGGTCAAGACCGGGGCGATCCGCGCGGCAGCCGAGTACCCGACTGTCGATCCGAACGCTCCGACTGCCGTCGACGAATCCGATCGCGCGAGCCGAATCTTCCGCAACACCTTCGAGCCGGGCTCGACCTTCAAGGCGCTCTCGGCTGCGATGCTCGTCGACTCCGGTACCGCCAACCCGTTCTCGGTCGTCCACGTGCCCTTCCGGCAGACCTTCGACAACGGTGCGAGCGTGCGCGACGATCTGCAGCACCCCGACTACGACTACACCCTCAACGGCGTGCTCGTGAACTCCTCGAACGTCGGTATCTCCACGTTCGCCGGAATGATGAGCGATCAGGCTCGTTACGACTACCTCACGAAGTTTGGGATCGGCCAGGGGACGGATGTCGACTTCCTCGGCGAGGCGAACGGCCTCGTTCGTGATCCGAGTCAGTGGGACAACCAGACGAAGTACAACACCTCGTACGGCCAGGGTCTGACCACGACAGTGCCGGAACTCGCGAACGCCTATCAGGCGATCGCGAACGGTGGACTGAAGCTGCCGCTGCGACTCGTCGAGTCCTGCACCGCCGCTGACGGCACGGTCACGACCCCCGACAACGGCGAGCCGACGCAGGTGATCAGCCCCGAGGCGGCCCGCCAGGTCACCGACATGCTCGAAAACGTTGCCACGAAGGGCTCGGTCTCCGAGAAGGTCGGCATCGCCGGGTACCGGATCGCGCTCAAGACCGGAACGGCAGAAAAGGTCGACCCCGGTGCCGGCACCTACAAGGTCGGTTCGTACTTCACGACGATCGCGGGCTTTGCTCCTGCCGACGATCCCCAGTACGTCGTCGTGGTGACGCTCGACGAGCCGACCACGATAAAGTCGTCTAGTGCCAACGCTCCGGCGTTCCGTGAGGCGATGACCCAGGTGCTCAAGACCTACCGGATCATGCCTTCGAACTCCGCCTCACCCGATCTTCCGACTTTCGGCTGATCTCGACGGCACGCTTCCTGCGCATGATCAGTCTGACTCTGTCCCGAATCGCCGAGGTCCTCGGTGGAAACCTTGTCCTTCGCTGCGCCGACTCCGCTGACACGGTCGTTTCGGGCACCGTCGACACCGACTCTCGACTCATCGGCCCCGGCGACATCTTCGTCGCCAAACCTGGCGAGCACGCCGACGGACACGACTTCGTGCCGGCCGCGATCGAGCGAGGTGCAGTCCTCGCCATTGTGGAGCGACCCCTGGATGCCGCCATCACGCAGATCGTGGTGCCCGGGGCGGTCCACGCCCTGGCAGATCTGGCCCGCTTCGTCGTGGGCGAAGTACGCGATCGCGGCGCTCTGCAGATCGTCGGGATCACCGGATCGAATGGCAAGACGACGACGAAGAACATGCTGGCGCGCATCCTCGAGGCCGAGGACGAAACCGTCGCGCCGCAGGCATCCTTCAACAACGAGGTCGGTGCGCCCCTCACGATCCTGCGCATCACCGAGCGCACCCGCTATCTCGTCAGCGAGTTCGGGGCGAGCGCTCCGGGAGAGATTGCGCGCCTTGCCGGCCTCGTGCACCCCGACATCGGTGTCGTCCTCATGGTCGGGATGGCGCACGCCGGCGGGTTCGGTGGCATTGAGTCGACTTTCGTCGAGAAGTCGCAGCTGATCCACGCGGTCCGGCCCGGGGGAGTCGCGGTGTTGAATGCGGATGATCCGCGCGTTGCCGCGATGGCCGGTATCGCCGCCGAACGCGGCGCGACGGTCCGTTGGTTCGGGCGTGGGTCAGCAGCCGAGGTCCGCGCCGAGGACGTCGAGGTCACGCCCGAGGGAACGCGATTCCGACTGCTTGTCGACGGCGGAGACTTCCCCGTGGCGCTTCGCGTGCTCGGCGAGCACCACGTCATGAATGCGCTCGCTGCGATCGCTGCGGCGACGAGCCTCGGCATCCGTCCCGAAGCCTGCATCGAGCGGCTCGAGTCGATGGAGTTGGCAGAGCGGTGGCGGATGCAGCCGATGGGCTCCGAGCGCGTGCGCATCATCAACGACGCCTACAACGCGAGCCCCGACTCCATGGCCGCGGCGCTGCGCACTCTCGCGCAGATCACGACGCCGGATCAGCGCACCGTCGCCGTTCTCGGCGCGATGAGCGAACTCGGCGAGTACGCGGGGGAGGAGCACGACCGCGTCGGTCTTCTCGCGGTGCGGCTGCGCATTCAGCGGATCGTCGTCATCGGCTCTGCTGCGCGTCGACTGTACCTCTCGGCGATCAGCGAGGGGTCGTGGGACGGTGAGGCGGTCTTCTTCGAGACAGCCGATGAGGCCTATGACTACCTGATGACCGAGCTGCGCGACGGCGATCGGGTGCTGGTGAAATCGTCCAACTCCGCGGGCCTGCGGCACCTCGGCGACCGTCTGGGAGAATCCTTCTCGTGAGATCCCTGTTGATGGCGTCGGCGATCGCCCTGTCGTTCTCGCTCTTTCTCACACCGGTGTTCCTGCGCCTGTTCCGCCGGTGGGGCTGGGGTCAGGTCATCCGCACACCCGAGGCTGGCAACAACCCTCAGCACGGGTTCAAGCGAGGCACTCCCACGATGGGTGGCGTCATCTTCGTGGGTGGGACGACGATTGCGTACCTGATCGGCACCTACGCGGGCGGAAACCCCCCGACGATCTCAGGCTTCCTGGTGCTCTGGATGATGATCGGCTTCGCGCTCGTCGGATTCATCGACGACTACATGAAGTTGCGCAGCCAGCGAAGCCTCGGCCTGTCAGGCTGGCGCAAGATCGTCGGTCAGGTCGTTGTCATCGTGCCGTGGGCGATCGTGGCGCTGCAGTTTCCGGATGCGCAGGGTCAGACTCCCGCCACGGCGTACGTTTCGGTCTTCCGTGACATCTCCGTGCTGAACTTCCTGGCGTTGCCGGTTGCGATCGGCATCCTGCTCTACATCGGCTGGATCAGCTTCATCGGAGTTGCCTGGTCCAACAGCACGAACGTCACCGACGGTCTCGACGGACTTGCCACCGGTGTCGGTGTGTTCACGGTCGGCGCCATGAGCCTTACGACGTTCTGGCAATTCCAGCAGCGTTGCGTCGGCGAGGACCTCGTCGCCGCCTACCAGCAGGCGTGCTACCAAACGAGGGATCCGCTCGACCTCACGATCATCGCGGCGACCTTTGCTGCGTCGCTCGTCGGATTCCTGTGGTGGAACGCGCCCAAGGCCCAGGTCTTCATGGGCGATGTCGGATCCATGGCGATCGGTGGCGTCATCGCTGCGGTCTCGATCCTCTCGCACACCGAGATCCTCACCGTCCTCACCGCCGGCGCGTTCATCATCGGACCGGGGTCGGTCATCCTGCAGCGGGTGTACTTCAAACTCACCCGAGGCAAGCGACTCTTCCTCATGAGCCCCTTCCACCACCATCTCGAGATGCGCGGGTGGTCGGAGACCAACATCGTCATCCGGATGTGGATCATCGCCGCGGGCCTGGCCGTCACCGGTGTGGGCTTCTTCTATGTCGAATGGCTCGCGCGCACATGACCGGAGAATCCTCCCGCCTCGATGGGCTGACCAGCTGGCACGCCGACTGGCGCGGTCTGCGGGTTGCCGTCCTCGGTCTGTCTGTCACCGGCTTCTCGGTAGCCGATACCCTTGCGGAGCTCGGAGCGGACGTCCTCGTTCTCGCCGAATCGGCTGACCCCGCGTATGAGCGCCTGCTGCCTGTCATCGGAGTGCGCTCGTGGATCGGCTCGCTCAGCGAGGCCCCGGCAGAGCTCGTCGACTTCGCTCCCGAGGTCGTGATCGCCTCGCCCGGCTTCAGCCCGACGCATCCGCTCGTGCGCTGGACACTCGAGAGCGGCATCCCGCTGTGGGGCGACATCGAGCTGGCGTGGCGTGTGCGCGACAAGGTCGTGCGTCCCAGCGGTGCTCCTGCCGACTGGGTGCTGATCACCGGCACCAACGGAAAGACCACCACCACCGGGCTTGCCGCCACCATGATGGTGGCGGGGGGACTCCGAGCAGTTCCGTGCGGGAACATCGGCACGCCGATCCTGGATGCCGTCCGTGATCCGTCGGGCTTCGATGTGCTGGTCGTGGAGCTCTCCAGCCACCAGCTCTGGTATCTCAGCCTGCAGTCCTCGCCGGACCCGGTGTCGCCCCACGCGGCAGTGTGCCTGAACCTCGCCGATGATCACCTCGAGTGGCACGGGTCCTTCGAGGCGTACCGCGACGCAAAGGCGCAGGTGTACGACCACACCCGCGTCGCCTGCATCTACAACAAGGCCGATCTCGCGACGCGCGAGATGGTCGAACAAGCCGACGTCATCGAGGGAGCGCGCGCCATCGGTTTCGACCTGGGCGTTCCTGGCCCGAGCGACCTCGGCGTCGTCGACGGGATCGTCGTCGACCGCGCGTTCCTGGCCGAGCGGCGCACCAGCGCCCTCGAACTCACGACGATCGAGGAGCTCCGGGAACTCGGCCTCGCTGCGCCCCATGTCGTTGCCAACATCCTCGCCGCAAGCGCGCTTGCCCGCTCGCTCGACGTACCGCCGGAGGCGATCGCCAACGCCCTTCGTGAGTTCCGCCTCGACCCCCATCGGATGGAGATCGTCGCGACCGCCGCCGGTGTCACGTGGGTGGATGACTCGAAGGCGACGAACCCGCACGCCGCGGCATCCTCGCTTGCCGCCTACCCCGGTGCCGTGTGGATCGTCGGGGGCCTGCTCAAGGGTGTCGACATCACCACGCTCGTCTCGACCCGGGGTCGCCTGGCAAAGGCGGCGATCGTGATCGGTGACCAGCGTGATGCCGTTCGGACGGCGTTCGAGCGACACGCGCCCGACGTTCCGCTGCACGAGGTCATTGCCGATGAGACTGGGGACGTCATGGCGCAGGTCGTGGACCTGGCGATCGGACTCGTGGCCGAGGGGGATGTCGTCCTCCTCGCACCGGCTGCGGCATCCTTCGACCAGTTCGCCTCCTACGCAGACCGCGGTGAGAAGTTCGCTGCGGCGGTAAGGCACCGAGTGGGAAGGGGCGAGCATGGCGACACCGACGCCGATCCGTCCGCTTCCGCCGGAGCCTGACGAGCCGACACCTAAGCGCGGGCTCGCCGCCCGCGTCTCCCTCGGGTCGCTCTTTCGGCCGGTCGCCGGTGAGTTCCTGCTCATCTCGTCCAGCGCCGTTCTGCTGACGATCTTCGGCCTCGTGATGGTGCTCTCGGCCACCAGCGCGACGGCGACTGCCGCAGGTCAGGCACCGTACGACGCCGTCATCAAGCAGGCGGTGTTCGCCGCGATCGGCCTGCCGCTCATGTTCATCGCGAGTCGGCTGCCGGTGAGCTTCTGGAAGCGGATCGCGTGGCCGGCCCTCATCGTCACGACCGCCTTCCAACTCCTCGTGTTCACGCCCCTTGGCGTTGAGGACGGCGGAAACCGCAACTGGATCCTTATCGCTGGGATTCAGGCGCAACCCTCGGAGTTCCTGAAGCTCGCGCTGGCGCTGTGGCTCGGGTTCATCCTGTTCCGGAAGCGCACGCTGCTGGGGGACTGGCGGCACGTGTTCATTCCGGTGGTCCCGGTAGCCGCCGCCGTGATCGCGACGGTCCTGGCGGGCCACGATCTCGGGACAGCGATGGTGCTGTTCCTCCTCTCGCTCGGCGCACTGTTCTTCTCGGGCGTGAAGCTGCGGGTTTTCGTCATCCCGCTGCTGCTGGCAGTCGTCGCAGTCGCGGCGCTGGCTGTGACGAGCCCGAACCGCATGGAGCGCATCCTCAGCGTCTTCAACACCGACTGCACGGCGGATTACCTCAGCACCTGCTACCAGCCGCTGCACGGAATCTGGGGACTCGCCGGCGGCGGCATCTTCGGCCTGGGACTTGGGAACTCGAAAGAGAAGTACGAGTGGCTGCCGGCGGCATCCAGCGACTACATCTTCGCCATCGTCGGTGAAGAGCTCGGACTCATCGGCGCGATCGTCGTGCTCGGGCTGTTCGCGATCTACGCGATCGGTGCCTTCCACATCGTCCGCAAGACTGACGACACGTTCGTGCGGATCGTTGCGGGCGCGATCACCGTGTGGATTGTCGGCCAGGCGCTGATCAACATCGGCGTCGTGCTGCGCCTGTTCCCGCCACTTGGCGTCCCCTTACCCTTCATGTCCCAGGGAGGCACGTCGTTGGTGTCGGTGCTCGTTGCCACGGGTGTGCTGCTGGCCTTCGCCCGCACGATTCCGGTGACGACGCGGCAAGCACCCCGGGCCGCGGCTCGCCGCTGAGGCCGTCGCCCGCCGACGTTCCGTGGGGCGAGATAGGGTCGGACGGTGACGACCTACCTGCTGGCCGGCGGCGGGACCGCCGGGCACGTGAACCCCCTGCTGGCCGTTGCCGACGGCCTCCGCGCGCGCGATGCTGATGCCGATGTGCGCGTCCTCGGGACAGCAGAGGGTCTGGAATCTCGGCTGGTGCCGCAACGCGGCTACGAGCTGCTCGTCGTCGACAAGGTGCCGTTTCCGCGGCGACCCGACCGTGCGGCAGCAACCTTTCCCGGCAGGTTCCGTCGCGCGGTCGCCCAGGTCCGTGAACACATCGCGAGGCACGAGGTCGATGTCATCGTCGGGTTCGGCGGATACGCGTCGGCGCCCGCCTACGTCGCCGCTCGGCGCGCCGGCATCCCATTAGTGGTCCACGAGGCCAACGCGAGACCGGGGCTTGCCAACCGACTCGGTGCGCGGCGTGCCGCCGGCGTGGGTGTTGCTTTCGAGGGGACGCCGCTGCCGCGGGCGCGACTGGTGGGGATGCCGCTTCGCCGCGAGATCGAGGATCTCGATCGGTCTGCCCTGCGGGCAGAGGGTGCCGCGCACTTCGGACTCGACCCCGACCGACCGACGCTCCTGGTCTTCGGCGGCTCCCTCGGAGCGCTGCGGCTGAACACGGCCTTCGCGGGGGCGTGGCGTGAGGTGCTGGATGCCGGCTGGCAGCTGATCCATGTCACGGGCGACCGGTCTGACCTCGCGGACCCGGGCGTGTCTGGTTACGCCCTCCGCCGCTATGTCGACCGGATGGACCTCGCTTTCGCTGCGTGCGATTTCATCGTCTCGAGGTCGGGGGCCGCGACGGTCAGCGAGATCAGCGCCCTCGGCATCCCCGCCGTCTACGTGCCCTACGCCGTCGGCAACGGCGAGCAGGCGCTGAACGCTTCCTCGGCGGTGGCACATGGCGCCGCGGTCCTGATCTCGGACGCCGAATTCACCCCGGAGGCAGTCCGAGGTCGCATCCTGCCCCTGCTGACCGATCCCGACGAGCGGTCGCGGATGGCCGACCGCGCCTCGGAGATCGGCATCCGAACCGGCACCGAGAACCTCATCACGATGATCGACGAGGCCCTCGCCTAGCCGTCGCCGCGCACGATTGCGTCGGAGACGCTGCCTTCTGTCGGATGCGTCAGGCTCGCGGATCCGACGGAAACGGCATCCTCCGACCGAATCTGGACCCGGCGCCGCGACCTCAGGCGGGGAGTTCGTCGGTTTCGGTCGTCTTGAGGGCCGCAATCACAGCCGCGACGGCCTGGTCGGTGTCGACGCGCAGGCCACGGACCTGCTCCGCGAAGGCTGCGGCAGCTCGCTGAATCTGGCCGAGCGCGGCGTTCTCATCGACGGAGACGAACGTGCCGTGGCGGCCGCGGGTCTCGATGAGGCCCGCGGTCTCGAGCTCCCGGTAGGCCCGAGCGACCGTGCCCGGCGCAAGTCCGAGGTCGCCGGCGAGTCGGCGCACCGTGGGAAGCCGTGATCCCGGGGGCAGTTCGCCGCTCGCGATCGCTGCAACGTACTGCGCGCGCAGCTGCTCGAACGGCGGTGTGGGCGAGGTTGGGTCAATGACGATCATGCGCCGTCTCCCTGGGGGGTTGCGACTGATGGGGCGGGGGTGCCCTGATCCGGCGGACGGATCGTGGCCGGGTAGCGCGATGCCGCCATCTTCCCGAGCCCGAAGGAGTACGTCACCTGAGCCGCGCAGATCAGGAGCGGAGTCCATGTACTCATGAGCGTTGACAGCTCGGGTGGTGTGACGGCTATCGGTGTCAGAGTGAGCGTTGCGGCAGCCATCCCGAGGGGCAGTGCCGCGGCCATCGTTTCGGCGCTCCGGAGAGTCCATAGCGTGTCAGCGCGGAAAAGGTCATCCCACGCCAGCTGAAGGTCATCGCTGGCAAGCTGCGGCTTAGCGAGGACAATCCGTTCGATGACGCGCATCACAACGAACACGCTGACGGCGAAGACCAGAAAACCGACGCACCACAGCACCGTGTCGGTCGCGATGCGGTCGGGCGCTGCGATCCGCCACGCGAGCACCGCCGTCACCGCCGTGGCCGCGGCGCCGAGGGTGACGGGGGCGAGGGCGCGGCGCCAGGGCTGCAGGTAGTCCCGTGTCGTCAGTTGGCGCGAGTGTGCGACGCGGGGGATGTCAGCTCTCGGTTGCCGGAGCTGCTCGCGCACGGTTTCGATCACCGAGGAGACCGTCAGTACGCCGATCATGATCGAGAGCGTGATCAGCCACAGGAACAGGGGTGAACCGCCCCACGAGGCGCCCCAAAGCGCAAAAGGGCTCCACACGATGAGCGCGATCAGGATGCCCCACATCGAGGCGCGTCCTCGTCGACCGAGCCGCTCGCGCACCCGCGCATAGTTCTCGTCGGTGCCGAAGGGGAGCTTCGAGGACTGTGCGTATCGCGCTGCCTGCTGCGCACTCAGGTCGCTTCGCCGGCCGATGATGAGGTAGACGATCGGGATGAGGGCGAGCGCGCACAGGATCGCCACGCTGAACCAGATCATGTCGAACTCGAAGGACATGTCTCTTTTGTATCAACATTGTCGCAATGTGTCGATACATCGCCATGAAAGATTCAAGCGGGCTCGACCTGTACCCGCTGCGCTGGTGCCCTCACACGCAAGAACACCACCACGATCGCGACGATCGGCGTCAGGATGCCGAGAACGGCCGCAAGGATCTGCCCGATGACCGGCAACGAGACCGCGACGATGAGGCTGATGGCTAGGGCGAGAGACCGGTTTCGCCACGTCGAGGCCCACACGAGCCAGACGATCGCGGCCGCCGGAAGAAGCCAGACCACGGCGCCGATCAGGCGAGGGTTGCCCGACGGGAGTATTGTTCCCCATCCCGTCACGACGAAGACGAGGGTGAGCGAGCTCAGCGCTGCGGCTCCCCACACCGCTCTCTTCTGCGTCGCGGTCCGCCGCGGAGTGCGAAGGGCGAGAGCGAGGATGACGAGGATGCCGCACCCGGCCGCGGCACGCATGCCGACGATCATCGCCTCGGTGCTGTCGAGGCTCGTGTACAGCGACCCCGAAACCGCGAAGGCGATCCCCAGGAGTGACGTGATGCCGGCGGCAAAAGCGAGCGCGCGCGCTGCGCGGCGCCGTGAATCCGCGTCTGCGTCGGTGTCGGCCGTCGAGGCTGGGGGACTGCTGCGCTCGCGGTGGTTGGGCCAGGCGAGAGCGATGATCACGACAGCCCCGGCGGAGACGAGGAGCGTCGTGATCGGTGACGCGAGCATGACTGCCACGAAGGGAAGCGACAGCGCGGCACCCATCATGCTCGTGACGACGATCAGTACCCGCATCCCACGGCGACGCGGGAGCCGGTCGCTCATCGCGACGACGACCGCACAGGCTGCTGCTGTCGATCCGAGTGCGAGGAAGGCAGGAAACAGAGCCGCGAAGAGCGAGCGTGGGTCGCCGGCGTCTGCCTCATCAAAGCCGACGCTCCAGGATGCGAAGGCGAGTGCAGCGCCGGTTGTCGCGATCATGGCGATGCCAAGCGCGACGAGCGTGCGGGTTGGATCGAGATGAAGACGGTGCCGCGCACAGGCGAGCGCGACTGTCCACCACAGAGCCGGAACCAGCCCGACCTGAGTCACAAGAATCGTCGTGGACAGCCAGGGGGCAGCGTAGGTGAGCCCGAACTGGCCAGCCGCTGCGACGAGCGCCGACAAGAACAGCGCTGCAACGCCGGCGACGCGCGCGGTGGTGGCGTCGAGCCGGGTACCCAGGCCCGCCAGTGCTGCCGCCATGCGCTCACCGCGCGATGGTGCGCGCAGACCGGCTGCGTCTGCAGCATCCATCGCGGTGCCCACGAACGTCGCAGCGTTCGCGTCGCGCCACCAGCGCGGGTACCAGCGGACGAGGCGCTCGAAGCGGTCTCGGTCGAGGCTCATGCCAGAGCGCTCCGCGGATGAGTGGGCCGCGGTCTCGCGCCCCCGCCTGCTGCGAGGCTCAGCGCCCTGCGCGCGGCGGCCACCCGCTGCTCGAGCTCAGCAGTTTCGCTCTCGAGCTGAGTCCGGCCGTGGGGTGTGAGGCGGAAGTAGCGGCGAGCGCGCCCATCCACGATCTCTTCCCCCGATTCCTCGACGGCGCCACTGGCAGTGAGGCGATCGAGGGTCGCATAGAGCGTCGCGGTCTTGAGTGAGGCTGTGCCCTGCGACGCCTCGGACACGCCTCGCAGGATGCCGTAGCCGTGCTGCGGACCGCTCGCGAGCGCCGTCAGGATCCAGAATGTCGTGTCAGGTCGAGAGGTGCTCATGTCTGCGAGCATATTCTTGATAGCGGAATATGACAAGTGCCGCGAGCAAGCCACACAGCGCGCCGAGGGAGATCCACAGCGGGTCCGACCTAGGATTGTCGGGTCATGATCAGACCCGACCTCAGCCTCCCGATTCCCGAGTCCATCGAGGCAGCGCATTTCATCGGTATCGGCGGCTCGGGGATGTCGGGCCTGGCGGGAATGTTCCTGGATCGGGGAATTCGCGTCTCGGGATCCGACCGCGCTGACAGTGCGGCACTCCTGGCTCTCGCTGCCCGCGGAGCGCGCGTGCACGTCGGCCATGATGCCGCGCACCTGCAGGGTGCCGACACCGTCATCCACACCGGGGCGATCTGGCCCGAGAACCCCGAATTCGTCACGGCGAAGGAACGGGGACTGCCCGTCATCCATCGCTCGCAGGCGCTCTACTGGTTGATCGGTCGCCGCCCGCTGGTGTCTGTCGCGGGTGCGCACGGCAAGACCACCTCGACAGGGATGATCGTCACGGCGTTGCGTGCGCTCGGTGCCGACCCGAGCTTCGTCAACGGGGGAGTCATCGCCGACCTCGGGGTCTCCAGCGGCACCGGTGCTGACGACCTGTTCGTCATCGAAGCCGACGAGTCGGACGGCACGTTCTTGCTCTACGACACCGCGATCGCGCTCATCACGAACATCGACCCCGACCACCTCGACCACTGGGGCAGCCGGGAAGCCTTCGATGCCGCGTTCGCGAGCTTCGCGAACAAGGCGCGCGAGGCTGTTGTCCTCTCATCCGACGACGAGGGTGCGCGTCGCATCCTTCCCCACCTCACCCACCCGCGGGTCGTGACCTTCGGAAAGGCCGAGGACGCCGACGTGCGCGTGCACGGCATCCGTACCGACGGGCCTGTGTCGTTCGAGCTGACCCATGACGGGCGCACGGTCTCGGCCGCCCTGGCCATCCCCGGTGAGCACAACGCGGTAAACGCTGCGGGAGCCGTCGCTGTGCTCCTGACCCTCGGGCATGACTTCTCCGACGCCGTGAAGGCCGTCGAGAGCTTCGGCGGAACGGTGCGCCGCTTCGAACTGCACGGGATCGAACGCGGCGTTAGTGTCTACGACGACTACGCCCATCATCCGACCGAGGTCGCCGCGGCTCTCGCTGCGGCCCGCACCGTCGTGGGCGATGGACGCATCATCGCGCTGCACCAGCCCCACACCTACTCGCGAACGCAACAGATGGCCGCGGAGTTCGCCGAGGTGCTCGAGACCCACGCGGATCACACCGTCGTGCTCGATGTCTACGGCGCGCGAGAAGATCCGATCCCGGGAGTGACCGGCGAACTCGTCTCGCGCCGGTTCACGGATGCCGATCGCGTCCACTTCGAACCGGATTGGGCTGCCGCGGCTTCCTACACGGCTTCGGTCGCGCGGGACGGGGACTACATCATCACTCTCGGCTGCGGCAACGTCTACCTCATCATTCCCGATGTGCTTGCCGCGCTCGGCCAGCAGGGCGCACCGGCGGAGTAGCCGTGCGCCGGCCGACCCCGCTCCCGTCCTCCGGGCCTCCCTCGGGCTCTGACGACAAGGCCTCCTCGCCCCCGCAGTCCGGCGGGCGGGGGAGGCGCAGTAAGTCACCCGAAGCGGAAGTATCCGCGGGCGCTGAGCTGGCGGCTGAACCGGCATCCGTTTCCGTCGAAAGTGCCGTGACGGAGCCGATCGATCTCCGGGGAATTGCCGGTCCCGCGCCGATTTGGCCCCTTGCGCCGGATGCCGACACCGGCCTCCCGGCCTCGAATGCAGCATCCGTCCCTCCGGATCTGTCACCAGGGGGTATCGGAGGCGGAGAGCCTGGAGCCACCGAACCGCTGCCGAGAGAGACGGGCGCGACGGAAGACGCCGGGCCCGAGGCAGTCGGTATGCGTGACGTGTGGCGGGCCGCGCGTGCTCGGCGGCGTGCGCTCAAGTCCGAGGTGCGTCGATTCACCGTTCGTGCTCGTCGGCGACGTGCCATCTGGCTGGGCTCCATCGCTGCTGTCGTGCTCGTCGCCCTGGGCAGCGTCGCCGCGGCATACAGCCCCCTCTTCGCCGTTGAGACGATCACGGTCGCGGGGGCTCAGCAACTGGATGCCGCGGCAGTGTCCGACGCGCTGTCGTCGCAGCTCGGCACCCCCTTGCCGCTCGTGGATGAGAGCGCCATCAAGGCGGCGCTCGTCGCGTTCCCGCTCGTCGAGTCCTACACCGTCGAAGCTCGACCGCCGCATGATCTGGTCGTGCGGGTCGTGGAACGCACCCCGATCGGGGTGATCGCGTCTCCTGCCGGGTACACCCTCGTGGATGCCGCCGGAGTCGCGCTCTCGACCACGCAGACCCCCGCGCCCGGCAGGCCGGTGCTACAGATCACGGGTGGAACGGCATCCGAAGCCTTCGAGGCAGTCGGGCATGTGCTGCGGTCGTTGCCCGACACGATCATGTCGCAAGTGACCGAGGCCTCGGCAACGACACCGAACGACGTGACCCTTACCCTCGGCGGAACCGGCACCCAGATCGTCTGGGGCAATGCTGACGAGTCCTCGAACAAGGCTGTCGCGCTGGCTGCGGCGATGAAGTCGCGTCCGCCAGACACGGTATCCCGCTACGACGTCTCGTCGCCGTCAGCGGTCGTCATCCAGTGATCTGCTGATCTCGCCGGCCCGACCGGGCGCACGAACGAACGGGATGTGCGACACGCCCCCGCAAGCGCGCGGAATCGGGGGAGTCGACGCTTAGCTTCGTGTCTAGGAAATACATACCCAGCAATACTTTATACCTCCAGTTGAGGTTGAAGGTTGCAGGACACGAGCACAGGAGTCGGCATGAGCCAGAACCAGAACTACCTTGCAGTCATCAAGGTGGTCGGCGTCGGTGGCGGAGGCGTCAACGCCGTGAACCGGATGATCGAGCTCGGCCTGCGCGGGGTCGAGTTCATCGCCGTCAACACTGACGCTCAGGCGCTGCTGATGAGCGACGCCGACGTCAAGCTCGATGTCGGGCGCGAACTGACCCGAGGTCTGGGAGCCGGCGCCGACCCCGAGGTGGGGCGACGTGCCGCCGAGGACCACACGGAAGAGATCGAAGAAGCCCTCCGCGGCGCCGACATGGTCTTTGTCACCGCCGGTGAAGGTGGTGGCACCGGCACGGGCGGTGCGCCCGTCGTCGCGAAGATCGCCAAGTCGATCGGTGCGCTCACGATCGGTGTCGTGACCAAGCCGTTCTCGTTCGAAGGCCGCCGCCGCCAGAGCCAGGCCGAGTCGGGCGTGTCACGGCTCAAGGAAGAGGTCGACACCCTCATCGTGGTGCCCAACGACCGCCTCCTCGAGATCAGTGACCGCGGCATCTCGATGATCGAAGCTTTCGCAACGGCAGACCAGGTGCTGCTGGCCGGTGTCCAGGGCATCACCGACCTCATCACGACGCCGGGACTCATCAACCTCGACTTCGCCGACGTCAAGTCCGTCATGCAGGGCGCGGGCTCAGCCCTCATGGGTATCGGGTCCGCGCGCGGTGCAGACCGTGCGATCAAGGCTGCAGAGCTTGCCGTCGAGTCGCCGCTGCTGGAGGCATCCATCGAGGGTGCGCACGGCGTGCTGCTGTCGATCCAGGGTGGTTCCAACCTTGGCATCTTCGAGATCAACGATGCCGCCCAGCTGGTCAAGGAGGCCGCCCACCCCGAGGCCAACATCATTTTCGGTACCGTGATCGACGACACGCTCGGCGACGAGGTGCGCGTCACGGTGATCGCTGCCGGGTTCGACGGTGGTGAGCCGCAGGCGCGCCCGGATGCCACGCCGGTGATCCGTCGTGAGCCCGTCGAGCAGCAGGTAGCCGCAAGCTCCGAGGACGAGCCGCAGCGTCCGGAGCAGCTGGCTCCGGTGCCCTCGATCTCTGATGCAGCCTACGATTCGGCGTTCGGGGACGACGACCTCGATATCCCCGACTTCCTGAAGTGACAGCATCCGCGCCAGCGGGAACGCGCGGCTCGAGGCACCAGTTGTGAGTGCGTCGGAGGTGCCGCTCGCTGATCGTCTGGCCTCGATCGACGACCGTATCGCCACTGCCGCACGACAAGCGGGACGCCCAGCCGAAGACATCACGCGCATCGCGGTGACGAAGTTCCATCCCGCAGCGCTGGTTGACGACCTCTACGGCCTCGGCGTGCGCGATGTCGGCGAGAACCGGGTCCAGGAAGTTTTGGAGAAGGTCGCCGAGGTCGGAGATCTTCAGGACCTGCGGTGGCATTTCGTCGGGCAACTGCAGACCAACAAGGCACGAGCGGTTCGACGCGTGGTTTCGGTGATCCATTCACTTGACCGGGCGAAGCTCGCTGACGCGCTGGATGTCGAGGGTGAGGCGCCGCTGGACGTGCTGATCCAGGTGAACCTCACCGACGACCCCGGTCGTGGGGGAGTCGCTCCGGAGAATCTCTCAGCGCTCGCCGAGCACGCAGCAGGCTGCGCGGGACTGCGCGTCCGAGGCGTCATGGCGGTTGCTCCCCTTGACGAGGAACCCGCGGCGGCGTTCGAACGGCTTGCCGGCCACGCGCAGACCGTCCGCCGTGTCTTTCCGGATGCCACCTGGATCTCGGCCGGAATGACCGGCGATTTCGAAGCAGCAGTTCATGCCGGCGCGACACACCTGCGCATCGGCACGGCAATCACGGGTCCGCGCCCTGTGCGCGGTTAACCTCGGAGCAGACGAGCAAACGGAGGATGCGATGTCGAACCCCTTGAAGAAGACCATGGTCTACCTGGGCCTCGCCGATGAGGAAGAGGTCTACGACGAGACGCCGGCGCCCGCGCCGACGCGCAAGTCTGCTGCGGCATTCGTCGAGAAGGCCGCTCCGGTCACGCCGATCCATCGCCCGGCGGTTGTTCGTCAGCCCGCAGTGGGTGCTCTCAACGAGATCGTCACGGTGCACCCCAAGCAGTATCGCGACGCTCAGGTCATCGCCGAGAGCTTCCGTGAGGGCGTTCCCGTGATCATCAACCTCTCGCAGATGTCAGACGCCGACGCACGGCGCCTCATCGACTTCGCGAGCGGTCTGTCACTCGGTCTGTACGGCCGCATCGAGCGCGTGACCAGCAAGGTCTTCCTGCTCTCGCCCGAGAACGTCGCTGTGTCAGGCGAGGGTGCCGTGGCGCAAGCGGATCCGGAGGCAGTTCCTTTCCCGCAGACTTGATACGTGAACGTCATCCAGATCGTCGCCGGAATCCTCAATGCGGCACTCCTGATCTACATTCTTGTGCTGCTGGCTCGGCTCATTTTCGAGTGGATCCCCGTCTTCGACCGTGAGTGGCGTCCTCGTGGCGCGATGCTGGTCGTCGCTGAAGGTGTGTATACGGCGACGGACCCTCCGATCCGTTTCCTCCGTCGTTTCATCCCCCCGTTGCGCATCGGAAGCGTCGCCATCGACTTCGCATTCGCGCTCACGATGCTGTCGTGCTTCATCCTCCTGTCGGTGACACGCGCCTTCGCAGGATGAATCCACCCACGACTATGCTTTGCTGTTATCAACCGTCCACAACCGCGTGCCGGAACGCACGATCGGCCAGTGGTCGGGCGAACGAAAGAGGGAAGAAATGCCACTGACTCCGGATGACGTCGTCACCAAGCAGTTCCAGCACGTCCGGTTCAAGGAAGGGTTCGACCCCGACGAGGTCGATGACTTCCTCGACGAGATCGTGGTCGAGTGGCGTAAGGCCCTGGCCGAGAACGAAGAACTCAAGGCTCGTATCGCCGAACTCGAATCGGGCGCTCCCGCTGCCCCTGCCGCACCTGTAGAGGCCCCGGTCGAAGAGGCCGCTCCCGCGCCCGCCCCCGCAGCTTCTGCGGGCACCCCGCTTCCCACGGTGGCAAGCGCCGGCCTGCTCGAGCTTGCCCAGCGCCTGCACGACGAGCACGTCGCCGAAGGCCAGGCGCGCCACGACCAGCTCATCGCCGAGGCCCAGGCCCAGGCAGCCTCGATCATTTCCGACGCTGAAACTCGCGGTCGCGACGAGATCGCCCGCATGGAGGCGAAGAAGGCCGAGCTGGATGCCCGCATCGGCGAGCTGCGCCAGTTCGAACGCGACTATCGTTCGCAGCTTCGCGGCTTCATCGAGGGCCACCTGAAGGACCTCGACTCCTCCTCGACCGACAGCGCGTCGGTCGCGAACATCACGAACTGAGGACGCTCTTGGCGTCTCGGCCACCTCTGCGTCACGCGGCGGCCGGCATCACGATTGCGCTGCTCGCAATCCTGGTGCTGGCCGTCGACCAGTTCACCAAATACCTTGCGCTGAGCAACCTCCCGCTGCAGCAATCCGTTCCCGTGCTCGGGGAGTTTCTGCAGTTCTACCTGGTCAAGAACCCGGGTGCAGCCTTCTCGCTCGGGGAGGGATACACCTGGATCTTCACGATTGCCCTCGCGGTGGTTGCCGGTGTGATCGTGTGGCTCGCCGTGACCCGCGTGCAGTCACGCCTCTGGGCGATCGTGCTCGGACTGCTACTCGGAGGTGTGCTGGGAAACCTCACCGACCGCCTCTTCCGGGAGCCCGGATTCCCCGTGGGGCACGTCGTAGACTTCATCAACACACCGTGGATGTGGTTCTGGATGAGCCCCGCCATCTACAACGTGGCCGACATCTTCATCGTGTCGATGATGATCGGCGTGGCCCTGCTCGTGATCGTAGGAGTACAGATGGACGGCAAGCGACACCATCACCATGAAACGAATCCCGCCGAAGAGGAGACCATTCTCGGCGCCGCTGGGGACGAATTTCCTCCCGGTGGCGGTGTCGCCGGCGGGTTCGACTCGGAGTTCCCCGTCGCCGACCCCTACGCGGGCGTGCCTCGCGACGAGATTGGGCTCCCTCCGCTCACGGAGGCCGAGCAGGAGGCTGTGGCACGGGAGGCCGACCGGATCGCCGACGAGGAATCCCGCCGCGACTCGTGAGACGTCTCGGTAGGCGAGCAGCTGCCGTTCCTGACCGCCGACGCGCTCGAGACGGAGACTGACGTGCCGGCGCGGATGTTGCCGGTGCCGGACGGACTCGATGGTGCCCGGGTCGATGCGGCAGTCGCCAAGATGCTGGGATTCTCGCGCACTTTTGCGGCCGACGTCGCTGAGGCCGGAGGTGTCAGCGAAGGCGGCAGGATCCTCGGGAAGTCAGACCGACTGACGGCAGGAACGGTTCTCGAGGTCGAGTGGACCGATCGTCGCGAGCCCGAGGTCGTCCCTGTCGTCGTGCCGGGCTTTGGCATCGTGTACGACGACGACGACATCGTGGTCGTCGACAAGCCCGCGGGCGTTGCGGCGCACCCGTCGGTGGGCTGGGAGGGCCCCACGGTGCTCGGGGCGCTGGCGGCGGCAGGATTCCAGATCGCGACGAGCGGTGCCCCCGAGCGGCAGGGCGTCGTTCACCGCCTGGATGTCGGCACCAGCGGGCTCATGGTCGTGGCCAAGTCGGAGCACGCCTATGGCGTCTTGAAGGCGGCCTTTAAGGACCGCACCGTCGAGAAGATCTATCACGCGGTGGTTCAGGGGCACCCCGACCCGCTCGCAGGAACGATCGATGCGCCGATCGGACGTCATCCGTCGCACTCCTGGAAGTTCGCGGTCACCCCGGACGGCAAACCCTCGGTCACCCACTACGAGACCATCGAGGCATTCCCCGGGGCCTCACTGCTGGAGATCCACCTCGAGACCGGGCGGACCCACCAGATCCGCGTCCACATGGCGGCGCACCGGCATCCGTGTGTCGGTGATCCGCTCTACGGAGCCGACCCCACGCTCTCAGAGCGCCTCGGACTTACCCGCCAGTGGCTGCACGCCCATACGCTCGCCTTCACGCATCCCGCAACACGGGAGTGGGTCTCGTTCGATTCGCCGTACGCGCCCGATCTCGCTCACGCGCTGGCGATCCTCCGCGGCGAGGAGCTCGACTGAGCGAGCTGACGCCCTGAGGGCTCAGAAGCTGCCGAGCAGATCGAGTCGTAGCTGCGCCGTGATCGCGATGAGGGCGTAGTCCAGGACGGTGGCAAGCAGCGCCCACGAGAAGATCGCGCTTCCCACGCGACGCGCTGCGACCGCTTCGGTCCACACGCCGTCGCGCAGCATCCAGCCCGTGGTGAACCAGAAGATCGGAATCGTGACGAGCCAGATGATCATGCACCAGGGGCAGAGCGACCCGTAGACGAAAATGCTCTCGAACGCGAAGTAGTGCACCAGAACGAAAGCCCCGGCCACGAAGATGCCATACGTCCGCCAGTACCAGCGACGAAGGCCGGATGGCGATGCGAGCCCGCTGACGCCGGCGTAGACGGGTCCGAGGAACAGCACCATCCCGGCTATCGAGTTGCTGAATCCGAGGATGTTGCCGCCGGGGGAGAGCAGGTTGGGTCCGCACGTGACGAGCACGCCCCACTGACACGAGATGATCGCATCCGCGCCGGTGAGCTGACCGATGTACTCCAGGTACAGGAGGAACGCGACGACGGCGCCGAGGATGCCGCCGACGATCCAGAAGACGGCGAGGGGGACGGTGGGTCGGTGCAGGGCCACCCGCCCATTGTCGGCACCGGTCAGGGCGCTGCGTGGCCGGCCGAGCCGGACTTAATCAGGCCGACGGATGCTGCGCCCCGCTGCCGGCGGACACGAACTGCGCTTCGCCGCGTTCCGCGATCGCAGCATCGATGCGCGCACGCATGTCGGGCCCCACGTCTCCCAGCGCATCGAGCGGGTACCAGCCGACCTCTGTCATCTCGCCGTCGACGGGAACCGGGTCGCCCGAGACCCACGTGCATCGGAAAGTCAGGTCGAGGTAGTCGCTCTGGTCCCCGTTGGCGTAGGTGATCCTCGGGATCTGATGGACCCAAGCGAGGCGGTCGGCACGGATGACGACACCTGCCTCTTCGGCTGCCTCCCGCACCGCGGCGTCGGCCGGCTCCTCCCCGGGATCGACGATGCCGGTGATCGGGGTGAGGGCGTGATTGTCGGAGCGGCGACCGAGGAGGATCTCGTCACCGCGGATGATGACAGCGGTGACGCCCACGAGCGGGAGCGGGCGGGTTCCGACGAACTGGCGGAGCTCAAGGATGAAGTCGGGAGTTGGCACACGGTAACCGTAGCCGCCCCGGCGGGCCGGGTGAGCCGGCGTCGGAGCCCGAACGTAGACTCTCGGCATGGCGTCCGACTCCTTCGTCCACCTGCACGTGCACAGCGAGTATTCGATGCTCGACGGAGCCGCCCGCATCGGGGCGATGGTGCAGGAAGCTGCAGCTCAGGGGTCGCCTGCGATCGCCGTCACCGACCATGGCAACACGTTCGCCGCCTTCGAGTTCTACAAGGCAGCGAAGGATGTCGGCATCAAACCGATCATCGGCATCGAAGCGTATGTGACCCCGGGTACGCACCGGTCCGAGAAGTCACGGGTGCGATGGGGGTCTCCCGAGCAGAGCGACGATGACGTGTCAGGTTCGGGTGCGTACACGCACATGACTCTGCTGTCCGAGACGACGGACGGGATGCACAATCTCTTTCGGCTCTCGTCGAAGGCATCGATGGAGGGCTACTACTTCAAGCCCCGCATGGACCGCGAGCTTCTCGAGACGTACTCCAAGGGTCTGATCGCGACCACCGGATGCCCCTCGGGCGAAGTGCAGACCCGGTTGCGCCTCGGGCAATACGACGCCGCCCGTGCTGCAGCGGCGGAGTTCCAAGACATCTTCGGCAAAGAGAACTACTTCGCCGAGATCATGGATCACGGCCTCGACATCGAGCGCCGGGTCATGACCGATCTGCTGCGGATCGCGAAAGACCTTGACATCCCGCTTCTCGCGACCAACGACTCGCACTACACCCACCAGCACGACTCGAACAGTCACGCGGCCCTGTTGTGCGTTCAGTCCGGGTCGACGCTCGATGACCCGAAGCGGTTCAAGTTCGACGGCGACGGCTACTACATCCGCACGCCGGCCGAAATGCGCCAGATCTTCCGGCAGCATCCCGACGCGTGTGACAACACGCTGCTGATCGCCGAGCGCTGCGAGGTCGAGTTCAACACCAGCGCCAACTACATGCCCCGCTTTCCCGTCCCCGACGGCGAGACCGAGGAGAGCTGGTTCGTCAAAGAGGTCGAGGCGGGGCTCGAAGAGCGTTACCCGGCGGGCATCCCTGATGAGGTCCGCAAGCAGGCCGAGTACGAGGTCGGCGTCATCGTGCAGATGGGCTTCCCCGGCTACTTCCTGGTCGTTGCCGACTTCATCAACTGGGCAAAGCGCAACGGCATCCGCGTCGGCCCGGGCCGTGGGTCGGGAGCCGGCTCGATGGCTGCCTATGCCATGCGCATCACCGACCTCGATCCCCTGCAGCACGGCCTGATCTTCGAGCGGTTCCTCAACCCCGACCGCGTGTCGATGCCTGACTTCGATGTCGACTTCGACGACCGTCGCCGCGGTGAGGTGATTCAGTACGTGACCGAGAAGTACGGCGACGACCGGGTGGCGCAGATCGTGACGTACGGCACCATCAAGGCCAAGCAGGCGCTGAAGGATGCCGGCCGCGTGCTCGGTTTCCCGTTCAGCATGGGGGAGCGCCTGACCAAGGCGATGCCGCCGGCGGTCATGGGCAAGGATGTGCCGCTGACCGACATGTTCAACAAGGATCACCCCCGCTACAAGGAGGCGGGGGAGTTCCGCACGCTCATCGAGACCGACCAGGAGGCCAAGACGGTCTTCGACACCGCGGTGGGCCTGGAAAACCTCAAGCGCCAGTGGGGTGTGCACGCCGCCGGTGTGATCATGTCCAGCGAACCGCTGATCGACATCATCCCGATCATGCGGCGCGAGCAGGACGGTCAGATCGTCACGCAGTTCGACTACCCGTCGTGCGAGTCGCTGGGCCTGATCAAGATGGACTTCCTGGGGCTGCGAAACCTCACGATCATCAACGACGCGCTCGATAACATCGAGGCCAACCGTGGCGAGCCGCTCGTCCTAGAGGAACTCGACCTCGACGACCGCGCGTCGTACGAGTTGCTCGCGCGAGGGGACACTCTCGGGGTGTTCCAGCTCGACGGCGGCCCCATGCGGTCCCTGCTTCGCCTGATGAAGCCCGACAACTTCGAGGACATCTCGGCCGTCCTCGCCCTGTACCGGCCGGGACCTATGGGTGTGAACTCGCACATCAACTACGCGCTGCGCAAAAACAAGCAGCAAGAGATCGAGCCGATCCACAAAGAGCTCGAAGAACCCCTCGCCGACATCCTGGACACGACCTACGGCCTCATCGTCTACCAGGAGCAGGTCATGGCCGTCGCCCAGCGCGTCGCCGGCTACACACTCGGCCAGGCCGACCTGCTGCGCCGCGCGATGGGAAAGAAGAAGAAGTCCGAGCTCGACAAGCAGAAGGAGGTCTTCTTCGGCGGAATGACCGAGCGCGGGTTCTCGGATGCCGCGCAGCAGACCCTCTGGAAGGTTCTGGAGTCGTTCGCTGACTACGCCTTCAACAAGGCCCACACCGCGGCCTACGGGCTCGTGTCGTACTGGACGGCGTACCTCAAGGCCCACTATCCCGCGGAGTACATGGCGGCGCTGCTCACGAGCGTCGGCGACTCGAAAGACAAGATGGCCGTCTACCTCAACGAGTGTCGACGCATGGGCATCCGGGTGCTGCCGCCGGATGTGAACGAGTCGATCCGCTACTTCGCGGCAGTCGGCGAAGACATCCGTTTCGGGCTCGGCGCGGTGCGTAACGTCGGGGCGAACGTCGTCGAGGCGATCGTGCAGGCGCGTGTCGATGAGCCCTTCGCCTCGTTCCATGACTTCCTCTCTCGCGTGCCGGTGTCGGTCGCGAACAAGCGAACCGTCGAGTCGTTGATCAAGGCCGGCGCCTTCGACACGCTCGGCGCGACCCGGCGTGCGCTTCTGGAGATCCATGAGGACGCGACCGAGCAGGCTGTGCTCGACAAGCGCCGCGAGGCCAACGGCGAGGTCGGGTTCGATTTCGACTCGCTATGGGGGGCGGACGAACCGCAGCAGGTCAACAAGGTCCCCGAGCGTCCGGAATGGACGAAGAAAGACAAGCTCGCCTTCGAACGCGAAATGCTCGGGCTCTACGTCTCGGATCATCCGCTCGCGGGCCTCGAGGTACCGCTGGCCAAGCACGCGTCGATCAACATCCACGACCTCCTGGCCTCCGAAGACCTGGCAGATGGTGATCAGGTGACGATTGCGGGCCTGGTCACGAGCGTGCAGCACCGTGTCGCCAAATCCAGCGGTAATCCCTACGGCATGATCACGGTCGAGGACTTCGATGGTGAGATCACCGTCATGTTCATGGGAAAGACCTACACGGAATTTCAGTCGATGTTGCAGGCCGACTCGATCCTGGTGGTCCGAGGGCGCGTATCGCGGCGTGATGACGGCATGAATCTGCACGCCCAGGCGGCGTTCTCGCCCGACCTTGGTTCCGTTGAGGCATCCGGACCGCTCGTGCTCATGATCCCGGAGCAGCGGGCAACCGAAGCCGTCATCGGCGATCTCGCTGATTGTCTGCGCCGCCACCGCGGTGAGACTGAGGTGACGATCAAGCTCCACAAGGGGGGTGTGGCGAAGGTGTTCGAGGTTCCGCACCCGGTGTCCGTGACGGCTGACCTCTACGGCGAGCTCAAGGGGCTTCTCGGCCCCCAGTGCCTCGGGTAGCTGCCGACTGCGGCTGCACTGCGCCCCCGGCGATTCGCACCCCGCGCGGGCGATACCGTAGATGGATGCTTCGCACCCTCGATCTGCGCGGGCTAGACCTGACGCCCGCAGAGCTGCTCGCCGCCGTTCCTCGCGCGACCGCCGCCCGTTCCGAGGCGCTCGCCACGGCGGCGCGCCTGGTCGATGACGTCGCCGAGCGCGGCGAGACCGCTCTGCGCGAACAGGCTGAACAGTTCGACGGGGTGGCCGGTCACGACATCCGTGTGCCTGCCGAGCACCTCGCTGAGGCCCTTGATTCGCTTGATCCCGCCGTGCGCGACGCCCTGGAGCGAGCCATCTCACGCGTCCGGGCGGCCTCGGCCGTGCAGGTTCCGCCGCCGACCACGACGACGCTGGCCCCGGGTGCGCTCGTGCACCAGCGGTGGCAGCCCGTGCGCCGGGTCGGGGTGTATGTGCCGGGCGGTAAGGCGGTGTACCCGTCCAGCGTCGTGATGAACGTCGTGCCCGCCCAGGCGGCGGGTGTCGAGCAGATCGCCCTCGCATCCCCGCCCCAGCGGGCGGCGGATGGGCGAGTCCACCCGGTCATTCTCGCCGCCGCGACACTCCTCGGGGTCACCGAGGTCTACGCGATGGGTGGGGCCGGTGCGATCGGCGCGTTCGCGTACGGGGTTGCGAGCCTGGGCCTGGATCCGGTGGACGTGGTGACGGGGCCGGGGAACAACTTCGTCGCGGCAGCAAAGCGCGCGGTTGCCGGCAGAGTGGGTACCGACTCGGAGGCAGGTGCCACGGAGATCCTCATCGTCGCCGACGACACGGCGGACCCGCGGCTGGTGGCGGCCGACCTGATCAGCCAGGCCGAGCATGACGAGCAGGCGTCCGCGGTTCTCGTGACCTCGTCGGCGGAGCTTGCCGATGCCGTACAGACCAAGGTAGCCGCGCTGGCCGCGCAGACTCTCCACGCCGCACGCATCGAGGTGGCGCTCACGGCCCCGCAGTCCGCGATCGTGCTCGTCGACGACCTCGACGCCGCCGTCGACTTCTCGAACGCGTACGCTCCCGAACACCTCGAGTTGCACCTCGCCGACCCCGTGCCGCACCGGTTCGTGCACGCCGGGGCCGTGTTCGTGGGGCCCTATTCGCCGGTAAGCCTCGGCGACTACCTGGCGGGGAGCAATCACGTGCTTCCGACAGGCGGACAGGCGCGGTATGCAGCAGGACTGTCTGCCTCGACGTTCCTGCGACCGCAGCAGGTCATCGAGTACGACCGCGGCGCGCTGGCAGAGGTAGCCGACGCGATCGTGGCGCTAGCGAACGCCGAGGTGCTCCCCGCGCACGGTGAAGCCGTTAGCGCGCGCTTCACCGCGTAGTCTGGGGCTGCTATGCACTGCCCTTTCTGCCGTCATCCTGACTCACGCGTCATCGATTCCCGCACCAGCGACGACGGTCTCAGCATCCGTCGACGTCGCCAATGTCCCGAGTGCGGCGGCCGTTTCTCGACCATCGAGACGGCGAGCCTCAACGTCATCAAGCGGTCGGGTGTGATCGAACCCTTCAGTCGCGAAAAGGTCATGTCGGGTGTGCGCAAGGCGTGTCAGGGGCGCCCGGTGACCGAGGGCGACCTTGCCGTCCTGGCGCAGACCGTCGAAGAGGCCGTCCGGCAGACGGGTTCGTCGCAGGTCGACACGAACGAGATCGGCCTGGCGATCCTCGGTCCACTCCGCGAACTCGATCAGATTGCTTATCTCCGGTTCGCGAGCGTCTACCAGGCGTTCGATACGTTAGAGGATTTTGAATCGGCGATCGCACAGTTGCGCGCGGATCATCAACGCCTGGCATCCGACCCCGAGGAGTAATCCATGTACCCGTGGCTGTTTCGCACGTTCCTCTCGAAGATGGACCCCGAGGCAGCGCACCATTCGGCGATGCTCGTCATCCGGCTGCTCGGCTTTCCGCCGTTCTCGTGGGTGGCACGAGCCTTCACGAAGCCTGATCCGTCGCTGCGCGTGCAGACGCTCGGATTGACATTCGAGGCGCCGTTCGGCGTGGCAGCCGGGTTCGATAAGGATGCCGTGGGCGTCGACGGCCTACATGCTCTCGGTTTCGGTCACGTCGAGGTGGGGACGCTGACCGCGATTCCGCAGTCGGGAAACCCGAGGCCGCGTCTGTTCCGCCTCATTCCCGATCGCGCCGTCATCAACCGGATGGGTTTCAACAATCGAGGGTCGTACGCCGCGGCCGCTCGGCTCGAGCGTGCCCGTCGTCGGCGTCACCGCACGGTTCTGGGCGTCAATATCGGCAAGAGCCGCATCGTGGATGTCGAGAACGCCGTCGTCGATTACGTCACGAGCACGCGCCTCCTCGCGCCCGTCGCCGACTATCTCGTCGTCAACGTGTCGTCGCCGAACACCCCGGGTCTGCGGAGCCTGCAGGCCGTCGAGTCGCTGCGGCCCCTGCTGAGCGCGGTGCAGGATGCTGCCGAGGACACCCCGCTGCTCGTGAAGATCGCGCCTGACCTCTCCGACGATGACATCCGTGACATCACAGCCCTGGCTCTTGAGCTCGGCCTGCAGGGTATCGTCGCGACGAACACGACGATCGCGCGTGAGGGCCTGGGGCTCGTGACTGACGAGGCGGTCATCGCCGCCGCGGGCGCCGGTGGACTGTCGGGCAAGCCGCTGGCTCCGCGGGCCGTGCAGGTGCTGCGGCTCGTTCGTTCTCTCGTGCCCGACAGCTTCTGCGTCATCTCTGCGGGCGGTGTCGAGACTGCCGACGACGTGCGTGAGAGGTTGGATGCTGGCGCAACCCTGGTGCAGGGATACACCGGCTTTCTGTACCGCGGCCCGCTCTGGGCGCGACAGATCAATCGGGGTCTTGTCCGCCGATGATGGTCAGCGGAACACCAGCTCGAAATGACTTAGGAAACCCTAACTTCATCCGGGATCCGAGGAACCTCCTCGGATATACTCCCGACAGCACAACACCGGCATTCGCGTCGTCGAGTGCTTTAGCGCGGCCGTCGCGCCATGGGAAGGAACCTCTGTGATCGAACGTCACATCAAGCCCGAAGTCGCCGCCATCTTCATCGATGTCGCCCGCGGCCGTCGGGGAATCTACTCCGATGACGCAGCCTTCGAGGAACTGCTCGCCGATGCCAAGGCGGCTTTCGAGGCAGCCGACCCCGAGACCGTCGAGATCATCCGTCAGTTCGCGCGGGCCGAGGTCCCGGACGGGGGAGTCCTCTTCCACGGACTCACGGTCGATCAGGACGACATGGGTGAGAGTCCGCGTGATCCGGTCGCTTTCGAGGGCAAGGATCGTGACCCCGTGACGGAGGCTGCGCTCTTGGCCTTCGCGTCGGTCGCCGGCGAGGTCTTCTCGTTCGCGCGGCAGCACCGCGGTGCGCTGATTCAGAACGTCACGCCGATCCCCGGCCACGAGTACGACGCCGTGGGCACCGGGAGCCGGAGTCTGCTCGACTGGCACTCCGAGGATGCCTTCGACGACGCGCACCCGCAGTTCGTCGGCCTGTTCTGCGTCCGCGGAGACGAGCGGGTTCAGACGGCGCTGGCGCCGGTCGACCGCATCGACCTCTCGGCCGACGACGAGGCGGTCCTGCGCCAGCCGCGCTTCATGCACGGCATCGACAAGGCATCCGGCGGAACGGGTCGCCCCGAAGACGGCGTCCAGGGCGCGGCGCTCTACGGCGAGGACGGCAAGCGTTTCGTCCGCATCGACATGGACTGCGCCGCCGCCGTCACCGGCGATGACGAGGCTGCCGCGGCGCTGAAGGCGTTCCACGACGGCGCCGACAAGGAGGGTATCTACGTGACCCTCGGCGCCGGCGACATCCTGCTGTTCGACAACCGCCGCGTCATGCACGCTCGCACCCCCTTCGAACCCCGCTACGACGGCACCGACCGCTGGTTGCAGCGCGTCATCATCACCGATGACCTCGGCCGCTCGGCCGACCGCCGCATCAACCACCACCGTGTGGTCGAGAACGAGCTGGTAAGCGCCTGACATTCGCTGATCGCACGCGGCCGGCGCCCCCGAGGGTGCCGGCCGACGTGTGAGGGCAGCACCCTTCGGAAAGAGAGATCGATGGCATCGCGAGGACTCGGTTCGCGCTTCGGATACATGGTGGCCCGGTTGAAGGTCATCGACCTCCCCTCGGTCATCGAGCGGGCCCGGGAAGTATCAACGCAGTTCCACAAGTGGACCCCGGCGGTGGTCGTTGACATGTTCTGGCAGGCGACCTTCCACCAGGTCGGCTTTCAGGACTACGTGGACTATGACTTTGCGATCTTGAACCGGCGCGAGCGGCGCACGATGATGACGCATCCGCACTCGAACAAGTACTCGTACACGTTCGACGACCCCGAGTACCGCGGGATCTTCTATGACAAGTGGGAGTTCGACCGCGTCTTCTCGGAGTTTCTCGGTCGTGACTGGATGATGGTCACCGACGACAACGTCGACGAACTGCGCGCTTTCGGTGAGGCACACCCGGTGCTCATCACCAAGAAGCAAGCCGGCCGCTCGGGGGCAGCCATCAACCGGTACTACGCCACCGAGATCGATGACTGGGCAGACTTCCACGCGCAGCTGCGCGAGCGCGGTGAACTGCTGATCGAAGAGAACATCGTGCAGCATCCGGACGTCGCCGCCGTCTGTGCAGGTACGGTCAACTCGACCCGTGTTGCTGCCTTCTTCGACGGCCAAAAGACCCACATCCTGGCAATCGCGCAGAAGTTCGGTCGCGGTCAGGTGGCAGACCAGATGGATTTCGGCGGCTTCTACACGATGCTCGATCCCGAGACAGGAGCTTCGCTCGGCGACGGCTACGACTCGCACGGACACGTCCACAAGCTCCATCCCGATTCGGGCTACCCGATCGCCGATTTCCAGCTGCCGATGTTCGATGAGGTCATCGCCTTCGTCGACAAGGTGGCGCGTCACGTCCCGCAGGTGAAGTACGTCGGCTGGGACATCGCCGTGACACCCGACGGGCCCGTGCTCATCGAGGGCAACTGGGCCACGGGCGTCTACGAGAACAAGCCGAGCGTGCTCGGCATCCGCACCGGACACCGCCCGCGGTACCAGAAGGCGATGGGCTTTTGATCAGTCCGACCGGGCCGCGCGTTCGGCTGAGCCGCTCGGCGCTCGTCGCCGGCGTCGGCCAGGCGATCGAGGCCGGGGGAGCGGATGCCGTCGCCGACCTTCGCCGCGACGCCTACGGCCACGGGGTGTTGTTCGTTGCTGAGACTCTCGCGCAGGTCGGCATCCGTGCCGCGGTGCTCGATCCCGAATCCGTCGAGGTAGCGCAGGGCGTCGGGATCGCCGCGGCCCCGGACGCCCCCACGCTGAACCCCGGCGCGATCTTCGGCTTCCCCGAGGCGGACAGTGAGGCCGGAGACAAGCCGCGGCCGGTGATGAGCCTCGTCGGCTCTGTGCTCTCGATCAAGGCGCTCCGCGCCGGCGAGGGAGTCTCGTACAACTACACCCACATCGCCTCGCAGGACACGCGCATCGCGTTGGTTTCGGGCGGGTTCGGCCAGGGGGTGGCCCGCTCGCTTGGCAACCATGCCTCCGTCGAGATCCGCGGCGCGCTGTACCCCGTCGTCGGCCGCGTCGCGATGGATGTCTGCGTCGTCGACATCGGTGGGGCCGACCTCGCGCGTGGTGACGAGGTCATCTACTTCGGCGGTGAGGGCCCGGCTGGACCGGCGCTGACCACGTGGGAGGCGGCATCCGGACTGACAGCTGCCGAGCTCGTCTGTGCGTTGGGTCTGCGGCTACCGCGCGAGGTGGTCGCGTGAGCGCGCGCATGGTCATCGACCTCGGTCGGATCCTTGCCGATATCGACGTGCTGCGGGAGCGCATCGCGCCGGCCGATTACATGCTCGTCGTCAAGAACGACGCGTACGGTCACGGCGTCGATCGTGTCGTCGCGGCTGCGGCAGCTCACGGCGTCCGCTGGTTCGGCGCCTTCGATGTGCCGATGGGCGTGAGGGCGCGAGCGGCAGCAGGCCCGGATGCCCGGGTGTTCTCTTGGGTCACGGTCACGCCGCCCGAGATCGCTGTTGCGCTGGATGCCGGCATCGAGCTCGGTGTCGGTGATTCGTCCTACCTCGAAGACATCGCGGCAGTTTCTGCGGGGCGAGCCACCCCCGTGCACATCAAGATCGACACCGGACTTCACCGCAACGGAGTGAGGCCAGAGGACTGGCCCGCATTCGTGGCGCGGGCCGCCGAGCTCGAGGCAAGCGGCGACATCCGGGTCGTCGGAATCTGGAGCCATATCGCCGAGACCAGCGATGAAGACGACGATCGGTCTCGTGCCGCATTCCTCGAGGCGATCAGGGTTGCCGAAGAGTCGGGCCTGCGCCCTCAGGTGCGCCATCTGGCGGCCAGCGCGGCGGCGTTCGCCCGGCCGGAGTTCCGGTTCGATCTCGTTCGTTTCGGTGCCTTCAGTTACGGCATCCGTTCGACAGGCGGCCCCGAACTTGATGGCATCGCCCCCGCGGCTACCCTGATCGCTACCGTGAGCGCCGTCGCCGGATCCGCCGTCGAGGTCTCCTACGGGTACCTGGACGGTCTTCCGTCGACACTCGCCGGCCGGATGTCGGTGGGCACTCCCGCCGGTCCGCGCCTTGTCCGCGAGATCGGCCCGGCATCGATGCTGATCGACCCGTGGCCAGGTGCCGCCATCGGCGACGAGGTCTACCTCTTCGGCCCCGGTACCCGCGGCGAGTCAAGTGTGACGACCCTCGCCGAGGCGATCGGCACTGTCGGCGAAGAGATCATCGTCCGCGTCTCACCGCTCGTCCCGCGCATCTACATCTGATCCGAGGCGCGCACTGAGCGCGCGCTCAGCGTCGCGCGGGTGAGCGCAGCGGAGCGGGGGTGCCGGCTGTCGAGCTGGCATCGGGTCTGGCGGGGAGGCCGCGCAGCGGCCGGAGCGTATCTCGCGCGTACGAGCGGAGCGGAGCGGGGGTGCGGGATGTCGAGCTGGCATCGGGTCTGGCGGGAGGCCGCGCAGCGGCCGGGGGCATGTCTCGACATCCCGCACCCCCGCGCAGCGAAGCGCGCCAAGCTACCAGACCGAAGTCAGGAGGGGTACTGACCGCGGCGAACCTGCGCCTTGGGGAGTCGCATGAAGCGCATCTGGACGCTGCGCATCGACGCGTACCAGCCGAGACCCTTCTCGACCTTGCTGGCGCCGAACTTGTCACTGACGGCGCGCTTGACGCGGATCGACGTGATGATCATGTCGCCGATCACGAAGAAGATGAACACCCACAGTGCGACGAACGCCCAGTACTGGATGAATTGGAGCGGGATGAAGGTCGCGACGATGACGACGACCATCGCCGGCATCACAGCCTCGCCGAGGTGCCAGCCGGCGTCGACGAAGTCGCGCGCGAACTTGCGCTGCGGGCCCTGATCGCGCGCGGGAAGATACTTCTGCTCGCCGTTGGCCATGCCGATGCGGGCGCGCTCCCGGGCCGACGCGAGCTCAGCCTTGCGCTGCGCCTTCGCTTCCTTCGTGTCGGGAACGAGCGGACGCTTGCGTGCAGCCTCCTGTTCGGCGCGGCTCGGAGTCGCCTTTCCCTTGCCGACGGTCGACGTCGACTCGTCCTTCGGTGCCTCGGGGGCGGGGGTTTTGGCCACGGTGATCCTCGCTGTCGCGTTACGGGTTGTCCTTAAGATTACCCGCATGAGTGAAATCGCCTCCCGTTCCGATGCTGTCCGCGACTCCGCCGAGACCGGCATCCCCCGTGCGCTGGCGGATCTGGGCGATCTGGTGCGGATTCCCTCGATCGCCTGGCCGTCGATGGATCAGCAGCAGCTCGTCCGCAGCGCAGAGGCGGTCGCCGCCCTGGTCGAGGGCACCGGAGTGTTCGACTCCGTGGCCATCAAGCGCGCTGCGATTCCCGGAACCGAGGAGTTAGGGCAGCCGGCCGTGCTCGCGACGCGCGCGGCACGAAACGGTCGCCCGACGGTGCTGCTGTACGCCCACCACGACGTCCAGCCGATCGGCGACGAGGCCCTGTGGGAGACCCCGCCGTTCCAGCCCACCGTTCGGGAGGGGCGGCTCTACGGGCGTGGTGCTGCCGACGACAAGGCCGGCATCATGGCGCACATCGGTGCGATCCGTGCCCTGGTCGAGGCGCTGGGTCCCGACTTCGATCTCGGACTCGCGCTGTTCATCGAGGGCGAAGAAGAGTATGGCTCCCGCTCTTTCGCGCAGTTCCTGAGTGATAACGCGGATGCCCTGCGTGCCGATGTGATCGTGGTCGCGGACTCCGGCAACTGGGACGACCGGACCCCCGGGCTGACGGTCTCGCTGCGCGGCAATGCCCGCTTCTCGATGCGGGTGCGCACGCTCGAGCATGCGTCCCACTCGGGCATGTTCGGGGGAGCAGTGCCCGATGCCATGATGGCGACCATCACGCTGCTCGCGACGCTGTGGGACGCGGATGGATCGGTCGCGGTCGCGGGACTGACCTCGCGAGAGGCCGAGACCCCCGAGTACACCGAAACCACGCTGCGTTCGGAGACGGGCCTGCTCGATGGGGTGAGCCCGATCGGCGACGGCTCGATCATCGGGAGGATCTGGAACAAGCCGTCGGTCACCGTGATCGGTATTGATGCGACGGACGTGGCCTCGGCATCCAACACCCTCGCACCCGAGGTGACAGTCGTCATCAGCGCCCGCGTCGCGCCGGGACAGTCGGCAGCGGATGCGTACGCGGCGATGGCGGCCCACCTGCGTGCCCACTCACCGTTCGGAGCGCAGCTGGAGTTCTTCGACGTCGACCTCGGCAATCCGTTCCTCGTCGACACCTCCGGGTGGGCCGTCCGGGACGTCCGTGAGGCGCTTGCCGAGGGCTACGGAGTCGATCCGGTCGACATCGGGGTTGGCGGATCCATCCCGTTCATCGCAGATCTGGTCCGCGAGTTCCCGGGCGCGCAGATCCTGGTCACCGGTGTCGAGGATCCGCACTCCCGCGCTCACAGCCCCAATGAGTCGCTGCACCTCGACACGTTCCGCCACGCGCTCATCTCCGAGGCGCTGCTGCTGGAGAAGCTGGACGCGCGCACGCTCTGACCTCCCCGCGTATCCGCCGCCCTCGCCGGCAGCGGGCGTAGAATTTCAGCATCCACCCCGACGGCTTCAGCCGATAAGGAGAGTCATGACCGACACCGCACTGACCACGGACCAGACCGCCCGCGAGCACGGCGTCGCGCTCACCGACGCCGCGGCCGCCAAGGTCAAGAGCCTGCTCGACCAGGAGGGTCGCGACGACCTGCGCCTGCGCGTGGCTGTTCAACCCGGCGGATGCAGCGGCCTGATCTATCAGCTGTACTTCGACGAGCGCTACCTCGACGGCGACAAGACCGTGGATTTCGAGGGCGTCGAAGTCATCGTCGATGACATGAGCGTCCCCTACCTCGACGGCGCCACGATCGATTTCAAGGACACGATCTCGGAGCAGGGGTTCACGATCGACAACCCGAACGCGCAGGGTAGCTGCGCGTGCGGTGACAGCTTCCACTGACCCCGAAGCTTCAGCCCGCGAGAAGGCTGACCTTCAGTACCCCGAAAGTGCGTGGATGCTGAGTGGTTGGCCTCAAGCAGGTGTGAGCTTGCCCTAGACTGACCACAGTCACACTTCGCAACGTGGAAAGGTGCGCCTGTGCCATCCAAACGCCGACTCCGCTGGGT
>Ga0209066_10000973_pt1 | contig 39612 bp, 36 predicted proteins | sample All_14_2_FD_187198 | JGI IMG/M metagenome (GOLD analysis project Ga0209066, IMG submission 187198) | Freshwater microbial communities in response to fracking from Pennsylvania, USA - Allegheny Zone_MetaG_DW_15 (SPAdes) (version 2) ... | reverse complement strand
GCAGGCGGGTCGCTCGCCCGCCCAGCTGCTCGCCGACCGCGCCGCCGCACTCCTCTTCTACGTCGCCCTCGGCGCGGCGGCGCTGACCCTGCTCGCCTGGCTGCTGCTCGAGCCCGACGACCCGGCCTTCGTGGTCGAGCGCGTCGTCACGGTGCTCGTGATCGCCTGCCCGCACGCCCTCGGGCTCGCCATCCCGCTCGTCGCCGCGATCACCACGGGTCTCGGCGCGCGCCGCGGCATCCTGGTGCGCGACCGCGCGGCGCTCGAAGAGGCCAAGGACGTGGATGTCGTGCTCTTCGACAAGACCGGCACGCTGACCGAAGGGCGGCTGGGTCTGGTGAGCGTGACCACGGCGCCCGGCGTCGACGAGGCCGAGGCGGTGGCCCTCGCAGCCGCTGTCGAGGCCAAGTCCGAGCACCCGATCGCCCGTGCGATCGTCGCCGCGGCGCAGGACCGGGGCCTGAAGGTCGCGCGCTCCGCGAAGTTCACCGCGCTCGCCGGTCGGGGCGCGCAGGCGAGCGTCGGGGGTCGGGACCTGCGGGTCGGCAGCTCGCGCGTCGCGACGGAGGCCGGCATCCATCTCGATCCGGTGCTCGTGCACGCGGTGCGTGACGCGCAACGAGACGGGTCGACGGTCGTGCACCTGCTCGAGGGGGACCGGGCCCTCGCGTCGTTCGCGCTCGCCGACGTCGTGCGGCCCGAGTCGGCCGAGGCGGTCGCCGCGCTGCAGAAGCGCGGCGTGCGGGTCGCGATGCTCACCGGGGACTCCCACGAGGTCGCGCACCACGTCGCGGAGCGGCTCGGCATCACCGAGGTGTTCGCCGAAGTGCTGCCCGCGCAGAAGTCGGCGACCGTCGAGAAGCTTCAGGAGGGCGGCGCCCACCGCGTCGCGATGGTCGGCGACGGCGTGAACGACGCGCCCGCCCTCGCGCGCGCCGACGTGGGCATCGCGATCGGCGCCGGCACCGACGTCGCCATCGAGTCGGCGGGGGTCGTGCTCGCGTCGGACGATCCGCGTGGGGTCGTCGACATCCTCACCCTGAGCCGGGCGGGCTACCGCAAGATGCTGCAGAACCTCGCCTGGGCGACCGGGTACAACGTGATCGGGCTGCCGCTCGCCGCCGGGGTGCTCGCCGGAGTGGGCTTCCTCATGCCGCCCGCCGTCGGCGCCGTCGTGATGTCGGTGTCGACGATCGTCGTCGCGCTCAACGCCCAGCTGCTGCGGAGGCTGCGCTTCACGAGGTGACCCGATGCCCGCGCGGGCTGTCATACTCGGGCGCATGGCAGCGACGTCGCGTCCGAAGAAGCTCGTGGTGGCCATCAACCCGTCGGCGTCGTTCGGGGCCACGCGGGCGGTCGGCCCGGCCGTCGTCCAGACGCTGCGCGCGATGGGCCACGAGGTCACGTCGCTGACCGAGCCCGACTTCGAGCAGCTCGTCGCCTCGGCGCGGGCCGCGGTCAAGAAGCGCCCGGACGCCCTCGTCGTCGTCGGCGGCGACGGGATGGTCAACCTCGCCGCCAACCTCGTGGCGGGCACGCGCGTGCCGTTCGGGCTGATCCCCTCGGGCACCGGCAACGACATGGCCCGCGTGCTCGGCATCCCCTACGAGGACACGGAGGCGGCGATCCTGGCGCTCGACGCGGCGCTCGCCGCCGGGCCACGCACGATCGATGCCGGACGGATCACCTGGTTCGAGAACGGCCGCACGCGCGAACGCTGGTTCGCCTGCGCCCTCTCTGCCGGCTTCGACGCGATCGTCAACGAGCGCGCCAACCAGATGCGGCATCCCAAGGGGCCGAGCCGCTACATCCTGGCCATGCTGGCCGAGCTCGCGCTGCTCAAGCCGTTCGCCTACCGGCTCACCCTCGACGGGCTGGCGATCGAGACGAAGGCCGTGCTCGTCGCGCTCGGCAACGGCGTCTCGCTCGGCGGCGGGATGAAGATCACCCCCGACGCGCAGCTCGACGACGGCCTGTTCGACGTGCTCATCGTCAAGCCGCTGTCGCGGTTCAGCTTCCTGCGCATCTTCCCGCGGGTGTTCGCCGGCACTCACATCACCGACCCGCGGGTGCGCATCGAGCGGGCGCGGAAGGTGCGGATCGAGGCCGAGGGCATCGTCGCGTACGGCGACGGCGAGCGGATCGCTCCGCTGCCGATCGACGTCGAGCTCGTCCCCGGTGCGCTGCGGGTCCTGGCTCCGCTGCCGGCCTAACCGCGCAGGGCCGGCAGAACGACCGCAGCGGTCGTGATCACCGCGATGACGACCCCGGAGATCACGAAGCCGCGGATCGCGCCGCGCGAGACCCGGCGCTGCCGCATCCGCTCCGGCGGGAGGCCCGCGGCGAAGTCGACGACGTACCGCCCGTCGCCGCGCGCTGCCGACACGCGACGCGCCTCGACACCGATGACGGCGGCCATCCGGAACATCCGGGTGAGCACCGCGGGGTCGGCGAGGTCGGTCACGACGGGGGAGACGATCGCGAGCCGGTCGCCGCGCACCTCGAGGTCGTACCCCGCCGTCGCGTCGACGATCGCGGCCATGACATCCGGGGTCAGCAGCTCGAGCGCGGTGCGCCGGTCGTCCTCGTCGGCGTAGACCCGGGCGAATCGCGGGAAGTCGCCCTCGAGTTCGAACGACTGCCCGGGCAGGATGCCGAAGTCGCTCTCCGCGCGCGTGCGCTCGGTGGTCTCGACCACGATGTGCGGCATCGAGCGGTCCAGGCGCAGCTCGACGAACCCCCAGCGGCGCTCGCCGAGCGAGAAGTTGCCCGAGTCGCCCTCGACGACGAGGATCGCGACCGTCAGATCCTCCGGGGCGTCCAACGGCTGCAGCCGGTCCTCGAGCCAGAACTTGTTCCGCCCGCGCACGAGGCTCGTCGTGATCGTCGTCGCGGTCGCCCAGGGTCGGTAGCTCAGTCCGTTCGCCGCGGCGACGGCCGCGAGCCGCCACCAGACGAGCGGTCGCCCCGAGCGCTTGCGCAGGAGGCGGGAGAAGCCCCAGATCGCTCCCGCCGCGAAGACCCACATGAGGATGCCCATCGTGAACGTTGCGACGACGTAGACGCCCCCGGCCGCGGTCGGGTCGTAGGACGCGGACGAGAAGATCGCCGGAAGCGTGATGGACAGCCATAGCGGCAGCATGATCGCACTCGCCGCGACACCGGTCACGGCCAGGATCACGTCGACCCAGAACTGCCCGTCCCGAGCGGGTCGCACTCCGGGAACGGCCGACTCGAACGTCCGTCCCGCCGCCGCGAGCTCGCCCGGATGCGGTTCCCGGGCGAACACCGAGAGGTCGAGATCGCCGGTGCGCCAGCCGGGTGCGGGACTCGGTCCGGATGCCGCATCCTGGGTTTCGCTCATGTGCCCATCATGCCGGGCGGAGCCTCACGGAGCGGCGGTCGAGCGGGCGCGGGAGCCATGTATACTCGAACGGTTGTCGTGACGGCCCCATCGTATAGTGGCCTAGTACGCCGCCCTCTCACGGCGGTAACGCGGGTTCGAATCCCGCTGGGGTCACCAACCGAAAGCCCTGGTCAGCCAGGGCTTTTGTGTTCCGTGCAGTCCGTGCGGGCGCGCCACGTGGCTACATTTTGGCTACAGATGTTCGTCGTCCCATTGACGACGCGTGTCATTTCGGCCGCGCGATGCGCCCGAACATGCAGACGGATGCGCAGCCTGACCAGGGGAAACGACTTAGAGCCCTCGGCGTGGTCGTTCGTTTCGTGGGCAGGCCACGGAGCCTTCGCTTGCGATGCCGCGCGCCCGCGGCGGTAACGTAGGCCGACCGCCCAGCCATCGCGGGTGGGGTCAGGTCATGGCCGAGTTCGGCAACAGGACTAGCGGCTCCGCCGAACCCAGGTATTCCGCCCTCCGTGGTGGGAGCGCCGACCGACGGTGTGATGGACTGGGCGCCGTCTCATCGAGAGGCCCACTTCAGGGTCGAGTGAGAGCCGCGTTTGGTGGCGGCGCCACCGTGGTTTCGCGGGCGCGAGCGCCGGGGCGCCGCGCGGCGCGAACGCCGTTGAGTATCACCACGACTTCAGCGATTTCGTGCACGAGCACGACGCCGGCGAGCCCCAGCACACCGAAAAGCGCGAGTGGGAACAGGGCGACGATGATGCCGAGAGATAGCACGATGTTGCCGGTCATGATTCGGCGGCCGCGCCGCGCGTGTAGCAGTGCGGCCGGGATCAGCCGCAGATCGTTGCCCGTAAAGGCGACGGAGGCAGACTCGATCGCGGCGTCGGAGCCGGTGACGCCCATTGCGATTCCGACATCGGCCGCGGCGAGGGCGGGCGCGTCGTTGATGCCGTCCCCGACCATGGCCGTCGGCCTGGACGCTGAAAAGGCCTCGATCGCGGTGGCCTAGTCGCCAGGGAGGAGTTCGGCCCGGACGTCGCTGACGCCTACCTGGTCTGCTAGCGCGCGGGCGGTGCGCGCGTTGTCGCCGGTGAGCATCGCGGCGGCGATGCCAGCAGCAGCCAGCTCGCGGATGGTCTCGGCGGCTTCGGGCTTGAGCTCGTCGCGGATACCGATGATCCCGACCGCGCAGCCGTCGAGCTCCACGACGACGACGGTCATGCCCTCCTCCTCGAGGGCGGTCGCGCGTGTGGTGAGCTCGGCGGGGTCGACCCAGCGGGGACTTCCGACCCGGGCGGTCTGCCCGTCCACCGTCCCGGTGATGCCATTGCCGGGTTCTTCCGTCACATCGGTGACGGTCGCCGGTTCGGAAGCGGCGCCCGTGATCGCGGCGGCCAGGGGATGGGTGCTCTGCGACTCGAGGCCTGCCGCGATACTGAGCACGCGATCACGCGAGGCAGGTTCGACCGTCTCGACGGCGACGACCTCCGGGCGGCCGCGGGTGAGGGTGCCGGTCTTGTCGAAGGCGACGATCTTGATCGTGCCGAGCTGCTCGAATGCCTCTCCAGACTTGATGATGATGCCGAACTTGCTGGCCGCGCCGATCGCGGAGATGACGGTGACCGGAACGGCGATCGCCAGGGCGCAAGGGGAGGCGGCGACGAGCACCACCAGGGCGCGTTCGGTCCAGGTGAGCGGGTCGCCCACGATGAAGCCGAACACCACAACGAGGGCGGCGATGATGAGGACGGCGGGGACGAGCGGCTTGGCGATGCGGTCGGCGAGGCGGGCGCGCTCGCCTTTGCGGGCGTTGGCTTGCTCGACGAGTTCGACGATCTGGGTGAGTGAGTTGTCGCGGCCGTCTGCGGTGGCTTCGAGTTGCAAGGCGCCGTTGCCGTTGATGGAGCCGGCGGGCACCTGGTCGCCGGGCCCTACCTCGAGGGGGATCGACTCTCCGGTGATCGCGGATGCGTCGATGCTGCTTCGACCGCTGACAACGACCCCATCGGTGGCCACGCGGTCGCCTGGGCGGACGACGAGGACGTCGAGCTCGCGGAGTTCGCTAGCGGGGATGGTGACCTCCCCGGATAGCTTTGACACAGTCGCAGTGTCGGGAATCAGCGATAGCAGGGCGCGCAGGCCGCTGCGAGCGCGATCCATCGCGCGGTCCTCGAGGGCCTCTGCGATCGAGAAGAGGAACGCCAGCGCGGCGGCCTCCCCGACGCGGCCAAGGAGGACTGCGCCGACTGCGGCGATGGTCATGAGCAAGCCGACGCCCAGGCGGCGCCGCAGCAGAAGTTTCACCGCTCCGGGGACAAACGTGGCGGCGCCCGCGAGAAGGCTGCCGGCGAGCACGATCGTCGCCGGCAGTTCCAGACCCGTCCACTCCAGACCGTAGCCGACCGCCAGGAGGACACCGGCGGCGATCGGGAGCAGGAGGTGGCGGTCCCGCCACCATGGGACCAGCTCGTCGCTGTCGCTCCCGTGGTCGTGCTCGTCGTCCGCGGCGTGTTCGTCGTTGGCGGTCCGACCGCGATCGTCGTCGTGTTGCGGATCCGGTTGAGCGGGGGCCTGGTCCCGGCGCGTCGGGGTGAGCCTTTGCGGTCCCACTCCTTCATCGGGACCGCAGCATTCGCGGCTCATTCCGGAACTCCGCAGCACAGCGGCACATCGCAGTTCTCATCCGTGCAGGCCACCCCGTCATCGACGGCGAGCACGGCGTCCACCAGCGACGAGATTGCGCTAGTCAGATGTGGGTCAGCGATCTCATAGCGCGTCTGCCTGCCTTCCGGCGTCGCAACCACGATCCCGCAGCCGCGTAGGCAGGCGAGATGGTTCGACACGTTCGAACGGGTCAGGCCAAGGTCGCGCGAGAGCTGGGCCGGATAACCGGGGCGTTCGAAGAGGTTCAACAGGATGCGGGAGCGGGTGGGGTCCGCCATTGCGCGGCCGAGTCGGTTCATGACATCCACGCGGGAAGCTATAGTCAGCACACGCTGACTATACAGCCTTGGCTGTAATACGCAGGATGGCTCAGACGGCGGGCTCGAGGCCCCGGTTCACCGGATGTCCGTGTCGGACGCCGAAACGGTGACTGCCGCTGATGCATTCGCGTCCATACCCACTCGTCGGGAACTGAGGACTGACATGAGTGCCCAGCCGGCGATGCCGCAGGTGGTAAAGATGTCGGCGACGTTGAAAATGGCAAACCAGTCGACGGCGATGAAGTCGACGACCTCGCCGGTGAGTGGGCCGTCGTTCGCCCGACTGGTACGGTCCCAAATGTTGCCGAACGCGCCCCCTGCAGCCACGGCAAGGAACGCGGTGCCGGCGAGGCCGCTTCCCCGGACGGCTCGAACGATTACCCATACCGCCAGGGCGACTGCGATCGCCACGAGGGCGAGAACCAGGGGGGCGCCGATGGTACCTCCGAGGCCGAATGCGACACCGGGGTTGAACGCCAGTTCGAGCCGCGCACCCAGCATGAGTTCCACGATGCGTCCATCACCGAGGTAAGAGAGAGCCCATGCCTTCGTGAGCTGATCCACGGTGAACGCTGCCGCGACGATCCCCAAGACTCCTGCAACACGGACGGGTCCGCGCGCGAACTGAACTCTCATGCGAACCCGCCAGAGGCGCCGACGTGCGTGTGAGTCAATCGAAGAGTTCCCCGAGCCAGCCACCGCGGCGCCGGCCATTCTGGTTGCGGTCGTGGCCATCGCGAGAGCCGTGCTTGGATCCCCGACCGTCGTACCCAGGCGCTGCGTAGGGTGCCGATTGCTGAGCTGAGTTGGGCGCGTAGGGATCTGCGGCCGCGGATCGCTCGATGATCTTGTCAAGCTCGCCGCGATCCAGCCACACCCCACGGCATTCCGGGCAGTAGTCGATTTCGATACCTGTCCGGTCGGAGATGGTCAACACGTTGCCGTCGATGGGGCATTTCATGTTCGAATTCCTTTCGAGTCGTGCCTGATGGTAGAGAGGAATTCTGGGAAAAGATCCGACTGAGTGACGAGATGCGCGAGCGGTCGTGCCCCGTGCACGAGGCGCAGACGGAGCGCAGTCTGAGTCTTTAGGCAAACAGATCGATGAAGCGAACGATGACGCCGGACTCGATCAGGATGTAAAGGCCGAGGCCGATGAACACTGCGGGGACAAGCCAGTGCTCGACTTTCTCGAGTGCTTCGGTCACCGCCCGGCGGGTCCCCACCAGGCGTGCGATCAGGCACCAGACGGCGACCAGGATAAGGAAGACAACAATGGTGACGACGGTGTCGGCGATCGGGCTGGTGCGGAAGACCGGGGTGTAGAGGGAAATGTTGTCGGCGCCGTTGGCGATGGTGATGCCGGCGACTCCGAGCAGCCCTCCGGCACGGATCGCGCTCTCGTCGTCATTGTCATCATCGTCCTTGCCGCGCCGGCGCAGGGTACGGATCAGTCCATACAGTCCGATGCCGAGCGGGATGAGGCCGAGGAAGCCGACCCATTCGTCGGGAACAATGGTGAGACCTGCAGCGGCCACGACGCTGATGGCCACGAGGGCGATGAAACCGAGATACTGGCCAGCGATCACCTTCCAGCCGGGGAGTGCGCCGCGGGTGGTCGCGAGGAAGAGCACGGTGAGCACGACTATGTCGTCGATGTTCGTGGCCGCGAAGAGCCCCACCGCGGCAGCGATCGTTGCGATCATCGAGTGCCCTTGCCGTATGCCGGGCAGAGGTCGACCTTGTAGCCGGTCTCCGCGAGGAGCCGCTCGGCCGCTTCGAGCAGATCAATCACTTCGGGGCTCGCGAGGGAGTAGAAGTTCTGACGACCCTCAGTTCGCACAACGAGCAAACCGCAGTCGCGAAGGCATGCCACGTGCTCCGACACAGTTGACTGAGCCAGCATGAGCTCGTCAGTGAGGTCCCTCACTCGCGCTTCGCCCCAGCCGAGTCGGCGAATGATCGCCAATCGGTTCTGGTCACCTAGCGAGTGAAATAGCGACACCGCCACGGTCAGGTCTTCGGTAATCGGCACCTTCCGATCATATCGGTATCTGCCGATGAACACGTAACAGATCGTTGGCTACAAATTGGCTACCAACGCTGACGGCAACAGCCTCCGGCACGCACTCCTCGCACTCCTCCCTTCAGTAGAAACAACGTGTCGAGAGCTGCGACCTGTCGGATCGGGCTTCCTCAATCCCCTCTCACGGCGGTAACGCGGGTTCGAATCCCGCTGGGGTCACAGCCTCAAAACCCCTGGTCAAGCCAGGGGTTTTGTGTTTCGCAGGATCGCCTGAGCTGGCTCGAAATCGGCTCGTGGCAACACTTTGGCAACATCGGCCTGAGGCGCGGCAGCGGAGGACGCCAGTGGCGCCCTGTTCGTAGGTCTCCGCGGCAAGCGGGGCGCGTGCGCGGCGGGGCTCGGAGCGTTCGACGCTGAAGGCGTTAGAGGCCGAGGCGAGCGGTGGAGGGTGCAGGGGGCGGAGGGAGCAGGTGCTCGTGGGCCGAGTGTGCTCGGTCGGCGAGTAGCCCGGCGATCGAGGTCTGCATGGCGACGCGGTCCAGAGATGCGCCAACAGCGTCGAGGTCCTCGTCGAACAGGTCTGCGTACACGTCGAGGGTGACCGCGGCGGAGGCGTGCCCGAGGATTCGCTGCACCGCTTTGACGTTCGCGCCCGCTGAGACGGCGAGGCTGGCGGCCGTGTGGCGCAGCTCGTGCGGCGTGAGCCCTTTGAGTCCGATGGCCGCTGCAGCGGGGTCGAACCAGCCGACGCGGAAGACGTGGTTGCGCAGCCAGGTTCTGGTCCGGATGCCGTAGAAGGCCGGCTCGTCGGGTTGGCGTCCGGTGATCTGGCTGGCCAGCGGATCGCAGAGGAATCGGGGGATCGGGATGGAGCGGTGCTCATAGTCTTTGGGCGCCTCGATGCGTTGGTAGCCACGGTCAGCGACGACTGTTTGTCGGATCGTCAGCCGGCGCCGATCGAGGTCGATGTCGCGTGTTCGGAGGCCGGAGAGTTCCCCCCATCGCAAACCGCAATAGGCGAGTACGAGGACGGCGAGGTGATAGCCGTGCTGGAACCCGCCTGAGATCTCGCCGACCGCCCGCGCCAGCGAAGCGACCTGCTCGTGGGAGAGGTAGCGTCGGGCGGTCTTGACGACCTTCGGCAGTTTCAGCCGCTGTGCGGGATTCGATGGAAGCCGGCCGTCTTCCACCGCGAATCGCAGCGCACCGGAGAGTACGTTGACGATCTTCCGCACCGTGGCCGGCGACCCAGGGAGGCCAGACGCCCACTCCTGCACCCGCAGTCGGGTGAGGTTACCGATGGGGATCCGTCCGAGTTCGGGTGCGATGTGCTTGTCGATGATGTGTGCGACTCGGCTTCGCGTCGTGGCGCGTAGGTCTCCCCTCGCCGATAGCCAGGTTTGCATCCAGTCCGCCACGGTCACACGGGCCAGGGACGGGTCGAGGTATCGGCCTTGCGAGATGTCCACCTCGGTGTTCGCGAGGAAGAGTTCGGCGGCGCGTTTGGTCTGGAAGCCGCGCTTCTGCGTCTGCCGCATGTCCGGTCGCCGGTACAACACCCGGTATCTGCGGCCATTGCTGGTCTCGTACGGCTGGATGCTTCCCATTGGCGTGGCGGATCTCTACTGCTCGAGGCCAGCGAGCCGATGGATGTCGGTGCGTCGATAGACGCGTCGATGCTCGGTGAGTGGGATCGGCTCGACTGGAGCGCGGCCGGCCAGGGCGAGAGCGCGCAGCGTCGTACGGTGAAGGCCGAGTCGGGCGGCGGCCTCGGATTCGGAGTAGAAGAGGCTGCCGTTTGCGCCCTGTTTGGACGGTCGACTGGTCGTGCTATTCGGTTCGGCGTCCACTCGGCTGGCGACCGACGGCGTACGTGATTCCGTCGAGCAGGCCGGCGTTGCGGGCTTTGGTGATCCAGTGGGTTGCGGTGCGCTCGGGGATTCCGAGTTCGGTGGCGACTGCGCGCATGGGCGCGGCTGCAGGCGATCACGGCCCGGCGGTATGACCTGCCGGTCCTCAGCAGCACTCAAGGCACGGTGACCGTGCCGGCCACTGTCTCCACGACTCTGCCCGGCCGGTACGGCCTGCTGTCGCGCGGGGGCGTTCTCGCACAGGTTGGAGAGATCCTTGACGTGTCGTCTGACCGTGTCACTCGAGAACTCGTCACCAGGACGGCGACGGTTGCCGGCCAGCGCGTGAGCTGGACAGGCGCAATTCATGCTTCGCCCGACCAGCTCGCAGGCGAAGTCGAGATGGTAGACCTGTCGACGGAAGGGGTTCCTTGTCGAGCATGGGTCATCGCGCCACGGGAGATGTCCACGCGGTGGAGCGTGCACATGGGTGGGCTCGGTGCCGATGCGCGCAGCTCGCTCCGCAGCGCCGAGGTTGCGCTCGCTGCAGGGCAAGGATGCATCGTGCTCGGGCTGCACCACCGCCGTAGGCATGGCTTCGGTGTGCTGGAGGTCGGCGTGATCCGTCGCGCGTTCTCCGCCCTCCGGGACCGAGGCGCGACCTCCGTTACAGGCTTCGGGTGGTCCTTCGGCGCCCTGGCCATGCTGCTAGCCCACCGACTCTCCCCGGATTCGCCATTGCGGGGGCTGGTCCTGGTGAGCCCGTTGCTTGACTGGGTTGCATCGGCCACGACAGCCACAGCCGCGGCCGGGATACGCCCGGCGGTTCTCGATCGTGCGGTCACAATTGCTGAGGCTCGCAACCGCTACAACGTCCCGTGGTTTCGCGGCGCACTCCAGCTCGACGCACTTCCCTGGCCAGCCGATCGCCCCCTGGGGATCCCAGCCCTGCTACTGCACTCGCGCGGCGACCAGACCAACCCGTTCGAAACAACGCAGCGGTTCGCCGGGAAGCAAGAAGATGTAACCCTCGTCGAGCTCGCCAGCGCGCCCCACACGCTCGAGTGGAACGCAAACGAGTACGCGGCCACGCAATCCGTCAGCGCATTCCTCCGGCAACTCTGACTCAGACGCGCTTATGGGCGCGGACGACCAACCGGGCTGGGAGAGCCCTACGGGGGCGGGGTCGGCGCGGGAGCGGTCGTCGCGGCGGTGCCGACATCCAGAGGTTCATCCGTCGCTGCATACCCTCGAGTCTGTGAATTCGCCCTCGCGGATGGGTCTCGCCGTTGCCGATTTGTTACCCTGAGAGAGTCCAGTCGGCAGCACCTTGCGCCGTCAGCCCGAGTATCCCGGTTGCGTCTTGTGGTCGGTCGCGCCCCAGGAGTTCCAAGTTATGACTGTGCCCGAGCGTCGCGGAGGCGACAAGGTAGTTCCCGAAGCCACGGCTCGACTCGAATTCGGCGCCGAACTCGCTCCACCTCTCTCGGCCTCCTGGGATGTCGTCTCGTCCCCCCTCACGAGGCGCGAGCTGCGGGGAAGTGCGCGCTCTGTCGAGGTGGCTTCGCCTGCGGCGTCGCGCCGACGATCGGCACTGACAAAAGCACGAACGAAGCGGCGTCGCAGTGCCAAGAGCACCACTCAACGAGACGTCATTCGGGACGCCGCAGTCAAGAAGACGCTCAGCAAACGTCTCCTCTCGTTCGGCGCGATGCTGTTCGCCGGCACGCTCGTTTTCGCGATGACCGTGCCAGCCCACGCGTTCGACGTCCATCCTGACGACACCGCCCTCGCCGATGCGTTCGCGATGGAGGCGCAGACGGTCGAAGTGGACCCCGCCCTCGTGTCGCTCTCAGAGCGGGATGCCTGGACGGTGACGTCATGGGCTGAAATGCTTCGCTTGCGCTACGGCAACCGCAGCTTCGACTACACGATCGGCACCGGTCCGATCCGTTGGCCCTTCCCGTACGCAGTACCTATCACGAGCGGATTCGGCGCACGAGCCGCTCCGTGCCGCGGGTGCTCGACCGATCACTCCGGGATCGACTTCGGCTCCGGCTATGGTGCGGCGATCTTCTCTGTGGCCGACGGTGTCGTCGTCGAGCGCAGCACCGGCGGCGGCACTTGGGGCAACTTCGTCGTCATCGAGAGCACGACCCCCGACGGTGAGGTCTTCGAGGCCGGATACGCGCACATGGCCAGCGGCTCCTCAGCACTTGTTCTCGGCGATCAAGTCAGAGTCGGCGACTTTATCGGACTCAGCGGCGCGACAGGTCAGGTCAGCGGCGCGCATCTGCACTTCACGATCAAAATCGGCGGGTCATTCGTCGATCCCTTCACCTTCCTGAAGCGCTACGCAAGCTGACCTCGTAGCCGACCGCGCGAGTCTATTGACGCGCGGCATCGATTCGGTCCACCTCGGCCGTGGCACAGGTCTTCACGGCTTCTCGCGTGACCAAGAGGAGGGATGAAGCGGTAGCGGTCTCATCGTCGATCGGGAACCGACCCACCGGGTACCGCTGCGAGAACTGGATGATGCGGTCGACGTGCGCCGCGATGGCGCGCAGGTCGGGATCGGTCTCGGCGCACTGTGCGCCGATGTCGTGAAGGGCCTCGTGGATGATTTCGACCTCGCCGGCGGAAGCTTCACTGGTCGGGCCGAAGGGCGTGGCACCGACCCACATGTCCTGTGTAGTTGGTCCTGGGTTCGAGATCGAGGGGATCAGCACCGCGATGAGCACGGATGGCGGCACGACGATCGCGAGGATCAAGGGCCAGCGTGGCCGTCTGGAGTAGGGGGCAATCGGCTTCATATGGGGAGCACGGTTCCGCCGATGAGATTCTGAAGGGAGTAGAGAATCGCAGTCCAGACTCCGGTGACCATGAGCACGCCGATCGCCACCATAGTGAGACCGCCGGCAACGTTGATCGCGCGGATGTGACGCCGAAGAAACGCGACCGCCGTGGTCGCCCAACCGAGGCCGGCGGCCACGACCAGGAAGGGTAGGCCGAGTCCGATGGAGTAGACGGCAGTGAGGAGTGCGCCGCGCGTAGCGGATCCGCTGCCGATGCTCAACGCCGAGATCGCGGCCAAGGTGGGGCCCAGGCATGGAGTCCAGCCGAGTCCCAGCACGACGCCGAGCAGCGGGGCGCCGGCAAGGCCGGTGCGAGGGGCAATGGGCAGCTTGGCGGTACGTTGGAAAAGGCGGAATGCTCCGATGAACACCAACCCCATGAGGATGACGACCCCGCCGAGAATCCGCGTGAGTGGATCCTGCCAGCGGATCAGCCAACCGCCTAAGGACCCGAACGCGGCGCCGTAGGCGACGAATACCAGGGCGAAGCCGAGGATGAACAGCCCGACCCCGACGACAGGTCGCCAGCGCGAACCGCCCCCGGACGATCCCGTGACGTAGCCGAGATATCCGGGGACGAGGGGTAGTACGCACGGCGACGCGAAAGACACAAATCCCGCGAGCAACGCGAGCGGGATCGCGAGCCAGAGCTGACCGCTTCCGATCACCTCAGCCATGGGTTGCCAGGATGCGCATCGAGATCATCCGTCGACTCCGCCGGTGCACGATGCGCCAGGTTCTGGAGCGTTCTCACCCTTCCAATACTCCTCGAAGAACGTCGCGATTCGTGAGTCGTCGGCGCTCTCTAGGCCTAGCTGGACGTTCCACCCGCTGAGCACGATCGGCACGGAGAGTCCGTCATATGGGGAGAGGATCACATGAGTGGTCGGCAACTTGGAGCGAAGCGTGCCTAGCTGACTCGCATCCAACGATGGGTCGTAGGTGACCCAGATCGCGCCATGTTCGAGTGAGTGGACCGCGTTCTCGTCAGGGATGAGCTGGGTGTAGATCCCGCAGTTCAACCACGTCGGACTGTGGTCCCCGCCGGCGGGCGGGGACTGGGCGTAGGTCACCGGCGTCTCGACATGCGTCGCGGCGTTGGTGAACTCTTCAACGCCCTCGACAGCAACCCCGGAGCTCCCGGCGGTATAACTTGCCGGCTTAGGAGTCAGAACTACCGACAAGATGATGGCTCCGACCGTGACGAGCACCGCGATCGGTACCGCGACGGCAACGATCCGACGGTTGCGCCTGCGCTGCTTCTGCTGTCGACGGAACTTGGCGAGCTTCTCCGCACGTTTGGCGGCCCGGCGCTGTTTGACGGTGAGATCCGTCAACCGCGGGCTTGACGCGGGGCTCATCGCGCCTGCTTGGACGGTCGCTTCCGGCCCGCGATGATCAAGCCAGCCACCAGAAGCAGGCCACCGGTGGGATAGCCGGCGACGAGGTCGACCCAACCAGGGGGTTGCCCGGGTCCGAAGGCTTCGAGATGGGCCAGCCAGTGAGTGGCGGCAACGAGGGCGCCGACGATCATGAGGACCTGTCCGAGGCGCACGAGTCGGCGATGAATTCTCCAACTGCGTTCGAAATCGTTCGGATTGCTTTCAGCAGCTTTCTTGGCGACCACTGGGTGTTCCTTTCATTGGTTGGTGGATGGGGGTGGGTCAGAGGCCCGAGTAGGAGTGCAAGCCGGTGAAGAAGACATTGACGATTCCGAAGTTGAACAGCACCGCGCCGAAGCCGACAAGCGACAACCAGGCGGCACGGTTGCCGTGCCATCCGCGGGTTGCCTTGGCGTGGATATAGGCGGCGTAGACCACCCAGATCACGAAGGTCCATACCTCCTTAACGTCCCAGCCCCAATAGCGTCCCCAGGCGCGCCCCGCCCAGATCGCCCCGGCCATCAGCGTGAACGTCCAGAGCGCGAACCCGACGATGGTCAGCCGGTAGGCGAGCCGATCGAGGTACTCCGTCCCGGGGACCGCGTCGAGAAGCCGCGCAGGTCGGCCAGCGGGTGCGGGGCGGTTCTCGTGACGGTGCTTGACGAGCTGGGTTGCGCTCAGTACGGCCGCGATCCCGAAGAACGACGTCGCCAGCAGTGCGACCAGCACGTGGATGACGAGCCATGCGGACTGCAGTGCGGGCGGCAGCGGAATCACGGGCACGTAGAACGCGACGGTCGCGAGCCCGAGGAGGATCACGACGACTCCGACGACCACAGGACCGAGGACGACGACTCGGGTGCGGCGGGACACCACGAGGAACACTGCGATGATGAGGGCCGTTCCCGTGATGGAGAACTCGAACATGTTGGCCCACGGCACCCGTTCGGCGGCGACACCCCGGACCACGACCGCAGCAAGGTGCAGGACCCAGGCGAGCATGGTGAGGGCGTAGCCGACCCTGGCTGCGCGACCGGGGCGTTCCGTTTCGGTTTGGGGTCCTCGTCCACCCGCGTGAGCGGCGGGAGTTCCTCCGGCGTTCACCAGTCGTCTGATCGGGTTGGTGGTCTGTACCGCGAAGGCGAAGACGTATCCGACGAACGCACCGACGTAGACGGCGATCGCCGAATAGACCAGGACGAGCGAGATCGGGTCGAGCGGGAGGTTCATGAGTGGTCCTTCTGCGTTGTCCTGGTCAGACGGCTGGCGATTCGACGGGCGAGACTCTCGACCGAGGGGAGCAACTGGGGATCGTCACCCCGAGCGAGCCCGCCATACTCAAGCTGGACTGCGCTATGGAGCTGCGTCGCTCGGATCCAGACCCGTCGCCGGGGGACGAAGAGCGAAAGGCTCAGGCCGACGAGGGCGGCGATCGCCGCGACCAGAACCGGAACCTGCGTCGGGTCGTGGGCGATGTCGAATGACGCGAATCGAGGGATGTCATCAAGCTCGACCGATCCGAGACCGCCCGGCAGTTCGGCCTGTGAGCCCGGCGTGAGTTCGAGGGCGGCCACGCCCGACTCACCTCCGGCGACTTCCGTCATGCCGGAGGTGTCGAGCTGATACACCGACTTGGGAATCCCCGCGTCCAGGCCCAGGTCTCCGACGTAGACGTTGAGGGTGAGCACGGGGAGCACGAGGTCGGGGTAGCTCGAGTAGGACGCGCCCGCCGACGTGACGGCTCGGGTGGGATAGAAGAAGCCGATCATGCCGACTTGTCGATCGAGCCCGTCCGGAACTTTGACGACGCCGAGACTGGTGAGGTTGGCGTCCTGTGGCAGGAACGGCACCGTGTCTGTGAAGACGACCTCTCCACTCGGGTCGCGAACGGTGATGCGTGGTGCGTACCCGTTTCCTAAGAGGTAGATGTCCGAACCGTCCACCGACAGGGGGCTGTTCACCTCGATCCTGGCGCTCGTGCGCGATTCCGCGGCTCGGGAGCTCACCGAAACGTCGGCGACGAAGGCATCAGCAAGGCCAAGTGCGTTCACGTTGTCGGTGACGTAGCTGACTGTGAAACGTTCAAGAGTCAGGGAGAACGGAGGGAGGGAGTCGTCTGTCACGAATCGACCGGCCTCGAAACTGTCGAATGCCAGCCGGGAGTTGACGAAGGTCTGACCCTCGACGAGGACACGCTGGCCGGTGTATTTGAAACCGCCGCCGATCGCCACGGTGATCAGGACCCCCACCAAGGCGATGTGGAAGATCAGGTTGCCGGTTTCGCGCAGGTACCCGCGTTCCGCCGCGAGGCTGACCTGTCCACCCGATTCCTGGGCACGGACGACGCGGTAGCGCGCGGTGCGGAGTTCCCGTTCAGCTTCATCGACCGCGTCGAGCAGCGGGACGTTGGTGACGATGTCCCGCTGGTGCGCGGGGAGACGGCCGAGGTTCTTCGGGGTCGCGGGTGGTGCTGCGCGGATCGCCGTGACGTGGTGGCGAATGCGGGGCACCACGCATCCAATGAGCGACAGGAACAGCAGCAGGTAGATGGCGGAGAACCACACCGAGGAGTAGACGTCGAAGAGCTGGAAGGTGTCGAGCAGTTCGGCCATGGCCGGGTCCTGTGCGAAGTGCTGGACGACACCGTTGGGGTCGGCGCTGCGTTGCGGGAACAATGACCCGGGCACGGCGGCGAGGGCAAGCAGCAGGAGCAACAACAACGCCGTGCGCATGGAGGTGAGTTGTCGCCATGCCCATCGCGCCCACCCCGCGGGGCCGAGCTGCGGAGCGCGAATGACCTCTACGTCCTGATCGACGTGATCGGTCGGGCGGTCCAGCCGAACGATTCCACTTGGAGCGCGAGCGTCTTCGGTCCGAGTCATGATTCCTCCACGGCCAGCTCGGCGCTTCGTCGGACCGCACGGCGCCTCTCGAGTCGGCGGGCATTGACCAGCAGGAGAATCCCGACGACCGCGGCTGCGAGCGCCGTGAGGAGATTGATCTTGATGCCCGCCACCAGGAGTTCGGTCGGGTCCAGGCGGAATGACTCGAACCAGGCGCGGCCGATGCCGTACCACAGCAGGTAGAGGCCGAGGCTGAGGCCAGTGCCCGGATGGGGCCGGCGGTCGCGGAAGATGGCGCGCTCGACCAACAGGACTGTCGCGGCGCCCGCCAAGTTCCAGATGAGTTCGTAGAGAAACAGCGGGTGGAACAGGGTGTCTTCGGGCAGGCCCGCGGGGAACGCCGGGCTGCTGGGGTCGATCTGCAGGCCCCACGGGAGCGTCGTCGGCGATCCGTAAAGCTCCTGGTTGAAGTAGTTGCCGATGCGACCGACCGCCTGCGCGATGAGCATCCCGGGAGCCAGAGCGTCGAGGAAGACCAGGAAGTGGAGCTTGGTCCGGCGCGCGCCGATCCAGATACCCACGAGGCCGAACACGACGCCGCCGAAGATCGCGATGCCGCCTTCCCACACGTAGAGGATCTTGAGCAGGTCAGCTCCCGGATAGAAGTAGTCGCCCGGGTGGGTGACGACGTGATAGAGGCGCCCGCCGACGATCCCGAACGGGACCGCCCACAGTGCGATGTCGATCGCCTCACTGCCCTGATGTCCGGCCGCGCGGAGCCTTCGGCTGGTCAGCAGCACGGCGAGGACGACGCCGATGAGAATGAAGACCGCGTAGAAGTGCAGCCGAAACGGGCCGAGATCGATGTAGCTGATATCCGGACTCGGAATGGACACGGGCAGTTGCGGCAAGGTCATCCTTCTTCTCCAATCACGTCTTCGATCAGCGTCTCCAGTACCGACCGATCGGGGATCTGCCCGATGATGCGTGAGGCCACGCGTCCCTCGCGGTCGAGGACGATCGTTGTGGGTACCGCGTTCGGGGCAATCTGCCCCGCGAATGCGAGTTGAACTTCTCCGGCCCCGGCGTCGAGGATCGACGGATAGGTGATGCCGAACGTGTCGGAGAAGGCACCTGCGGTGGCCGCCTGGTCGCGCACATTGACCCCGATGAACACCACGCCGTCGGGGAGGAACTGCTGATTCAGCGACTCCAGATCGGGGGCTTCGGCTCGGCAGGGTGGGCAGGCGGCATACCAGAAGTTGACGACCACGACCGACCCCAGCCAGTCGTCCGAGTCCGCTGCGCCGCCGGTGTCGAGTTCGCCCGAGAACGAGATGGGGGCTCCTCGCTCGGCCCGAGGGATCTCGGTGATGGTTCCGGTACCAGTGATGTAGTCACCGCCGACCTCGGTGAGGTCGGCGGACTCGGGCGCGCAGCCGCTCAGCAATATCGTGATCGCAGCGCCAGCCAGGAGGAGGACTCCGGGCCGATGGAAGTCGCGGGCACGGGGGTCCGTACCGCTGGGGAAGTCGGAAAAGCTCAACATTCACTCTCTCGGGCGCGAACGCCCACGGGGTCAGGGCCTGGTGGCCCACGGATCGACGGGTGCGGCTGGGGCCGCGTCGCCAGCGCGATGAGGTTCGGCATAGGCCGCCGAGAGCAGAAGCGAAGCGAGCGCTCGCGAAGGAGTCGCTGTCGCTCAATCAGCAGGGTGCTGACCGATGCCCGTCACCGTGGACGCTGGGTCTGTCGCTGAACACGACCGCCCGGTGTCAGGTCCGACTGATCGAGAGGAGATGAAGGGAAGGCGGCGTAGGCGGTGCGAGCGCCGCCGCCCGCGCGGCGAGGCTCACGAGGACCTGACGGAGGAATCTCCATCGAGTCACGAGCAGGTCTGTGGCGAGGAGTGCCACGGCAACGAGCAAGGCAAGCACGCACGCCCCGGCGACCACCTCATGTGTCGGCGCACACACGACACCGCACCGTTCACCGTCCGGCACTGTCATGCTTCGATCCATGGCCGGAGCTATCACTTGCTCAGCAGAAGGAAGCGCCTGCGTGGCGGCGGCGACACTGCCAGAGCCGCTCGCGTCCTTGATAGTTCCCTCTTGCATGGCAAGAAGGCAAACGAGAATGGCAGCTACGCCGAGCAGGCCGATCGCCAGCCGACGCCAGGCGCGTGGATGCACGTCTGCAGTCAAGCTCGTCATGCACACCTCCCGGCCACCAGTCGATCTGAGAAGTCTAGCGCCGCAGGGACGGCCCAAATTCGGCAGCGAGTAGGTCTCTCGTGCCCTTCCCATAGAATCCGACGACGATGAAATTGACGGAAGCTTCGGAGTGCGGAGCATGACCGGCGTTCTCGTGATCAACGCTGGCTCATCGACCGTCAAGTGGAAGCTCATCGACCGAAGCTCCCGCTACGAGGTCCGTGGCGGGATCGTGGAGCGCCTCGTTGTGCCGGGCGATGACGGGTTGGACCACGAGGCGGCGTTCCGCTCGATCCTCGCGGGTCTACACGACGAGGACATATCGGTCGTCGGTCACCGTGTGGTGCACGGCGGTACCCGGTTCACGACAGCCACGCTCGTCACCGACGAGGTGGAAGCGCGAATCGACGAGCTCTCGGCACTTGCGCCGCTGCACAACCCGGTCAATCTGGCAGGAATCCGCGCCACCCGCGCCGCGTTTCCCGATCTCCCCCAAGTCGCAGTATTCGACACTGCCTTTCATCAGACCCTCCCGGCGGCGGCGTCCACCTACGCGCTTCCCGCGCAGCTCACCGAGCGGCACGGCATCCGTCGCTACGGCTTTCACGGAATTTCGTACCAGCACGTGTCGGCGCGCGCAGCCGAGCTGCTCGGGCGTCCGCTTTCCGAGCTACGACTCATCCTCTTCCACCTGGGCAACGGGGCCTCGGCGTGCGCGATGTCCGGCGGTCGCTCAGTGGAGACCTCGATGGGGATGACGCCGCTCGAGGGCCTGGTGATGGGCAGTCGCGCCGGCGACCTCGACCCGGGCGTGATCTTGCAGCTCGGCCGCGCCGGGGTCGATTGGAACGAACTGGAGATGATCCTTACCCGTGAGAGCGGAATGCGGGGGCTCGTCGGCACCGGGGACATGCGCGACATTCACTCCGCGGCGATCGGCGGGGATGTCAAGGCTGCTGCGGCCCTCGACGTCTACCATCACCGTCTTCGTCACTATCTCGGGGCTTACCTCGCCCAGCTTGGAGGCGCCGACGCGATCGTCTTCACCGCCGGAGTCGGGGAGAACTCTGCCGCGACCCGCGCCGCGACGCTGGTCGGCCTCGAGGAGTTCGGCATCCTGATGGACGGTGGGCTCAATCAGACGGCAGGAGGCCAGGCGCGCGTGATCTCCGCGGCCGGCTCGCAGGTCGCCGTGCTTGTCGTTCCCACCGACGAGGAACTCGAGATCGCGCGCCAGTCCATTGAAGTCGTGAGGCGCTAGACCTGAAACACTGCGTGTCCCGTCTCAACCGGCTTGCCAAAGTACCTCGCTCTGATCAGGGACTTTTCCGCCGGGCTGTGCGTCGGGGGGGACTTGTCTCACGCAAGTCGGCCAGACCTTGCGGTTAGTCGGCGTGCGGTGTGCGTGCGGTGTCTGGCGCGGTGGCTGTTCGGATGAGCATGTCGTCGAGGTTCGGGAGTGCGTGGCCGAGCTGGTGCTCGGCTTCGTGGACGATCGCTTCGGCCTCGAGCAGGGTGCTGTTCTCGGCGACCCGGATCGTGGCGGTGCCCTGCAGGCGGTGCCCGACCCAGCGCAGCTGTAGGCGGGGGACGTCGAGCACACCGGGAGTGTGCTCGATCGCGTGTTCGGCCTTCTCGACGAGCTCGGGTTCGATGCCGTCCATCAGGCGGTGGCCGATCGAGCGGACGGTGCCCCACAGCAGGACGATGATCGCTCCTGAGATCAGCAGTCCTACGATCGGGTCGGCGAGGGGGAAGCCGAGCATGACGCCGATGGTGCCGAACACCACGGCGAGAGAGGTGAACCCGTCGGTGCGGGCGTGCACGCCGTCGGCGACCAGGGCAGCTGAGCCGATCTTCTGCCCGACCCGGATGCGATAGATCGCAACTGCCTCATTGCCGATGAAGCCGATGAAGCCTGCCGCGAGGACCCACCAGAGGTTGTGCAGGGGCTGCGGGTTGAGGATCCGGTCGATGGATTGCCAGGCGGCGATGATCGCGGAGAGGGCGACGACGGCGACGATGAACAGGCCGGCGAGGTCTTCGGCGCGGCCGTAACCGAAGGTGTAGCGGCGGGTGGCCGCCCGGCGGCCGAGGATGAAGGCGATCCAGAGCGGGACGGCGGTGAGGGCGTCTGAGAAGTTGTGGATGGTGTCGGCGAGCAGTGCGACGGAGCCGCTGATCAAGACCACGATCAGCTGCAGGATGGTGGTGCCGAGGAGGATGAACAGGCTGATCTTCAGCGCTCGGATGCCTTCCTTGCTGGCCTCAAGTGCGTCGTCGATCGAGTCGGATGCGTCGTGGGAGTGCGGGACGAACAGGCCGTAGAAGAAGCCTCTGATCCCGGTCGGGTGGCTGTGCCCGCCTGATCCGTGGGGGTGGCCATGATCCTCGTGCGGGTGAGGATGGGCGCCCTCGGCCTCCTCAGCGGAGTGGATGTGGCCGCGTTCGTGGTGGTGGGCGCTCATGCTTCCTCAGAGTTTTCGTGGTGATGTCGCGGCGTACCGCCGAGGGAGTGCTCGGCTTGGAAGATCGCATCGGCGACGAGCTTGGAAGCGTGCTCGTTCGGGAGGCGGTAGAAGACCCGCTGACCCTCCTGCCGGGTCGCGACGATCCGCCCCAGGCGCAGCTTCGCCAGGTGTTGCGACACGGCCGCGGGGGACTTGTCGACGATGTCGGCCAGGTGATTCACCGAGAGTTCCCCGTCGCGTAGCGCGAGGATCAGCCGCACGCGGGTGGCGTCTGCGAGCATCGCGAACACCTCGACGGCGAGCTCGACGAACTGGCTGTCTGGCTCCCGGCCGCACACCCGCTTATCTGCATCCATACGCAGATACTATCTGAATGCTCCGTGGCGGGCGGATCGCCTGCCGCCCTCGCCGAATGCGGGTCGTACTTGCGCCGCGGTTCGCGTATATACCCGGGAGGGGTATGCTCGCCTTCGTGAGTGACGACTACGCCGAATCCCTCAGTGCCGAATCTCGACCACGCTGGAAAGATGGCCGAAGCGCGGCGCCGCTTGTGGTGCGATGGCTCGCAGTCACCGCGGGTTTGTCGGCAATCGTTGCGACCTATTGGGATGGCGCCTGGCACACCGCGATCGGTCGCGACAGTGCGCTCGAACCTCCCCACTTGCTCCTTTACTCGAGTCTCACCGTAGCTGCCGTTGCTGTCGGTGTCTGGGCCCTCACCACCGCGGTGAGGGAGCGATCGATCTTCTCCGTTCTCAGGCAGCGGGCCCTATTGCTTTCACTCGGCGCCCTGGTGGGCATCGCCGCCTCCGCGGGCCTCGATGTTCTGTGGCACGACTATTTCGGCCGGGACGCGGTGCTCTGGTCTCCCCCGCACTTGCTGTCGGTCATCGCGAGCCTGGTGCTCATAGTCGGCCTGACGGCGAGCGGGGGCGGTGAGAGCCGGTCGATGGCGATCGGCATCGGTCTGGGCGCGGTACTGCTGGCGACGTCGATGATTCCGGTCATGGAGTACGACTCTCGCGTCCCGCAGTTCACCGAGATCGCCTACCTCCCGATCGTCGTTGTCGCGGCGTTGTTCGCCGCGTGGGTGATCGACTTCGCCGTCAAGGGGGCGCGAGTGATGGCGGTGGCCGTTTCGGTGGTCGTCGCTTTCCGAGCGGTGATCTGGGCTGTGCTGGCTGCGGCGGGCTGGCCCACCGTCGACGTCCCATTTGCGCTGCTGGGGCTCGCGGTTCTCGACCTACCGGTAAGTCGTCGAGTCGATCGGGTAGCGCTCGCGGCGGTCGCGATGTCCCTCATCCAGCTTGTGCTATCCGCTGCTGGCTTGAGCAGCGTTGCGCTTGAGGCGGTGATTCCGGCTGCGGTGGCCGTGCTCGCCGTGGCCGTGGTTGCGATGCTCGTTGCACGGCGGATCGGTGGCGTTCGGATCGCTGCCGTCGCACTCCTCTTTCTCGGTACCTCCGCACAACTCGGGGCTACGCCCGCACAAGCCCATGATCCGGGGCAGGGCACCGACCGTGGGGAGATCTCGATGAGTGTCGAATGGGTGGATTCTCGGGTCACTGTCGTGGTGGAACCGGTTTCGTCGACCGTGCCGATCGAGTTCGACCGAATCGTCGCTCGACGAGCTGGCGAGGTCGTCGAGGCAACGATCGAGGAACAAGGGGCTGGGAACGGCATCGTCCGAGCCTCCATTGAGCTTGACGGAGGTGACTTGTGGTTCGTCTACGCCGAGTTCTCTTCGCCTGAAGGCACTGTCGAGTCGTGGATCACCGTCGAGCCGGGCGAAACAAGTTCCGGAACTCGACCGCTCTACGAGCCTCCGACCGCCCCCGTCACGGATCCGGAGTTCTTGGGGGCGAGCGTTGCCCTCTACCTGCTGGCCGCTGCGCTGCTCGCGTGGGCCATTCGCGTTGTCGCCGTGTCTAAGCGGTCCCTCGTAGCGACTACGCCGTAGGACGGGCGCGGTGCCCATCGATGAATCGGGGATCGCCGATGTATTTTGCCCGGAATAGCTCCTATCACCCCATCCTTATACCCCCAGAGGGTATAGTCGCCAAAGAGGTTCGGCGTCGCGCCGTCAACCGAGCAGGAGGAGTAACGCCGTGAGTGTCTTCATCGTGGTCGGAGCCGTGCTGCTGACTGGTCTGTTGGCGTGGTACTTCTTCGCCCCACGTGCCTCGAAGCGCGCCGCCGTCGAGGGCGATCTGCAGGTCCAGACGATCACCGTGAGAGGTGGCTACTCGCCGAGCGTGGTCGAGGTGGTGCAGGGTGTCCGCACTCGGTTGCTGTTCGACCGGCAGGAGACGGGCGAGTGCTCGTCTCGAGTCGTGCTGCCGGAGTTCAAGGTGAACCAGAGCCTGCCCGCTTACGCGACCACCGCCGTGGAGTTCGTCCCGGATGAGGTGGGGGATTTCGGCTTCGCGTGCGGGATGAACATGCTGCACGGCACGGTGAAGGTGCTCCCCGCGTCCGCGGATGCACCGCACACGACGACAGCTGTGCTCGAGGCACCCGCCATCGTCGAGATGGTCGCGACCGGATCAGTCGCCGACGCGATGGAGGACGAGGGTGCGCAGGAGGCGGCGGAGCACGCCGGGGAGATCGCTGACCTCAGCCGCCGGGTGATCGTCGGCGCCGTGCTGACGTTGCCGGTGTTCCTCTCGGTGATGGCTCATGACGTGTTCGGGGCTTCGTGGGTGCCGCCTCTTCTGCTCGCACCGTGGTTCCAGTTCCTGTTGGTGACGCCGGTGATGTTCTACACCGGATGGCCGATCCACCGCACCGGATGGTTGGCGCTGGGCAACCGGCAGGCCGAGATGAACTCGCTGATCACGTTGGGCACGATCGCCGCATACGGATTCAGCCTGGTGGCGGCCTTCTTGCCCTGGGTGCTGCCGGCGGATGCTCGCGGGGTGTACTTCGAGGCGGTGGGCGTCATCCTCACCCTGATCTTGCTCGGTCGACTACTAGAGGCCAGGGCCAAGGCCGGCACGGGCGAGGCGATCCGTACTTTGATCGGCCTGCAGCCGCGCACCGCGCGCGTGGTCCGCGGCGACAGCGAGCTGGAGGTTCCGGTTAGTGAGGTCGTGGTGGGTGACATCGTGGTGATCCGCCCGGGCGAGAAGCTCCCGGTCGATGGCCAGGTGACAGAAGGCAGCTCGGCGGTCGATGAAGCGATGATCACCGGTGAGCCGATGCCGGTGGTCAAGTCAGCCGGCGACACGGTGATCGGCGCGACCATCAATCAGACCGGATCGTTCCGCTACGCCGCGACCAAGGTCGGCGCGGACACGATGCTCGCGCAGATCATCCGGCTGGTCCGTGAGGCTCAGGGCTCCAAGGCGCCCATCCAGCGGCTGGCCGACAAGGTCTCCAGCTACTTCGTCCCGGCCGTCATCGCCATCGCGATATGGACCTTCGCCGTCTGGTGGGTGGTCGGTCCGCCGCCGGCCGGCGTGTACGCCCTAGTGGCGGCGGTGGCCGTGCTGATCATCGCCTGCCCCTGCGCGCTCGGGCTGGCCACCCCGCTGTCCATCACCGTCGCGGCGGGCAAAGCCGCCGGCAACGGCATCCTGATCCGTTCCGCCGAGGCGCTCGAGACCGCGCACAGGGTCAACACCGTCGTGCTGGACAAGACCGGCACCATCACCAACGGCACCCCCACCCTGACCGACGTGCTCCCTGCCCACGGATTCGACGCCGACGAGCTGCTCGAACTGATCGCCGCCGCCGAACGCGACTCGGAACACCCGTTGGCGACCGCCATCGTCGCCGGCGCGGAAGGTCGCGGCCTGGGCATCCTGCGGTCGAGCACGTTCGAATCGATCACCGGCCAAGGCGTGCGCGCTCACGTGGATGGCAGGACCGTCCTCGTGGGCAATACCAGGCTGCTGACCTCGGCCGGCATCGACGCCTCAAGTCTGACGGCGGGTATGGAGGCGCTGGCCGGTGACGGCAAGACCCCCATGCTTGCCGCCGTCGACGGGCGCCCGGCCGGCGTCATCGGCGTGGCGGACACGATCAAAGACGGGTCGATCGCCGCGATCGCCGACTTGGCCGCTCGAGGGATCGATGTCGTCATGATGACCGGAGACAACCGGGCGACCGCCGCAGCGATCGCCCGTCAGGTCGGCATCGGACGAGTGGTCGCGGAAGTCATGCCCGAGCACAAGGCCCAAGAAGTGCGGCGCCTCCAAGCGGAGGGCCGGGTCGTCGGGATGGTCGGTGACGGCATCAATGACGCCCCCGCGCTGGCTCAGGCGGATGTCGGTTCGGCGATCGGCACCGGCACCGACGTGGCGATCGAAGCCTCCGACATCACTCTGATATCCGGGAACCTGGGCGGCCTGGTCACGGCGATCGACCTGTCCCGCGCCACAATGCGCAACATCCGGCAGAACTTGCTGTTCGCGTTCGGATACAACGTGGTCGGCATCCCGCTCGCCGCCGGCGTCCTCTACCCGGCGTTCGGTCTGCTGCTCAGCCCGATGATCGCGGCCCTGGCGATGGCCCTGTCATCGCTGTCCGTCGTCACCAACTCCAGCCGGCTCCGCCGGTTCACCCCCAAGCCCGCAGCCACCCCGACAGCGGCGTCGACCACCAACCCGGTGGTCGAGATCGGCAATCAACAAGAAGATGAGGACCATTCGATGGCACACCACACCGAGCACACGTCCGACGACACCACCCTCGTCACCGACCCGGTCTGCGGTATGAAGATCGACCCGAAGACGGCCGCAACGACCCGCGAGCACGACGGCACGACCTTCTACTTCTGCTCCGTCGGCTGCGCCAACGCCTTCGACGCCGACCCGCACCGCTATGGCCACCCGCATGCAGCACACTGAACACGCGCCGACAGCGGATCACAGCGCGCACGGATACATCGGCAACAAGGATGCGCTGCTGACTCGGCTTCGGAAGATCGAAGGCCAGGTCCGCGGGGTGGCGCGAATGGTCGACGGCGACACGTACTGCATCGACGTGTTGACTCAGGTCGCGGCGACCACCAAGGCACTCGAAGCGGTGGCCCTTGCGCTCCTGGAAGACCACCTCACCCATTGTGTCGCCGAAGCCACCGCACAAGGTGGCCTGGTCGCCGAGGAGAAGCTACGTGAGGCCAGCGCGGCGATCGCGCGACTGGTGCGGTCGTAGGCACCATACGCCCGAGAAGCGGCAACCGGTCCTCGACATCGTGGGGCGACGCACGGTGGCTTCAGGCGATCTGACAGAAACGCACTTACCATAGGAGCGAAATGGTGACTCTCTCAGCGATTCGATCGATCGCGCACCCGCGTAAGGCGGCGGTGCGGACGGTGTTGCTGAGTCTCCTCGGCGTTGCCTCGGTCGTCATCGGCCTCCTGGCGATGCACACGTTCAGCCTTGACGAACCGACCCACACCCCGGCTGCGGCGGTATCGCCGATGGAGCACCAAGCGGGTGAGACCGCGCGCTCTCCAGAACCGCCCGCGACTTCGGGTGGCTGCGACACGTCTGCCTGCGAGCCGACGCACACCATGGCCCTCATGACATGTTTGCTCGCTCTCCTCTTCGTCTCACTGGTATTCGGGGCTGCGCCGTCCATCTCGCGGTGGTTGGCGAACTTCCGGACTGAGGGCCGAACGCTGCTCTCCGCGCTGCGCGCCGCTGTACCAACCCCGCCCTCTCTGATCTCGCTCTCAATCAGTCGAACCTGATTCGGCGCAGCCTGCCATCGCGCAGGCGCTGCCCTCGCGCGCATTCGCGCGTCCGAATCCGATCAACTCGACTGAAAGAAAGCAACCATCATGAAGTTTCGCACCGCAGCAATCGCCTCAGCGGCGCTCGCGATCGCACTCGTGCTCGCCGGATGTTCCAACGCCGGCATGGCAGGGATGGACCACGGGACCGGCGCTGATCCCTCCGCGGAGTCCATCGACACTACCTTCAACGCCGCCGATGAGACGTTCGTGACGGGCATGATCCCCCACCACGAACAAGCTCTCTCGATGGCCGCGATGGTGCTCGACAAAGACGGCGTGGACCCGAGAGTCGTCGCCCTCGCTGAGCGGATCCTGGCCGCTCAGCAGCCTGAGATCGACCTCATGAACTCCTGGCTGGACGCCTGGGGAGTGGATTCCGACATGGGAGAGATGGAAGGAATGGACCATAGCGGCGCGGGCTTGATGTCGGACGACGACATGGCCGCGCTCGAAGCCGCGACCGGACCCGAGGCGTCGAGGTTGTTCCTCGAGCAGATGGTGCAGCACCACACGGGCGCGATCGAGATGGCTCAGCAGGAGCTGGACAACGGTGAGAACCCTGCCGCGCTCGAACTCGCGCAGACGATCATCGACGACCAGACGGCGGAGATCGCCGAGATGCAGGAGCTTCTCGCGCAGCTGTGAGCCCGTCAGGGGGTGGTCGCACGCGATTGCCCCCTGACCCCTCACCTCGCCTGAGATGACTCCCATGAGCACTCGCCTTGTCGCAGCCGCGTTCGTCCTGATGACGTTCGTCGTCATCATCCTGGCGATCGCCGTTGTCGCCGTCCCTTCGATGGGCCACGCATGAAGCCCGCGCGCCTCGCCAAGACGGGGTCGGCCCTGATCGCCCTCTTGGCGCTCGCGGGATGCGCGGTCGAATCACCTCAAGAGGTCGCTCCGGCGGCGCTCACACACATTCACGGGCTTGCCTTCGACCCTGGTCAGGATGCTCTCGTCGTCGCCACACACGGCGGCGTCTATCGGCTCGACATCCGCGAGACCCCGGCTGTCGTTACCGGGCCGGTCGGTGGGCTCGACATCGATGCGATGGGTTTCACCCTCGTCGGCGATGTGGCCTACGCGTCGGGCCATCCGGGCCCTTCAACACCCGGCACGTTCGGTAGCCCAAGCCTTGGCCTGATCCGCTCGGAAAACGGTGGGGTGAATTGGTCCAATGTCTCACTGGCTGGATCGACCGACTTCCACGACCTCTCAATCAGCGATTCTCGGATCAGCAGGATCTATGGGCTTGCCGGTTCGGCCTTGGAGCGCAGCGACGATGGAGGCGTCACCTGGATGAGCGTCGCGACGATCGAAGCTCGCGACATCCTCAGTCCCGCCAGCGACGCAGAGACCCTGTTCGTCACCACGCCGGAGGGTCTCATGGTGAGCCGCGACGCGGGCGCAACCTTCAGCCCCGTGCCGGACTCGCCTCCGCTCTATCTGCTCGCCGACGCCGACACGGCACAAGGAGGCCTCGTCGGAATCGACACGGGAGGAACCGTCTGGACCCAAAGTGAGGCCGATGGAACGTGGAGCGCCGGGGGTCAGGTCTCTGGAACGCCCCAAGCGATGCTCGTCCTGCCGGCGAGCGGACGACTGATCGTCGCCGACGACCGCGGCATCTCAGCTTCGGACGACGACGGACGCACCTGGGACCTGCTGTGGACAAGCTGACGCGCCGAGCGGCGACTCGACTGCGTCTGGGCGCGGGCGTCGTAACCGTAGCCTTCCTGCTGGCGGTGAGCGCGCTGGTGCCCTCGCCGGTATCAGCACTGGTCGGCGAGGAGTATCCGAGCTGGGAGGAGGTGGTCGCGGCTCGCCAGAACGAGGCGGCGGCGAAAACGCTCAAGCAACAACTCGAACAGTCTCTCTCAGAACTCCAAGCCGAAGCTCAGAGGACCCAGACCGAGGCCGACGCGAAAGGGGCGGTCTACGCCGAAACACAGCAGCGATTCGACGACCAGCAGATAGTGACACAATCGCTGCTCGATCAGACGGCTGCCGCGCAGGAGGAATCCGACGCGGCCTACGCGGTGGCCGCGCAAGTCATCGCCGAAATGAGCAAGAACGGCTCGAGCGACGTGACTTCCCGTCTTTGGTTCGCGCCCGGGAACGCGGATTCCCTCCTGGATCGGCTCGAGCTCGGTCGGGTCATTGGCGATCGGTACGCCGACATCTACCAGAAGGCGCTTGAGTTGCGGAACCGCGCCCAAGCCCTCGCTGACCAGGCAGAGGTGGCGCAAACGCTCCTCGATGAGCTGAAGGTCGCCGCCGAGCAAGCCTTCCAAGTGGCGCGAGCCGCCGCCGAAGAGGCCGCCGCAAAGCTCGCGCAGACCGAGAAGGATATTGCGGAGATGCGCGCGCGTATCGAGTACCTCGAAGGGGTTCGCGAACAAACCGTTGCCGATTACAACGAGGGACTCGCGGCCCAGTGGGGGGATGGCGCCGACGGCGAGATCAGCCAGTCCGGATGGGCCCGACCGGTCAGCGGCTACATCTCGAGCAGATTCGGGATGCGCGTCAACCCGGCGACCGGGGTCTACCAACTTCATACCGGTGTCGACCTCGCCGGCATGGGCTGCGGCGCGACGATTCGGGCCGCGCATGCTGGCACCGTCATCTACGCCGGTTGGTCCGGGAGCTGGGGCTACTACGTCGCCATCGACCATGGCGACGGCACCGGGTCCGGCTACGCGCACATTCAAGCAGGCGGGATCGGCGTTCGGATCGGCCAAGAGGTCTCCCCGGGCCAGCCGATCGCAAAGGTCGGCACGACGGGTGCTTCGACGGGATGCCATCTGCACTTCATCGTCCGAGTTGGGGGCAAAGTCGTCGATCCCGTCCCCTTCATGCGCAACCAGGGCATCACGCTCGGCTGACTCCGCGGCGTAGGACTTTCGCCTCTCACCCATCAGCGATCACCCGACAAAACTCGGCTGAGGACCGGCCAAGGAGAAGAGAACCGAAATGCAATCCGAAATCCAATACGCGAGCCTGACCAGGCGGGGATTCCTCGCGGTCGGCACCGGCACCCTCGCCGCGATCGCCCTGGCTTCGTGCACGACGCCACCCCGCTTCGTCTCCCCGACCGGGACCGCGGTGCAACAGGCGGAGGCAGCCCGCGGAGGAACCGGCCGAGTCACCCGTGTCGACCTCGTCGCCGCTCCGACCCAAGTCGATCTTGCCGGGACCACGGCGGACACGTGGAGCTTCGGGTCGGTGCCCGCGCCGACGATCCGCCTGTCGGCGGGCGATACCTTGCTCGCGAATGTGCGCAATCAGCTCCCGGCCGACACCTCCGTGCACTGGCACGGCCTGGCGCTGCGGAACGACATGGACGGTGTGCCGGGCGCAACTCAGGCGCCCATCGGAGCGGGTGAGGATTTCAACTACGAGTTCGTCGCCGCGCAGCCCGGCACCTACTGGTTCCATCCGCACGTCGGGCCGCAATTGGATCGAGGTCTCTACGGAGCGCTCATCGTCGACGATCCGAACGAACCGCTGGTCTACGACGACGAATGGGTGGTCATCCTCGATGACTGGCTCGATGGCGTGACCGGCACCCCCGATGAGGTGCTCGAGGAGCTCCGCGGTGGCATGGCGGGGATGATGGGTGGGTCTGGCGGCCACATGATGATGGGCGCCCGGTCGGAGCTGCTCGGCGGAGACGCCGGCGACGTGTTCTACCCGCTCTACCTCATCAATGGGCGGCCTGCCGCCGATCCGGAGACCTTCACGAGCGCACCCGGCAAGCGGATCCGACTGCGCATCATCAACGCGGGAAGCGACACGGCGTTCCGTGTCGCGCTAGGCGGTCACCGCCTCACCGTTACCCACAGTGATGGGTTCCCGGTGAACCCGGTAGACACTGACGCGATCCTGATCGGAATGGGCGAACGCTACGACGCCCTGGTCACGCTCGGCGATGGCGCGTTCCCGCTCGTCGCCGCAGCCGAGGGCAAGGGTGAGACGGCGTTGGCGGTCGTACGTACCGGATCGGGCGAGACCCCGCGCGCGACGACCATCCCCGAGCTCACCGGGTCGGTGCTCACGGCTAACGATCTTGTCGCCGACCCGAGTGCCGTGCTCCCACAGCGCACCGTCGATCGTGAGCTAACGGCGACGCTGTCCGGTTCGATGATGGCCTACGACTGGGCGATCAACGGCCGCCGGTTCGACCCGGCCGACCCACTGGCCGGAGCACTCGGTGTGACGCAGGGCGAACGGGTGCGACTACTCATCGAGAACACGACCCAGATGTGGCATCCGTTCCACCTGCACGGGCACACCTACCAGCACGCCGGATCGGGACCGCGAAAGGACACTTCGATCATCCTGCCGAGAAGATCCCTGACCGTCGAGTTCGACGCCGACAACCCAGGACTGTGGGCGGCACACTGCCACAACATCTACCACGCCGAGACCGGGATGATGACCATCCTCGGATACCAAACCGCCTGACAACCGCCACTTAGAGAGAAGCCGAAACCATGAACACACGAACCGCTGTCCTGGAAGTCGTCGGCGTCCACTGGGCATCCTCGAAGTCCGTCGTGGAGGCGACCCTTCTCCGCCAGCCCGGGGTCATGTCCGTGGAGGCCAATCCAGTCTCCCAGACGGCGAACGTGTCGTACGACGCGGAACTGACATCTCAGGCCCACTTGCGCCAGTGGATCATCGAGTGCGGATATCACTGCGCCGGTCAGTCCGTCCCGAACCACATCTGCGATCCCGCCCACGACCCCGACTCGGCCTCGCATGGCGGCGGGCATATGCACCCGGCCTCCGATCGGTCGTCGTCGGCGGTAGAACCGCTCGCAACGACCCCGACGCCTGACCACTCCGAGCACGAGCATGCGGATCACGGCGCAATGGCCGAACACGACGTGCACGGCGACACACCGACCGCGGCCGACTACGACGACCATTCGGGTCATGGAGACCATGGCACACCACCGCGGAGCGCACAGGACGTGATGGGCCACGGAGGCAGCCATGCAGGAATGTCGATGGCGTCGATGATCCGCGACATGCGCAACCGGTTCCTGGTCGCGCTGATTCTGTCGATCCCGATCACACTGTTCTCCCCGATCGGGCGGGAAGTGTTCGGGTTCACGGTGCCGGCGCCGTTCGGGTTGCGGGATGACGTGCTCTCCCTGATCCTGTCCCTGCCGGTGATCTTCTACGCGGCCTGGATCTTCTTCGACGGTGCCTTCCGAGCCCTGCGGGCGCGGACCCTCGACATGATGGTGCTGGTCGCGGTCGGCGTCGGCGCCGGGTGGCTCTACAGCCTCATCGTCACCCTCACCGGCGGTGGCGAGGTGTTCTACGAAGCTGCGACAGTGCTGGCGACGTTCGTGCTGCTCGGTCACTGGGTGGAGATGCGCGCCCGCGGCGGGGCGAACGATGCGATCCGCCGCCTGTTGGAACTCGCCCCGGCGCGCGCCGTCGTCATCCGTGACGGGCAGGAGTTCGAGGTATCCACCTCCGAGGTCGTCCCCGGTGATCTGATGCTCGTGCGCCCCGGTGCGAAGGTCCCCACCGATGGGGATGTCGAAGACGGCGAGTCCGAGGTCGACGAGTCGATGGTCACCGGCGAAAGCATGCCGGTCGAGAAGGCTCCTGGGTCGACGGTCATCGGCGCGACCGTGAACACCGTCGGCACGCTCCGGGTTCGTGCCACCAAGGTCGGTGCCGACACCGCGTTGGCGCAGATCGTCAAGCTAGTGCAGGAGGCGCAGAATTCCAAAGCCCCCGGTCAGCGGCTCGCGGACCGCGCCGCGTTCTGGCTCGTGCTGGTCGCGCTGATCGGCGGCAGCGCGACCTTCCTGGTCTGGTGGCTGACCGGCGCTCCCGTGCCGACCGCGATCCTGTTCGCGATCACCGTCGTCGTCATCACCTGCCCCGACGCGCTCGGACTCGCCACACCCACCGCGATCATGGTCGGCACCGGGCTTGGCGCCAAACGGGGAGTGCTGTTCAAGAATGCCGCCGGGATTGAATCCGCTGCCCACATCGACACGGTTGTCCTCGACAAGACCGGCACCCTCACCAAGGGAGAACCTGAAGTCACCGACTACATACCCGTCGGCGAGGACGACCTTGAGTTGCTCTCGCTGGTGGCCGCCGTCGAGCGGGAGTCGGAGCACCCCCTCGCGAAGGCGATCGTCGCCTACGCCGACGCCCGGAACATCCCACGCCGCACCGCGTCCGCATTCCTAAACGTCGCCGGGAAAGGCGCAATCGCCACCGTTGACGGTCGGACGGTGGTCCTGGGCAACACACGCCTGATGGCGCAGGAGGGCATCGACATCACCCCGGTTGAAGCAGCCCAAAAGTCCCTCGCGGAAAGCGGCCGCACGGCGATCATGTTCGCCGTCGACGGGGACGCATCCGGGGTCATTGCTCTCGCGGACGCCCCCCGTGAGACCGCGAAAGCCGCTATCGACGCCCTCCACGAGACCGGCATCGAGGTGGTCATGCTCACCGGCGACAACCAGCCCACCGCCGAACGCATCGCGTCCTTGCTGGGCATCGACACGGTGATCGCCGAGGTGCTCCCTGAGGACAAGAGCGCGAAAATCGCCGAGCTGCGGCAGGCCGGGAAGAAGGTGGCGATGGTCGGTGATGGCGTCAACGACGCCCCCGCGCTCGCCCAAGCCGACCTCGGCATCGCCATCGGCGCCGGCACGGATGTTGCGATCGAGACCGCCGACGTGGTGTTGATGCGTTCCGACCCGCTGGATGTCGCGGTCGCGCTGCGGATCGGGAAGGGAACGCTGCGGAAGATGCGGCAGAACCTAGGCTGGGCCATCGGCTATAACGCCATCGCCCTGCCCATCGCGGCCGGAGTGTTCTTCCCCTCGCTGGGCCTCATGCTCAGCCCGGAGATCGCCGCGATCTCCATGTCCGGCTCGAGCGTGATCGTCGCCGTGAACGCCCTGTTGCTGAAGCGACTCCGGCTGCCCGCCCAGGCCGCGCCCGCGGCGGCGACCGGTCCCCAGCCGGTACCCGTGCCCAGCGGGGTTCGGTAGCGGCGGCCCGCGATCGTTCGATCCCACGCAGACCCACACAGAGAAGGCGATGAACTGATGACAACACGCTCGACCTCGACGGGTGCCGATCCGGTCTTGGACCCGGCCCAGTTGGAGCGCGTCCACGCTTGGTGGCGGGCCGCCAACTATCTCTCGGTAGGACAGATCTACCTGTTGGACAACCCGCTGCTGCGGGAGCCACTGCTGCCCGAGCACATCAAGCCACGGCTGCTCGGGCATTGGGGCACGACCCCCGGGCTGAACTTCATCTACGCCCATCTGAACCGGGCGATCATGGAGCGCGACCTGGACACGATCTACGTCATGGGTCCCGGTCATGGCGGACCTGGGCCCGTCGCGGCCGCCTGGCTGGAGGGGACCTATACCGAGACCTACCCTGAGATCACTCAGGATGCCGACGGGATGCGACGCCTGTTCCGCCAATTCTCCTTTCCCGGAGGTATCCCCAGCCATGTCGCCCCCGAGACGCCCGGATCGATCCACGAGGGAGGCGAGCTGGGGTACGCCCTCTCGCATGCCTACGGCGCGGCGTTCGACAACCCGGACCTGATCGTCGCCGCAGTGGTCGGCGACGGGGAAGCCGAAACCGGGCCGCTGGCCGCGAGCTGGCAGTCCAACAAGTTCGTCAACCCCGCTCGGGATGGAACGGTGCTGCCGATCTTGCACCTGAACGGCTACAAAATCGCCAACCCCACCGTGCTGGCGCGGATCAGCCCGGAGGAGCTCGATCACCTGTTGCGCGGCTTCGGGCACACCCCGTTCTATGTCGAAGGTCACGACCCGGCCCAGATGCACCAGGATTTCGCTCAGGTCTTGGACACCTGCCTCGACGAGATCCGTGAGATCAAACGCCGGGCGCGCGCCGGAGACACCGAACGACCTCGGTGGCCGATGATCGTGCTGCGTTCCCCGAAAGGTTGGACTGGCCCGAAGGTGGTGGACGGCAAGAAGGTGGAGGGAACCTGGCGCGCCCACCAGGTTCCGTTCTCCCAGGCGCGGGAGAACGACGAGCACCGCGCCATCCTCGAACAGTGGCTGCGCAGCTATCGACCCGAGGAACTCTTCGATGAGGGTGGTGCGCCGGTCCCGTCGTTGGCCGAGCTGCACCCATTGGGCTCGCGGCGGATGAGCGCCAACCCGCACGCCAACGGCGGGCTTCTCATCAAGGCCCTCGTGATGCCTGACTTCCGGCGCTATGAGGTTCCGGTCGCGAGTCCCGGCACCTCCACTGCGGAGTCGACCCGGGCGCTCGGCGCCCTGTTGCGCGACGTGATGAGCGGCAACATGGACAACTTTCGGGTGTTCTCGCCCGACGAGAACAACTCCAACCGGATCGACGCGGTTCTCGAAGTCACCAACCGCGCCTGGAACGCCGCCACCATCGACGGGGACGATCATCTGGCGCCGGAGGGTCGGGTGATGGAGATTCTCTCCGAGCACACCATCCAAGGGTGGCTGGAGGGCTACCTGCTCACCGGACGGCACGGCTTCTTCTCCTGCTACGAAGCATTCATCCACATCGTCGACTCGATGTTCAACCAGCACGCGAAGTGGTTGACCACCGCCAACGACATCCCCTGGCGTCGCCCGATCGCCTCCCTGAACTACCTGCTCACCTCGCACGTCTGGCGGCAGGACCACAACGGGTTCTCGCACCAGGACCCCGGGTTCATCGACCATGTGGTGAACAAGAAGTCCGACGTGGTCCGGGTGTACCTGCCGCCGGACGCGAACACCCTGCTGTCGGTGGCCGATCACTGCTTGCGCAGTCGCCAGTACGTCAACGTGATCGTGGCCGGCAAGCAACCCGAGCTGCAGTTCTTGACCATGGAGCAGGCGATCGAGCACTGCACGAACGGCCTCGGTGTCTGGGATTGGGCCAGCAGCGACGCGGGCGAGGAACCCGATGTCGTCATGGCCTGCGCCGGCGACGTTCCGACGCTGGAGACGCTCGCGGCTGTCTCGATCCTGCGTGCGGCGCTCCCCGACCTCCGCATTCGTGTCGTCAATGTCGTCGACCTGATGCGCCTCCAGGACGCGCGCGCGCATCCCCACGGACTGTCCGACGAGGAGTTCGACACGCTCTTCACCACCGACAAGCCCGTCGTCTTCGCCTACCACGGCTACCCGTCGTTGATCCATCGGCTGACGTACCGGCGGGCGGGACACGGCAACCTGCACGTGCACGGCTACCGCGAAGAGGGCACGACGACGACCCCGTTCGACATGTGCGTGCTCAACGAACTCGACCGCTTCCACCTGGCCCTCGACGTCATCGACCGGGTACCCCGGCTGCACGGCGTATCCGAGCGGGTGCGGCAGGACCTGACCGAAGCGCTCATCCGACACCGCGCCTACATCCGCGAGAACGGGCAGGACCTGCCTGAGATCCGCGACTGGACGTGGGACGAGAATGACCACGAGCGTCCACTCCCGGTGGATCCGCTCAGATGAAAGAGGTGACACGCCTTCCCAGAACCCATCGTGTCGACACGGTCTATGACGCGGTGCTGTTCGACATGGATGGCGTGGTCACCGATACCGCGGGGATCCACGCCGCCGCCTGGAAGCAGCTTTTCGACCAGGTGCTGCAGGACCCGCGGGTTCGGGTGATCGATCCCGAGCGCACCTTTGATCCCGTCGTCGACTACCGTCGGTACGTCGACGGCCGAAGCCGCGAAGACGGCGTCACCGCCTATCTGGGCGCTCGCGGGATCACCCTGAACCTGGGGAAGCCCGACGACAGCCCTGACATGTGGACGGTCGCCGGCCTCGCCGCCCGCAAGAACGACCTGTTCTTGGCGGAACTGGATGCGCGCGGCCTGCGCACCTACCCCGGGACCACGGCGCTGCTCGCCCGGCTCCGCGACGCCGGTGTGCCCGTCGGCCTGGTCACCGCAAGCCGAAACGCCCAGCAGATGCTCGCGGCCGCCGGACTCGCGGGCCTGTTCGACACCGTTGTGGACGGCCAGGCCGCGCTGGAGCACCGACTTCCCGGCAAACCCGACCCGGCGATGTTCCGGGAGGCGGCCCGACGACTTGGTGTCCGCCCGGAGCGCGCGGCCGTCGTCGAGGACGCCGTGTCTGGGATCGAGGCGGCTCGTCGGGGTGGATTCGGTCTCGTCGTCGGGATCGCCCGCCTGGGGCATCGCGAGGAGCTCGAGGCGGCCGGAGCCGACGTCGTCCTCAACGACGTGAGCGAACTCGACCTGGGAGCATCCGCCACCGATCCGTGGGTGCTCGTGTATCACGGGTTCGACCCGGCCCACGAGGGACACCGCGAAGCGCTGACCGCCCTTGGCAACGGATACCTGGCCACGCGGGGCGCCCGCCCAGAGTTCGCCGACGACGGGACGCACTATCCCGGGACGTATCTGGCTGGGGTCTATAACCGCCTCGTCAGCACCATTCACGACCGGAGCCTCGAGGAGGAGCACCTGGTCAACCTGCCCAACTGGCTTCCGCTGGACATTCGGATCGGTGCGGGTCCGTGGTGGTCGAGCGGGCGAGTCGAGACACTCGACGAACGACGTGAGGTGAATCTGCGGTCGGGAACCTCGACCCGATCCGCGACACTCGTGGGCCCGCACGGCAACCACCTAAACGTCGTCCAACGGTCCTTCGTCTCGATGGACGACCCGCACCTGGCGGTGCTGGAGACCACTCTCGTCGCGCGCGGATGGGGTGGCCGGGTCACCCTCCGAGCGGGCATCGACGCGGGGGTTCGCAACACCAACGTCGCCGCCTACCGTGGTTCCGATACGACCCATCTGAGCTCGCCGACGTTCACGACCATCGGCGACATCCTGCTCTGCGCGGTGGAGACCAGGCAGAGCCGGATCCGGATCGCCACTGCGGTCCACCTGAGTCTCGCCGGTGCGGACGGCGTCTGGGGGGAACCGAACGCGAGGAGCGGGCGTCGATACAGCCGCTCAGCAGCGTTCGCACTCGCGGACGGCGAGCCGGTGACGCTCACCAAGACGGCGGCGATCTTCTCTTCCCGCGACGCCGCGATCGCGTCGCCGGAGCTGGCTGCGGTCACGCGACTTCGCGACCATGCCGGAGACACCGAGGGCGCGCTCGATCGTCACCGGGCGGCCTGGGAGCGTCTCTGGCAGCGCTTCGCCATCACGATCGATGCCGACCCGCGAAGCCGGCTCGTGCTGAACCTTCACGTCTTCCACGTGCTTCAGGCCCTCTCGCCGCACACAGCCGAGCTGGATGCCGGCGTGCCCGCCCGCGGTCTACACGGCGAGGGCTACCGAGGGCACGTCTTCTGGGATGAACTGTTCGTACTTCCCGTGCTCGGTCTCCGGCTGCCGAACGTGGCTCGAGCCCTGCTGGACTACCGATGGCACCGGTTGGACGCTGCCCGCGGCGCAGCGCGGGCGGCAGGGTTACGGGGGGCGCTGTTCCCCTGGCAGAGCGGCAGCGACGGCCGGGAGGAGACACCCGACACGTTGTACAACCCGCGCTCAGCCCGCTGGATGCCCGACAACTCGAGTCGCCAGCGGCACGTCGGACTTGCGGTCGCGTACAACGCCTGGCAGTACTTCCAGGTGACCGCCGACCGCGACTGGCTGGCCGACCGTGGCGCGGAACTGATCATCGAGGTCGCCCGGTACTTCGCCGCCTCCGCCGTGCACGATGCCGCGACAGATCGCTTTCATATCACGGGCGTCATGGGGCCCGACGAGTACCACGACGGCTACCCGGACGCGCCGGGGGACGGAGTCCGCGACAACACCTACACGAACGTCATGGCCGCCTGGGTCTGCGAGCGTGCCGGTGAGACTCTCGATGAGCTGGCCGGCCA
>Ga0209066_10000972_pt1 | contig 39620 bp, 48 predicted proteins | sample All_14_2_FD_187198 | JGI IMG/M metagenome (GOLD analysis project Ga0209066, IMG submission 187198) | Freshwater microbial communities in response to fracking from Pennsylvania, USA - Allegheny Zone_MetaG_DW_15 (SPAdes) (version 2) ... | reverse complement strand
ATGGCGGCGCGCCAATTCACGCCGAGCCATTTCAGCCCGTGCATCACTGGGACTTGTCTGCAAGCGCGCCTTCGATACCATTACTCGCCCGCCTCATCACTTGTAGGGGCAGGGTTGCCCTGCCCCGTGCTTTCCCGCCCTGACGATTCTCCCGCACGCTCTTCGAGCGTTGTGTTTGCGAGAGCTGCGATCTCGCGCAGGTCATCATCGCTCAGGTCGGTCACATCCTCTTTGCTCTTGCCGAGTTTCTTGGCAAGTTCCGCAGTGATCTTCGAAGATGGGGTATAGATCTGCGCCATCTCGAACATCAGTTTGCGGTCTGCATGGCCTTTGTAATCGGCTTCCGTGGCCACTTCCACCATTGCATTCAACGCATCGGGCAACGCATCAAAGATGATCGAGCCTTGCAGCATGGAAATGGTTTCATCAATGGTGGGGTTCTTCTTGCGCCAGGTAGCGATCGCACGGTCTGAATTCAAGCCCAGGCATTTTGTGGCAAGCTCTTCCTGAGTAGCGGGAAGGCGGTACTTCTTCGGCTGGCTGGCCCAGGCAATATAAACAGCCACGCGCCACTTCCAACCGCCTTCAAGCAGACGTTTGTATAGATCCATCCACCGTGGCGCAATTTCCATATCTCTGCCCGAGTCATCTTTTACGTTGATCCGCAAAGCAGATAGAGCTGCCAGCGCAGCTTCACTCGTTAGGCGTTCATCCAGCTTTGCATCCTCATCGATGCCAACCAGGTCGAACCCCAGCGGTAATTGATAGACAGGTTTATCCAAACGTCCGTTTGCCATTACACGTTCCTATTCTTTTTCGTCTGTGATCGCTGCCCGCGCACTTCTGCCAGGTCCTCACGCATCAACTTGATCTCATCAGCCATTCTGCCAATCGCCGCATTCATCTGTTCGCGTTGCGTTGCTAAAAATTGACGATTGACTTCCGACTGTTGACCAATAAAAGTGATCATCTGCGATGAGGTATCTTTCAAATGGCGTAAAAACAAGATCACAACAACTACCACCACGCCAGCCAGTGGGATTTGCAATAAAAGGTTTATCGTCGATTCGCTCATAGGGCATCGCCTCGTTCTTCCCCAAATACTTCCGAAGGAATATTTGGGGAAGATGTCAGCAGAGGGGGGTTAGCTTTTCCCTGCCCAGCCGTCAAAGACGCGCTTCAAGAGGACGTTATAAATAAGCGTCGCAAATGAAACAGGCGGAGCCAGCGCAATCAACATGGCATTCACCCAGCCGAAGAAAGCGGCAACAAAGGTGAGCGGGTCACTAAATGCGGCAAAGGCGGGGAATACAAAGCCGCTCCAAATAACGGAAAGGCCGAGCGCCACAACATACAAAAGCACGGTCAACCAGTCGCGTTTGATCGTCCACTGCGGGAAGCGCTTAGCCAGGAATTTCAGGCCATACAAAACGCCCGAGGCCAGCGCGCCGATGATGTACATCTGCACGTCGCTGATAGTGAATGCCTGTCCATCAGCACCAGGCACAGAGGCCGCAGCGCAGCTCATCAACAAGAAGGGCAAAACCAAAAGTGACCAAAAAAACAACATATTTTTTTTCATAACAAGATCTCCTTTTTCAAATGTCCCTTCCGCCGCCGCACTGTTGGGCATCAATGCGGCTTTGGAAAAAGGGAGGTGGGGGTGGAATGAAAAAAGCGCCGTCGTGACCTATTACGGTCACGACGGCGCTTATCTCCGAAGGAATGCCCATACTAAAACGGGCTTTGCGTTCTCTGGTGGGGAAACCGCTTGCAATCGGTCTCCCCACCTCTCATAATGTTATCAATCATAAATAGCACAAATGCGCTATGAATGACTATTTTTAACATCGGCAGAATCAAATGTCAAGTGTTTAATGAGAGAAAAATAAACGGAACCGCCACGGCCTGAGGGGGGCAGGTCGTGGCGGTTACAAGTGCAAATTATATGCAGGGGATTTGGATTGTCAAGGCTAACGGTTTGCGTTACCCGCGTGTGGGCGGGGTGGATAATGCCTGAGATGTTGCAAATGTTTCAGGGTGGGAAAATGCTTGTAAAGGCGTAGACTCCCACACGTCGGGTACACGCGGTGTTGGAAAGCAAGGGGTTCCCCACTGTTGCGCCATTGCTTGAGCAATGCCAGGGAATGTCTTTGATCTTTCGCGCCACCGATCAGGCGAGGGTGGTAACTTATGTAACCGCTGTTCTCTGCCTGCAACAATATTTGACGGTTGTAAAAGCTGGAGATTCTTTAGCCATAAACAAGTGGCTTTCGTTTCTCCGTGACCAAATTGCCAGGGCTGGATTATCTGCGAATATTTCACGCCGATAATTTCGCGGGCGTACTTGTGCATGATGGGATTTTCTACGGCTATTTTCTCAATTGGAGCATTAAATAACATTTTGAAGAACTCCGCACCTTCGCGCATATCTTCCCAAAGATTACGCTTTTCAAGCCAACACACACCAGAATTACAAAGGCGCGTGCAAGGCGGGTGAGCTACCATCAAATCCCAATTCTCTGAAAGCATGTCGCGCACATCGCCTTGATAATGATTGCCAGGGATTTCAGATGGCAATAAATCACATGACCAGGCTTCATGCCCTAATGCTTCAAACTCTTTGCGGACTGCGCCGCTAAATTCACAGGCTATCAAGACTCTCATTTTCTGCTTTCCAACGGTTGGCGTTACTGGCGGGGCGGTTCAACAGAACCACACTCGGCGCAGACACCATCAACATAAAAATGATTAACTTTGCGGCAGACTGTAGCCCCGTCCAGCGCACGCGGTTGTTGGGCAGACTGATAATATTGCAAGCCATGACGGAGAATATACATCACCGCTTGGTCATCATATATGCCACCAAGACCACGCTTCAAAACAGATTTCACCGTTTCGGCTGGTCGCTCTTTGCGCCCGCCAACATCGGTAAGCCGTAAACGCAGCAACTTTGCGCTGGCTTCTTCGAGTGCCAATTCATCAATTTTCACAATACCTCCTTGCGCTGGGGTCTGCCCAACGGTTTGCGTTACTGGCGGGCGAATTCGCGGGGACAACTTCGCGGACACGCATAATTTTCTAGCAATTCACTTCCGCAATGCGGACAGGTAAGCCCGTCCAGTACACGCGGTGTTGGGCAGATTTTCAGGGCGCGATAACCTTTGCCCTCCGCGTATTCTTTTTCGCAGAACTCTTGTTCAATCATCAAATCAACTAAGCGGGAGGCGCGAGTATAACCAACACGCATCATGCGCTGAATATATGACACGCTCACGCAACCTTGCTTTCGTGACAATTCTTTTGCTTTATCCAACAACGGATCAATCATTTTAGTTTGCTCCTTATCTGCCCAACGGCTGCGTTACCTGCGCTGGGTGCGCTTGGTAACTGTTTGAGATTTAACAACTGCTGACGCTTGAGAACTGCCTGTAGATGCCGCCACTTCCCCAGCGTCAGGTGGACGCTGTGTTAGGTGGCGTTTACATTTCAAGCACCCAACATCTTGCACACTATTTACTTCTTCATACTCCCATTGCTGCCCCCTACGCATCATCAACCCATAAACATCTAAGCCACATGGGGTCATTGGGGCGTTATCGTTTTTGCGCAAAACGACGTGACTTATAAATTTATTTGTGCCAGCATAATTCAAATTACCTACTGTTTCAATTTGCATCGTAGCCACCTAACTCATAATTCTACAACTGCGCGCCGTATAACCGTGCCCGCAGACAACCGATCCAACGGCGAACGAACCGCCGCGCCCCCATCCAAATGTACATAGATCATCGTAGTTTCCAGTTTTGAATGTCCAAGCAGATTTTGAATGGTCCGAATATCAGTTCCAGAATGATATAGATGCGTCGCAAAGCAGTGACGTAAGGTATGCACTCCAACAGGCTTCACGATCTTCGCAGCTTTCGCCGCAGACTTCACAGCCCGCTGTAGGCTCGTTTCAAAAATATGATGCCTGCCAGTCCTTCCAGTGCGTGGATCTTTCGATAACCCTGCCGCAGGGAACACATACTGCCAGCCCCATTCCAAACCAGCATTCGGCGATTTGCGATCATAAGCATACGGCATTTCAACCATACCCAAACCGCGTGCCAGGTCTTCATTGTGCAAAGCCTTCACTTTCTCCAAATGTAAACGGAGCATTGGCACCACCGAAGCTGGCAGACACGTCACACGATCTCGATTGCTTTTTGTATCCCGCAGCGTAATGGATAAATTATCAAGGTCCAGATCCTTCACGCGCAAACGCAGACACTCCATCAAGCGCAGACCGCCGCCATAGATAATTTCTCCCATGATCTTATAAACGCCGTCCAAATTCTCCAGCAAACGGAACACATCATCAACGCTCAACACCGTAGGCAAATGCTTATCCTTCTTTGCCCGCACTACATCCACATCACCAATATCAACATTCAAAGTTTTATATAAAAACTTCAATGCCGCTAAACACTGCCCTTGCGTAGTGGGGGAGATATGCGTATCAACTGCTAAATGAGTCACATATTCGCGCACGCCATCCCCGCCCGTTTCCCGTGGGTGCTTTGGCAGGTAATGCCTTACATAACGCCGAATCCAATTCATATATTGGCGCTCGGTCTTCAAAGCATAGCCTTGCGTCCGCAAAGCCCGTTGAATTTCTTCCATTAGTTTCATCGCTTCCACCTCGCAACCCGTAGACCTGGCTCCATCCACTTCAACCCACACACCTGGAAGAAATCTTTTTCCTCAGGGAGATTGAATTTGCTCCCATCGCGCCCATCCCACACAGCGCCATCCTTCACAAAATAATGATCGGGCAGCGCACCGCCCAGGGACTTCTTCGTCACCATCCACTGGCTGAAATCCGCGGGACCTGTGCGGATGACCATCTGCACACCCCACTGCGCAGGCGGCGTCACAATGAACAGATCCAAATTGATGTCAGCATGAAGCGCGATCTTTTTCATCTTGTGGCCACTGGCCAACACATCTCCAACGGAAGCCCAGTTGAAAATATCCAGGGAATGATCCAGCAGCGTCTCACCAAACAGATCAGGCATAAACTTCGGGATGGCGATCAACTCAATATCCTTCACATCCTTCTTCGCCCTGCGGATCGATCCCGCGATCTCGATCCGCTCACAGCTCGGGCGAAGGGTCCGCAACAATTCATCAGCGATCAAAAAAGCAGCACCATGATCCATTTCACACCACCTTGAATTCCACAACCCATACCCACGGGTTCACATCCCAACCAAACCCGCGCTTCTTGTTGATCTTGTCCCAAACAATGGCGAAACCATCCACAAAGTTTCCAATGCCTTCAAGCCTGCCAGAGTTATCAAGCGTGGCACCTTCTGCCTTTGCGTCATCATCTTTGATGTCACGCACTCTCTCCACGCGGACATTCACAACTTCCAAAGTGATTCGGCTTGCCCACCTCGGCATAAAAATGGATGGTCTCCACTTCCCACCTTCACGGTATGCTTCCAGCCATTTTTGCGAAGCCTCTTGTGAATTCTCGATCCCGCGGAAAACGCCATCAGCCCGAAAGCGCACACCATCTTCGCCAAAAGGTTCAAGCTCTTCACACTTGAACGTCTCTTTTACCCACAGCCGATCACCTGGCGCGCCGTACAAACAACGATAACCTTCATCATCGCCATACACACCGAAAATCTCAGCACCAGGTTGCTCATCACCGTTGCGGTCTACGATAATCGGAGAATACCACTCAACAGCTATAGGCGAGAAATTTTCGCTTGGCTGCGGATTTATCACCCGCCGCGTCTGTGTCTTGCGTCCTTCCAAAATCGCCAGAACCATCGGAGAAGAAAATAAGATCGGTTTTTCATTCATTTCACACTCTCCACTTCTTCCTTTTCCTTCAACATCTTCTTCAACTTCGCATCAAGCATCTTCAGCTTTGTCTTCTCGCCTCTGCGCTTCACGATCTCCAGACCTCGGCGGATGATTTCAAGATGCTCAGGCTCATTGCCGCGGTAAAACCATAAGCCTGACTTCATATCTTCCACAGAGGTATTCACCAAACTGATCGCACGTTCATAAACAGTTTTTTTCTCGTACACCTCACACCTTCCCTTCATGAATCGGATCTTTCAGATCAACCTTTCGCTCGCTCAGCTCCAGCAAACGCTGTGAAAATTCAAACACCTTCTTATCGCTCAGCGTGGAAAACAATACCAACAAGCTCTCCACACTGATCTCCCAAAAGCGAATGTCATCACAGATCTTACAGCGCACAGGCATCTGCCCATCCAACGGTCCCAACAGATCAACAACATCAGGGTGCTCCGCATCCATATCCAACGGCTCACGCAAAAGCATCAGCTGCGGAAGCCCATTACCATTCCAACGGATATACCCCAAAATATGACCAGCCCTACACGTCCACGGTTTCATCTTATTAGTCATCACGACCTCCAATCGCAACGCAACGCGCAGGCATCCACTCTGCGCTCAACAAAATACAATCATGTATCAACTCACCGTCCTTATCTTCAGGAATGCTCTGCGCAAACGCATACATTGGCGCAAAATGAGTCCGCGCAAAATATTCATTTCGCGCCAGGGCAATGCAATCGCTTACCCGCGCAGCATACGCAAAATTGACGAACATCAAGCGGCGAAACTTCTTCGGCCCATGAATGGCAATCTCGCACGGACCATATACAGGCCATGTCATCTCCAAAGAATGGATATCCAACAACGTATCCACCGCAGGCTTGAACACAACCAGCGTCCGCGCCTCAGGCGCAACAAGCCGCACATATTTCACCTGGGATATTTCCTTATCGCCAATAATGCGCACAGTCCGCATCCCATCATGTCCTAAAAAATTCGCCACGATCTTATCCATCATTCACCTTGTTCATCGTTCATCATTTCCGCTCCCCTCCCCCACCATGCGCTTACATCCAACTTCGTGTATATGCTCGGAGCACTCACGCACGCACGCACGATGGGGGCGGTTTGATACTAGCGGTTAATATTGTTTTGCGCGTTATTAGCGGTTAATAACACAGCCAGAGCAATCAGATCATTCCTCATTCAGCACCATGTTTTCAAGCAAAGCACTCAATGCAGATTTGTTCTGTTCGGTATCTTCATCAGCCATACTCACAGCGGGAGCAATGCCCAATTCGCCATTGGCCGCAGCGATGATCAGCTCCCAACAAAGGCGGGTTCGTTCTCCGCTGGGCAGTGCGTCATACCATGCCAACGCCCGATCCAGCCGAGCATTACCATCTACCGAGGCAGATTTATTCTCAGGCTTCACGCGCACATATGGATCAATGTGCAAATGTCGCACTACACCAGGCTTGATCGGAGGCGCCATTTTTATTTCACCTTATCCAGCTTATACAAACCACTGGCAATAGAGAGGACAGGGTTCTCAGCTACCACGGCTTTATTCACACCACCCACAACCAGGTTGAGCATGTTGCCCAAAAGCACAGCACCGCCGCCAACAACCAACACCGCGCCAAAGCTCTCCAGATCCTCCCCCCACTTGCGCTCAATACAGCCGTTCACTTCACTAGCCCATACTGGAAGTTTGTCCTTATATTTCAAGTTACCCAAACGCAGTGCAACATCCTTTTCACCGATGGAACGTTTATCGTTCACCAATTCCAACAACCTGCGCACGCCGAGTTTGTCGCTATCGGTCAAAGCCTCATTCAAGGTCTGGTTGTCAATGACCATCTTCTCAACCGTATTCATACCAACGCTCAAAACGCCAATGCGGTCACGCAGAGCGCGTTCATGCCCTGCAACTGGCTGGCCTTCATAATCCATCACATAATCGAACAGAGCGCCCACAGGCTGGGAATTCCAGCGCACCCGTCCAACCTCAACCGTGAATGTCTCACCGTTCGCTTTCCATTCATGCCGTCCCATCATCCAGCGGCGAATGGCAAGGCGGCTTTCCTTCAAGTCATCACCCATCATGCCCAGCGGAAGGCCAACCATCACCGATAGCGGAGCATCAAACGAGCCATGTGCCTGAATGTATTTGGTGAAAATGCCATACACCATCACCCGCATTTCAGGAGAGCCGCCAAAGCGGTCAAAGCTCATGTTCTCGACACGCCGCCCATAATTGTGAGACCGCGCCCCAACATAGAACTGCCCGTCAGCCGTCTCGATCATCAACGGACGTTCAGCCTGCTTCAAGCCGATCATCCCTTCATAATGCCCGCCGCCATTGGTAGCAACCTGTGAAAGCATCTCCAAACCACCAGCATGGCTCCACATCTTCAAACCACCAAAGCCACCATCAAAACCAACCGAGATCAAATTTTTTGTTTCCATCGCCTATTTCTCCTTTTTATTTTTCCAAAAGTCCAGCCATGAACTGGCTGCCATCATCCGTCAATACATACCCCTGGCGCGCATCCTTCTCTGAAGCCAGCTCGATCAACCCACGCCGCACCAACTCTTTGCGCAGATCTCGAAACCCAGCGATTGAATACGGCTTGCCTGAACCGCACCACTCGCGTTCAGTAAACGGAGCACCATTCAAAAGACCATCTGCCAGCAGCTTCAATTGATCCATCGTGCCTGGTAGATCAAAATACTCACCACTGAAATGACCATCCTCAGAAATGCGGCTCAACGTCACCTTCACCATCTGCGGCTCAGATGATGGCGCTGGCCTTTCATCTCCAACAGCGCCGCTGTTATCAAGATCCAAACCTGTCAACAGCTCCAGCTTCGTCAAGCTGAACCAATGCCGCATCGAATACATCCACACCCCCAGCGCAGTCACCAGGCCAATACCCAAAGACCAGGTGAACCAATTGCGCACATTCCATGCGATCGTGAAGAAGATCAAAGCCACAGTCACCATCGCGCCAGTGATCAACGCCTGCGCAAGCGGAACCCACGCCGCCGCCCCCAATGTATGCAGAAAAGCCTTGCTATTACTTTGTTCCATCACCAACCTCCAAATATTTTGAATTCGCCGTAATGATCTGAGCCGCCGCAGGTGCCACAACGCTCACACCCTCAGAGCTGCTATCACTCGCCTTTTGTGATGCCGTAGCCACAATGCCAACTGTCTGCGCCGCGATCATCCCTGCAATCTTTTGTTTATCGCCCTCGCGCCGTTCATCGAAGCCGATCACACTGCCATCGTTCGGATTGCTCAACATCCAAACGCCTTTGCCCCAATTCAACAGCTTCTTCCCGTCCTCAGTCACCCATTGCTTCAACAGCGGATACTGTCTCGTTGTCTTATCCAACGGCACCCAGCCAGCGCGGAATATGACCGCCTGACGGACCGCCTGCCCAACACCCACCAGGGCGATCCCGCCGCCAATGCCAGCAGAGATGATCCATATCGCAGCCGCGAATCCGCCGCCGAAGACAAGGCCAGCCGTCAGCGCATCGGCGATGCGGTTCCTTCTATCCGCCGCTGCCTGCTCTTGCGCCAATTGAATCTCCCTCGCCTGTTCACGGTCTGCCACATCCTGCGCCGTGATAGCCAGCGTCCGCTGGGCATCTGCCTCATCCCGCGGATCAGGTCCGCAGCTTCCAACCAATAAGCCCATGCCCAAAACCACCAAAAACACCACCAACCTTTTCATATCTACATCTCCTTTCCACAACAACGACAAAATGCCGCTACCTCACCACGTTCGCCTTTCATCACATCAAAATGCCGCACACCAAAACATCCCAGGCAATACCGCTCTTCCGCCGTAGCCGAAAGCACAGGCCACGGAGCTGCTGGCGGATGCACAGCCACCCAATGAGAAGCCAGATCCACAAACTGCCGCACAGCCAGCGAAGTCCCCGCAGCAGAGGAAGCAGAATCGCCCGAGTTTTGGCCATGATCGTCTTTCTGACCGCTTTTTCCAACAAAATGACCGTTCATATCGTTCTCCTTTGGTACTTACCCCCTAAGTGGGGGAAAATTAGTGAACTTCGATGAAGAGACCTTTTTTTTTCTCTTCACTTCTTCATTCCTTACAAGGCAAAATGTCTCATACTGTCACCATGTCTACCTCTGCTATTCACTACTTCATATATATATAGATAGTAAATAGTGAAGTAACTGAGCAAAAACGGGGTGAAAAGCCTCAAAAATGCCATTTTTGCGCCCTAGTGAACAAGTGAAGAGGATTTCAGCGCAGGGGCACAAAACATTATGTATTGCATCAGCAGGGGCATTTTCTCTTCACTGCTTCACTAATCCTCGGCTCCAGGGATCACCAGCTGCGCCGCCGCCGCTGTATTTTTCGCCCGTAAAGCCGCCAGCCCCTGCTTTGCCTTCTCGATCAGCCTTTCCTCAGGCAAAGCCCCGTACTTTTTACCGATAGCCAGCATCTTGCTCTCATCCCACTGGAAGTAAATGCCCGTCCCTTTGCGTGGAGGAACCAAAAGCTGAAACTTCTCGCGGATGATCCTGCCCACGCTCTGCGCCGAAACCTCAAAGGATTTCTTGCCTTTCTTCCCGCTCGAACCATCCTCCCCGCCGTCATCACTCTTCACCCGCAGGTCCGCCCCTTCATCGTTCATCTCATCCATGATGTTATTTGCAATCGCCGCCACATCCCCCACCTTGATATAGATATCGCCGTCATCTTTGATCACAAGCCGCGGCCACAGATCAGGAAACACATACATCTTCCAGATCGCTTCAGCCACACGCGCTTCCTTGGTGGTGGAATTCTCACCAACGATGTCTTGATAATGGCTTCGCAAAAGAGTCGTGATCTGGTTCAAAAACGCTTCATCCCGCGAACCGTCCAAATTCATAGCCAAAGACTTCATCGGCATCGTCACCTGGTTGAAGCGCGCAGGGATCTCCATATCCACCAACTCCCAACCCAGCTCCCTTTCCTGAAGCGAATATTCAAACAGCCGCCATGTCAGGCATAAATTCTGAATGCGCTTCAGTTTCTTCATCACAGCGCGGTTCAAACGCAATGGCACGCCCGCATCACGCAGCTCATAGGTCTCTGCACTTGTCAGCTTCAGTGAGATCGCACGGCTGGCAACTGCGTTATCCATAAAATCGCCGCGCATCGCAAACATCTTTGGGCAGTACGTTCGAAAAGGAGTTGGACGCCATCCCTTGTTTCCTTCCCCATCAATGAATTCTTCATTGCGGTAGATATAGTTTCCATCCATCGCGCCCAGGTTCACGAACTTCACAATTGGATTGCTGGCATCGCTGTTATCAGGCAGATCCGCCTCTTCAAAAAGAATGGTCCCGCGGAAGTCATCCACAACACGGAAGAACGTACTTTCACTATCTGCACCGCTCATCTTGATCGAGCGGTAACACATCGCACCCAGCAGGTTCAACAATGCGCTCTTACCAGCTCCAGCATCACCAACCATGCGCAAATAAACCAACTCAGTGAAGTTGTCATAAAGCCACGTTCCCATCACCCAATACGAAGCGAGCTGTGGCCACTTGTTGTCTTTGAACAAATAATTTTCCTTGATCGTTTTAGCGATAACATGCGTCAATTCATTTGTAGATCTGCGGTCAATGCTGCCATCATCCTTGCGCGCCAGGCCAGAAGGAAACTTGATCGCGCCCTGGGTGATCATTCGGTCATCAGGCCACTTCGGTTTATAGCGTTTTCCATCGATCAGCAGATCATCCGCCTCATCCACTTTGCCGCCTGGGTCACGGTATGCAAAGCGTGCCTTGCCAGTTTCCTCATCAAAGCAATATTCAAGCAACCAGTCACCAATGCGCCCGCCGTAGGTGTAGATCACTTCTTCCTTGCGCTCTTCACCGTCTTCACTCTTTCCCATCGCCTTTTTCAGCAGGCGTGAGAATTCGCGCACACCCTTCACCGTGTCACCCAGTGGCTTGAAAGCTCGCAGGAATTCAGGGGCATATCGCATGACCGTGTTCTCATCGCCCATCTGAGCAATGACATCAAACGCACGCTTCAATGCTTTCGTTTGGGCATGGTCATCCGTCTGAGATCCTGCCCACTTTGCAACCTCTATCGCCAGCGGCTTCGCCTCGCCGATCTTTTCAGTGGCCTTCTTCACCTGGTCTTCTTCAGAGATCCCGTCCGCAGTCATTGCCTTCAGCCAGTCGTTTGCATCCTTCTCAGGCCATTCAATAACACGGCACATCGGTCCCAAAATATCAACCAAAGGCCATTCGCCATTTTTGCCACGCACTGATTCCGCCCCAGCCTTATCAGCATCGAGCGCAATGTATAAAGCCTCATGCGCTGGCTCATTGCCAAATTTCGCGTTCTTCAAATTGCGCAGCTCATCAGCATGATCGCCCCACGCCGTCCCAGCGATGGCAACCGCGTCCACACCCCACTGCCCCAGCGTCACAGCATCGCCAGGACCTTCCACCAAAACAACACGCTCGGCACGCGGCGCATACACATGGTTGAAATACAACTGGCGCTTTCCAACCAATACCTCAGGCAGGTTATAGCTTTTTGGATCATCAGACCCAACCAGCACACCATCAGAATTCAACATCAGATGGCGGCGGTATAAATAAGTAGTGCGCCCGAAATAAATACATGGGTAAATAAGGCCAAATTTATCCTTCCAGCCAAGCATCGAAGGAATGCGGTCATTGTCCAACCACTTTCCCTTCGGCTCAATGCCGCGCTTCTCGCACCAGGCTTGCACACCACCCAGCAGCCCCAGCACCGCAACTGCCGCCGCCGAATGAATATCCTCAGCAGCAGCAATAGCGTTCTTCATCTCTTCATATTCGGCAGGTGTTCCCCAGCCCGTAAAGCCCAGCCCAGCCTTTTTGATCGTCTCATCTGTCCAGCCACGACCGCGCACATACGCCAAGGCTTTTTCATCACGCCACAACCATTCAGCGAAGATGCGCTGCGCCACGTTCAAAACATCTTCCTGCTTGCGCACCGCGGCGAATTTCACTTGTTGCTCTTGGCTCCACTTTGGCAGCTCCATGTTCGCCTTGCGCGCCAGGCGTTCGATGGCTTCTTTGAAGTCAACACGGTCACGGACCATCACCCAAAAGATGACATCGTTATAGCGACCGCCGCCATATTCGGCATTGCCATTCCAGGCAAACCGCTGGCCATCAAGATCCACGACCAAGCCGTGTTCGCCTGCGCCGCGCTTCGCTCCGCGTGTGTACCCGCGGCGATTGCCCTTCTCCAGACCAACCGTTTCGTTGATCACATCCTCGATCCGTATTCTTCTTTTCAACTCTGCAACGAAGTCATCCATAACCATTTCTCCAGCGTTTTTCCAGAATTTTTATAACTACTCGAACCTGTTCGACACACGCCTACCCGCAAAACAAAAACAAAATCCCCGAGCACCCCCACCCCCCTCCCCTTCAACCTTATGCGACAAAAAATGTTTGCCTTACAGCCCATAACAACCGCTAATATCAGCCACGATCAGCCTGTTTATGTCGCATAATGCCTACTATGTGACGGCCAGCGCGTTTTTGGTGGGTGTCGCGCCCGCAGGCCAGTGCGCAAGTGAACATTGGGATTCTTCCTACTACTGATACAAAGTCGGTGGCGCGGCGGGCGGACATGGGCGGCTGGCTAGCGTTACTGGCGGTTATCATCGCGGACGTGGACGCCTGAGCTTCTTTGGCCACGGGTCTTCTCCCATGCGCCGAAGGTGATTAGGTTCATCAGGCTATCCAGTGCGGACAGCAGAGCTACTGTGATGCGTTCTTGTATGTTCATAGTTACCTACTCAACCTTGTATAGCTTCGTTGCGAAGTCAACAGCATCGTTGGAAGCATCCTCTTCATTGCGCTTTTCGAGGGCATCGGCGATGCGTGCAACCTGAGCGGCCAGCAATAACGTGGCGCGGACTTGTGCCGCAGTCATATCCAATTGATTTTCATATTTCGTTGCACGGAGCACGTCATTCTCAATCTCGCCAAAGGTTTCAATCTGCTGTTGAATTGCAGGATCAGTAACGCCAGTTTCAACCGATACGACATTGGCACGGTGTTTGCGATTTTCTTCTGCGCGGATCTCCAATTCAAGTTCTCGCTCTTTGCGGAAAGCAAGAAGATCTTCAAAGTGATCTTCAAAGCCTTCGGTATATTCGATATCCCAAATGGGATCTTTGCACCAGTTATCTTTCAATGCCTGGATTTCTTCATCTGTTTTTTTCATTATCTTTTCCTTTTGTTTGTGTTGATCAAAAAGAGACAGCCAGCAATTGCCGCGATGACAAGTAGCCAGGGACTGTCAAACATTATTTGCTTCCGAAGATGGTTGAGCCTTTGGGAGCGTGGAGAGTGCAGTAGATGTTGCGCCCGTGGAAGTACCAGTATTTGTGGGTGGTGAGATCAGCCTGGCAGGTGAAGCAGATGACGGGTTTCACATCACACCTTCCATCGCGGATTGAAGTTCTTCCATCGAGGAGCGGAGATAGCGGCGTGTGGTTTCGATGGAGTTGTGGCCGAGGATGTCTCTTATGGTTTCGATGGGGGTGCCGTTGGCTTCGAGGCGTTTGCCGCAGGTGTAGCGCAGCCAGTGGGGTGTGAGATCGGGGACGTTGATGCGTTTGCCCAGCTCTGTGACGATGCGCTGTAATGTTCGGGTGGAGAGATCGATCAGGGTTGTTGAATCAGTTGTCAGATTGAGATAAGAGGCGAGGGCTTGTCGGGCAAGCAAGTTCAAAGGGACGTTGCGTTCCTTGCTTCCTTTTCCATTCCGCACGAGGACGTTGCCGCTGCGTTCGTTGATGGTGATGTCTTCTGCTGTGACCAGGGAAACTTCTTCAACGCGCAGGCCGTGGAGCATGAGGATGACCGCGGCACGATTGCGATGTGCGGAGATGTATTCAAAGGGTGTGACGGTGCGGCGGGTATCCTGCTCGATGGTGTGAACGAGGCGGTGATATTCGTCTTGGGTAAGAGAGCGGTGCTTTGTGGAGGCGCGGACTTGATCTTTTTGTTCGATGCCGTCCATGAGTTCGGGAAGGCCGAGCCAGGCGCAGAGGAGCCCGAGCGCCCAGTGACGGGAGTTCCATGTGGCGGCTTTGACCTTTTCTTCTTCGAGGGACCAGGCGCGGTAGAGGGTGAGGTCGTAATTAGTGAGGGTATGAGGCTCAAAGATCTGGTTGAATTTGGCTTGATACCATAGTCCGAAGACGCGCACATGTTGAACGGCAAGGGTGATGGATTTGCCGCTGAGTTGGCGGCGTGTGATTTTGCGGTGTTCGGTTTGCAGGTAGGCTTGAAAAGTTTGAAGATCGAAGGTTATAGGTTGAAGGTCAGTTGTCGTTTGCATGGTTATCCTTGTTGAGTTTCAAAAAATGGACTGCCTAAAAATTATCAAAGGTGGAACGTTGGGCATTCTCCAGTTGGCTTGTATTCAGCTCTGGTCGCCACTCCGCCTGGCAGAGTTCGGCAGTCCTTGCTCTGCCAGTTAGCTGTTGGGTTTGTCTTTCCAAACTTCATCCCATAAGAGGGCGAAGGCGGCAATTGCGAGGATAAAGAGGATGGTGAGTATTCTTTCGTCTATCATTGCTGACTCCATAAGAGGGATGCCATTTCAGCGCGGACAACGCGCAGGGTTTTCATGGCGGTGTCATACTGGTTGAAATCGAGCTGGCCATCTACTACGGGTTTCGGTTCTGCAACGATGGCGTTGAGATTCCATTCCTGGTTACGCAGTTCGATGTAGCGGGCGCGTGCCAGGTCTTTTTCGGTGGGCTGCACGGGGACGGGTGGGTTTTTGCGTCTTTCGTTCATTCCAGTCATGTATTTCTCCTTTTTTCCATTTGCGTTTCTGCGCTTCCCCTGGGTGGGCTGAGTGACAATTCCCAGCCCACCGTTAAACAAGGAGGAGCAACGATCGGGAAGTTACCAATTTCCCGAGAGCCAGTAAGCGGACTTGAACCACCAACCTTTCCCTTACGAAGGGAGCGCTCTGCCGATTGAGCTACACTGGCGAATTTCTTTTTTTTCAAACTGCTTGCACTGCGTACCGATTTGACATGTATGCGATGAAGAACAGCGGAAGGGATAGGATAAAGACTGCGAATTTTTCTTCATCGTGCCTGAGGGCTGCCATTGCGCAAAAAATAAGATCGCTAATGGTGAGGATGAGATAAAGATAGGTGAATGGCGAAACTGGCATCTTATTTGCCCTGTAGCCAATCGATTGCCATATCCAATAAAACGGGGATTGCGAAAATAACGATGACGGCGAAGGGGAGGAGAAGGATGAGCATGTTATTCACCTTCTGTATTCTTTGCCTCGGATAAGAAGCGAAGCGACTTAGAAATGCTGACTGCCACTAAAGGAATGAATTCATATTTCTTTTCGGTCATGGCCTGCCCGACCTTGTTTTCAGCGGAGAGCAATTCATCTATGGCATCGGCGATCAGGCGACTAGCGACATATGGAAGCGGCTTTCGGCGGGGTGTTTTCTTTGCCTCGGCGATCACTTCAGCGCGATGGATGGTGGATCTGTAGATGTCGCCGATGATCATGGCGGTGCCTGAGCTAGCAAAGGCGATCAGGCAAATGAGTGCAGCCTTCCATGAGAAGACGGCAACGATCAAAAGAGTGACAAAGTTTCCAAACGCGACAAGCAATGCGGTGTAGCCGTCTTTTTTTTCTGCGAGGACGGTCATCCAGTGGTTGTATAAAACGCTGAATATGACCAGCAAGAGCACTGCGCCGATCCCCAGGGGGATGAGAGCCTGCAAATCTTTTACATAACTGTTCAGAAATTCGCCCATTTTCGTCACTCGCTTTTTTATTTGCTATAGTTATTGCAATGAAGCACACACGCCGCGCTTCTTTTCATCTGGTGTTGACCGCTTACGACTCATCCACGGGAGCGGTCAACATTTCTTGAAACATCACATCTGCAAAGTACTGAATGGCTGCCCAATATGCTGCTTCTTTTTCAACTGGTAAATTTACAAACTCAACCAAAACTGTGTAGCTCCACTGGCCGAGAGCTTTTGTTTCGCCAGTGGTGAAGGCCATGCTTCACCTACTGGGTAATTCGCAAATTGAAGGTCAAAACTCCACTATCAAATACCTCGGGCAATTTCGCTTTCAGGCAGGACATCGCCCAGGATCGGCGCCAATCGTCATAAGCCACGGCGCAGACCAACAAAAAATCCGTGGACGGAGACGATTTTCCATTGCACCAATTCGTCACCGAAACACGGCTGATATTTGTATTCACCAGGCTGGCAGTCAGATCATCCGCAAATTTCTGCTGGGTGAGGCTGTAGCTGGCCATGTAGGCTTTCATTACGTCTGAGACTTTAGGTTCTTTGTTATCCATTTTCTTCTCCGTGTACCTGTTTCATTATGTAACCTTGGTTACATAGTAACCCCGTAAACTAATTATGTCAAGGGTCTTACATATGTCACTTGTTTCATATACAATGATTGAAATTATGAATAACTTCTCCAGTTGGATCACTCTAAAATATGTTGAGTGGCAAGCAAAAGAGGGGAGAAGAACAACGATCGAGGAATTTGCTGCCTATCTTGGAACTAGTCGCCCCCTTGTAAATATGTGGATGAATGGCAACAAAAAGCCTGGCAAAGAGAATATAAAAATTCTTGCTGAATTATTTGGTAATGAGATTTACGATATTCTTGAAATCCCCCGACCTAATCCATATAAACAAGTTATTGATCGTGTTTGGGAATTTCTTCCAGAAGATTTTCAAAAACGGATAAGTGAAGAAGCCGAGAAATATGAAGCGAAAAACATATCAGATAGGGTTTCAAAAACATCTAAGCAAAGAAAGGCACGAAAAATTTAGCAGAGCATGGGAATACCTCACGCCTTCTCAAAAGGCATGGATGTTTGTTCGCGTAATATGGCACTCTCTTCCTACTCTTTATCAAATCATCAATCATGTGAAATTCTTTTATAGCCGCTGGCTTACCTATCAGACTTATCCAGCGCACTGGGTGAGATAATGCCATTTCGATTTCGGAAGATATTCAGGCTGGGAAAAGGCTTTCGATTGAACCTGAGCAAAGGCGGCATTAGCACGTCCATTGGCAAGGCTGGCAGTACATTGAATATTGGCAAGCGTGGCATTCGTCCTACAGTGGGAATACCAGGATCGGGCTTGTCTTTCACGCCATCTATGGGTTCGGGCGCATCTGCTAAAAACGGCAACGTCATCACTTCCAGTATTGCCTTCATCATCAGTTTGATTTTGATCTGTGTGATCTGCGTGTGTATTGTTGGCTTGATATTTTTCCCAACGACAGACGGCACAACCACCAACACCCCCACCGCAGTCACAATCATTGACCCCGCCATTATTATTGCCAACACATCGAGCGCAGCGCAAACGCAAACGCGAATCGCCGAGCCTTTTACCTCCACTCCATTCACCTATTCCACTGCAACCTATATGCCGCCTGTCACGCTTGCACCAACGTGGACACCCTTCCCAACCAATACACCAATTGTATTTTCAACTCAGGCCATCATCATTCCTGCGGGTGGTAATTCTGGTGGCGTTTGCGCGTGCGCTGGTGATACATTGAACTGCAAAGATTTTTCAAATCATGCCGAAGCGCAAGCCTGCTTCAGCTATTGCATGTCTCAGGGTGTTGGAGATATTCATAAGCTGGACGAAAATAACGACGGCAATGCCTGCGAAAGTTTGCCATGACCTCCGATAAATCCCGCCTTGAACCGCCGCCATCCACCCTGCCGCCAGGCTCCACAGTCTGGGCCTATCTTCGTGACTCAGGCGGGCCAACGCAAGATCGATCCGTCCAACAACAGCGCGAAAGCATCATCGAATTCTGCGCCCAGCATGGGCTTATTCTCACCATGCCGCCCTTTGAAGACATCCACAAGTCAGGCGGGTCCACGCAAGGCCGCAATGACTTTGATTACATGATGTCACTCTCCAACTCCGCAGAGCAACGCCCGCAGGGATTACTCATTTGGAACTTCGCCCGCTTCAGCCGCGGAGGAGCATGGGATGCGCAGTTCTATAAATCTACATTGCGCAATCGCGGCATCATCATCCACTCTCTAACCGATAAAATCCCCGAAGGTGATTTCGGTCCCGTCATTGAAACCGTCATCGACATTGCCAACAAACAAAAAAAGGACGAAGCCTCAATGGGTGCCTGGCGCGGCTTGCGCCATAACGTAAAACAAAAAGCGGTGCCTGGTGTGGCACCGCTCGGATTTATTCGCACGCCTATCACGATCACATCCCTCGAAGGCGTAGCCCGCACCGCCCATCGTTGGGACCCTGACCCCGATTACAAGCATCGTATCAATAAAGCCTTCCGCATGAAAGCTGAAGGCAAAAGCATTTCACAGATCCACGCCGAAACGCAGCTCTACAGCTCCATCAATTCCTACGTCACGTTTTTTACCAATCCCATCTACATTGGCACCCTGCACTTCGGCGATCTCATCATCGAAGACTATTGCCCTCCCACCGTCCCGCGCAAATTGTGGGATAAAGTCCAGGCTATCACACAAGCCGCATCCGAGCGTAAACATCTCAACAGCAAAACCGCCCATCCGCGCCGCGTGGCCAGCGTGTACCCGCTATCCTCCATTGTCAAATGCGCACGCTGTGGCGGCTCCATGAACGGGCAAACCACCAAACAACCCTATGGCGATGATTATCGTCAATACATCTGCGCTACTGCCAAAATAAAAAAGACCTGCACTGCAAAAGCCATCCCCGCCAAAGTGCTTGAACAGATTGTCATCGATGGCCTATATCAATTCTTCGATGATCCTCAAAATCTGATCAACGTCCTCACCAAATTTCAAGAGACTCATTCCACCCGTCAAGCCGTAGTGGATCAAGAACGCGCCTCCCACTCCGCCCAGCTTGCCACCGTCCGAAAGAAATTATCCAACCTGCTGAATGTCCTCTCTGAAAAGCCATCGTCCCAGGCATTGCTCAAAAAACTCACCTCCCTCGAAGAAGATGAAACCGCACTGCTCAGCAAACTGGCCCAGCTCCAACACCAAAACAGCGCCCCCATCATCATCCCCACCCTCGAACAAGCCCGCGCCAGCACCCACTTCATCCAACAAAACCTCCGCACCAAAGACCCCGCCGCCATCCGCCAAACCCTCACGGGACTCATCGATACCGTCAAAGCAGACCGCATCGGCAAACACATCGCCGTCCGCGTAGATTATTATCATGTCCCATCCACGGTAAAAAAAAAGCCTGAAGTAAACTATGTCTATAATTCAGATCCCCGTGGGGGCACCATATATAGACATAGTTTATTCTTTGAAGGGACAGTTGCTTCTTCTGGCCGCCCAAAGAAAAACCCCATCAAGTGATGGGGTTTTTCTTTTATGACAATTCATATTCGACGGATGGAGCGTGAACATTTAGATTGGCGGGTGCGCCAGTTTTTGTCGCAACCAAATATAAATATTTGTGAGTTGCCTGAGTAAGAGATGACAACGCCATTGATGTGTCAGTAAGAGTATAGCCAGCGTTCGCAGTAAGTCCGTAAGTTGTGACCGATGCAATCACTGTATTCGTACCAGCATCTTTCAATTCAAGTGTCCAATAATTTGTCGTGTTATTCGTGCCAGCTGCAATAAAAACAGCCTGGCTGTATTGTTTTGGATAGGACGTAAAAGAAGGTAATGTTGCCGAAAAAGGAAAACTATTTGTGCTAGTAAGGGGAGAAATATTTATGTAAGAAGCAAAAGGATATATAAATCTAAGCCCTGTAATGTCTGTTGGTATATGGGTGTGAGTGATTGCCGCGTAAATGCTATCAAGAGAGCTCTGCAATATGGTGACGGTCTGCGCCAGCGTTTTCTTGATCCATGCGCCTGTTCCTGAGCCTACCAAAAAATCATTAGCAGCAGTAGAAGAAGAGTGTGCAACGAAATACGCACCGAGACCCGATACGATGGTTGACCATTTTATTTTTCGTAAAAGGCCAGAGATGCTTTCCCAGATCCCAAACTCATCATCATTAGAGAGAGAGGTATCTTCTGTGGCGGCGTGGATGGCGGCTGCCAGGTCAAAAGATCCACTTTGGCCCCATGTCCAGGTGGTGCCATCGTAGGAACCGAATTCATTCGTATCTGTGGCATAGGCAATGGCTGCTTCTTCAATGCCTGACAATGCTTCAATATTGGCCTTGGTGTCTTTATATTGAACCAAGGGAGTTCCTTTTACTTTATCGTTTCGGATCATTATTGCACCTCAAGAGCGGATAAGTAAACGCGGTCATTTGTGTCCATTGTGATCGTGCCACTGCCTGACGTGCGTTTCCAGCGCAGACGGAAGGTATGCGAACCCGCTGCAAGGCCAGTGATTTTTCGAAGCGCGCTGCCTTCTGAATGGCTGTTGACTGTATTTATGTCGCGGCTGTGGACCTCATAATCTGTGCCGCTTTCTGCAACGCCCAAAACAAGGCGGCTGGGTACTGCGGTTGCGTAGAACGAAAAGCGCAGATCGATCAGCACATCGGTATCGGCAAGTTTTTTATCGATGGTCACTTCCATACTTGCGCCATCTACATCAGCATAGGAGGATGAGGTTGTTGTTTTTGTGCCTGAAGGGGTAACAGCGATCACGGCGGGGCTGAAAGAGAATATTTCAACTTCTCCGCCGCCATTATCCACAATGTGCCCATTACTGATAACTATTTTTCCAACATTGCTGACAGAAGGCGAGCCGCCTGCCTGTTCCACGGTAAGGTTGAATGAACCGCCTCCGCCGCTGGCACTGGATACAAAGCCAACGATCAATAACGATTTTGCGCCTGTGGCAACCTGGTCAATATCAATGGTGATGACATCTCCCTCTGCAAATGTGGTGACTTCTGGCGTGCCAGAGACTGCCCAATTATTTGCATCATCATGCGCCAGAGTGGGGCGGTTGCTTTGCGTGGTGAAAACTGTAGTGCCGTTTTTATGTACATCCACGATCGTAGAGGATGAGGCGCCATTATCCTCAGCGTAGATATACCAACTTTCAACGGTGAGATCTTGTGTAACCAAATAAGGGACCGCTGCGCTGGTAAGGGTTGTGATGGTCCCGTCCACAGAGAATATGACTGGAGCTCCTCCCCCGCTTCCGATGGGCAACCAGACCGCAGCGCCGTCTGAAGCGTCTGTGCAAATAAATATTTGGCTGGTTGCCTGATTCAGCCAGATATCCAATTTGTTGTATCCCGTGGTTGTGTCATCATCCACTGTGGGATCTGCGCTCTCCAGCCATTTGCGCGGATAAATGGCATCTCCAATGGCGGTCACTCCAGCGGTTGCACCTGTAAGCTCTGCCCATAGTTCATCCCATGTTCCAGGCTTTCCTACAATATCTGCCCAGGCCACTGCGCCTGCTGCGCCGCCATAAAAGCCAGGGAAGCGCATGTCAATAATGTCTCGATTGGTGCGGCCTTCCTGAATTTTGGTTTGCCCGTTATACACGCGCACCAGGCCGCGCACAAATACGGTATCTGTTGGCAGGGCGGGCACGTTTGCGAAGCGATCTCCAGCAGGCATGAGCGCATCAATATCGAATTCTGCGCTGACAGTTTCAACATTCGCGCCTGTATTATCGATCGTGTGCAAAACCAGAACTGCCTTGCCTTCAGTTGCTGGAATATAGGCGGTATGGTCTGAGGTTGCTGAAGGCACTTCGATGGGTGTTTTGCTGGCGTTGATGATCATGCCGCGCATCAGCTGCACGTTCATGCTGGGTGGGTGCGAAACATACATGCCCAGGGGAGTGAAGGCACGCAAATGCACATATAACGGGTCTTGGCCGCCTTTTGGCGCAAGCCACTCATAACGCATGGCGGGAGCATATCCGCCGAGGGTGCCTGCGTTTTCGCCGCCAGGCTTTTCTGAATAGGTGGAAAGGACTTGATACAACCGAGGCTGTTCGGGAGCATATCCCACCACAACATGCAATTCGTTTTCTGGCGCTACCCGATTGCAAAATACTGGGATGGCTTTTGTTTCACCGAAGCGCACCCATACAATGGTTCGGGTGTCATCCACATAGAGATTGCCAAATCCATCGCCCAGTTTTCCAACACTGCGCGGCAGGCTGTTCTCTTTTTTGGAGAGTTCACGATCAATACGGGTGGAAAGTTTTTTTATAGGTTTCATTAGGATGCCGCGCAGACGTTGAATAATTGACCAGGTTGTAACGTGACGATGCGCGGATTAACGATCTCCGATTGATAGGCTTCCAGCTCGAATGCCCCGAAGGTGGGGGTATCGGCAAACTCAATCGTGTAGGATGTTTTCAGCGCATAAAAATAATATCGATAGTCCAAAAAATGGACGCCGCCAATGGGATCTACTGCGCTGAATGTGCCTTCAGGCAGGAAGGTATTCCAATAATAAAAACCATCCCACACCGTGTCATATCCAACCAGCGCATCTGCGTTTCCCATAGGGCCGATCCCATCCACACTCCAAACATAGGGCTTATTGGCATCGTGGTTTTTTGCTTTGAAGTAATACCAGGTACCGATGGTAAGACCTGAGATGGTGCCGCCAGAGCTGATTATCCCTGTGGTTGCCACAGGTAACGAACCTACCTGAGCGAAGGTGGGGGCATGTTCCTGAAGCATGTGCATCTCATCGCCGCCTGCGGCATCGTAGGCAAGCACAACACGAAAGCCATCCACATCTACGGAAGAAATGCCGCTGATCTCTCCGCCGTCCAATGGGATGGATAAAACATTCGCGCCTTCTTTGATGGCGTATAAGGTTGTATTTTCAAGCGCACCATTGAAAAACTTGAGCCCTGGAATAATGCTGGTTTCGTGAATGAACGAATCAGGGCGAATGGTGCATGGGAAGTATGCCGTGGCGGTGCGGTCTGCCTCATCCACGCTATTGCCATATAAAACGCTTTTATCCCAATACAATGTATAAGGGCCTGTGGGCACATCTTGCGCACAATCATTCAGATCCTGCGGGTTGATCTGTGGAGGGAATTCATCATCAAACGCTGGGAAGTCATCGAAGCCGAAATCGCCAAAGCCATCCATCAAATTATCTTGCGGAGGTTGTGGCGGGTAATAGGTAATGCCATCCACGCCAATGGCTTCCATGTCACATTCCAATACTGTGTTGATCGCTCCCACTTCCCTATCCCTGCGCCATGAAACATTGCGCGGAATCAGGCGCGCATTGGTCAGCACAATGCCGCGAGGTGTATCTACCTCAGGCAGGGTGATGGTGAGATATTGCAAGGAACAAATGCTGATCAAATTATTGTTTTGAGCAAGCTCAAACGATAATCGGTATGCAAGGTTTTCAACCGCCAGAACACAGCCCGCTTTGAAATTGCAATCATCCTGATCTGCAAATATATAATTTGTGGGGGCATCTGGCGAACCATAAACGACGGGAGCCGTGCCTGGTGCGCGGCTATGTAATGGCGGAGCTGCGCTGCCATCATAGGGACCTACGCCGCCCAGCTCGATCATGCTTTTTTTGGTGACGGTTGTGCGCTCGATGCGCAGCGTGCCTGCCACAATATCCGCTTTCGTTACATCCATGATAACGGGCAGGGCATCCCTCGCAGCATCAGGCAGGTATTGACTATCTACCTCAACATACAGCTGCCCGAATTGATTGCACAAGGGAGTTGCAAATATCTTTTCAGACATGGAAACAAGTTGATCCCAAAGTGTGCCATTGGTGGCCACGCTCTTGATGCGTGTGGTATTGCCTGATAAATACACATCTACGATCTGCGCGAGAGTGGTGTACCAGGTGAGGAAATGCGCCACAGCTTTATCAACCGTCAGGTTTTGCTTTTCAGTCCATGACACGGGGCTCACAGATACATCAGTCAACAAAAAGGGGAAACTGCGGATCTTCTTCAGCCAGCTCGCGGGCCCGCTAACGCGAAACGATACGGTACCAGCTTCGGGATCTCGTTGGATGCTTTCATCTTCGATCCAGCCAACGCATTTGATATTTGCGTAGCCTGCCAATGGCCCAATAGACTCTTCGGTTTGGTTGTAGTAACTCTTTTCATACAGCACCACCATTGCCCGCTCTTGAATATCTCCAATGCTTGCATCCTCGTAGCAATCCACATCAAACGAAAAATCTCCAGAGGAGATATCGCCGCTCGGATCGCTTGCTGTAAAAATAGGCGCAGGCGGATTAACTAACAGCCAACGGTAGCCCGTGCGAGATCTGCCAAGCACATCTGTAACGGTGCAGCTCCATAGATATTGCCCAGGCGTATCGATCGTAAATGTGGGGCTGGTTGTATCCAGGTCTGCGGTGGATGCCGCAGCGGGGCAGGCAAATAGAAATGAATCGATATCTTCACCATCAGGCGAATAGGATGCAGATGGATCGAGCGGATGAAAATCCTGTGATACATATCCGCCCATGCCATCTGATTCAAGGGTCATAACTGCGGCGATTGGCCCCAAAATGGGCATGGGCAGGGTGACAGGTTGCAATCCGTATTGAATGTCATAATCCATCTGTGGCACGCCGCCAGGCACGCGCAGATCTCGTGGATAGGGCGGCATGAGATCCACAACGGTCACATAGTCACCGTCAAGAAATTGAACGTTGCTTGTCTCTGCAATATAGAGTGTGTCAGACGTGGCTGCTTTTCGGATTCGCACAATGCCTTTTTCGTATGCGCCAAACTCAACAGCGGAGATGAACGCGGTCATGCCTTCGATCACGTCCGTTTCGTCGCCTGTGGGGGTGTCGTAGATCAGCTCAACAATGCTATCAATGCTTGTAAAGCTCTGATTGATTCGACAAGTGAAAACGGTTTGCGGAACCTGAATTCCGAGGTGCCATTCACTCCAATCGCCTTCAGCGCGCAGGGAGGCTTTTTCTTCGGTCGTGGCTGCTCGTGCGTTTTTCATTACACTACCTCTTCGATGACGATAAACTCAATGGTTAGGTTGAAGCGATGACCTTTGAACCCGTTTGCATGATCACCGTCTTCTCGCGGATCGATCCAGTTCATGCGCACTTCAAAAACGCCAAAGGTATCATCGCGCTTTGTAGAACGGATGTAAATTGGATCGGTGCTTTGAAATGTTTCCAACTGCGCGATCTGTGCCACTTCCAACAGAGGGAAATCCCAAACAATGGTTTGCGGACCGCGGCCTTTCACGGTGAAATCATCCAACCGATCTTTGCGGCGGAAGTTATTGAATTTTGGCTGAGGCTCAGGGCAGGGCGTGGCAAGTTCATCCACGCTGGTGATGCCGCCTGAGGTGGAGCCGATCTTGAAATCACTAGCCATTAGAATATCCTCCCAATGAGCGATCCAGCTGTAGAGCAAAGCTATCGATCTTGCGGCTGATCATACGATCCACATCCTGGAATGTCACACCGCTGGCCATGTTGATCTGATAGCGCGTGTTTTGCGCTGTGGTCATCTGTTGTACTGGTTTTGCCATTGCTTTGGCAATCACGCTCGGATTAACTGCATTCTGCAAACCGAGCTTATATCCATCTCCGCTATCAATGCCAAGTTTCATAAATTTGCGAGATGGTGAACGCGAATCCAACGCTCTGCGCATGGCATCCAGGGCTGCCTGCCCTGCCTGTGCTGCTGCAGCGATTAATGCAGGAATGCCGCCCAAAAGCCCGTTGACAATGCCCATAATCATGTTTCTGCCAATCTCAGACCATTTGATATTCTTGAACGAAGTGACGATGCGCTCTACCATGCGCTTGAACCAATCCATCACAATCGTTCCGCCGCCTTTAACGGCATTCGCCAGCCACTTCCATCCTTCAGCAAAATAGAATTTGATGATGAACCAAAGCTGTTTCGCGGTATCGCTAATGCCCATAAAGTTTGTTTTGAATGCAAAATATAGGATTGCGGGGCCAGCTGCTAATAATAGTATTTGTCCGAAAAGTGCCAGCATAGATGTGCCTACGCCTGCAATCGCGGCTTGTAATCCAATGATTGCCGTACCTGCTGCGCCTGTGGATACACCAAAAAACGTAAGCACTTTCACGATCAATGCCGCAACCCCCAGCCATTTGACAAAGTTGCCGATCAAGCCAAAAATGCCGCCCGAAAACGGATTAAGACTTTTGGTAGCTCCGCTGAATGCCAGGGGTAATAACTTTCCAAAGATGATCAGCAGAGGTCCAGCAACAAAGGCAATCAATAAAAGATTTGCAATGAACTTCTGAGTTTTTGGATCAGCATTGTTGAACCATTCCAACCATTTATTCAATTGCACTAATACCTTTTCTATAATTGGAACAAGATTATCTCCAAGGACTTTCAGGGTATCACCCCAATTACCTTTTAGAATTCGAATTTGATTGGCTAACCCTTCAGAGGTTCGTGCAAAATCTCCCTGCGCTTTTGCAGTTTGGTCAAGAATGATCGCATAGCGCACTTGAATTTTTTCGGCTTCGCTCAATTTCTGGATATTATCGCCAAGTCCCAGTTCCATTGCTTTGGCTTTCATCGTGGCTTCGTTCAATGCCACACCAAACCGTTTAAGCGGTTCGGTTTCCCCAGATAAGCCTGAGCGCAGCGCAAGCAATACATCTTCAGGGTTTGCATTATTGAATGAGGCAAGGTCAGCCGCCAATTGCACCAACGCAGTAGACATATCTGCTGCAGCTTTTGTGCCCATGCCCTGAGCGGTAAATAGGTTTCCATATGTGCCAGCAGCTTCCAGGGCGGCCGCTTGTGACATGCCCAAGTTTTTAGCGGCACTCTTTGACCATTCCTCAATGATCTTGCCATTCTCTTCAAAAACAACATTAACCTTATTCAAGCTCTCTTCGTACGAAGAAGCCATCATCACGGCATCTTTTGCCATCAACGCCAGCGGAATAGTGACGGCGGCGGTCATGGCCTTGCCAACATTCTGCAAGGTGACGCCGAGCCGCTGAGCTGATTTTTCCAGCGTACCCATGCTGCGCGTGGCATTATCCACACCAGTTTTCACGCCGCTGGAATCAATGTTTACTTTTCCATATGCACTACCGAGTTGAATTGCCATAATTACCAAATTCCATTCGCAGGGATTTTCATCCGCTTCATGCCGCGCTTCGGCATGGGAGAGTAGGATTGTCGTCCGCCGTCTGTCGTCTGTTGTCCACTAAATGGGTTCTTGCCTTCGTTAAACATATTCTCGTACTTGCGCCCGATCATCAAACAGGCTTCATCCAATGCCCATTTTGCGATCTCGGTTTCCAGTTCAAAAAAATCGCTCGGGCGTTGGCTATAGGCGGTTGCCGAGTTATACAGCCGCCACAGGTTCGTCTTGTCCTTCACGAAAGGACTGCAAAGCAGTCACCTCCCGATTGACAAAGTTGAAGATCGCCATCTTGTCATCGTTGGGCAGCTCTGCCAGTGTGATGTGAGCATCATCCGCCACGTCGCCGATCAATGGCGTTACCAGCGCAATGGATACCAGCGCATCGAGCATGGCGGCGAATTCAGGGCCATTCTTCGCCAGTTTTTTTAAGTCCATGCCGCCTTCGCCATTGTCAGCCGCTTCTTCTGCCATATCCACAAACGAGGCAGGGAGTTTTCCTGTCATCAGTAAATCGGTCATGGTCACATCGCGCACGGTTACAGGTAGCCCGCTGGGTAAATCCATTTCATGCAAACGCGATGCTCTCCATGCCGCAAGGTTCGTAGCCTTTGCTTTTTGAGACTGAGCGATTTTCTTTGCTTCTTCTTTCATCTTTCCTCTTTCCGCGATGTGAGGGACAAAGGACATTCATCCTTCATCCCTCATCATTCATAATTTGATTTACGCCGTAGTGAAGTTGATCACCGTATCAGCCAGGGTTTGGCCATAGATATCGCTCACGCCTGCGATCACGATCAAATGATCTGCGGCAGAACCGAGGCTCGAGGCAGGGTTGAGGGTCACGACCTTGCGAGCCGCATCGATAGTGCGAGCGCAAGAGACAGGCACGCCTGCTGCCGTAGTGAGTATGATGCCGCTTTCCGCGCCAGCTGCGAGCTTGTTGTTGAAGGTCAGGACCATATTGGAAGAGACCACCACACCAGTCGCCGCGTCTGCGGGGCTGCTCGAAACAGAAATAGCAGAGGGCGAACCAGCCGCATCAGGAAGATCATCTGCGGTTTCGTTGGCCACAATGTCATAGGCTTTGCCAGCGACCTTCACGCCCTGGAATTCGGCTTCAAGCATGAAGAACTCACCACGCTTAAATGAACCTTTGGGCGATCCTGTGAGCTTTACCTTCAAGAGTTTCACATGCACATCATCGCCGTCATCACCCAGGCTCTTGCCATAAACCTTGAAATACGGGAAGGTGGCAGAGTCGCCTTCGAGGGTTGCCACTTCGTTCGGTGTGGAACCAGTCACCCCGTAGGTATGACCCGTCATCAAAGCGTAGGCATTCAGGGGAATGCCGCCAGCCTTGAACTTGCCTTTGATGCCGAGCGGCTGCGTGACAAGTCCTTGCAATTCATCATTGCCAAAAAACTCGCCGCTCACCACAGTTTCTTCAAACTCCAGTTCCAGCGCGGCGGGGAGAGAGATCGCAACGGTATCAGCCGCATTCACGATCTTGATCTCCTTCAATCCAAACGGTTTATTATCTACACCAGTACTCATAACAAAATCTCCTTTTTATAATTTGCGGACTGCTGAAAATCTCAGCAAGCCAAGCGCACAATCCAATGCCTGGTCTCGCTGTTGATGCACTGCACTTACAAACTCAATATTCCATGTCCCTGTGCCGATCTGCTTATCGTTCACATCATTGAAGATGTAACTCATGGCCGGTTCAATGACTGAATATCCCTGACGCTGATAAACGTAAATAACAAAGGTGGTGCGGACGCCTCTCACATACGGGCCAGCGGGTACCTCAGTCGGTAGCTTGATCAACGCACAAGGCTTGATCTCCTTCGTCGTCGCGTCAAATGCCGCCGCCGTGTTCGCGCGGGAAATTTCTTCCACATCGTTATAGATGCCGCCCGTCAACAACGCAATCAATGCCGTATCCGCGGTCAATGCTGTTTTCAGATCATCACTCAAAGACATTGCAACCTCTCAACCTTTGCACTTTTGAACCTTATAACCCTAGCTCTTCCCCAAACAACCACACCGCCAAACTCAGCGCATCCGGCATCAGGCTCACATTCACATCGCCGCCGATCGAGCTTTTGTAATCGTCCATCTCTGGCCAGCTCTCGCCTTTCAACCAGCCATTCAGCTGCGAAGTGAACGCCTTTTCATCCATCAGCACCGAGGTCTTGAAACAAAAACAATGCGGGTGCAGGGGGTACTCAATTGTCCCAACGGGATACACGCCGTCCCCATTCTCGCCGCCTTGCGCGATGTCATCACATTCATCCGGCTCGGGGTGCGCCGCAGAGAGATTGCATTTCTCCATCTGCACCCACGGCTGCGCGGCTAGGAGTTTATCGGTAGCGAGAGCGTGAGCTTTTTGAATTTCCGTTCGTGCCAGGCGTAAAGCCTTATAGCTGACACCAGTACCATTGCAAGCATCGCCAGATAAAAGGCCAGTTGTATCGCCTGCCGCTCGATCAGTTGCTGTGCGTCCATATAACCTCGTAGATGTCCAACGCGGGCAGCCCTCGCCCGCACCAAGGAACTGTTGCAATTTCTTTGACAAGTTCCACGCCGAGTCACCATCTGCCACACCCTGCATGATGACCTGGTTGATCGCATCCCGCCCCGCCCCTTCCACCTGCCAGATGCGCGCCGAAAGATTAATTCCATCCCCATACAAATGCTCTGCCGCCATATTCAACAAGATCTCGATCTGCGGCTTGAACACACCATCCTCGATAGCTTCGTTCAGTCGTCCGTTGTCCGTGGTCAGTGGTCGCAAGATCATCTCATGCCTCACTGCCATCACGCCATACGGCAAACTTGCCGCCTCAATGCGTGCCTGTAAAAACTCATCCTGCCATGTCTTGAAGGTATCGCCCCACTGTGAAAGCATGTCAAACTGAGCGCGGAATCCGCTTGTGCCGTCCAACTTGCCATCCTCATCCGCGTGCTTTAGCAGGATCGCCGCTGCCTGTCTTCCAAATTGCAAAAATAGCTCATGCGTTCTGCCTGTGAAATACACCTGCAAACGCAAAGATGCTTTGAAAGAAGCCTTGTCCAAATTTCCCAGGGCAACTTCATCCAACCGTGAAAGCAATTTCTTTTTATTCATGTTCATCCTGAATATGGCGATCTTTCAACCATTTCATAAATTTATTTACTTGCTCACTCGCATGATCTCGGTAACTCAAATAAAGTTCTTCACCGTTATCAGATGGCAAACTGGAAATATATTCTTCAAACAATTTCTCCAATTGCGAGAAATCAATTTTCACAGTGACGATAAGACTATTTGGAGCCATCATTCATCCTTCATCATTCCGCATTCATTATTTAGATTGACAGGCCCTTCAAGTTATTTGCAAACGCCGCGCTATCCAGACCATCGCCATTCATAATTTCAAGGTCCACATCCCGCAGGTACGAAGCGAGAATAAGTTGAATGGTCTCTTCCTTCACGCCCAAAATGCGCAAGCGGGAGGCGGCATCAGCCAGGTCACGCAGATCGGTGGGGGAAAGGCTCTTTGCCTTGCGCCACACGATCTTATAGTTCACATCCGCAGGCAGAATGCCATGCAATAACCACTCGCGTTCGATCAACGGCTGAAGGATCTGTACCGTGGCCCATTCACGGCCCTGATTCAATGTCTCTTCATAGGCTTCTTTTTTCTCGCCGAGAATGTCACGGTTCAAGTCGCCGCCGTAGGCCATCAATTCCATCGGCACATCCGAGGCCGTGAACATCGTGCCAATGTGGTGTTGCACATCGCCGATCTTGTCAATGTCGCCATCGCCTTGATGCACCGTCAGCGAAGATTGCTTATTGCTGAAAAAGTCGATCACCGCCGCCAATTTGCCGAGCGCTTTTTTGTTATTCTCTTTGTAGGTTTCCACATCCGAGGCAGAGCCTTCGATCACATGCTGGCGAATTTGCGCTCCGCCAATCTTGCGCCGCACCGCCACATTTAACTCGCCATCTTCTACATACTTGAACTGCTTGCGTGCGCTCTTCATCATGGGGCGTCCATAGCGGCTCTCTTCGTCATGGTTCCAGCGTGCATGAATGATCTTCCACTCAGGGAACCAGATCGCATCCTGCGGCGCATCAGCTCCCATATAGGTTGCATCGCTCATCCAAAACGCACGCTGCGGATCATCGAAGCGGTCTGCCTTGTTCGAATTGCGGTGCATTTGCAAAGTTGGCTTGCGCGAAACGCTGCCGATCTGATAAACAGATCCACTTTCTGAGATCGTGTTTTCGAGGAAGGAATCCCCGTCCCGCATCGAAAGGCGCAGCCAGTCTTCAAGAGACTGATTCAAATGCAGCCGTTCCTGTAATGCCATCACGATATCGCTGGCTTGCGGGTTATCCACCACGCGCACCACGAACCCGCCGCGCACCAGGTCCCGCGCATACATGCGGTGCATCTTCTCAACCCGCGGATCACCGTCATACATGGCACGGCAATCCTTGATCACTGCATTGCGGTCCCGCTCCACCTTGAAGCGAGAATAAACATCTTCCGTAATAACAGCCGCTGGCTGGGTTTGAGTAGATTGCTCCGAAGCGCGGTTCGGGTTCAAAAATGCTTTCACACGATCAGAGAATGATGGCATCATGGCAGACCTTTTACCTTTATCTCAACGCATCCTGAAGCATTCGCTCCAGCCGCGGTAAATTTTTTTCCAACGTGCTCATAATCACGGCGTATTTCCCGCCGTTCGATGTTTCCAAATATTTTCCATAAAAAACCGTATGGCCAAGCGCAATGATCAATGTATTTCCATCACCGCTTTCGATCGCCACATCACTCATTTCTGATTTTGACTCTGGCGTCACTTCTCCAATAAGCGGAGATAGACCAAAACCGTCCACTGCAAAGAAGATGCCGCCCCTGGCATTACTGGTGCGGTCTTCCCAGGGCGCTTCAATCCGCGCTTCATCCTGGTTCAACTGCCCCCAATAATTTGCCACCGCCTGCACAGCTATCAAAACATCCATGCCGTATTTCTCAACCGCAGGGATCAGCTGATCTTTCGGCGCTACTTCCCAAAGAAAACCGCTCTTATTCAACAACCACCGCCTCAGCGATCGTAGCCGCACGCCGATTCGGTTGCACAAATACAACTTCCAGTACATGCCCATCAAATGTCAGGCGGTCATCAGTCTGAATGTTCATATCGGGTTCGCCTAAAATAAAAACGGCCTGCTTCGCTGCGCGTGCCGCATCACTCTGCAAACGGAAGCCGCGTGAGCCTGCGTACTCGATCCGCATCAATTGCGCTGTGAGTGTGGTAGCTCCACGCCGAATCGCCAAAGAGACTTCATTCTCTGCGCGGATCTCCCGCATGTCTGCTGCTGCCTGTGTCCAGTCAAATGCCATAATATTTTCCTAATGCAATTCAGGGTGTGCGGCCCATAATCGCGCTACTTTTTCAGCGGTTGTCAGCTCATCTATTTTCACTTCGGGCAGCATATCCACATGAGTCACTTCGCCCGTAAAGAAAAGATATTTCGCAGATACCCATTCAGGCCGCAGCGAATGCAAACGCGCCCAGCCATCTTTTATTTCAACCACGCGCACCATCTGCTTGCGAAATAGAGCTGTCAAGTATCGCCCTGCGCCAGAAGGCATGTCTCTCACATTCAAACCGCTGTCAGCGGCTACTTCAGCAACTTGCAAAGCGCCTGGCACATATTTCAGGCAGTATTGCATGGGGTCAACAGCGGTCTGATCACTGCCATGCAAGCCGCGTGGACGGATCTCCCAATGCAAATGCGGACCCGTGGAAAGGCCATCGCCATCGATCTTGTCTGTGGGATCACCGCCGCTCTTGCCGATCTGCTGGCCTGCCTTCACGTCTTCGCCTGGTCTCACTGCCAGCATGGATAAATGCCCATAGATGGACATACAACCGTCCGCATGAATGATGCGCACATGCCGCCCATATCCCGTTTGCTGATTGGTTGCCGTGTGAACCGTTCCATCCATGCAAGCATAGACGGGCGTTCCAGCGATCACGCCATAATCAATGCCTTTATGCCTGCGGTCGCCGCCATACAGCGCTGGGTTGTAATTGCCAAAAACCTGTGTGACCAATGCCGTGGGGATGGTGGGAAAGGCTGTTAGCATGTGATAAATGCTCCGTTGTACCGCTCGCACGCCGCAACAAATTCACCATGCAGCGAGAAAGCCATTTTGGAAAGTGAATCCACGCCGCTGCTTTTGTCCACGCTCACCGCGCCCAGCGAGTATTTCATCCCGCCGCTCGAAGCCAGCGCGTTTGCGCGTTTTTCGATGGCAAGAGACTTAGCCTTGATCATTACGATCTGCGCTTCATCCTCACCCATATCTGCATAAGTTTCATTAGGATCTGTTCCGCTCAACACCCATCCCGCCTTGTATTCAAGATAGCGCGTCATCGAATATCCTGGAGTTGGGAAAATGGTCAAGGTCTTATTGACCACGGTGATCTCTTCTTCAAACGGCGAAAGCTCGCTGAATGGAATGATGCCCGTAACGGTCACGATCACATGATGCTCATTGCTATACGGGTTGTCGATCTCGATTAGTTTCAGAAAGTCATCTGGCATGGCGTAGCTGGCAGTTCCAGAAACCACAGCGATGGTGCTGTTCTTCTTCACACCACAGCGGCGGGAGAATTCAGCCACCGCATCTTTTATAGCTTGCGTATATTGCGCAGTCGTAGGCACGGAATTCACCGCAGGGATTTCACTCTGTAATTGACTCACCAAACTTGCCAATGTCTTTGCCATTTGAAACTCCTACATGATGAAGGATAAATTCAACATTCATCCTTCATCATTTATTATTTGCTTTTAGCTTTTCACGACCAAAAGGACAGTGAACTTCTTTGCACTCAAATCGCTTGCGCTTGATTGCTGGATCTGATCCGCAACTGTGATGGTGGCTTCAAAGCTGGAAGCGGCATCGGACTCATCAGTCATATTGGCAACACCAATAACCTTGTCACCAACTTTTGCACCAGTTAGCGTACATGCACCAGCGCCGTTCTTGCCAGTGAAAACTTTGAAGCTCAAAGCAGCTTCATCGAGCTTCACACCAGTCACAGCTTTGGCATTGATCTTCGCAGTGGTAACTGCATTGGAAGCGATCTTGCCAGCAACGACTGCACTAGTATTGATAGCGCCAGTTCGTAAATTCACATCAGGGGTAGGCATTGTTATGTTCTCCTTTTGAACACACCTGCTCAAATGGCAGGATTGATTTCAAAACTCAGGAAGCTGAAGGATGATTGCTTATCCTTCAGCTTTTATCCGTCTAATTAGGCGATCTTCACGTAGGAAGCCTTGCCGCCGATCGGGGAGATGGAGGCGTTGTATTCTTCCGCATAGTATTGTTCAGCGGCAACCAGCTTGCGGTTCGCGCCAAAGGTCTGGAACGGTCCCTTGATGGTTGACGGTTGGAATACGCGGTGATGGACGATTTCGCGATTGAAGACCAGCACCCAGCCATCACGCATTTCGGTGGAACCGAATACGGGCAAGCCTTTGATGCCGCCTGCAAAACCAGCCGCATTCAAAACGGCATTGGGGAAACCAAGGCGGGTAAACCCGTCCCAGTTGGAAAGCAGATCGGAATTGGTCTTGCTCATCAGAATTCCAGTTGGTTCGTAATAGCGGTTTTCAACCTTCACCTTGGCATAGCCGATGTATTCAGCCAGCAAGCTCCAAGGATCAGAAGCGGAAGTGAATGTGCCGCCACTGTTAGAAGCAACGCCGAGCGCAGCGCCCAAGGCTTTTTCGATCAAGCCTTTATCAATGTTCAGGCGCATCTGGCGCACGATATTTGCCATTGTGCGGGTCACAGCATCCCATCCAAGGCTGGCGCGGCTGAAAACGATCGCCTCATTGGTGATGTAGTCAGCAATGCGGTCAGCTGCAGCGGTAACGAGCTGATAGCTGAGGGTGGTCTTGGCGCGCTGAATTTCAGCATCTTCGCCTTCGCGGATGGCGTTGTAATCGTAGTCAACAAGCACATCATTCGCATCGACAGCGCCAGCGGTCAACAACTTGATTTTGCCGAGTTCGTAATCGATCACAAAATCAGTGCCTTCCACATAGGTGGTACCAGCGGGGTTGCTGGTAACGACCACGGTACCAGGCACAATGCGCCCATGAGCAAGGGCATACCAGGTATCTTCTGCGCCAGCAGTTTCAACTTCGTCGGTGATAGAAACGGTGTAACCAGTTTCACCAGTGAAAGCTTCGTAATAAATGCGCTCATCGGGGCTGGTCATAATACCAATGTCGAAGATATTGGCAGCAACCAGGTTGGGGAACGCTTCGGCAATGACCGCGCGGCTCACGCTGTACGGTAGATTCAAATCGCTTGCGGCTTCGGCTTCCTGCAATAGTTTATGCTTGTTCAAATTGTCAAAGCGTTCAAGCAATTTGACCGTGAATATCTCAGCGGCGCTTTCACCCTTGCGGATATCACGCACTTTGCGGTTTTCGCTGCGCACCATGGATTCTTGAAATTCAAATGCAACGCGGGCAAATTCAGGCGTGCCAGTTTCGTTCTCCAGCACATCACCCAAAACCACAATGCCTTTCTTCTCATCGAAACCCATGCCTTTGAGAGCGCCCTTGGCAGCCAGTTTGCCATATTCCTTGCGCTTGTTCTCGGCGAATTTCTTCACCGCATCAGCGGAGGTCAGGCCAGCTTCCTTGATGGATTCGGTAAAGGCTTCGTTCAATTCCTTGCCGAAAGGCAGATCCTTGGTAGCTTCCGCGATGGCGGCTTCCACTTCACTGCGCTTCTGGCCTTCTTCGAACTTGATAGCTTTTTCTTTGAGAGTCTTCAACGCTTCGGTGATGTTCTCACCAGCGCCGATGCCCAAAGCCGAGCGGACATTCTCTTCAATGGCCTTCAATTGATCCGCGCCCATCTTCTTCAGTTGGGCTTCCGTGATACCTGCAAACGCTTCAGGGTTCTCACGCATAAGTTGTAAAAGTTGTTCGAGGTTCATTTCATTTTCTCCAAGTTGAATTGATTCAATAAGTTGGGCGGCATTCTCAAAGGACGGTTCCAACACCAGGTCAAAACCTGTGATGTGCAGCTCGTTCACTTCAAAAACACCATTGATTTTTTTGCCATCACCATAGCCGCGCAAACTCACGCCAGGCATAACGCCGCCTTCCATCAAAGTCAGGATGTCCTTGCCTTTGCTGGTTTCGAGGATGCGCCCCACCACATCCACACGTTGACCGTCGAAGGAAACGTTTTCCCATTTCGTTACGGTCTCCAGTAAATTCGGACGCCCGCCCTTGTCAGACGGATGTTCAGCCTCGCCGAGGATCTGCACCGCTCGGCCTTGCCCTGCGCTCTCATTCAGATGATTGCGTAACTCCGCAACCGCTGCTTCAACCACATGGGCAGGATATCGGCGCTTGTTGCCATTAACAACGCCCGCCGTAATAGCACCTTCTATTTTGATTCGGCGGGGTTTGCCATCAACCGCCTCTTCCAATTTGAGCGAAGCCTGCACCCGCTCTTCAAACCGCGCACCCTTGCGCTTCTTGCTCTCGCTGACAACTGCCTGCTGATTGCTGATAGTGGTCTGCGGCTGATAGGTCAATTCCACGATCTCCCACGCATCCCGAGCGGCGAAGGTATAAACATCGCCATTCTGTGAGTAAGTGACCTTGAAATACTCATCAGTCTTCAACTCAGAATTTTCCCAGGACGAAACAATCACATGATCCGAGAAAATTTCATTGACGTAATAGCTGGATCGATTTTCCTCATAAGGAAACTGAGCCCGAAACGCCTCGCGGATCAAGCTCATGGTGTAATCCATCGAGCCCTTCACCAGCTCTTCCAACGCCTTGCCTTTACCGATTTTTTTTGCCATAGTTTTCTCCTAATTTCTGAACACTGATAATTGATCACTGAACAGTTGTTCACTACTTACCACTACCGCAGGCGCGCTGGCTGTCTTCGTGCTGCCGCCATCATCTGCGATCATCTGCACACCGCCGCTGACTGTATCCACATCATCATCATGGCGTCCCTTCGGGAAGGAAGTCACCTCGCGGATAAAGTCCAGATTCCACGGAGCGCGCACCAGTTTGATGTGTCCCTGCTTTGCGCGTAATTGCCAGGGGCGGGCACGCTCTACCTTGTCGCCTTGCGCATCCACGCCGCGGATATTGATCCGCACCAGGGAACGATCTTGCAAAAACTGCTTGATCACCAAACGCTGAAAGGCATTGCGCTCAATGCCCCATTCAGTATTTTTTTCAAGATCTGAAAGCATCGAGGCTTTCACATCGCCGAGAAAATCATCCAACTTGCGGACCTTGATCCGATCCCGCAGGATGATGTCCCCTGTCTTTTCATCCAACGCCACAGCAATGGATGAATTCATATCGCTGGTTTCGCTTTCACCCAGCGCAAGATCACAATAACGAAACCAACGCAAACCCTCGGGAGCCTTTTCGATAATCGGAAAATCTTTATCGTCAAAGAATTCACCTTCAGCCATGCGCGGCATCTGTTGGAAGATGGCTTCAAAGTCATAATCCATCATATTGGCGCGTGTGTTGGCCAGCTTCTTCGCATCCGAGCGTTCAGGCCATAGCGGTTCACCTGACTGCCGTCCGAGCGGGTCCCCATCTTCCGCCATAGGGATGTAAATGCCGCGCAATAAATTCTCGCGGTACTCTTCCTGAGTCTTCGGATATTTATCCGCATCCAAAGCCAACGCTGGAAGAAAAACAACTTCCCATTGATCTGCTTCAGGGTCACTGATCATTTGCATCAGCAACTGGCCTGCCAGGTCTTCCTGATCCCAGCGTGTGTGCATGATGATGATGGCTGCGCCTGGCGTATTCGCAACACGCGGATAAATGACAGAGCGGTACCAGCTCATTACCTTCTTGCGATATGTCTCGCTCTCGGCATCTTCTCGGCTCTTGAACGGATCATCGATGATCACCAGATTCGCAGGGCGGCCTGTGATACCGCCTCCAACGCCCGCCGCAAAAACAGATCCGCGATGCCCTTTCAAATTCCACGAAACAACCGATCTGCTTTCAGGGCTGAGCTCCACGGGTTCATCCACCGCAGAGCGCGCACCGAAGAGGTTTGCATACGCATCACTACCAACATAATTGCGGGTGTGGCGGCTGTTCTCGGTTGCAAGATCCGCGCCGTAACTTGTGAGGATGATGCGCGTGTCAGGAAGATCACCCAGCACCCAGCTGGGGAAGAGGCGGCTGGCTTGTTCGGTCTTGCCATACTGCGCAGGCTCGCAGATCAACAAACGTCCACAACCTGCCTGTCCCTGCGTTTCAATGTATCGCTTCACATGTTCCAGCTTTTCAGCCAAATACACATGATGCTTCGCAGGCTTGTACCAGGGAGCGATGTAAACGCTGTAATCGATGAGATGGCGGCGCGCCAATTCACGCCGAGCCATTTCAGCCCGTGCATCACTGGGACTTGTCTGCAAGCGCGCCTTCGATACCATTACTCGCCCGCCTCATCACTTGTAGGGGCAGGGTTGCCCTGCCCCTACAAG
>Ga0209066_10000970_pt1 | contig 39622 bp, 34 predicted proteins | sample All_14_2_FD_187198 | JGI IMG/M metagenome (GOLD analysis project Ga0209066, IMG submission 187198) | Freshwater microbial communities in response to fracking from Pennsylvania, USA - Allegheny Zone_MetaG_DW_15 (SPAdes) (version 2) ... | reverse complement strand
GGCTGAACGATCCGCGCGTGACCTATTGGGAACCGGCGAAATGGGTTGCGCGGCTGCGCGTGCGCAAGACCGATTCCAACCCGATCCTGTTCAAGACCCATATGGGGGCCGGCCATGGCGGCAAGTCCGGCCGCTATGAGGCGCTGGAAGAACTGGCGGAGGAATATGTCTTCCTGCTGAAAGTGCTGGGGTAAACTTGGTTTCAGGCGGGCTGCTGCTTCCCCTCGTACTTCGAGACGGGCCTACGGCCCCCTCAGCACGAGGGGAGAGCAATGGAAAGCCTGGAATCCGGAGGAGCACCTAACCTGCGGGCTCCAGCCGCACCAGCTTGCCGTCGCTTTCGTCGGTAAGGAGGTAGAGGAACCCGTCGGGGCCGGAGCGCACATCGCGGATGCGCCAGCCTTTGTCTTGCAGCAGGCGTTCCTCGCCCAACACCCGGCCGTCTTCGATCTCCAGCCGGTTCAGATGGGTCAGGACAAGGGCCCCGATGAACAGATCACCCTTCCAGTTGGCGAAAGCATCGCCATCGTAGAAATCCATCCCCGACGGGGCGATGGACGGCACATAATAATGGATCGGCTGCACGGTGCCGTCCTTCTCGGTCCCGTCGCCGATGGGCAGGCCGGAATAGGCGCGGCCATAAGTGACCATCGGCCAGCCGAAATTCACGCCGGCCTGGATCACATTGATCTCATCCCCGCCGCGCGGCCCGTGTTCATGCGCCCAGATCGCGCCGTCCGGGGTCACCGTCAGCCCCTGCGGGTTGCGGTTGCCATAGGTATAGATTTCCGGCAGCGCGCCGGCAGTGTTCACGAAAGGATTGTCCTGCGGCACCGACCCGTCGCGGGCAATGCGCAGCACCTTGCCGGAATGGTAGGACAAATCCTGCGCCGTCTGGTCCCGGCCCCGGTCGCCCACGGTCAGATACAGCATGCCATCCGGCCCGAAGGCCAGGCGCGATCCGAAATGGCGCGAGGTGGAGGGGGGCGTTTTCGCGGTGAACAGGATTTTCACCTGATCCAGCGCCCCATCCCCCAGCACCGCCCTGGCTATTCTGGTTGTGGCACCGCCATCGACGGGGGCGGAGAAGCTGAAATAGATCAGCCGGTTGCTGTCGAATTCCGGATCCAGGATGACATCCAGCAAGCCGCCCTGACCGCTGTCGTAAATCTCGGGCAGGCCCTGCAAGGGTTCGCCCGGCGTGCCGTCCGGCGCCAGAATGCGCATGCGGCCCGGCCGTTCGGTTACCAGAAACCGCCCGCCGGGCAGGAAGGCGACCGCCCAGGGATGTTCCAACCGGTCGGTCAACTGCACGACGCGGAAATTGGCCTGGTCGGAGTGTACGATATCCTGCGTCCAGGCCGGTTGCGCCAGGGCGAGGCCCGCGCATAGGGCGGTGGATATGGCAAGGGAAAGGCGGGGCATCGGCTCCTCCGGATCAATGGCGGGGGTCGGTCTCTCGCTTCCGGAATATGGGGGATGGGGTGGCCGGATTAAACCCGGTCAGCCTGCGGCAACCCGCCGCGCGATGGCGATGGCCTCTTCCATTCCGATGTGTTTATCAGCTTGCACGACGGCCACGACCGCATAGGCAATGCGTTCGCTGCCACTGTCCAGACCAAGCCGCAAAGCCTCCAGATAGGCTTCGCGGGCCACGGCATCGAGATGCTCTGTCGTATCGCTCATCATGCAGCTTCTTTGGCACGGAGCCGGTAAAGGCCCGGTAAACGGGCCAACGGATTCTGCGTCAATTGAATGCGCATATCGACTGGACGATTTGCACATAGTGTACATTATGGACATTTATCCTGATCGTGCTATACTGTCTTTATCGAAAGGAAGCGAAGCCATGTCGAATTCCCTCTACAAGACGGCGCAAAAGATGCCCGACCCGAAAGGCTCCGTCTTACAGCAGGAAATCACGCGGCTCGTAGCCCGCCACAATCCTGAAATGCCCCTTGAACTGAACGAGTTTGTCGGGAAACTCGCCGAATCCGTTTCCGGCGAGATCGCCTTGCTTCCCATGGAACAGCAGAACATTCTCCTGCTCCACGCTTCCGAACTTGCGGCGGAGACAGGGAAGCTCATCCTATCCATTGTCGCCAGGGGGCATGCCGAGACGCCGATCGCCATCCGCGCGCGCGGGCCGGTTGAACGCAGTGAAGGCCAGGGGTTCGGGGACGTATTGTCTCCCGAAGCGGGGCGGGAAAAGCTGCGGAACTTTGCTAGCCCGGTCCGCCTGGAAGGCTGGGCGGGCGAGGTTGCGGGCGCAAACGAAATCGCGCGGCAGTTCGGAATCCCCCGCTCGACATTGCATAGCTGGCAAAAGCGAGGCGCGGTCATTGGGCTCCTGAAGGGGCGACGAAACCACGTCTTTCCCCTTGCCCAGTTCGAAGACGGGCATCCCCTTCACGGCATCGCGGAGATCACCCAGCTTGTCGGCAATCCGCGGGTCGCATGGCAGTGGCTGATCCAGGATAAGCCCAGTATCGAAGGTAGACCCCTTGACCTATTGAGGATTGGCGAGCAGGCCAAGGTGATCGCGGCGGCGAGACGGGACTTCGGCTAAATCGTGCGCCTGAGCCGCGAAATCGTGGAGGATCTCGTCGTCGGATTCGAACCGGCCAGCTATCTTCGTGTCCTGGATGCAGCCTATAAGGCAACGCCTTTGGGCATGGGATATGGCAATACCCGCTTTTCCAGCCCTGCGAAGGCCTTCAAGCTGCTATATATCGGTCAGGATGTGGCGACCGGCGTTGCCGAAACGGTTGTCCGGGACCGTTTCGAAGGACATGCTGATCGGGTACTGGATTTATCGGAATTCGACACATGGGCCATAACCTGCGTTACGGCACATAACCCTCTGCTCCTTGTCGATTTGAGAAAGAACGGGCTGCTGCGATTGGGCGTCAGCACGGACGCGGCGCGTTCCAAATCCCATAGGGAAGGTCAAGCCCTCAGCGAGGCGATGCATGCCCAGTTCGATGTGGATGGCTTTCTGTATGTATCCAGGCTTACCGGAGAAAACTGCGCCGCCGTGTACGAGCGCGCCGTCATCAACAAGCTGACCGCGACACCGGCGATCCTTTTGTTCCAGCATCCCGATCTGATCGCGGCCCTGCAATCCATCAGCATCGTGGTCCGCAGGGAAGAATGATCCCCCTCCCTACCTCGGTCCAGCCATGGCCGGACGAGGCAGGGAGGAAAGATCGTTCTGACATAGGGCTTTATGCTGCGGCGGCCGCCTGCTCCTGGTCGGGGATGAGGACCAGCCCATCCTCCCCGGCATCCACCGCCACCCTTGCCCCATCGGCCACCTTGCCCTCCAGGATCAGGTTCGCCAGCGGGTTCTGCAGATATTGCTGGATCACCCGCTTCAAGGGCCTTGCGCCATAGACCGGGTCATAACCGCGATCGCCCAGCCAGATCTTCGCTTTCTCGCTGAGGGTGAGCACGATCTTGCGGTCGACCAGCAGCTTTTCCAGACGGCCGAGCTGGATCTCCACAATGCCCGACATATGCAGCCGTGACAGGCGACGGAACAGCAGGATTTCATCCAGCCGGTTCAGGAATTCCGGCCGGAAGGCGGCCCGGACCGCCATCATCACGGGTTCGCGCACGGCTTCCACATCCTCGCCATCCGGCTGGGCGGCCAGGAATTCGGCCCCCAGATTGGAGGTGAGCACGATCAGCGTATTGGTGAAATCCACCGTCCGCCCCTGGCCATCGGTCAGGCGCCCATCGTCGAGCACCTGCAGCAGCACGTTGAAGACGTCCGGATGAGCCTTCTCCACCTCGTCGAACAGAATGACCTGATAGGGGCGGCGCCGCACCGCCTCGGTCAATACGCCACCCTCATCATAGCCGACATAGCCGGGCGGGGCGCCGATCAGGCGGGAGACGGCGTGCTTTTCCATGAACTCCGACATATCGACGCGCAGCAGCGCCTGATCATCGTCGAACAGGAAGGCGGCCAGCGCCTTGGTCAGCTCCGTCTTGCCCACGCCGGTCGGCCCCAGGAACAGGAAGCTGCCGATCGGGCGGTTCGGGTCCTGCAAGCCGGCACGGGCACGGCGCACCGCATTGGAGACGGCGGTCACCGCCTGTTCCTGGCCCACGACGCGCGCGCCGATCACGCTTTCCATGCGCAGCAGCTTGTCCCGCTCGCCTTCCAGCATCTTGTCCACCGGCACGCCGGTCCAGCGCGAGACCACGCCGGCGATGTCGCTGGCGGTTACTTCCTCGCGCAGCATGGCCGCGCCCTTCTGCTGCTCGGCCTGCGCCAGCTTGCGTTCCAGTTCCGGGATCACGCCATAGGCAAGCTCGCCCGCCCGGTCATAGCGACCGCCGCGCTGGGCCTGTTCCAGTTCGACCCGGGCCTGATCCAGCTTTTCCTTGAGCTGCTGGCCGGAGGAGAGCTTGTCCTTCTCCGCCTGCCAGGCCGAGGTCATGACCGCGGATTTCTCCTCCAGCTCGGCCAGATCGGATTGCAGCTTTTTCAGCCGATCCTTCGACGCCTTGTCGGTTTCCTTCTTCAGCGCCTCCCGTTCGATCTTGAGCTGCACGATCCTGCGATCCAGCTCATCGATCTCCTCCGGCTTGGAATCGACTTCCATGCGCAGGCGCGATGCCGCCTCGTCCACCAGATCGATCGCCTTGTCGGGCAGGAAGCGGTCGGTGATGTAGCGGTTGGATAGGGTCGCAGCCGCCACGATGGCGCTGTCGGTGATGCGCACGCCGTGATGCAGCTCGTATTTTTCCTTCAGGCCGCGCAGGATGGAGATGGTGTCCTCCACACTCGGCTCGGACACGAAGACGGGCTGGAAACGCCGGGCGAGGGCAGCATCCTTCTCGATATGCTTGCGGTATTCGTTCAGCGTCGTGGCACCCACGCAATGCAGTTCGCCACGCGCCAAAGCGGGCTTCAGCATGTTGGAGGCATCCATCGACCCTTCCGCCGCCCCGGCACCGACCAGGGTGTGAAGCTCGTCGATGAACAGGATCACGTCGCCTTCCGAGGAGGCGATTTCCTGCAACAGCGCCTTCAGCCGCTCCTCGAACTCGCCGCGGAATTTGGACCCCGCGACCATGGAGCCGAGATCAAGCGACATCAGCCGCTTGTCCTTCAGCGCCTCGGGTACGTCGCCATTGACGATGCGCTGGGCCAGGCCTTCGATGATCGCGGTCTTGCCCACGCCCGGTTCGCCGATCAGCACCGGATTGTTCTTGGTGCGGCGCGCCAGGACCTGGATGGTGCGGCGGATTTCCTCGTCGCGGCCGATCACGGGGTCAAGCTTGCCGGCCCGCGCGGCTTCGGTCAGGTCGCGGGCATATTTCTTCAGCGCGTCATACTGGCCCTCGGCCGTGGCGCTGTCGGCCGTCCGGCCCTTGCGCAGATCCTCGATGGCGGAATTGATCCCCTGCGGGGTGGCGCCAGCGGCCTTCAGCACCTCCGCCGAAGGCTGCCCTTCCGCCAGCGCCAGGGCCAGCAGCAGGCGTTCGGCCGTGACATAGCTGTCGCCAGCCTTCTTGGCGATCTGCTCGGCCTGATCGAAGACCTTCGCCAGGCCTGGATCAAGGGCAAGATTACCCGCGCCGCCACCCGTCACCTTGGGCAGCTTGGTGAGGGATTGCTCGACCTTCTGGAGTGCCAGCTTCGGATCGCCGCCCGCCTTGCGGATCAGCCCGGCGGCTAGCCCTTCCTCGTCATCCAGCAGGATTTTCAAAAGATGCTCAGCGGTCAGGCGCTGATGATCGGAGCGCAGTGCAAGCGCCTGGGCAGCCTGCACGAAACCGCGGCTGCGTTCGGTATATTTGTCGAAATTCATGACCGATGTCTCCTTTCAGGGCTCCCGCTTCGGCACGGCAAGACCCGTCATTCGGTTGGACCTGGAACCCTCAAGGAGGCGTTCCTCCGTTAATGTGGGCTGCCGCTTTCCCCGCTGCAAGACTGCCGCATGGATAGATTTAAGGCAGGGAATAGGCGTTGAAGTAGATCAAGCCCCGGGGCGGGTGGGATGTCTGGGCATGCCGGGGTGCAAACCAGAGGCAGGGCTGATATTTTCGATGCCATGACAAGCCAAGCCTATCGCGATCCGCGCCTTGCCGCATTGTATGATGCCCTGAATCCGCCCGATGCGTCGGACGCCTTCTATCTGGGGCTGGCCAAGGGGGAACGGAAGCGCATTCTGGATATCGGTTGCGGCACCGGGCGATTGGCGGTGGATTTCGCCAGCCAGGGGCATCTGGTGACCGCTGCCGACCCGGCGGAAGGCATGCTGGCCATGGCCCGGGCACGCCCCGGCGGCGAATTGGTCGACTGGGTCGGAAGGGATGCGGGCGGCCTGGCGCTGGAAGGGGTGTTCGATCTGGTCGTGATGACGGGTCATGTCTTCCAGGTCTTTCCCGATGACACGGCGATGGTGGACGCCCTGGCGGCTGCCCGCCACCATCTGGCACCCGGCGGGCTCTTTGCCTTCGACACGCGCAATCCAGCGGCCCGGGCCTGGGAAGGCTGGACCACCGATGCCACGGCGACCGAAATCGCTGTACCAGGTATCGGCCAGATCCGCGTTGCCTATGATGTCCGCGCGGTGGCGGGGGAACACATCACCTATGTGACGATTTTCGATTTCGGTGATGGCGACAGGCTGGAAGTACCGGACCGGCTGCGCTTCGTGGATCGATCCCGGCTGGAAATACTGCTGGGCCGGGCCGGATTAAGTGCTGTGCACTGCTTCGGGGATTGGGACCGGACCCCGTTTCATGCCGGAAGCCGGGAAATCATCATGCTGGCTGCCGCCAGGGCCTGACCCGTCAAGCGGCCGGCGTCAGGTCAAAGGCCTGTCCCTGGGCGATCAGCGCGGTTGCCTGTTCGGCATCCTGGGGGCGGGCGAACAGGAATCCCTGGCCGTATTCGCAGCCCAGACTGCGCAGGGTCTGTACCGTTTCCTGCCGTTCCACGCCCTCGGCGATCAGATCCATGCCCAGATTATGACCCAGTACGGTGATGGTGCGCACGATTTCCCGGTTTTCCACCCGCGTTTCCATCGCGGTCACGAAGCTTTTGTCGATCTTGATCGTGTCGAAGGGGAAGCGGTGCAGATAGCTGAGGCTGGAATAGCCGGTGCCGAAATCGTCAATCGACAGCGCCACCCCCAGCCGCTTCATGTCCATCAGAATGGATGCGGTCTGTTCGGGATTGCCCAGGATCATGCTTTCCGTGACTTCCAGCTTCAGCCGGCTGCCATCCAGCCCTGTTTCCCGGAGGGTCGCTTCGATATCCGCGACCAGGGTATGATCATCCAGCTGGCGGCCAGACAGGTTCACGCTGACATGACCCGGCGCCCTGTGCCCCAGCTTCGCCACCCATTCCGCCATCTGCCGGCAGGATGCCTTGAGCGCGTGCCGGCCGAGATCCAGGATCAGCCCGGATTCTTCGGCGGCGGGAATGAAGTCGCCGGGGGAAATCAGACCGCGTTCGGGATGGCGCCAGCGCAGCAGTGATTCGAAGCCTGCAATATGTCCGGTCTGCAAGTCCACGATCGGTTGGAAATAGGGCACGATCTCGCCACGCTCCACCGCATGGCGCAGCTCCGATTCCAGGGTCAGCGTCTGGGCTGCATGCCGCGCCATGGAGGCATTGAAGATCACCCGCTTGCCCTTGGCGTCCAGCCTGGCCCGGTCCAGGGCGATGCCGGCCGCCTGCAGTACGTCGTCGCCGCGCCCGCGCGTGTCCTGCGCCAGGGCGATGCCGATGGAGGAGGAGAGGTAAATCTCATGCCCGCGGACCCGAAAGGGGCTGGCCAGTTCCTGCTGCAGCCATTCCGCCAGCGACAGCAGCGAGGAGCGCGAGGAAATGTCGCTGACCAATACGCCGAAATCATCGCCCGACAGGCGCGCGACCGTATCGGTCGGCTGCAGGGCCATGCGCAGCCGCTTGGCGGCGGCCACCAGCACCTCGTCACCCACGGCATGGCCGAGCGAATCGTTGATGCGCTTGAACCGGTCCAGATCGACCAGCAGGATGGCGAAGGCCGGGCCCCCCGCAGCGGCACGATCCGCCGCCTGATTGATCCGGTCCTGGAACAGGAAGCGGTTGGGAAGCTGGGTCAGGCCGTCAAACAGGGAATGGCGCTGAACCGCGGCGGCAAGATCGCGATATTCGGTGACATCGGTGAAGCCGCAGACCAGCCCCCCGCCGGGGAGCAGGGCGTTGCGCACTTCCAGAATCCGCCCGCCGGGCATGCGCCGTTCGGTACGAATCTGTTCCCCCGCCGCAGGCATGGCCATCAGATCGGCCAGCAGGCGATCCTGCGCGCCGGAGCCGCAGTCGCCGCGCTCGATCATCCAGCGCAATATGGCTTCATGTGTTGTACCCGGAGCGGTCAGCTCAACAGGCAAGTCCAGCAACTCCGCGCAGGGCGCGTTGATGCCGACCAGCCGCTGTTCCGCATCGAACAGCAGGATACCCTGACCAATATGGTCGAAGGCCTCTTCCAGAAGGCTCGCCACACGCATGCACTATTGCCCTGACCACGCCCGTTTCATGACCGGGCGTACAATCCCCCAAACTTCTTAAAGAATCGTAGTCGAAACCCGATCATCTTGCAAAGCCTGGGTGCACGGGCTACCTGCTGATGCATGAAAGAATTCGAAGACAGCCTGGCACGCCATAGGCGCCTTTCGGTGGCGCCGATGATGGACTGGACCGACCGCTGGTGCCGGCTGTTTCATCGCGCCCTGTCGCGCCACACGCTGCTGTACACCGAGATGGTGACGGCTCCGGCCTTGCGGCATGGCGATCCGGAACGATTGCTGGATTTCGATGCCGCCGAACATCCTGTTGCCCTGCAGATCGGCGGATCAAACCCGGTGGAATTGGCCCATGCCGCGGGGCTGGGGGCGCAATGGGGTTATCGGGAGATCAACCTGAATGTCGGCTGCCCCTCCGATCGGGTCCAATCCGGCCGCTTCGGTGCCTGCCTTATGGCGGAGCCGGAACTGGTGCGCGACTGCCTGATCGCGATGCGCGAGGCCGTGCCGGACGGAATCCCCGTGACGGTGAAAAGCCGGATCGGGATCGATGCCGATGAAGGCTACCAGCCCCTGGCCCGGTTTGTGGAAATCGTGCGCCAGTCCGGCGTGATGGTCTTTATCGTGCATGCCCGCAAGGCGATCCTGAAAGGGCTGAGCCCGAAAGAGAATCGGGAGATCCCGCCGCTGCATCCGGAATTCGTACACCGGCTGAAGAGCGAGCATTCGGATTTGACCATCGTCATGAATGGCGGCTTGGGCTCGCTGGACGGCGCGATGGATGCCGTACGCGGCCTGGACGGCGCGATGATCGGACGCGGCCTGGACGGCGCGATGATCGGACGCGCCGCCTATCACCAGCCTTACGACATTCTGGCGCGCGCGGATCGGGAGGTTTTTGCCGACCAATCCCTGGGGATTCCCAGCCGCGAGGCTGTGGTGCAGACCCTGCTGCCCGTCGCGGAACGGCTTGCCCGGGATGGTCAGCCGATGGCCAGGCTGGGTCGCCACATGACGGGGCTGTTCCATGGGCAACCGGGAAGCAGCAATTGGAAACGCTACCTATCCGAGAACGCGCATCAGCGCGGACGGGGGCCGGACCTGTTCATTCAGGCCCTGGCGGAGGTGATGGAGGCGCAGAGCCGCGCGGCTGCCGCTTGACGCAGGGCGCCCGTGTTGGCACGGTTAGAAAGGCGAAGTGTCCCGGGGGTGCGGGAACTTAGCCCTTGGTTGCAGCAGCGTGGGGGGCCGGGGCATGACCCGCTCGGAACTGATCCAGCGTATCGCTATGAATAATCCGCATCTGTTGCAGCGCGATGTGGAGCGCATCGTATCCACAATCTTTGAAGAGATCGTGGCGGCGCTCAGTCGCGGCGACCGTGTTGAACTGCGCGGCTTCGGCGCTTTCTCGGTGAAGGGCCGCAATTCCCGGCTGGGCCGCAATCCGCGCACGGGTGAATCCGTGGCGGTCGCCGCCAAGGCCGTTCCCTTCTTCAAGACGGGCAAGGAACTGCGAGAAAGGCTGAATGGCGGTGTCGACGCCTGAAGCCCCATCCAGTCCGGCGAGGACGTTGGGCCATGCATAGCCTGAGGAAACTCGTCTTCTCGCTGCTGGCATTCTGCATCACCCTGATGGTGGTGCTGTTTGCCCTGTCGAACCGACAGGCGGTGGATCTGGCCTTCTGGCCGCTGCCCTACAGCGTAGCCACGCCGGTCTATCTGGCCGTGGCTGTCGCTTTCCTGGGCGGTTTCCTGGTTGGCGGTGCAGCCATGTGGGTTTCCGACTCGCGGCTGCGGTCGAAGGCGCGGCAGCGGGGGCGCGAAGTCAAAACGCTGGAGCGCAGGATGTCGGGGCTGGAGCAGGAACTGGATCGGACCCAGTCCCGGCTGGGTGCGCCGCAACCGACAAACACCACGACCTTGCCGGTTCCGCAATGACTGCCGGGCGGGCGGCGGTTCTTCCCAAGGCACTGATCCTGGGGGGCGGAGCCATGGGCCTGTCCACGGCCTGGGGCTTCCTGCGGCACGGTTGGCGGGTTGAATTGGTGGAACAGGCGGCGATCCCGAACGAGTTGGGCTCCTCCGTCGATGAAGCCCGGCTGATCCGGGCCACCTATGGCAGCGAGATCGGCTATGCCGCCATGGTCGCGGAGGCCTATGAAGCCTGGGACCTGCTCTGGGCCGAGATCGGCCGCCCCCTCTATCACCAGACGGGTGTGCTGGCCCGGCTGGGCGACCAGGAAGACGGCTGGGGCCGGACCAGCCTGGCCACGATCCGCGCGCTTGGCCTGCCGCATCGCATCCGGACGGGACGTGACCTGGCCGCAAGCTGGCCGCATCTTCGCTTTGACCCGGATGAGGAATGGCTGCATCAGCAGGAAGGCGGTGTGCTCTATGCCCGCCGGATCGTAGCCGGGCTTGCCGATATACTGCGCGCCGGCGGGGCGGTGCTGCGCCAGCACAGCCGCGCGGTGGCGGTCGATCCTGATCGGGCAAGCATCACTCTGGCGGATGGCGAAGTTCTGACGGGGGATCGCCTGATCGTGGCGGCCGGCCCCTGGACATCGAAACTGCTGCAGGACCTGGCGGGTCACGCCACGCCGTCGCTGCAGATGAGCCTGCCGATCCTGCCGCCCGCGGGCCTGGATTCAGCCTGGGCGGCAACGCCGGTGATGCTGGATATCGAGAACGGGCTGTACCTGGCGCCGCCCACGCCGGAATCGGCCCTGAAGGCGGGTGACCATCGCTTCAGCCTTGCGGGCGACCCGGATGGGGCGCGGCTGGCCGCGCCGGAGATCGTGGCCGCAATTTGCGAGATCGTGCTGGCCCGGGTCAGTCATCCGGAAGCGTACCGATTCGGCGAGCCTCGCCTGTGCTTCTATACCGTCGACCCGCAGGAGCGGTTCCGCCTGATCCCGACCGGTGACCGCGGCTGGGCCATGACCGGTTTTTCCGGCCATGGTTTCAAATTCGCCGCCTGTCTTGGCCTGCGCCTGTCGCAGGCTATTGCGGAAGAGCGTGAGCCCGCTATGCTGACCGCATGGGGCGCAGGGCTTGGTGCCATCGGCGAGCAGATCGGCGATCGCATCGGCCCCTGACACGGGATGCGTGAATGCATGCGATCGTCGTAGGGGGGGGCATCTGGGGCCTCTCCACCGCCTGGGCCTTGATCCGTGCCGGGGAAACCGTCACGCTGATTGATCGGGGGCCGTTACCCAACCCCGTGAATGCGTCCTATGACGAACACCGGTTGATCCGGCTGGTCTATGCCGAAGCATCGGGTTACGCGTCGCTGATCCGGGAAGCCTTCGCGCTGTGGGATCAGCTTTGGCAGGATCTCGGCCGGTCCCATTATGTGGAGACGGGGACCCTGTCGATTTCCGCGCAAGCCGGGGATTGGACCGATCGTGCGCTCGGCAATCTGCGTGCGCTGGGATTGGAGCATGCGGTCTGGAGCCCCGACGCGCTGGCCCGCAATCTGGCGCATATGACGCCGATGCATCCCTTCCGCTATGCGCTGGTCCAGCCGCAGGGCGGCATTCTGAAGGCTGATAGGATCGCCGAGGATCTGGTGGCCTGGCTGGAAAGCCAGGGGGCGGAGCTTCGCCCCAATGCCCGCGTGGTCGAGGTGGAGGAGGACGGTCCCGGCGTGGTGTTGGCCTCCGGTGAGCGGGTTTTGGCCGATGCGCTGGTGCTGTGCTGTGGGGCCTGGACGGGGGAGCTTGCCCCGGAATTTTCCGGTGCGGCTGAGCCGCATCGCCAGGGCGTGGTCTATCTGGAACCGCCGTCCGATCTGCGTGCCGCCTGGGAAAAATCGCCCATCATGGTTGATATGGGAAGCCCTGCCGATCTGTGGGGGGCGCCGCCCGTTGACGGCACGCGCCTGAAGATCGGCGTGGGCACGGCCCGCAGGCCCGCGCGCCCCTGGATGGATCTGATCGCGCGCCCGGCCGATACGCAAACGAGGCTGGATGCCTGGCGCGACACGCTGCCGGATCTGGAACGCTATCAGGTGCTGGAAACGAAGATCTGCTTTTATGGCAAGGGGCAGGATGATCGCTTCATCGCCCGCCGGGTGGCGCCGCGCAGCTGGGCGCTTGGCAATGATGCCGGCCATGGCTACAAGTTCGGGCCCTGGATCGGGCGGGAAACCGCCCGCATGCTTCGGGGTGACATGGACACCCAGCTCTATCGCAATCGGCTGGCGGGACAGATTTCCTGACCGGCTGATCGCCCAGGTTCAAGGAGATTTCCGATGCCCGACGCTTCATCACGCGTGCTGGTCGCGCTTGACACCCCGGATGTGGACAAGGCCCGGTCCCTGGCCGGGCAATTGCGTGGCAGGATCGGCGCGATCAAGCTGGGGCTGGAATTCTTCAACGCGGCCGGACCGCAGGGTGTGCGCGCGGTAACGGCGCCGGACGGGGGGGCGCCCGTACCCTTCTTCCTGGATCTGAAATTTCACGACATTCCGAACACGGTCGCGGGTGCGGTGCGATCCGTGACCCCGCTTGCCCCCATGATCCTGAATGTCCATGCCGCCGGTGGGGCCGCGATGATGACCGCCGCGCGACAGGCAGCCCATCAGACCGCCGCCAGCCTGGGCATCACCCCGCCTTTGGTCATCGCGGTGACCGTGCTGACCTCGCTGGATGAAAGCGATCTGGCCGCGCTCGGTCAGGACAGCGATGCGCAGGCCCAGGTCCTGCGTCTGGCCCGGCTGACGCAGGAATGCGGCCTGGATGGGGTGGTCTGCTCCCCGCATGAGATCGCCGCGATCCGCAATGCCTGTGGCCCGGATTTCAAGCTGATCGTGCCGGGCATCCGTCCGGCGGGCGCCGAGCTGGGCGACCAGAAGCGCGTGATGACCCCACGTCAGGCGGTCGGTGCCGGGGCGGATTGGATCGTGATCGGCCGGCCGGTCACCGGGGCAGCCGATCCCGCCGCCGCCGCATCCGCCATTGCGGAGGAATTGTCGTAACCGAAGACCAGCGGCAGCGGTGCATTCGGAGCCTGCGGATCGCCGGCCCCGAATGCATCCGAGACGTGCTTTATACGAGCTCCACCGCCAGCGGATCGTAGGAGAACAGCCAGGCATTACGCTCGGCATTCATGTTGCGCTGGGAGAAGGAAGCCTTCATCTCCTCCATGGAGGGCATGTGGAACAGCTTCCGGTTGGCGGAGGATTCCGTGACGATCCGGGTCGTGCGCGGAATGCGATTGCGCTGGAACAGGGCGATCGCATCGGACACCGCGCTTTCCGCCGTGAAGGCGCGTGCCAGGACGGCGGCATCCTCGAAAGCCATCGCGGCCCCCTGTGCCATATAGGGCAGGGTCGGGTGGGCGGCGTCGCCCATCAGCACGGCATGGCTGGATGACCAGTTCTCCACCGGCAGGCGGTTGTTCAGCGCCCAGCGATAGCAGGAATCCCGGTCAGCCGCATCGATCAGCGCCTGGATCATGCCATGCCAGCCGACGAAGTCGCGCTGCATCTCCTCCCAGGGGCGTTTCACGGTCCAGCTGTCATCCTTCCAGCTGTCGTCTTCGACCGAGCCCACGAAATTCGTCAGCGTGCCGCGACGCAGCGGATAGGTCACGGCATGGCGTGACGGCCCCACCCAGATATCGACCGCATTGGTCTGGTATTCCTCCGGCAGAACGGATTTTTCCACCACCGCGCGCCAGGCGATATCGCCGGTATAATTGGCCGGGGTCTGGCCCAGCAACTGGGCCCGGATGGCGGAACGGATACCGTCGGCCCCGATCAGCGCATGCCCGCGCACCTGCCGCCCGCCTTCCAGCAGCAGGGTCACGCCATCGGCGTCTTCCTCATAGCCCACGGCCTTGGCGTTCAGATGGATGGCGTCGGGCTTCAGGGAGCGGACCTTGTCCACCAGAATGTTCAGAATGTCGGCCCGGTGAATGGAAAAATACGGCACGCCATGCCGCTCGACATAGCTCTGCCCCAGCGGGATGGATTGCAGGATTTCGCCCGTATCAAAGACGCGGAACTGATAGACATCCGGCCGCGCACCGACCGCGTCGAGCGCATCGAGAAGGCCCAGATGCCGGAACACCCGCGTGGCGTTCGCACTGACCTGGATGCCGGCGCCCACTTCGCCCAGCTGCGGGGCCTGTTCATGGACTTCGACATCGATTCCCTGGGTCAGAAGGCAGGCAGCCGTTGCCAGGCCACCCAGCCCGCCACCGGCAATAAGTACGGTTCGTTCACGCATTATTCATATCCTCGAAGCATCTTGGCATTCGCGCCACGGGCCGATATAATTAGCATGCCTAACAAACTTGTCAAAGCAGCCGGCCCGGCATCTGATGGTTGGGGTCGGGCAAGCTGGAGGAATGGTTTCCGCATGCGACTTTGTCGATTTAACGAGGGCCGGATCGGCCTCGTCGAAGGGGATGTGATCTATGACGTCAGCGCGGTGGCGGATCTGCTGCCTGCGATGCGCTGGCCCCTGCCGCTGGGCGATGCGCTGATTGCGCGCCTGCCCGATATCTGGAAGCGCGCGGCCGAGCTGAAGGCCAATGCCGCCACGTTCAAACTGGACGCGGTGAAGCTTCTCAGCCCCGTGGCGAATCCGGGCAAGATCATCGGTGCGCCGCTGAACTACCGCGCCCATCTGGCGGAAACCCATGCCAGCGTGGCCTTGCACAACAACGCCCATAAGACCGATTTCGCCGCGGAAGAACGCCCGATCGACAAGCTGGGCGTCTTCCTGAAGGCCAATTCCTCGCTGATCGGCGCGGGGGAGGATATCGTCCTCAACTTCCGCGATACGCGCCGCACCGACCATGAGGTCGAACTGGCCGTGGTCATCGGCCAGCAGGTGCGCGATGTGCCGGTGGAAAAAGCGCTGGATGTGGTGGCGGGTTATGCCATCGGCCTGGATACCACCGTGCGCGGCCCGGAAGAGCGCAGCTTCCGCAAGTCGATCGACACCTATTCGACGCTCGGGCCGTATCTGGTTAGCCCTGACGAGATCGCCGATCCCGACAATCTGGAATTCTGGATCGATGTCGGCAGTGAGCGGCGCCAGCATTCCAACACCAGTCGCCTGATCGTAGGGGTGCGTGAGCTGATTTCGCTCGCCTCGCGCTGGTATACCCTGCATCCGGGGGACATCATCATGACCGGCACGCCGGAGGGTGTTTCCCCAATCGTTGCGGGTGATAAGATTACTGCCTGGATCGAAGGGATCGGTACACTCAAGACTGTGGTACGGTAACCAGGCGGGCAGGAACCGGTCCGGCCGTGAGGGTCGGATCGCATCTCAATCCGAGAATTCGGGAGGGAAGGTATGAGCTTCGTTAAGCGTATTGGAACAATCGCTGTCCTGGCAGCAGGCCTGACGATTGCGAACCAGGCCGTGGCGCAGCAGGTCGGCATTGGCACGATGGGCCAGGGCACGCTGGGCTACTCCATGGGCGCGGCCATCGCCAAGGTCCTGTCGGACAACAAGCTGGGCGCCCTGGTGCAGCCGAATTCCGGCACCAGCGCCTATCTGCCGCTATTGCAGGCGGGCGAGCTGGATCTGGGCATCGCCAACATCGCCGAAACCACCGAAGCCGTCGCGGGTGAAGGTTCCTTCGCCGGCCGCAAGCTGGACAAGCTGCGCGTGGTGACCCCGCTGTTCCCGTTCAAGGTCGGCGTCTTCGTGAAGGACTCCAGCCCGATCAAGACCATCGCCGATCTGAAGGGGCAGGCGCTGACTTATGGCTTCACCGCCCAGGTGACGCTGAACCGCGTGCTGAACGGCATCCTTGCGACCGGCGGCCTGAGCGAAAAGGACATCAAGCCGGTCATGGTGCCGAATGTGGTGCGTGGCGCGGATGATTTCGCCTCCAGCAAGGCCGACGCGGCCTTCTTCGCCATCGGCTCGGGCAAGGTCTCGGAAGTCGATGCCTCGGTGGGCGGCGTGCGCTTCCTGCCGGTGGCTGAAACCCCGGAAGCCCTGGCGGCCCTGAAGAAGATTCTGCCGGAAGGGTATATCACCACCGTCCAGCCGAACGGCAAGATCGCCGGCATCAAGGTCCCGACCCCGTCGGTTGCCTATGACTATGTGCTGGTGGCCGGTGCCCATGTGCCTGACGACGTGATCGCCCAGGTGGTGAAGACCCTGCATGCCAACAAGGCAGCCCTGGTGGCTGGTCTTGGCGCGTTCAACGAGTTCGATCCGAACGCCATGCACAAGGACATCCCGGCGGAATACCATGCCGGTGCCCTGGCAGCCTTCAAGGAACTCGGCCAGTAAAGACGACCGGGTCCCGCGTGCGGGGCCTTGCGGGTGGCGGCCTCCATCATCATGGGGGCCGCCTCTGCTCTTTATAGGACGGTTGCGTAAGAGGGTGCGCGATCGGCAATGCCACAAGGTGAGGACCCCATGGCGAATGAAACTTTCGAGCGCTGGCGCAAGGCTGCGATTTCGGCGCTGGCCTATCTCTTGACCCTGGGGGCGATCTGCTTCGCGCTGGATATTCCCCAGATGCTGGGCATGGCCCTGTTTACGGAACAGTATCTGGCCTTTGTTCTGGGTATCACGCTGGCGCTCGCCTTCCTCACCCAGCCGCGTTTCCGGGGGCCGCTGGCCATTCTGGACATCGCTGCCCCGTTGGCCGCGCTGATCTGCGGCGGCTATGTTGCGGCCTTCTATCCGACCCTGGTCAATGAGCTGGTCTACAAACCTTTGGACGGGCTGATCATCAGTCTGATCATCGTGGTGCTGACCATGGAGGCGACCAGACGCGTCGCCGGTTCGGGCCTTGCCATCATCGTGGCGCTGTTCGTGGCTTATGGGCTGCTGGGCCATTTCATCCCCGGCGCGCTGGCCGGGCGGCCGATTCAGCTCGACCGGCTCGCCATCTATCTGGCGATGGATTCCAACGCGATCCAGGGCCTGCCCCTGATCGTGGGCTCCGTCACCGTCATTGGCTTCATCCTGATGGGCCAGATGCTGACGGTGTGCGGCGGCGGTGACTTTTTCAACGATCTGGCCCTGGCGCTGGTAGGGCGTCGCCGGGGTGGCGCGGCCAAGATCGCCGTGGTCTCCTCCTTCCTGTTCGGCAGCGTATCGGGCAGTGCGGTGGCCAATGTCGCTTCAACCGGCGTGGTCACCATTCCGATGATGAAGAAGGCGGGCTATCCGCCGCATGCCGCCGGCGCGGTGGAAGCACTGGCCTCCACCGGTGGCCAGCTTGCCCCGCCAATTATGGGCGCGGCCGCCTTCCTGATGGCGGAATTCCTGCAGATTTCCTACGCCACCGTGGTGCTGGCGGCGATCATCCCGACCTTCCTGTACTATTTCGCCATCTATATGTGGGTGGATTCCGAGGCGACGGTCACGCCGCTGACCATTCCCGAGGATGTGGAACTGCCCAAAGCAAGCGCGGTTCTGAAGCAGGGTTGGCACTTCCTGGTTCCCTTCGTGATTTTGATCGGTACCCTGTTTTTCCTGAACTGGTCGCCGGAGATGGCGGCGCTTTCCGGCACGGTGGCGCTTGGTGTGCTTGCGATTTTCATCGGCTATCGCGGTCAGCGCCTGAGCCTGAAGGGCGCGGTGGAGGTGATCGGCTCGACCGGTCTGGCGGTGATTGAAATCCTGGTGATCTGTGCGGCCGCCGGCATTGTGATCGGTGTGCTGAATCTGTCGGGCCTGGCCTTCAACCTGACCCTGCAACTGGTGTCACTGGCTGATGGCAGCCTGTGGATTCTGCTGATCACGGCGGCTTTGGTGTCCATCGTGCTGGGCATGGGCATGCCGACGGTCGGTGTGTATGTGCTGCTGGCCAGCCTGATCGGCCCGGCCCTGGTGCAGGCTGGCGTGAACCCGGTCGCGGGCCATCTCTTCCTGCTCTATTTCGGTATGCTGTCGATGATTACCCCGCCGGTGGCCCTGGCCAGTTTCACCGCCGCCACGATCGCCAAAGCGGACCCCTGGCAGACCGGCTGGCGGGCCGCGAATATGGGGTGGATCGCCTATCTGATCCCCTTCGTCTTCGTGCTGGAGCCCGCCCTGATCTGGCAGGGCAGCCTGATCGACGGGGCCTGGCACGGGCTGGGCGCGGCGGCGGGTGTTGCCTTCACCACCATCGCCTTCACCGGCTGCTGGCATCGCCGTCTGCTGCTGTGGGAACGTGGCGCCTTCGCGGTCGCCGGTATGATCACCGTGCTGCCCGTGCATCTGTGGATCGGCATGTCCTTCCTGGGCAATGCCGTGGGCATCGCCATCGGCGCGGCGGTGATGTGGAATCTGTATCGGACCAAATCCGCCAACGCCTGACGGTCTGGACCCTTGTGCAAATAGGAAACGCCCGGGGAGACCCGGGCGTTTCGCATTATTGCATGTGCTCTTCAGATTTCGCGGACGATGGGCAGCCGCGCCAGATGGGCGTCAATGGCATCGCGCACGGCGCGATCCAGCGGCAGATGCGCCTTTTCCACGGCCCAGAGGTCGAGAAACCGCGTCACGGTTTCGCGTGCCATATCCAGCACGAGATGCTTGGGTAGCATGGCCTTCGCCGCCAGATGTGTCAGCTCGTCGATGGTAAAACCGTCGAATTCCTTCACCCGGCTGAAGTTCAGGGCGGATTTCTCGTTCGCGATATAGGCGATGGTCGATACGAAATCATAGGCCGGGGCAAGCCGCGCCCGGCGCGCATCGGGATAGATCAGCGACCAGTTTTTCAGATGCATATCGCCATTGCCGATCAGCACGGTGAAGGTCACGCGCCGGATGAACTCGGCAATATCCGGCAGCCCGGCCTCGGCCGCGATCACCACGGCCAGGTTGCGGAAGCTTGCCTTTCTGTACTTGTCTTCGGGGTATATGTCGAAGACCTGCGCGAAATCCTCCATATGCACCGGGTGCCCGTCTGCCTGGCGGTCGAAGCGCTCGATGGCGAAGGCCTTCGGCCCCAGGCGGGCCATGCCGTCGGGAAGGTTGGCGATGGCCGCCGTATCGACCAATTCCATCCGGGGCACGGCAAGGCCCAGCCCGGCTGCCAGCGTCATCATGGAAAACTCATTCTCCGGCACACGGGGATAGGCCTGGGACGGCAGCTTGACGATCCAGTTGCCGCCCGCGCCGCTTGCCGGAATGGTCAGCCCACCCGTCCCTGCCTTGATGGCGGAGAATTTGAGTTGCACGCCGGCCAGCGAAAAGCGCAGGGCATCTTCTGTTGCATCGTCAGGAAGCGCGCTCTGCGCCTTGGCAGGCATAGCGTCGGCTGTCCCGTCATTATCCGCCCAGACCGTGACCGCGCCGGGCAAATCGCGCCCCAGGGCGCGCAGCAGATGGAATTCCCGATCCGGATGAACGCCGGCGCGATCCGCCAGAAAGCGGCGTAGCGGCCCTTCCGGCAACAGATTGGAGAAGAAAGGCATCAATCTGGCCTGGGTCGGTCGGAAATCGCCGATCAGGCCGCCAAATCGGTCCTTGAAGCGCAGCCCCAGCGTTGGCCGTTCGGTATCGGCAAGGTAGCTCTCCTCAAAAGCGAAGATCGTTCTATCCCCGCCCAGATGCGTGATGCTGCCGATGGCCCTGCCATGCAGGCGGACAGTCAGGAAGCGGCTGTCAGCCATCGTCTTCATCGTCCAGGGTGTAGGCGGGTTTCTGCCCGCCCTGCTCCGTACCGGGCTCGCTCAGGATCATGCGCATGGCCGGAACCGCCTTGCGCGGCACCAGCGTGATTTCCAAATCCAGCGCATGGGCGATGGCGGCCAGACTCGACAGGCGCAGATCGACCTGACCCGCCTCGATCCGGGAAAGCTGCGCCTGGGGCAGGCCGGTCAGCCTGGCTAGGTCACGCTGGCTGAATCCCTTGGCCAGGCGCGCTGCACGCAGCCGCGCCGTTATGGCTTGGGTTTCGTAGAGGGCATTTGATGTCATATTCGATATCGAATCTCTGATTTGATATCTGAATATACATCGACAGCCGCTTCAAGCCAATACGATGTATAAAAACATATCAAAGGCAGAGCTTGATATAGATTGCGACAATGAAATGGGGTGAATGCTACCAAGAAAAACGCCCGGGGAGACCCGGGCGTTTCGCATTGCTGCATGTGCAGGGATGGGAGGGAGGACGGTCAGCCCAGCGCGGCCACGCCCGGCAGTTCCTTGCCTTCCATCCATTCCAGGAAGGCACCCCCGGCGGTGGAGACATAGGTGAAGCGGTCCACCGCCCCGGCATGGGCCAGGGCCGCGACCGTATCACCGCCGCCGGCCACGGCGGTCAAGGCGCCCGCCGCGGCACGTTCCGCCGCCGCCTGGGCCACCGCGCTGGTGCCGATATCGAAGGGCGGAATCTCGAAGGCGCCGAGCGGGCCATTCCACAGCACCGTCTTCACCTCACCCAACAGGGCGGTCAGGGCCGCCACGCTGTCGGGGCCGATATCCAGGATCATGGCCTGGGGGCCGACGGCGCCCACCGGCACGGTTTCGGTCGCGGCACCGGCCTTGAATTCCTTCGCCGTCACCACGTCCGACGGCAGCACGACCCGGCAGTCCGCCGCATCGGCCTTGCCCAGAATCTCCAGCGCGATGGGGGCAAGGTCGGGCTCGCACAGGCTTTTGCCGACATCGGTGCCCAGCGCCGACAGGAAGGTATTGGCCATGCCGCCGCCGATCACCAGATAATCGACCTTGTCGACCAGATGCCCCAGCACGGCCAGCTTCGACGACACCTTGGCCCCGCCGACCACCGCCATCACCGGGCGTTTCGGCGTGCCCAGCGCTGCGTTCAGCGCCTCCAGCTCCGCCTGCATATTGCGCCCGGCATAGGCGGGCAACAGCTTCGCCAGCGCGAAGGTGGAGGCATGGGCCCGATGCGCGGCCGAAAATGCATCATTCACATAGACATCGCCCAGAGCGGCCAGGGCCGTGGCGAAACCCTCCTCATTGGCTTCTTCCGCATCGTGATAGCGCAGGTTTTCCAGCAGCAGGATATCGCCTTCGGCCATGGCGGCGACGGCCTGTTCCGCCTCCGGCCCGATGCAATCACTGGCGAAGGCAACCTTGCGGCCCAGCACGCGGCCCAGCGCTTCGGCCACCGGGGCCAGCGACATATCGGCCACGCGCTTGCCCTTCGGTCGGCCGAAATGGCTGAGCGCGATGACCTTGGCGCCCTTGTCGGCCAGCTCGGTCAGGGTGGGGGCGATGCGCACCAGACGGGTTTCATCCGTGACCTTGCCATCGGCCATGGGCACGTTCAGATCGACCCGCACCAGCACCCGCTTGGCCTTGGCATCGAAATCGTCGAGCGTCTTGAACATGGGTTTCACTCCCGCCTGTCATGATTCTGTCGCGCGGGTTTTTGCCTGGGAGAGCGGTGATTGGCAAGGGACGCCTTATTCCTTGAATCCATTCTCACTATATGAGCCACCGTTCGGATTAGACAGTTCCGGTTCAAATTTATTGACTTTCAGTAGAACTTGCTTTGATCCTTACCATCAAATTGAAAGGTGGCGAGATGAGTGAGCAGACCGAAAACGATGATCTCTCAATTGAAGAGGAACAGGATGACGTACCCTTCGTTGAGTTTGACATATTAGCATCACCAGCAGATCCTACGCTGGAAATACTGTCCAATAAAGTTCAGAATGGAGAAATAATAATTCCATTCTATCAGAGAAAATACGTTTGGAAGATCGAACAGGCATCTAGGTTAATAGAGTCATTTCTTATGGGCCTTCCTGTTCCACAAGTATTTCTTTACGTAAATGACGAAGATCAGTTAGAGATAATTGACGGACAGCAAAGAATAATGTCAGTTCGGTATTTTTTTGAAGGTTATTTTGGGGAGCCAGATACACAATCTCGTAGGCAGATATTTAGATTAAAAGGATTGTCAGAGAGATCAGAATACAATGGGAAAACGTTCAGCGAGTTGTCAGTTAGAGATCAGAGACGCTTAAAAAATACTGTATTACGAGCCATTTATATTAAGCAACTTAAGCCGAATTTACGGAACGATAGTGTGTTTCATATATTTGAGAGACTCAATACGGGTGGAACAAGATTGAAACCGCAAGAAATTCGAAATGCAGTGTATAGAGGATCGATAGTAGACGAATTAAAATTACTAAATCTGGACAAAAATTGGCGATTAATACTAGGGATTTCATTTCCTGATAAGAATCAGAAAGATGTTGAAATTATATTACGGCTTTTTTCTCTATTTAAGAACTGGAATAATTACGAAAAACCCATGCTCGGATATTTGAACGATCAAATGGACAAAAATAGATCTTTCTCTTCTGACCGAGCTGCGGAGTTTAAAGAAAAATTTCCCAATATTACTAAGATTGTCGCTGAAAACCTCACAAGACCTTTTCGACCTCGTTCAGTAATAAATTCTGCTATGCTTGAGGGTGTGATGGTGTCCTTACTGGAGGGACCCGCTATATCTCCTGATGTTTTAAAAGAGCGTTACAGAATACTCGAGCAAGATACGGAATTCACGGCTGTCCTGCGTGGAGCGACGACAGATACCCAGAATGTAAAAAACAGAATTAAACGTGCCAGGAAAGTCCTGTTTGATGTGGAAGGGTGAATTAAGTTCACACTTTGATAAGATTGATGAGTTAATTTCAGAAATTAACTCTATGGTCCCGCCAGATTCGGCGTTCTCTTCTGTAAAATTTCGTTCTGATCTAGCAGGCCTTCTTGTTGTAACCATCGCTGCCACCTACGAAACGTGCGTGAAAGAAACTCTTTGTCAATATGCTCAGAGTCACAACAGAAATTTCGGCGAGTTTGCGGAAAGGAACTTTCAGAAACTGAACAGTAGGATCAGCTTGGATGATTTATATAAATACTGTGAGACATTTGATCCAAAAATAAAAGATTACTTTAAAGAAAATATAAACAAAAAAGTAAGATTGGTTGAAAATGAAGCGGGTCTTAATATAACATCCTGCTATAAAAGAATTCTAACTTGGCGTCATGATTTTGCGCATGCATGGGGTAGGACAACGACGCTTGAAGAGGCAGCGCGTACTCACAGGGCGGGAAGAATAGTATTGATTTTGTTCAATAAATCCTTCAACAAGTTTTTACCATAATTGTTTATTGCTGTATAATTTTGATGCTTCAACCAGATTAAGACTACCCCCGCCCATGCAACTTCATCAGCAGATCCTTGGCGGCATTGGCCCGCGCGGCGGCTTCGTCCGATCCGCCCTGGTCGGGATGCACCCGTTTCATGGTGGCGCGATGGGCGGCCTTGATCATCGCCTCATCCGGTTCGCCTGACAGGCCCAGCGTCGCCAGCGCCTCCTCCACGCTCATCACCGGGCGGCGCGGGCCTTTCGCCTGGTCCTTGCGCCCATTCTCCGCCCGCCCATTCTCGCCCCTTCCGGCCCTGGCACGCTCCCGCCAGTCCGGCCGCATGCGGTCGAGATAGGATTCGATCAGCGGGGCGGCATGCGGATCGTCGCCCTGGGCGAACAGCAGCAGGTCCAGCACTTCCGGCGTGGTCAGTTCCGACAGGCGCCGTCCGGCCTGCGCGCCGTCCTTGATCGTCCCGTCCATCTCGCCGGTGTTGAGGTCGAGCACCATATCGACCAGCCGGGTCGATACCCGGCTCTGCTTGCCCTTGGCGCGGGGTTTCACGCGCTGCCAGGCCTGGCGCAGCCGGGCACCCCGCACCAGCCAGGGCAGCAGCCAGATCATGGCGAGCCAGAGCAGTTGCAGCCGCCCCGATGCGGCCAGGGCCAGGATGGTGAACCCTGCCAGCACAATGCCGCCCCAGCGCAGCCCCGACAGCACGGCACGCGGCGTGGCATTGGCGAACCAGTTCAGCAGCAAGGCAAAGCCGCCCAGCGCGATCAGCGTGCCAAGAACGATGCCCAGCATCAGCGCCGGTTCCGCATCTGGTCGGCAATGGCCAGCATCGCCCCGCCCGCGCGTTCGGCATGGGCCAGCAGCGCCTGCCTGCCACCGGCGGCATAGACCGCGACCGCGCGCAGCAGCGCCTTCATCTGGTCGGCACTGCCGGAATCGAAGGGCGCCCAGGCCCCGCCGGTCAGTTTCGCGATCTCGCGGAAGGCGCGCTCGGCCAGGAGGTCGCGGCCTTCCTGGAACAGGAAGACGGGCAGGCCCAGCAGCCCAAGCTCGCCCGCGTCATGGCAAACCTCGTCGATATCCTCCTCGAAACTGTCGCCGACGAAGACCAGGGCGGCGCAACGCCCGGCGCGGGCGGTTTCGGCGGCCGCATGGCGCAGCACGCGGCCGATCTGGGTACGCCCGCCCAGGCAATCCACCCCGGTCATCAACCGCCCCAGCCCCTTGGCGTCGCCGGTCCAGCGGCTGGCCTTGCATTCCCCCAAGCCGCGATAGAAGACGAGTTGGACCTGCAGCCCGCCGAGTTCGGCCGCCGCCTCGAACATCTCGCCCTGGATCGAACAGGCGCGATCCCACATCGCCTTGCGGCTGGCGGTGGCATCCATGGCGAAGATCAGCCTGCCCGCGCCGGAAGACGCGCCGCGCAGCGGGGCGGGCGTCGCGCGTACCTTGTCCAGGAAGGCGGCGATGTCGCCATCGCTTGCGGTTTGGTCGCTGGGTAATCTGCTCATGGGCGTCAATATGGGGCATCACCCGGGGAATCTCCACCGCCATGGCTTGGCAGGTGTTGCTAAAGCATTAGTATGGGTGGCGGTTCGGTCACAGTCACGAAGGAAGCTGCCATGGCGCCCGTCCTCTATCACAATCCGCGCTGCAGCAAGTCGCGCCAGACCCTTGCTTTGTTGCAGGAAAAGGGGGTCGCGCCGCGGATTGTCGAATATCTGAAGACGCCGCCCGACGCCGCCACGCTGGCGGAGCTGATCGGCAAGCTGGGCATTCCCGCCAAGGCGCTCATGCGCAAGGGCGAGGATGCCTATAAGGCGCTGGGGCTGAAGGATGTGGAGGATGAAAGCGCGCTGATCGCCGCCATGGCGGCCCATCCCGTGCTGATCGAACGGCCGATCCTGATCAACGGTGCGAAGGCCGCCATCGGCCGCCCGCCCGAGGCGGTGCTGGATATTCTGTGAATGACCGACGCGGTCCGATTCGCGCTGGACGGTGATGTCGCCCTGGTCACCCTGGCGAAGCCCGACAGCATGAATTCCCTGTCCGACCGGGATATTCTGGATGGGCTGCATGTGGCCGAGGAGCGGCTGCGCACCGACCGGGCGATTCGCGCCGCCGTGATCACCGGCACCGGCAAGGCCTTCTGTTCCGGCGGCAATGTCAAGGATATGGCGGCCAAGCGCGAAATGTTCGCGGGCGATGCCCTGGCGGTGCGCAACCAGTATATGGATCGTATCCTGGCCCTGACGCCGAAGCTGTGGGAGCTGGACGTGCCCCTGATCGCGGCGGTGAATGGCGATGCGGTGGGGGCGGGGCTGGATCTGGCCTGTCTGTGCGACATGCGCTTTGTCTCGCGGACCGCGCGGTTTTCCGCCAGTTTCGCGCGGATCGGCGTGGCGCCGGGCGATGGCGGGGCCTGGCTGCTGGCCCGCATGATCCGGCCGGACCATGCCGCAAGGCTGATGCTGACCGGTGATATCGTGGATGCGGTGGAAGCCGATCGGCTGGGCCTGGTGACCGAGCTGTGCGAGCCCGATGCGCTGCTGGACCGGGCCTTGCAGATGGCGCGGGCCATCGCGAAGAACCCGCCGCATGCCCTAAGGCTGACCAAGAAGCTGATGCGCGCGGCCGCCGGCCCGGATTTCCGGGCGCATCTGGACTATTGCGCGGCGGTGCAGGGGCTGTTGCATGCTTCCGCCGACCATGCCGAAGCGATCCGGGCCTTTTTCGACGGCAAGGCCGGATCACAATCATAAGGGAAAGGAAACGATCATGCTGACTTTATGGGGTCGCGATACCTCGCTGAACGTGCAAAAGCCGCTCTGGGCCTTGCTGGAGGTGGGCGTGCCGTTCAAGCGCGTCGATGCGGGCGGGGCTTTCGGCGGCATCGATACGCCGGATTACCTGGCCATGAACCCGAATGGCCGGGTGCCGACGCTGGTGGATGGCGAGACGGTGGTCTGGGAATCCAATGCGGTGACGCGCTATATCTGCGCCAAATGGGGCCAGGGCACGCTGTGGAGCGAGGATCCGGCCAAGCGCGCCCAGGCGGATATGTGGATGGATTGGCAGCAGACCGTGCTGGTGCCCACCTTCCTGCCGGTCTTCGCAGAGCTGGTGCGCGTACCCACGGCCAAACGCAATATGGATATGGTGGCGCGCCAGTCCAAGGCGACGGGCGAGGTGCTGGGCCTGCTCGACCGCTGGCTGGACGGGCGCGATTATATCGGCGGCAAGACGCTGGACATGGGGGATATTCCGGTCGGTGCCTCGCTCTATCGCTATTTCGAACTGCCGATCGAGCGGCCGAAGCTGGCGAATGTGGAAGCCTATTACGCCCGGCTGCAGGAGCGGCAGGCCTATCGCGACGGGGCCATGATTTCCTATGAGCCGCTGCGGGTGAAAGAGTAAGCGCCGATCATGCTGACGCTGTGGGGACGCGATACCTCCTTCAATGTGCAGAAAGTCATCTGGGCGCTCTTGGAGCTGGATATCGCGTTCACCCGCATCGATGCCGGCACGGTGCATGGCAGGCTGGATACGCCGGAATTCGGGGCGCTGAACCCGAACCGGCGGATTCCGGTGCTGGTCGACGGCGATACGGTGCTGTGGGAATCCAACACCATCATCCGCTATATCGCCGCCACATGGGGCCAGGGGTCGCTCTGGCCCGAAGATCCCGCCATCCGCGCCCAGGCGGATATGTGGATGGATTGGCAGCAGACCGTCTTCCAGCCCGCCTTCCAGCCCGTCTTTTATGAAAGCGTGATCCTGCCGCAGGCCAGACGGGACCCGGACCGGCTGGCCCGGCATCTCCGTCTGGCGGGGGAGGCGGCGCTGGTGCTGGAATCCTGGCTGCGGCATCGGGACTACATCACCGGACCCGCTTTCAGCATGGGCGATATCCCCATCGGCACCGCGATCTTCCGCTATTTCGATCTGCCGCTGGACCGGCCGGCCCTGCCCCGGCTGGAAGCCTATTTCGATCGGCTGAGGGCGCGGCAGCCCTATCGGAACAGTGCCATGATTTCCTATGAGCCGCTTCGCGCGAGGGAGTGACCAGCTATGCCCAGCGATATCGAGATTGCCCGCGCGGCCACCGCCAGACCGATCGCCGAGATCGGGGCGGCGCTGGGCATTCCGCCCGAGGCCCTGCGCATCTATGGCGGGGACAAGGCCAAGCTGTCGCAGGAATTCCTGGCCTCCCTGGCCGGGCGGAAGCAAGGCAGGCTGATTCTGGTCTCCGCCATCACGCCGACACCGGCGGGGGAAGGCAAGACCACGACCACGGTCGGGCTGGGCGATGCGTTGAGCCGCATCGGCAAGAAGGCGGCCATCGCGCTTCGCGAACCGTCGCTTGGTCCCTGTTTCGGCATGAAGGGCGGGGCGGCCGGCGGCGGCTATGCCCAGGTCATCCCGATGGAGGATATCAATCTTCACTTCACCGGCGATTTCCACGCCATCACCGCCGCCCATAATCTGCTATCGGCGCTGATCGACAACCAGCTGTATTGGGGCAATGCGCTGGGGCTTGACCCGCGGCGCATCGCCTGGCGCCGGGTGATGGACATGAATGACCGTGCCCTGCGCGATATCGTCCTGGGGCTGGGCGGGCCGGGCAATGGCGTTCCGCGCGAAGGCGGGTTCGATATCACGGTTGCCTCCGAAGTCATGGCGATCTTCTGTCTGGCGAAGGATCTGGGCGATCTGGAAGAACGCCTGGGCGGGATCGTGATCGGCTATACCGCGAAGAAGGAGCCGGTGACGGCAGCCGCCCTGAAGGCGCCGGGCGCCATGGCGGTGCTGCTGAAAGAAGCGCTGCTGCCCAATCTGGTGCAGACCCTGGAACATACGCCGGCCTTTGTGCATGGCGGGCCCTTCGCCAATATCGCCCATGGCTGCAATTCGGTGATCGCCACCCGCGCCGCGCTGGCACTGGCCGATTATGTGGTGACGGAAGCCGGCTTCGGCGCCGATCTGGGGGCGGAGAAATTCTACGACATCAAATGCCGCAAGGCGGGGCTGCAACCATCCGCCGCCGTGGTGGTGGCGACCGTGCGGGCGCTGAAATCCCATGGCGGGGTGGACAGGGCCGATCTGACCAGGCCCGACCTGGCGGCGCTGCAGCGCGGCCTGCCCAATCTGGGCCGGCATCTGGAAAACATGGCGCAGTTCGGCGTGCCGGTCGCAGTCGCGGTCAATCGCTTCAGCGGCGATAGCGAGGCTGAATTGCAGGCCGTGATCGACTATGCCCGGTCTTGTGGGGTGGAGGCCTTCGTTTGCACGCATTGGGCCGATGGCGGCGCGGGGGCGGAAGCGCTGGCCCGCCATGTCGTCTCGCTCGCCGAATCGGGCATGGCCGATTTCCGGCCGCTCTACCCGGATGAGCTGCCGCTTCTGTCCAAGATCGAGACCGTGGCCAAGCGCATCTACCGCGCGGACGGGGTGGAACCGCTGGGCCGGGTGCGCGAACAATTGGCGCAGTGGCAGGGCCAGGGCCATGGGCATCTGCCGGTCTGCATGGCCAAGACCCAGTACAGCTTTTCCGCCGACCCCGCGCTGAAAGCCGCGCCGGACGGGTTCACGGTGCCGATCCGCGAGGTGCGCCTGTCCGCCGGGGCTGGTTTCGTCGTGGCGATCTGTGGGGAGATCATGACCATGCCCGGCCTGCCGCGCATTCCCGCCGCCGAGGCGATCCGGCTGGACGATCAGGGCCGGATCGAAGGCCTGTTCTGAGGGGGGATTGCTTCGGCCCGTCGCAAGATCGTCGGGTCAAGCCCGACGATGACGGTATATGGTTGATCTTTCTATACATTCCGTCGCCCTCGGACTTGATCCGAGGGCCTTTATCCGCGTGGCAACAGATCGTCGGGTCAAGCCCGACGATGACGATATATAACCAACCGCGTCGCTCGCGCTTGTATGTGTGATGCTCTAAGGTGCCGGGCGAAAAAGAACGGGAGGAGAGAGAAGAACATGGACCGTCCGCGTATCGTGGTGGGAATTTCCGGCGCTTCGGGCGCGATCTATGGCGTGCGCGCGCTGGAAATGCTGCGCGAGCTGGGCGTGGAAACCCATCTGGTCGTATCCAAGACCGGTGCGCTGACGCTGGAACATGAAACCGGCATGACGCTGACGGATATCAAGGCGCTGGCCGATGTCAGCTATCCGGCGGGCGATATGGGGGCGGCCTGTTCCAGCGGCTCCTTCCGCACGCTGGGCATGCTGATCGCCCCCTGTTCCGTGCGCAGCCTGGCGGAAATTGCCAGCGGGGTGACGACCTCGCTCCTGACCCGCTCCGCCGATGTCGTGCTGAAGGAACGCCGGCGGCTGGTGGTGATGGTGCGCGAGACGCCCCTGACCCTGGTCCATATCCGCAATATGGCCACCGTCACGGAAATGGGCGGCATCATGGCCCCGCCCTTGCCCGCCTTCTATACAAGGCCCGACAGCATCGACGATCTGGTCAACCATTCGGTCGGGCGGGTGCTCGACCTGTTCGGGCTGGATACGGGCCGTGTCAAGCGCTGGCAGGGCATGCACTGATCGGGCTTCCCGGCGCGGTTGGGAACAATCGGTGCGGCAGCGCAACATGGCGGTAGAGCTTGCGTCATAAATATGGAATGCTCATCACCGATTCCGATGAGAATGGGCGATAAGGGTATCCATGGCTATCAAGGCCGCACTGCATCACATGACGCATTACCGGTATGACCGTCCGGTAACCCTGGGGCCACAGGTCATTCGGCTTCGCCCCGCCCCACATTCCAAGACCAAGGTCATCAGCCATTCGCTGAAAGTGGGTCCCGAACCGCATTTCGTGAACTGGCAGCAGGACCCTTATGGGAACTGGCTGGCCCGCTTCGTCTTTCCCGAACCGGTGACGGAATTCAGGATCGAGGTCGATCTGGTCGCCGATATGACGGTCTACAATCCCTTCGATTTCTTCATCGAGGAGGATGCGACCGAGTGGCCCTTCGACTATCCGCTGGATATTGCCGAGGATCTGTCGATCTATCGCCAGCCCGAGGAGGCGGGTCCGCTGCTGGAAGCCTTCATGGCGAGTGTTCCGAGAGACAGGACCCGGACGATAGATTTCGTGGTGGGGCTGAATGCCCGCCTGCAGAGCGGGATCAAATATCTGATCCGCATGGAACCCGGCGTGCAATCGCCGGAAGAAACGCTGGGCAATGCATCGGGCTCCTGCCGCGATACGGGCTGGCTGCTGGTCCAGATCCTGCGTCATCTGGGCTTCGCCGCGCGCTTCGTCTCGGGCTATCTGATCCAGCTCAAACCCGACATCAAGGCGCTGGATGGCCCTGCCGGCGCGGAAACGGATTTCACCGATCTGCATGCCTGGTGCGAGGTCTATCTTCCCGGTGCGGGCTGGATCGGCCTGGACCCGACTTCGGGCCTGCTGACGGGCGAAAGCCATATTCCGCTGGCGGCGACCCCGCATTATCGCAATGCCGCGCCTGTTTCCGGCCTGATGAGCTATGCCGAGACCACATTCGGTTTCGAGATGACGGTGACCAGGGTCGCGGAACATCCGCGCATCACCAAACCCTTCTCCGACGAGGCCTGGGAGGCGCTGGATGCGCTGGGCCACCGGGTCGACGCGATCCTGAATGCCCAGGATGTGCGCCTGACCATGGGGGGCGAGCCCACCTTCGTGTCGATTGACGATTTCCAGTCGGCGGAATGGAATACGGCGGCGGTCGGACCTACCAAGCGGGAGAAGGCCGATATCCTGATCCGCAAGCTGGCGCAGCGGTTTGCCCCCGGCGGCTTCCTGCATTACGGCCAGGGCAAATGGTATCCGGGCGAATCGCTGCCGCGCTGGACCTTTTCGCTGTATTGGCGGCGCGACGGCAAGCCGGTCTGGCGCAATCGCGATCTGATCGCGGCGGAAGGGGCCAGGCACGCTGTCGGGCCGGAGCAGTCCGACGCCCTGTTGCGCACGGTCGCGGCTGCCCTGGGCGTCAGCGCCAGCGCGGTGCTGCCGGCCTATGAGGACCCTGCGCATTGGATCATCAAGGAAGGCAGCCTGCCGGAGAATGTCGACCCGTCCAACTCCAAGCTGAAGGATGCGGAGGAGCGGGCGCGCATCGCCCGGGTGTTCGAACGGGGCCTGACCCAGCCTACCGGCCATGTGCTGCCGGTGCAGGCCTGGGCCGCCCAGGCCGATGGGCGACGCTGGCGCACCGAACGCTGGTCGACGCGGCGCGGCAAGCTGTTCCTGATCCCTGGCGATTCGCCGGTCGGCTACCGGCTGCCGCTGGAAAGCCTGCCGCATATCCCGGCGGCGCGCTATCCTTTCATCGTGCCGACCGACCCGTCGGTCCCGCGCGAGGATCTGCCCGATCCTGACGAGTGGGCGACCCGCGCGCGGGCGCGCGGACGCCTGCCGCAGACCAGCGACCGGCCTTTGGGCGCGATGGCGGAGGCGCATTTCACCGCCGCGGTCGAGCGCCAGGATCTGGTCGAACAGCAACTCGACACGGTGGGCGAGACGGTGCGCACTGCTTTGTCGGTGGAGCCGCGCGACGGTCGCCTCTGCGTCTTCATGCCACCGACGGAGACGCTGGAGGATTATCTGGAGCTGCTCACGGCGGTGGAGGAATCGGCCGCCGCGCTGGGGCTGCCGGTCCATATCGAGGGCTATGCCCCGCCGCAGGATGCGCGGCTGAATGTGATCCGCGTCGCCCCTGATCCCGGCGTGATCGAGGTCAATATCCATCCGGCTGCGAATTGGAGCGAATGCGTCCAGACCACGCTGGGCGTCTATGACGATGCCCGGCATACAAGGCTGGGGGCGGAGAAGTTCCTGATCGACGGGCGCAATGCCGGCACCGGCGGCGGCAACCATGTCGTGGTCGGCGGCGCGACGCCGTCCAACAGCCCCTTCCTGCGCCGTCCCGATCTGTTGAAGAGCCTGGTGCTGCAATGGCAGCGTCATCCCGCGCTGTCCTATATGTTCTCCGGCCTGTTCATCGGCCCGACCAGCCAGGCCCCGCGCATCGATGAGGCGCGCCATGACGGGCTGTATGAGCTGGAAATCGCCCTGTCGCAGGTCCCGGCGCCCGGCAAGGGGCTGGTGCCGCCGCCCTGGCTGGTGGATCGGCTGTTCCGCAATCTGCTGGTGGATGTTTCGGGCAATACGCATCGTTCCGAAATCTGCATCGACAAGCTGTTCTCGCCCGACGGGCCGACCGGCCGGCTTGGCCTGATCGAATTCCGCGGCTTCGAAATGCCGCCCCATGCCCGGATGAGCCTGGCCCAGCAGCTTCTGATCCGCGCCCTGATCGCCCGGCTGTGGCAGGACCCGCTGGACGGGCGCTTCACGCGCTGGGGCACGGCGCTGCATGATCGTTTCATGCTGCCCTGGTTCGTCTGGCAGGATTTCCTGGATGTGCTGGGTGATCTGAGGCGCCACGGCTTTGATTTCGATCCCGTCTGGTATGAGGCGCAGCTGGAATTCCGCTTCCCCTTCATGGGCGAGACGGAAGCCGAGGGTGTGAAGCTGGAAATCCGGCAGGCGCTGGAACCCTGGCATGTGACGGGCGAGGAAGGGGCGGTCGGTGGCACGGTGCGCTTCGTCGATTCCTCCGTCGAACGCCTGCAGGTCCGCGCCGACGGGCTGAATCCGGAACGCCATGCGGTGTTGTGCAATGGCCGCATGGTGCCGATGACGGCGACGGAACAGTCGGGAACCTTCGTGGCGGGCGTACGCTACAAGGCGTGGCAGCCTGCTTCGGGTTTCCATCCGGTGCTGCCGGTCAATACACCTTTGACCTTTGATATCTATGACCGTTGGACAGGGCGTGCGATAGGCGGCTGCGTCTATCATGTGGCGCATCCGGGCGGGCGCAGTTACGAGACCTTCCCGGTCAACTCCTATGAGGCGGAGGCGCGCCGGCTGGCCCGCTTCTTTGCGCATGGGCACAATCCGGGGGGGCAGATGCCGATGGAAGAGCCGCGCTCGCGTGACTTCCCGCTGACGCTTGATCTGCGCCGCCCGGCCTGGATCTGAGGGCGGTAATGGACACGCGCCCCACCATTGCAGATGCGGCCGGGACCAAGCTGCCGCCGCGTCACCCGTTGGTGACGGGCTACCAGCCTTTGCCCGGCGTCCCCGATGAGATGATCGACGCGTCCGGCCAGGTGCGGCCGGTCTGGAACAAGCTGCTCGCCGCCTTCGAACGGCTGGGGCCGGAGGCGCTGGGCCAGCGCTTCAGCCGCGCCGATCAGTATCTGCGCGATGCGGGAGTCTATTACCGGGTCTATGGCGATCAGTCGGGCCGCGAGCGGGAATGGCCGCTATCGCATGTGCCCCTGCTGATCGACGAGCAGGAATGGGCCGGCATATCCGCCGGCCTGGTCCAGCGGGCGGAGCTGCTGGAAGCGATCTGCGCCGATATCCATGGCCCGAATGAATTGGTGAAGAAGGGTCTGCTGCCGCCGGCCCTGGTGGCGGGCAATCCGGAATTCCTGCGCCCCATGGCCGGGGTGCAGCCGGCGGGCGGACATTTCCTGCATTTCTGTGCTTTCGAGCTGGGGCGCGGCCCGGATGGGCAATGGTGGGTGCTGGGTGATCGCACCCAGGCGCCTTCCGGCGCGGGTTTCGCGCTGGAAAACCGGGTTGCCACCATGCGCGCCCTCAGCGAGGCCTATGGCGAGTTGCATATCCATCGCCTCGCCGGCTTCTTCAAGCGCTTCCGCGATCACCTGATCGGGCTGGCGGATGGTGTCGCGGGCAATGTCGCGATCCTGTCGCCCGGTCAGATGAACGAAACCTATTTCGAGCATGCCTATATCGCCCGTTATCTGGGGTTCATGCTGCTGGAAGGCGACGATATTGCGGTGCGCGATGGCAAGGCCATGGTGCGTACCGTATCGGGGCTGCAGCCGCTTGGCGTGCTGTGGCGGCGCATGGATGCGGCTTTCGTCGATCCGCTGGAACTGAACCACGCTTCCCAGATCGGAACGCCGGGCCTGGTCGAGGCGCTGCGGCGTCAGAATACGGTCATGGTCAACGCGCTTGGGTCTGGCATGCTGGAAACCCGCGCCATGCTGGCCTTCATGCCGCGGCTGTGCGAAGCCCTGCGGGGCGAGACGCTGGTGCTGCCATCCATCGCGACCTGGTGGTGTGGCGGGGAACGCCAGCGCAACCATGTGATCGAGTCCATCGACCAGATGATGGTCGGCCCGGCGATGTCGACCTCGCTGCCCTATGACGATGATTCTCGCACCGTGCTGGGCGCGCGCCTTCCGCCGGCGCAGAAGGACGCGCTGATCCGCCATCTGCGCGAACGCGGCCGCGATTTCGCGGGGCAGGAGGCGGTGACCCTGTCCACCACCCCGGTCTGGGCGAATGGCCGGCTGGAGCCCCGGCCCGTTGCCCTGCGTGTTTTCGCCGCCCGGACGGAGGAGGGCTGGAGCGTGCTGCCCGGCGGCTTCGCGCGGGTCGGAACCTCGCTCGACATCCGCGCCATCGCCATGCAGCGCGGTGGCCAGGCCGGTGATGTCTGGATTGTCTCCAGCAAGCCGGTGGAAAAGGTCACGCTTCTGCCGCAGGGCAATGACCGCTTTGCCCGCAATCGCCCGGCGGCCCTGCCGGCGCGCGCGGCGGACAACCTGTTCTGGCTCGGCCGCTATATCGAACGGGCGGAAGATACGGTGCGCATCCTGCGCGCCTATCACGCCCGGCTGGCCGAAATCGACGAGCCGGACCATCCGCTGATCGACGATATCGGGGAATATCTGGACCTGCTGGATATCGATGCGCAGGAAACCATCCCGACAGGCCTGATCTTCTCCGTCAATGCCGCGCTGGGCAGCGCCGCCCAGATCCGCGACCGGTTTTCGCCGGATGGCTGGCTTGCACTGCGTGATCTTGCCAAGACCCTGCGGAAGTTCCGGGAGAAGGTGCAGCCGGGCGACGATGCGACCCGGGCCATGACGGTCATCCTGCGCAAGCTGGCGGGATTTTCCGGGCTGGTGCATGAAAACATGTACCGTTCCATGGGCTGGCGCTTCCTGGAAATAGGCCGCAGGCTGGAACGGGCGATCCATCTGGCCCGCTTCCTGGGACATGCCGTGCGCGAAGATGCTCCCGACGGGTCGTTGGACCTGGCGCTGGAGGTGGGCGACAGCGTGATGACGCATCGCCGGCAATACAGCGTTACTTCCGGCCCGGTGACGATCATCGATCTGCTGGCGCTGGATGGGCTCAATCCCCGTTCGATCCTGTTCCAGTTGAACGCGCTCAAGACCGAGCTGGAATTGCTGCCCGGCGGTTCGGAGCATGGCCGGCCATCCGATATCGGGCGCCTGGTGCTGAGCCTGCATACCAAGCTGGCAGTCGCCGATCCTTCAGCGCTGCAGGCGTCGCAACTGACCAATCTCTCTTACGAGATCGCCGGGCTGAGCGATGTGCTCAGCCGGGCCTATCTGAACTGAGATGGCCATGCTGTATGATATCCGGCTGAAGCTCGACTACGAATATCCTTCCCCGGTGGCGGGCGGGCGCCATCTGATCCGCGTCATGCCGCTGGACATGCCGGGTGCCCAGCGGGTGATCGCAGCCCGGGTCTCGCTTGACCCGGTGCCGGAAGAGCGGCGCGACTGGGTTGATTTCTTCGGCAACCGGGTGACGACGGCCCTGTTCCGTGAGGCCCATGATCATCTGTTCATCAGCCTGAGCGCGCGGGTGCAGGTGACGAAGGCGGCCCGCGTGCTGGATATGTCGCCGGATATCGCGGCGCTGGGGCAGGAAATCGATGCATCGCTGGAACTCGACGCCCTGTCGCCACAGCATTACCTCTCGGCCTCTCCGCGCATCGCGCTGGATCCGGAGATCACCGATTATGCCGCCGCCAGCCTGAAACCCGGCATTGCCGTCTGGGCGTTGGCGAATGATCTGTGCCGGCGAATCCATGACGATTTCGACTATGATCCGGAAGCGACGGATGTCGGCACCTCCCCGCGCGAGGCATTCGGCCTCAAACGCGGTGTCTGCCAGGATTTCAGCCATGTGATGATCGCCGGGCTGCGCGGCATCGGGGTTCCGGCCGGCTATGTTTCGGGCTTTCTGCGTACCATTCCGCCACCGGGTACGGAACGGCTGGAAGGGGCGGATGCCATGCATGCCTGGGTGCGGGTCTGGTGCGGGCGCGATATCGGCTGGTGCGAATTCGATCCCACCAATGCCTGCCCCGCCGGGGATGATCACATCACGGTCGGCTATGGGCGGGACTATTCGGATGTTTCGCCCATTGTCGGCGTTCTGAAGGGCTTCGGCAGCCATGGTTCAAGCCATTCGGTGGATGTGATCCCGATCGAGGAAAAGGTGCGCGCCTGATGCAGCCCGCAACAGCCCCGTCCGCTCTTAGGGTGCAGGACCTGCTTGGTCCGGATTTCCAGGTTGTGGAGTTCGAGGAGAGTACCAGGACCTCCGCCGAGGCGGCGGCCGCCATCGGCTGCGACGTGGCGCAGATCGCGAAATCCCTGATCTTCCGTGCGAAAGACAGCGGTCGGTCGGTTCTGGTCGTGGCCTGCGGCAGCAATCGGGTCGATGAAAAGGCGGTGGCGCGCCTGCTGGGTGAGAAGATCGAACGTGCCGATGCCGATTTCGTGCGGCAGGCAACGGGCTTTGCCATTGGCGGCGTGCCGCCCATCGGCCATGCGGAACAACCCGTCATCTTTCTGGATGCCGATCTGCAATCCCTGGACACGATCTGGGCCGCGGCCGGCACGCCCAATGCAGTGTTCCGCCTGACGCCTGCCCGGCTTGCCGCGCTCACCGGGGCGGGATTTCACGATATCGCCAAGCGGTAGCATTGCGCCTGTATCCCCCTTGCCTTGAAGCGAGCCGCGCTATAGAGAGGATACCTCCTTTTGGCGAATACTGCCCCGGGGAGAATGACCCTGGGGCGAGTGGGCGTATTGCGCCCAACCCTCGACGGGGTTGAACTGGACCCCTTGGATTGTGACCGCAGAACCCTTGAACGCCCCACAGGACATTGCGCGCAGTATAGTGGCCCGCACGCGGATGGCGATGCGCTTGGCAGCGCCCATCGTGGCGAACCGGGCCGGGTTCCTGCTGATGGTGGTGGTCGATCTGGCCATGCTGGGTCGCACCTATCCGGGCGAGGTGGCGCATTTCGCCATGGGCGTCAGCCCGTCCATCGTGCTGATGCTGATCGGGGTGGGCCTGCTGTTTGGCGGTGTTGTCGTCATCAGCCAGGCCAGGGGTGAAGGACGGCTTGCCGATTGCGGGCTGGCCTGGCGCCGCTCGGTGCCCTATGCGCTGATCCTGGGCTTCGTGGCGATGGCGATCCTGAGCCAGGCCGAACCGCTATTGCTGCTTCTGGGCCAGACGCCCGAGCTGTCGGCGCAGGCGGCGCCGGTCGCGCGGATTTTCGGCATCGGCATGCCGTTTACCTTCCTGTATTTCGTCTGTGGCTTCTTCCTGGAATCCCTGAAGCGTCCGGGACCGGTGCTGCTCGTGGTGGCCGGGGCCAATGTCCTGAACTTCATTCTGACGGCGCTTCTGCTGCGCGCCATGCCCGGCGAGGGGGCGGAGGCCACGGCGATCGCCACCAATATCGCGCGCGGGGCGGCCGGGCTGTTCCTGCTGCTGCACATCATGCGTCTGAAGGATCGTGCCCGGCTGGGCGTCAGCGGACCGTTCTTCGCGGCGGGCTGGTGGTCCGGGGCCAAGCAGCAGCGACGCTATGGCTATGCGGCGGGCCTGTCGCAGGGGGCGGAGACCATCGCTTTCAACGCCATGATGGTCTTCGCCGGCTGGCTGGGGGAGGCGGCGCTGGCCGCCTATGCTTCCGCCATCAATCTGATGGCGATGATGTTCATGGTAGCCGTCGGGCTGGCGGCAGCCACCGCCGTGCAGGTTGGCCATGCCCATGGCGCGCGCGACTGGGCGGAACGGTCTGCCGCGGGCTGGACCGGGGCCGGGCTGATCGGCACCGCCATGGGCATATTCGCGCTGATCCTGTTCCTGGCGCCCGACAGCGTGGCGGCCATCTATACCGCCGATCCGGCGGCGGTGGACCGGCTGCGCCCCCTGCTGCTTGTCACGGCGGCCGCGCTGATCGCCGATGGCCTGCAGGTGGTGCTCGGCCAGTCCTGCCGGGCGGCGGGTGACAGCTGGATTCCCACCTGGCTGGCGCTGATGTCCTATATCCTCATCATGGTTCCGGCCGGCTGGGTCTATGCCTTTCCGCTCGGCTTCGGGGAACGCGGCCTGTTCCTGGGTATTCTGACCGCCAGCGTCATTTCGGCGGTCGCCATAACCCTGCGCTGGTCGATCACGGCGCGGCGGTCAGCCTTGTGAGCAGCAGGGGCATTGCGGATCGGCCTTGACCCGGATGGTCCGGGTCGTTGCGTCCAGCGCGCTGTACAGCAGGAGCCGCCCGGCCAGCGATTGGCCGATCCCGAGCAGTTCCTTGATCGCTTCCACCGCCTGCATCGCCCCCATCACGCCGGCTACGGGTCCCAGCACGCCCACCGTATCGCAGCGCGGCACAAGATTGGGGTCGGGCGGGGCGGGATAGATGCAGCGATAGCAGGGCAGCACGCCCGGATCAGCCCAGGGCTTGAAGGTGGCCAACTGGCCTTCGAAGCGGACCAGGGCAGCGGAGACCAGCGGCTTTTTCAGCTTCAGGCAGGTCTCGTTCATCAGATAGCGCGTGGTGAAATTATCCGACCCGTCCAGGATCAGGTCATAGGGTGCCAGAACCTGTTCGGCGTTGTCCGGCCCCAGGCGCAGGCGATGCGCTTCGATGCGGATCGTGGGGTTCAGCGCTTCCAGCCGGTCGCGTGCGCTGGCGACCTTGGCCACCCCGATTTCTTCGGTGGAGTGCAGGATCTGGCGCTGCAGATTGGTGACGTCCACCGAATCGGCATCCACCACGCCGATCCGGCCGATGCCGGCCGCCGCAAGGTAAAGCAGGGCGGGGGAGCCCAGCCCGCCCTGCTTT